>Ga0070733_10000193_pt1 | contig 56411 bp, 52 predicted proteins | sample Coa_R1_9_FD_66450 | JGI IMG/M metagenome (GOLD analysis project Ga0070733, IMG submission 66450) | Surface soil microbial communities from Centralia Pennsylvania, which are recovering from an underground coalmine fire - Coalmine... | ecosystem: Environmental > Terrestrial > Soil > Unclassified ... | reverse complement strand
GGTCGATCTGACGCCCGGGTCGCAGCGGCCGTTCGTCGGCGGCTCGACCAACAACACGGAGTTCGAGCTCGACTTCGGCTACAACGGGTTCGGGCGAGTCGGCGGGCAGGAGGGCGGACCCGGCGGCTCAACCGTCACGCACCTGACCACGCAACAGCTTGTGCCGCTGATGCGCCGCGGCATCAACATTCCCTACACCGCGGCGGAGCTGCGCTACAGGGCCGCGCACCTCGCGCCGATCACTCTCCCGCCGGCGCCGCCCGTGAAGGGGAGACCGCGGCGTGCCGAAGACATCCCCTTCGGCGGAACCCGCAGCCCGCTGCGGATCTTCGCGACCGGCATGGGCGACCAGGCGGGATGGCTCGTGCCGCTCGCGGTGATCGGGTTGATTGCGGCCGTCATCGCCGTGCGCCGGCGCGCCGACCGCCGCGCCGGCGGCCTCTTCGTGCTCGGCGGCTGGTTCCTGGTCGAGCTCGCCACGCTCGACTTCTCGGCCGGGATCGTCCATCCCTACTACGCCTCGGCGCTCGGCCCGGGCACCGCCGCGATGGCCGGCGTGGGCGCTGTGGCACTGGCCTCGCTTTTGGGCGGCGGGCGCCCGCTGCGCGGATTCCTCCTCGCGGTCCTTGCCGTCGTCGGCACCGTCGCCGCACAGTTGGTGCTGATCGAGCGCGAGCACTACCCGACCTGGTGGCGGATCCCGCTCGTCGCGATCACGCTGATCGCGCTTATCGCGATACCGCTGTCGGGGCGCCGCAGCGGCTGGGCACTCGGCGTCGCCGTCGCCGCGCTCGTCGTCGCGCCGCTGATTTACAGCTTCAGCGTCTGGCTCGCGCCGGTCGATGGGACGTTCCCGGTCGCCGGCCCTTACAACCATGCGGGCTACGGCGGGATCGACGCTCCGCCGACCGATGAGGCGGCCGACCGCGGGCTGATCAGCTTCCTGCGCGCGAGCGGGGCGACGAGTTCCTATCCGCTCCTGACGCAATCGTCTGACCAGGGCGCGCCGATCTACCTGCTCGGCCTGAACGCCTCCGCCGAAGGCGGCTACGGGGCCTACGACCCGGCGCTCAGCAACACGCGGCTCGCCTCACTCGTCGCCGCCGGCGAGGCGCGCTTCCTGCTGATCAGCGGTCCCTACGCCGACCGCGGGTCAAACACCGCCGTGAGCGCCGCGCGGCTCGTCTGCCCGGAGGTGCCCGAGGCGATCTGGGCGCGTGGGCTGCCCTCGATCGAGGGCGGCTCCTTCCTCGTCGATTGCGCCGGGCGAGCGTCCGAGCTCCGCCATCCGTTCGCGACCGCGCGCGCCTTCCTGCGCGCCCACCCGGGCTACAGCTACAAGCTGTAGATGCGCCCGTCGCGCTCGCTGCCGCAGCTCGCCGCGCCCGCGCGCGTGTGGCACTTCAGCGGCGAGGCGGAGCCGGTCACGATCGTCGAACTGCGCGAGGAGGGTCGCTGCGTCGTCGTCGCCGCCGCCGACGGAGCTCGCCGCGAGTTCACGCTGCGCCGCGCCAACGCCTTTTTCATCGAGCGCGGCAGCCAGTACTGGCCGCGGCTCGAGTTCTAGCTCCGCGACAGCGCCTGAGCGGCCGAGGTGCCGAGCACGCGTCCGCGCGCGTCCAGGGCGCGCACCTCGACCACCCCGCCGCTTCGCTTGCCCAGGGCAATCGAGGTCTCAAAGCCGCTCGGCGCCGCCGTCTGGACGGGCCGCAGCGCCGTGCTCGAGGGCCCGTACAGCACCTCCCAGCGCGCGACGGTGGTAGCGCCGTTCCAGCTCGCGTAGGCGGCCACGCCGCTTGAGCCAGACCGCAGCGCGAGCGCCGGGGCGCTGGTGGGCGTCGCGTTCCAGTCGTTGAAGGAGAGGGCGCGATAGGACTCATAGCCCTGCGGCAGGCTGGCGTCGAAGAGGAGCGTCGAGTGTGCGCCGAACTCGGAGAAATACCGCTCCTGGCCCCAGCCGACGAACCAGTCGCCGTGACCAAGCGCCTGAAGATTCCCTTGACTGTCGGCAAGCAGCGGGCGTCCAGGATGAAGGAACTGTTCGAGCACCGAAACCGTGTGCGTCTGCGCATCGACTGTGAGAACGACGCCGCGCGACTGCGCGTGAACCTGCGGGAAGCTGCCGTTGTCAAACAGCGAGATCTGTCCGGGGGCGGTCGGGCGCGCGTCGTGCTGGTAGGCGGTCGCCGCCCCGCGGCCCTCGGTGAACGACGATGCCTTCCCGCCCAAGGTCCACAAGACCTGGCCCGTGTGCGGGTCGATCTCGTACGCGGCCCAGGTGTTGCGGCTTGAGATCAAGAGCGTTCCGTCGGCGTTGAGGTTGATCGAGTTGAGGTGGAAGAAGTCGAACGGCCAGTGCGTCGAGCTGCCCGAGGGCGAGGAATAGGACTCGCTCAGCGGAACGTGGTCGAGCGAGTCCCACTCGTACATCACGAGGCCCGTGCGGACGTCGATCTCCTGAAAGAGCGAGTCCGTGACGGCGCTGAGCGGCCGCCCGCCAACGGAGACCAGGTCGCAATCGAGCGGGCGGTAGGCGGTCAGCAACGCCGTGCCCGCCGCGGTCAGCTGGAACTCGTGGAGGTCGGCCTGGTCGCCGTTTCCGGCACGGACCTCGGCGATCGTGCGGTAGTGCTCGTTGTCGATCACGTCAAGGCCCTGGCCGAACCCGTAAGTGGTGATCGTGCCCTGCCACCAGGTCAGCACCGGCGCGCCGGCGAGCTTCTGAACGCGCAGGTTCGTCGCGACAAGCGGACGCGGCAGCGGGTTGAACCAGACCAGGCGGCCTGAGCCGTCGATGATCATCGGTCCGGCCTGGGCCGCCGCGCCGTAGGGGCCGAGGAACGTGTCGCCCGGCGCCTGTAGCGCCGAATGGACGTTGACGGTCACGACCGGGGGCTGCAGGTCGGAGCGCGACACGAACGTCTGAAGCGACCCGGGCGCAAGCGCCTTCAACTTCTCGGGCCGCGGTGCGAGCTGGTCCGGTTCGCCGACCGTGAACTGGTAGCCGAGCGGCTGCGGAGCAGCCGGCGGCAGCGCGAGCTGCGCCGAGACCGTGACGACCTCGCCCGGCGCAAACGGCGCCGCCGCGACGAAGCTCTCCCCGTCGCCATGCGAGTAGGCCACCAGGCGGCCGGTGTGGGCGCCGCTGACTGACCCGGTAACCGAGACGGCGCTCAGGTCGGCGGCGGGAACACCCAGAAACGAGACCTCGGTTTGCGGTGCGGCGTCGGCGGCGCCGGGCATCGGCGAGACGGTCACCGCCCCATCAAGCAGCGCCGAGGCGTCGACGGCGGCCGGCGTGCAGACCGGTCCGCTAGGCGGCGAGGCGGCGCCCGCCGCGAGCGCGGCCGGGAGCGCGCCAAGCAGTGCCAGGCACGTCAACGCGCCGAGCGTAAGCAGCCGCAGCGGAGCCATTTCAGAGCTCAAGATAGGCGAGGCGTCCGCCGGCGGTCGTTGAATGGCGGCGCGCGGTCGCAAACACACTGCTAATAAGACCTTTTCGCGAGCAAACCGATGGCTTCGTAGGCTGTAGGACACGGGTGCGAGGAAGCCCCGAGCAGCAGAATGCGCGACGACGAGCCTGTACAGACGCAAGGAGAGGGGCGGATCGACCGCCGACGCTTCCTTGCCCGCACCCTCAAAGCGGGCGGCCTGATCACGGCCGCCTCGCTCGGCGCCGAGACCCTCTCAGATGCCGCGGCGACGACGACGACGGCCGGTCGCCGTCAGGCGATCGCCAGCCGCCGCTTCTCAGCGCAGCCGAACATCCTCGTGATCGTCGTCGACCAGATGCGCGCGCCGCGCTGGTTCGGTCCCGGCGCCGGCGCTCCGGGCCTGCCCCCGAACATCGCCCGTCTGGCTCGCGAGGGCGTCAGCTTCCAGCGCCACTACACCGCCTCAAACGACTGCTCGCCGGCGCGCTCGACGATGCTGACCGGGCTGCACACACATCAGACCGGGTGCATGATCACGGGCGCGAGCACGCTCGACCCGGGCTTTCCGACATACGGCCGGATGCTGCGCGAGCAGGGCTATTCGACGACGTGGTACGGGAAGTGGCATCTGACCCGCGGTGACCGATTCTGGAACGAGCTGAGCGGGCCTCCGGCGCTGGCCAGCTACGACTTCGACGGCGGGACATTCCCGTCGCCCAACGGCGCTCCGGGGCAGGGCTGGAGCATCGATCCGGTGATCGCCAGCCAGTTCGAGAACTGGTTTCGCCGCTCGGCCGGTAAGGGGCCATGGTGCACGACCGTCTCGTTCGTCAACCCCCACGACATCGCCTGGTGGTGGCGCTGGAGCCGCGTCAGCGCCACCGAGGCTTCGGCGCCGAGCGCAATCGGCAAGCTGCCGCCCAACTTCGAGACGCCGGAGGAGCTGCGCGCCCGCGGCAAGCCGTCGGTCCAGCTCTCACTCCAGGACACAAGCGATCTGTCGTTCGGCAAGGTCCCCTTCCACGGCGCTGGCGTCACGCAGGCCTGGCTGCCGTTCCTCGACCTCTACGTGAAGCTCCAGCTCGAGGTCGACAGACAGGTCGGCGCGGTCCTTCGGACGCTGCACGCACGCCCCGAGATCGCCGCGAACACGATCGTGCTCTTCACTTCCGACCACGGCGAGTACGGCGCCTCGCACGGGCTGCGCGGAAAGGGCGCCGGCATGTACGAGGAGGGGATCAGGGTCCCGCTGATCATCCGCGACCCGACCGGCACGCTCGGCGCGAAGCCGAACACCCTGCGCCACCAGATCACCTCAAGCGTCGACCTGGCGCCGCTGCTGCTGACCATCGGCGCCGGCTCAAACGACTGGCGCAGCGACCCGCGCTACTCGCACATCTCAACGCGCGCGGACATCGCGCGGATGCTCCGCGACCCCGCCGCAAACGGTCGCGACCACGCACTGCACGTCACCGACGAGGTGCTGACCGAGTTCGCGCTGCTGCCCTACGCGGCCAGCGCGCCACTGCACGTCAAGGGCCTGGTCACCCACAACGCCAAGTACGCCACCTACAGCCACTGGCGCAACGGGACGCTCGAGCCGCTGCGGGCCGGACTCCAGACCGAGCTCTATGACTACCGGACACGCGCGGGATACCAGGAGACCGAGAACACGGCCGGGAGCAGCCCGCGCGAGGCGCAGCTTGCGGCCGCGCTCGAGCAGGCGACGATCGAGGAACTTCGCGCCCCGCTTCCGTTCACCCTCGTGGCCGCGCAGCAGCGCGGCTTCGCCCAGTACCACGAGCTCGCCGCCGCGGAGCAGACGATCTCCGAGGTCCACCGCCTCAACGCCGTCGAGCGGATCGTGCGCGGTATCGAGCAGACCGTCGGCTGAGCCGAGCGCGATCAGCCGCTCGGCGCGATCGCCGCCGAGGTCGCGAGAGTCTGCCCCGAGGAGCCGATCGCCTCGACCGCGACGAGCGCGGGGGAGGATTGCACCGGGATCGTCGTCTCAAAGCCGCTCTTGGGAGCGCTCGCGACCACGCTCAGCGCGCTCCGCGACGACCCGCCCAGCACCTTCCAGCTGGCGACCGTAGTCGCTCCGTTCCAGCTGGCCTCAACGCTCAGGCCCGAGGCGCTGCGCTGCGCGGCGAGCGACGGCAACGTCTTCGGCTGGGCGCTCCAGGGCGCGAGGAAGGTGCGGAAGTCCTGCACGTTGGGCCCGAGCGTTGCGTCGAAGAGCACCTGGCCCGAGCTCGTGTACTCGGTGAAGTTCGGTAGTCCGCCGTAGCCCATCAGCCAGTTGCCGCCGGGCAGGTTGAGCAGGTCGCCCTGACTCGAGGCCAGCAGCGTTTCGTTGGGGTTGGTGAACTGCTTGACGAGGGTGACCTCCTTCGTGGAGGTGTTGGGATCGATCAGCAGGCCGCGCGTCTGCTTCTCCTTCGGCGGGTTCGATCCGTTGTCGAACAGCGATACCAGTCCGCCGGGCTGCCAGCGGGCGTCGTGCTGCCAGTAGAAGAACGTGCCTGGCCCGCGCTTGAAGCTCGGGTACTTTCCGCCGATCCGCCAGATGAAGGCGCCGGTGTGCATGTTGACGTCGTAGACCGTCCAGGTGTTGCGAGCCGACAGCAGCAGCCCGTCGGGACCGGGGTCGATCGCGTTGATGTGGACGTAGTCCCAGTTGATCGTCGTGTGCGGCATCGCCGAGTAGGAGTCGCGTAGCGGGATGTGACCGAGCGCGTGCCACTCCCACATCACCAGGCCGGTCTTGATGTCGACCTCCTGCACGATCGAGTCGTTGACGACGGCGTGCGCCGATCCGCCGCTGGCGGAGAGGTTGAGCTCGACGGGGTCGAAGGCATCGAGCCACGCGGTCCCCTGTGGGGTGATCGTGAACTCGTGCAGGTCGGCGGAGTAGCCGTTTCCGGCGCGAACGCGGGCGATCGGCTGATAGGCGGTGTTGTAGATCTCATCCTCGCCCTGGCCGAAGCCGAGCTTGAGGATCCGCCCCTGCCAGAACGTGAGCACCGTCTGACCCTCGTAGGTCTGCGGCTGGAGGTTCGTCGAGGAGTCGCCGGGTGGGAGGGGGTGAAACCAGACCAGGTTCCCGGTCTGGTCGACGATCATCGGACCGGCGCTGCCGGTCCCCTGGTAGGGCGCGAGGAAGAAGTCGCCCGGGGCGGCGCCCGGCTTGGCAGGCGTGGTGATCCGCACCGACGAGGGGCTCAGCGTGGGCGCGGAGAGGTAGTGCTGGACGTCGGCCGCGTTGCCCTTGTTGTTGGGGAACTCGGCCTGCGAAGAGGCCACCTCGAAGCCGACCGAGAAGCTCGTGTGCACGGTTGCGGTGCCCGAGCCTCCGCTGACCCGGGCGCTGACGGTGACCTTCTCGCCGGAGCTGAACGCCCGATTCGGGATGAAGCTCTCGCCGGTGCCGGTCGAGTAGGCCTCGATCCGCCCGGCGTGGCTGCCGCTGAGCGAGCCGACCGCCTTGACGTCGCTGACCTTCGTGCCGGCCGTGCCGAGGAAGCTGATCTGTGTGTCGGGCGAGGCGTCGCCGGTGCCCGGCAGCGGCGAGACGGTCACCGGGTTGACGGCCGCCGCTGCGACGTTCGCGAGGCGGATCGTCTTCGGTGGTGTCGCCGAAGGGGAACCTGCCCCGCCGCAGGCGGTTGCGGCGAAGATCGTCAGCGCCGCGGTGAATCCCGCCGCGCCGAATCCTTTTAGCTGCCGGCGGTGTGGGTGGGGGGGCATCGTCTCCAGAAGGGACCCTAGCTGGGCGGCCGGTTGGCGAGGGCCGGTTGCGGTTCTCTGAGCGGCTCGGCAGGCGAGCGGCGCAGGCGGATGAAGGCGATCGTCCCCCACAGCGCTGGTATCCACAGCGCGATCGCGTGGTAGACGACCGCGGCGGCCGTCGCGGGCGTCGCGTGCACGCCGTAGAGGACCAGCATGCCCACGAAGCTGCCCTCGAGAATGCCGATGTTGCCGGGGATCGGCAGCACGTTCGAGAGGTAGCCGATCTGGTAGGCGAGCACGATCACGGCCAGCGGCGGGCCGTGTCCGATCGCGTGAAAGCAAGCCCACAGCACGGCGATGTCGAACCACAGGAAGGCGAGCGCGCCGAGCACCCGCCAGTCCGGCGCGAAGAGCGTCCGGCGCGTGTCGCGGATCGTGCGCGCCGCGACGCGCAGCGCCGTGGCGATGCGCCCGCTGCCGCGCGCCTGCGCGCCGCGGTCGCCAAGGCGGGGGATCAGCAGGAAGAAGACGAACAGCGCGAGCGAGACGGCGCCCGGGACGATCGTCAGCAGCGGCTTGTTGGGGGCCGAGAAGATCCCGACGCCCGCGCCGATGCCGGCTACCGCGAGCGTCAGGGCATTGACCCCCGTCGTCAACAGAAACAGCACCGCTGAGCGCTCGGCGATCTCGCCCGTCGCCATTCCGCGCTCGCGAAGCAGCCACGCGCCGACGACGATGCTGCCGGCGCCGCCGAGTGACACTGCGGCTCCAAACGCCATCTCGGTCAGCGCGACGCGCGCGCCGAAGCGCAGCGGAGCGCGGTCGAAGACGCGCAGGAAGATCACGACGTAGCCGAGGCAGGAGAGGAGCTCGAAGATGAGGGCCGCGGCCAACCAGCCCGGTGACATGTCGCCGACCGCGTCGAGCACCCCGTGCAGCCCGGGGACGGCGAGCAGCAGACCCGCGACGAGCGCCGCGAGCACCGCGATCGAGATCAGGCCGTTACGAAGGCGACGTGCCTGGGCCGCCCCCGCGCCCTGGTGCGATTTCAACGCCACGCTCTCACCGCGATGCTAGAGGGCGCTCCGGGCGGGCCGCTAATGGAGCGCCGCGGCGAAGGTGTAGATGACAATGCCCGAGACGGCGACGGCGAAAACGCGCAGCGCCCAGAGCCCCGCCCGTCCGAGCGGGGTGAGCGCGACCCGGGCGACCGGCCGCGAGGTCTCGGCGACGAACTGGTCGCGCTCCAGGTGCATGATCAGTTCCTCTTCCTCGGTCACGAGCTGACCACGCCTATCGTCTGTAGGAACGAGTCGATGCCGTAGGCGGCGCCGCAGGCACCGACGAGCGTCGCCACGGCGATCGCCACGGCGTTGGTGGACCGGCGATTGGCGTGTCGCCCCATCAGGCCGCGGTCGTTGGCGAGCATGATCAGGAAGACCAGGCTGACCGGCAGCAGCACCGTCGCCAGGACGTTGGCGTTCAGCGCGATCGAGAGAAGCGGCGCGCCGGGGATCAGGATGACGACCGCCGCCAGCGCGGCGACGCCGAAGTCGGCGGCGTAGAACAAGACCGCCTCGCGCGGCGAGCTGTTGAAGCTGTGCGCCACCCCGACGCACTCGGCGGCCGCGTAGGCCGTGCTGGCGGAGATCGTCAGGATCGCCACGGCGCCGGCCTCGATAAGGCCGAGTGCGAAGACGCTCGCCGCGGCGCCGCCCGCGACATGGCCGAGCGCGCTCGGGAAGCCTGCCTGCGAGAAGGCGGAGATGCCGCCATGACCAAGCAGTGCGGCCCCGGCGACGAGCGCCCCGAGCCCGAACAGCGCCGCAAGCACGGCGCCGGCGGCGGTGTCCCAGCGCCCTTCGCAGATGTCGCGCGGCGTCATCCCCTTGTCGGCCGAGGCGCCCTGCTGGAAGAAGATCATCCACGGCGTGACCGTCGCGCCGATCGTCGAGGCCAGCAGCAGCAGCAGCGTGTTGAAGCTGCCCGGAAGGTGGGAGAAGCCGGCCGCCGATGCGCCGCCGAGGTGTGAGGAGGACAGCAGCGCCGCGACCAGGAAGAGCCCGTTGAAGAGCGCCAGGCCGAGCACGATCCGCTCCCAGCGCCAGTAGCGCCCGCCGCTGAAGGTGAACAGCACCGCCGCCAGTCCAAGCGCGACCGCGACGAGCGAGCCGAGGCCGAAGTAGGCGAGCCCGACGCGGATCGCGACGAACTCTGCGATCAGCGTGATCAGGTTGGTGAGCGTCAGGTCGGCCGCGGCGAACCAGCCCCACGCCGATCCGTAGCGCTGCAGGACGAGCTCGCCGTAGCCGCGGTGCGTCACGGCGCCGACGCGCATTGCCATCTCCTGCACCACGAAGGCCAGGGCGAACAGGACTGGGACGAACGGAACGAAAATGCCGAGTCCGTACTGGGCGCCGTCGGAGGCGTAGGCGAGCATGCTCGGGCCATCGTTCTCGCCGAGCATCGCGAGGATTCCTGGGCCGACGAGGAGCCACAGCAGCCACCAGCGCCGGTTGCCGGCCCGCGCCTCGTGAACGCGCGAGCGATCGGCTGAACGCACCGCGTCCTGCTCGGTGAGCGGCGGGAGGGCGAGCGGTGCTGAGATGGCGGGGCGCATGCGTTCAGTCGCCGGCGTCGACGGCGACGCGCATCGCGCCGGCAAGGCGGCCGCCGATCGCATGCTCGTGCCCGCCGAATTCCACGAACAGCGGGCCGCCGAAGGGCTGGTGGTCGCGGACCTCGAAGCGGTCACCCGGGGAGATCCCGCAGCTGGCCAGATAGCGGAGCATCTCGGGGTCGGAGTCCGATACGCGCACGAAGACCCCGCGGTCGCCGGAGTCGAGGCTCTCCATGCTCTGGGTCGCGGGCTCGTTGAGCTCGAGGTCGGCGCTTGGGATCGGATCGCCGTGGGGGTCCATCGACGGGTTGCCGAGCTTGGTCGCGATCAGCTCCTCGAGCTCGTCGGAGAGGACGTGCTCGAGCACCTCGGCCTCGGCGTGAACGCGATCCCAGGGCATGCCGAGCGCATCGGCGAGGAAGCGCTCGAGGAGGCGGTGGTGGCGGATCACCTCGAGCGCCACGCGCCGCCCGGCGGGGGTCAGGCGCACCCCGCGGTAGGGCTCGTGCGTGACGAGGCCCAGCTCGTCGAGCTTCTTGAGCATCGCCGACACCGAGCCGGGTGTGATGCCGAGACGCTCTGCGAGTGCGCTGGTCGAGACCGGCTCCTCGCCCCGCGACTGCAGCGCGAAGATCGCCTTCGCGTAGTCGTCGATCGCGGGAGAGCGGAGAGATTCGGCCATCCCGATGAAATGTTATGGCATACCAAGAATTTGATCAAGGCAGGGTTGAGTTTCGACGGCGGTCCGTGCCGCGAGCTAGCGTGTCAGCCGATGGCGCCGCCGCACCAGCACGGAGGGCATCGCCACGACCACGCGGGCGACTCAAGGCGCCTCGCCACGGCGCTGTCGCTGATCCTCGCCTTCATGGCCGCCGAGGTCGCGTGCGGAGTCATCGCCCACTCGCTGGCGCTGCTCTCCGACGCGGCGCACATGCTGACCGACGCCGCGGCACTCGCCCTGTCGCTGGTGGCGGCGCGGCTGGCGCGCCGCCCGGCCGGCGGTTCGATGACCTACGGCCTCGGCCGCGTCGAGGTGCTGGCGGCGCAGGCCAACGGCGTGACACTGCTCGTGCTCGCGGCGTTCATCGTCTACGAGGCGATCGCGCGGCTCGTCTCACCGTCGCATGTGCAGGGCGGCCTGATGCTCGCGATTGCCCTCGTCGGCATCGCGGTCAATCTCGCCGCGGCGCTGACGCTCTCGGGTTCACCGTCGCGGAGCCTCAACCTCGAGGGCAGCTTCCGCCACATCCTCACCGACCTCTACGCGTTCATTGGGACCGCCGCGGCCGCCGCCGTGATCCTGGCCAGCGGCTTCGAGCGCGCCGACCCGATCGCGTCGCTGATCGTCGCGGCGCTGATGCTCAAGAGCGCCTTCTGGCTCCTGCGCGCCTCGGCGCGCGTGTTCCTTGAGGCCGCGCCGGAGGGCTTCGACGTCGAGTCGATCGGCCATGCTCTGGCGGAGCGCCCGGGCATCGTCGAAATCCATGACCTCCACGTCTGGGAGGTCGGCTCGGGGTTCCCGGCGCTGTCGGCCCACGTGCTCGTGCGCCGCGACGTCGATTGTCATGCGACGCGGCTCGAACTGGCGCAACTGCTGCGCGAGCGCTTCGAGATCGAGCACACGACACTCCAGGTCGAGCACGGCTCGGGCGAGCTCCTCGAGATCGAGACCGCGGGCTCCGATCGGCCGGATCCCACGTCGCTCTAGCGCACTGGCCGCCTCCGCCGGCAGGCGGTACCTTTCGACACATGATTGGCGCCCAGGACACGGGGCCGGGCAGCGAATCGATCCGGATCGTGCTGGCCGACGATCACCCGGTCGTGCGGCGCGGGCTGCGCCTGCTGCTGGACGGCGAGGAGGGCTTCGAGGTGGTCGCCGAGGCCGGCGAGGTCGATGAGGCCCGGCGCTTCGTGCGTGGCCACCATCCCGATGTCCTCGTCCTCGACCTCAACATGCCGGGCGGGTCGAGCCTTGAGGCGATTCCTGAGCTGCGCGACGAGTTTCCCGCGACCCAGGTCGTCGTCCTGACGATGCAGCAGGAGCCCGCCTATGCGCGCGAGGCGATCGCCGCCGGCGCGCTCGGATACGTGCTCAAGCAGGCCGCCGATGGCGAGCTTGTCCAGGCGGTGCGCATGGCCGCTGCCGGTGAGAGCTATCTGAATCCGCGCCTCGGTGCGCGGCTGGCCACCGAGCCGCCGCCGGGGCCACCTGACAACCTCTCCGAGCGCGAGGTCGACGTGCTTCGCCTGATCGCCCTCGGGCACACCAACAGCGAGATCGCGCAGCAGCTCTTCATCTCGGTGCGCACCGTCGAGACGCACCGCGGCCACATCTCGCAGAAACTGCTCGTGTCCTCGCGCAGCGAGCTCGTGCGCTACGCGCTAGACCACCGCCTCGTCGGCGCGTAGCGCGTTCTCTCGGCGCGCGCTATCGACGGCCGCCGCCGCCCTGCCCGCGGTAGTGGTCGCGCCAGATGTAGCGGTAGAGCGGGATCCAGCGCGGGATGTCGCGAACGCCCGGGATGATGGGGATCGCCACGAGACAGACGCTCAGGAATCCCATAATCAGGAAGACGAGAAGGTCAGCGTTGGCCGAGGAGGAGAACGGCTCGATCTGGTACCAGAACGTGTAGAGCCATAGCCACACCTGGCCCGGGTAGCTCCCGGTCTCGTTCATCATGCCCCACTGCGTGCCGAGCAGATGCTGGGCCTGGGCGCGCGCCGCGAGCACGCCGCCGTCGGCCATCAAGAGCAGCGGCCTGGTGTAGTCGGTCTGGTAGAAGCGACTCGACGTCAGGAGGTCGCCGTCGAGACCGCCGCTCTGCGCGAGCGACAGCAGCGCGGTCATCATCGCCGGGACCGGCCCGTAGCCGCCGCGGGCGACCTCGACGGTGTCGCCGTGTCCGACGGTCGCCTTGCCGAGCGCGTCGGCGTAGGCCGTTGTCCAGGCGCTCTGTGTTTTCGCCGAAGCAGAGCGATAGGCGGCGACCGCGGCTCGCACCGGGGCGTCGCCGGGGATGCTCGCGAGCGGCTCGTAGACGTAGTCGCGCGGCGTGTCGATCGGGTGGCTGACGCCAAACCACTGCTGCAGGTGGATGAACGCGGCGTGCTGGCCGCTGGAGGCGTGGTTGTAGGGCGGGCCGTAGCCGGCGGTCCCGCTCGTGCCGTCAAGCTCGCTGACGGCGGTCGTGACGAAGTCCACAGGCATCTGTTGAGACCACTGCTTGATCGTGCTCGGCGGGTCGTCGGGGGAGGAGAACACGATCGCCAGCGCCAGCGCCAGAGCGGTCACGACCGCAAGCGCCACGCACAGCTCCTTGACGAGGTCGTAAGGCCTGTAGGGCCCGTCGTAGTGCCTGGCGAGCTCGTTCAGCTCGCGGTTCGAGAGCCGGCGCTTCAAGAGGTTGGTGGGCGTAGGTCGGCCAGCGGCAGCGGCGGAACGATGCCGTGCCGGCGAACCAGCAGGACGTGAGCGAGGACCAGTGCGACGACGAGCACCGGTAGGAGCAGCACGTGGTAGGTGTACATCTGGCCGAAGTTGAGGACGTTGAAGAACGCGCCGATCCCCGTCGAGTTGATTCCGTCCTTGGCCTGGGTGGCGATCCATTGCGAGTCGAAGTTCTGCTGCGAGACGTAGCCGGTGAAGGCGCACGGGACCGCGACGAGGAACGTGACGGCTCCGCTGGCCCACGTGCGAGCGCGCCCGCCGCGCCAAGCAGCCATGAAGAACTTGGCCCACAGATGGATGACCGTGAAGAAGAAGAAGAGCTCAACAGCCCACAAATGGATGCTGTTGAAGAAGTGCCCAACGCCCGTGTAGTGCCACCACGCCGGACCCTTGAGCCCGAGAATCACACCCGAGCCGATGATCACCGCGAGTGAGGCAAGCGTCAGAACGCCAAAGATGTAGACCCACGAGGACATGTACGCCGGCTGCTCGTCCGGCAGGAGTCGTTCGGGTGGCATCGCGCGCACGGCCGCGTCGCGGACGCGGGCCGTCCATGAACTGGGGGCCGAGCGGTGCGCACTCATCGCTGCTCGTCCTCATGGCGGCGTCGGAACGGCAGCGCTATCGCCGCGGCGAAGACCACGACCATCAGGCCGATCACGACGAGGTTCGAGACCGACATCTGGAAGAAGCCGGCGTGGACGTAGCTCGCCGGATGATTGAGGTTGACCAGCGCGGCGAGCAGCACTCCAGCGAGGCTACGCGGACTCCGCAATGCCGCCATCGGCAACGGCTACCCATGAGGTATCGGTAGTTTTCCGCAGACCGGCCGGATCGCACTACTCAGCGGTGGGCCGGCGCCGGCCGCGACCCGACCATCCGTGGTCTGGCTCGAGCGCTCAGCCCTCGAGGCCGCTGATCGCGAACGGCTCGATCGCGTCGGCGGGCTCGAAGCCGAAGATGCGGCTGACGAAATAGAGCTCGGACTCGAGGGCGCGGGCGATCGTCGCGGCGTTGCGAAACCCGTGCCCCTCGCCTTCGAAGGTCAGGTAGGCGTGGGGGACGCCCTTGTGCGCTAGCGCCGCCGCCATCGCCTCAGACTGGCTCGGGGGGACGATCTCGTCGTCGAGCCCCTGCAGCAGGAGCATCGGCCGAGCGAGGGCGTCCGGGAAGTTGACGGGCGAGCGCGCGCGATAGAGGTCGGCGCACTCGGGATAGGGCCCGACGAGCGAGTCAAGGTAGCGCGACTCGAACTTGTGGGTGTCGCGCGCCAGCCCTTCGGCGTCGGCGACGCCGTACAGGCTGACGCCGGCCGCGAACGCCTCCGGTTCGAAGGTCAGCGAGCACGTCACGACGTAGCCGCCGGCGCTACCGCCCTGTACCCACGTCCGCGCCGGATCGGCCGCGCCGGTATCGGCGAGGTGGCGTGCCGCGTCGACGCAGTCGCGCCAGTCGATCTCGCCCCAGCGGCCCTCAAGTGCGCGGCGGTAGTCGCGGCCAAACCCGCTCGAGCCGCGGTAGTTGACGTCGACGACGCCGATGCCGCGCTGCGTGAAGTACTGGACGCCGAGCTTGAGGGCCGGCGAGGAATGGGCGGTCGGGCCGCCGTGGCAGATCACGCGAAGCGGCGGCCGCTCCCCGGCAGGCGCGGCGCCGCCGCTCGGCGGATAGAAGAAGGCATGGGCGCGCGCGCCGTCGCGCGTCTCGAAGTCAATCGGCCGCGGACGCGAGATCGCATCCGATTCGAGTGCCTGCTCGAGCGTCGCGCGAACGCTCCGTGCCGGGCCGCCGTTGACCGTCGCCAGCACCAGCGTCAGTGCGGTTCCCGGCGCGGCGGCAGCGAACGCGACCGTGCCCCCGCGCGCGTCGAGCGTGGTCGGGTCGATGCTTGTCCATTCTCCTTCCAGCGGCTCAAGCGCGCCGTCCGCGGCGCGAACCCAGAGCGAGTCACTCGCTCGGCGGCTCACGACGCAGGCGATCCGCTCGTCGCCGAGGAGCGCGTAGCGGCGCATTCCGAGCACCCATGCGGGGTAACCGACCTCCGCGTCGCGAAGTGCTGTCAGCTCGTCACGGCGGCCGTCGGCGGTGATCCGCTCGAGGTTCCACCAGCCGGAGCGGTCGCTGCAGAAGTAGAGCGCGCCGCCGGAGTCCCACTGCGGCTGGAAGATCGACTCGCGCGCACCGCCTGCCACGAGCGCCGCGTCGGAGATCGTCCCGTCGGGCTCGAGCGTTCCGGCCCACAGCTCCGTTCCGTCCCAGGGCATCTGCGGGAAGTTCCAGCGCAGCCACGCGATCCGCGTACCCGAGGGATCGATCCGGGGGCTTGCGACGAAGTCGCTGGCGGAGTCGACGGCACGCGGCTCCTCGGAGCCGTCGGCGGGGATGGCGACAAGCTCGTTGGTGACAGCGCGCGTGTCGTGTGATTCCCGCACGCAGATGACGACGCCGGATGGCGTGACGACGCCGTCGCCGTAGCGCAGCGCGTGCGGGCGCTCAGGGAGCGGCGTGATCGGCTCGGGGTCGAAGTCGCGGCCGCGCTGCACATGCAGGCGCCCGTCGGCGAAGCTCGAGCAGAACGCACCGCCGTCGCAGTCAAACCAGCACGCCGCGCCGCCCATCTCGTGCACGCGCGTACGGACGTTGAAGCCTGCCGGTGTGAGATCGAGTGGGCCGTCGGGTGAGTCCTCGACGATCACGCCGCGCCCGCCCTCATCGGCGCGGTACTCGAGCCAGCGGAGCGGGTCGCCGAGCCAGACTCCGCCGAAGAAGCGTCCCGCGCCGCGCGCCACCGCCGCGGCGCTGAGCCGCGACTGCCAGGTTCCGAACGGCCGCTCGCTCATCGGGCAACAGACTAGCTTCACGCGAGTGCCGATCTGCTTTGATCGAAGCCGCCATCGACGCTCCAATCCCATCGGGTGCCGTCGCCGCTCGCGCCTGGCGCGATGCGTCCCACGCCGTTGCCTGCGACTTCGACGAGCGCTGGGAGCACGGCCGGATCCTGCGAGCGACTCGCTATCCGACCTACTACGACCTCAACTTCGTGCTCGTCGAGGACGCGGCGCCGATCGCGGGAGAAGAGGTTCGCGCCGTCGCCGACCGCGCGCTCGTCGATCTCGCGCACCGGCGCGTCGCCTTCGATCATCTCGAGAACGCGGAGCCGCTCCGCGCGGGCTTCGAGGCGGCGGGGTGGAAGGCGATGCGGCTGCTGTGGCTCCGTCACGACCGTAGCTCCATCGCGTCGCTGCTCGACATGGAGGTCGCCGAGGTCGGAATCGACGACGTGCGCGAGCTTCGCTTTGCGTGGCATCACGAGGCCGGCCTGGGCGGTGACGGCGCGTCGTTTGCGGCTTTCCTCGACGAAGCGCGGGAGGTCGCCGAGAGCCGCGGCGCTCGAGTGTTCGCGGCGCTCGAGAGCGGGGAGGCGGTGGGCTTCGTGCAGCTTGAGCAAATCGGCGCCGCCGGCGAGATCACGCAGGCGTTCGTGCGCGGCGACCGTCGCGGCGGCGGGCGTGGCGGCGCCCTGATCGCGGCCGCGATCGCGGCCGCGCGCGATCTCGAGGAGCTCTTCATCTGCGCCGACGACGAGGACCGCGCCAAGCTGCTCTACGAGCGCGCCGGCTTTCGCCCGCTCTGGAGGACGATGCAGTTTTTGCTGCCGCCGCCGAGCTAGGAGATCGCGGTGAGGCGCGGCGTATGCTGAGCTGGCTCTGCTCCAGCACATGACATATGTCAGTTCAGCGACGGACCTTTTCTCGACGCAACAGCTGACCGACCTTCTGCGGCGCAGTCGCGACGCGAACGAGCGCGCCGCGATCAGCGGCATGCTGCTCTACAAGGACGGCAACTTCATGCAGACAGTCGAGGGGCCGCGCGAGGCGGTGGACGACCTCGAGGCGCGGCTCGCGCGCGATCCCCGCCACCGCGGCATGCTCGTGCTGCTGCGCGGGGAACGAGAGCAGCGAGAGTTCGACGGCTGGTCGATGGGCTTTCGCGACCTGACGGTGGCCGCCGAGCTCGCCGAGGTCGAGGGCTACAGCGAGTTTCTCGAGACGCCGCTGACCGCTGATGCGTTCGGCGCCGACCCCGACGCCAGTCAGCGTCTGCTGCTCGCCTTCAAGCGGCACATGTAGCGTCGCCGTTTAGAAGATCGGCGGCAGCACGAGGTGGCGAAGCAGCTTCCGTGCGCGCTGGCGGCGGCGCACGGCCGCAAACACGGCGTCGCGCTTGGCGGTCTGGAAGTAGTCGTTGAAGCCGCGCACGGCGGCTTCAGAGAGATGCCCGGGCAACGGCGCCGCGAGTTCGCCGTCGAGCGCCTGCTCAAGCGCCGCACGCAGCGCGCCCTCGAGCGGGCTTCGCCCGGCCGTGTTGTCGAGCTCCAGGCGTCCCGCCGCGGTCGAGTAGTCGTAGAGCTCGCTGTCCTCGCCGCTTGAGAGCGGCTCGGTGCCGCCGGGCGCCCAGTTCGAATAGATCGCGTACTTGGCCTGGGCGGTGCGCAGGCTGACGATGTGCAGCGGGGCGTTGTAGAGCTCGCCGGCGAACTCGGTCACGATCTCGTCGGTCACGTGGAGGATGTGGTCTCGCCCGGGGGCGTCGGCATCGCGCAGCAGCGGCGCGAGGTCAAGCCGGTCGGCGAGGTGGGCGTAATGCCCATCGCGGCGCCAGGCGCCGTCGCCGGCGGCGATCGTCAGCAGCAGCGGGGCCACGTCGACGCTCGAGGTGAGCTGCGTGCGCGGGATGTGCGGGGACCGGGTCAGCACGCGGCGCGGGTCCTTGACGAGCAGCGGCACGCGAATCGCTTCCTCGTAGACCGCCGCGCCCTTGCCGCGCAGTCCGTGCGAGGCCCCGTACTCGCCGTGATCGGAGGTGAACACGACGACGGTGTTGGCAGCGACGGCGGGGTTCGAGTGGAGCGCGCGCATCACGTCGCCGATCTGGTGGTCGACCTCGCGCTGGAGCTTCACGTACATGTTGGCGAAGTCGAGCCAGAGGCGCTCGGTGTTTGGGCCGCTGAAGGGAACCGGTCCGAATGCGCTCGCCGAGGTCTCCTGGAGCGAGCGTTGCAGCCGCGGCTTGCGGCGCGCCATCAGTTGCTCCGGCGTCTCGAAGTTCGGCGGCATCCGCGTCACGGTCTGTGCGGCGACCCGCTCCCCGTGGGTGCGATCGGTCCACAGATACCACCACGAGATGTCGTGGGGGTTGACGAGCGAGACGGTCGTGCACCACGGGCCGCTCGCGCCCTCCTCGGCGAACCAGTCGGCGAACTGGTCCGCGATGTGATGGTCGACCCGCAGGCCCTGGCCGGGCGCCCCGTTCGGCGACGGGAACGTTCCGCCGCCGAACCCGTAGCGCTCGAGGTCGCGCGAGCCGCTCGTCGCTGTCCAGTGGCGATCGCCGTGCGTCAGGTGCCACTTGCCGTACCACCAAGTCGAGTAGCCCTGCTCACGGAGCATCCGCCCCCATGTCGGAAAGCCCGGGTCGAGCGTGCTCGAGCCGGTGATCATGCAGCCGGTCTGGTGGGTGTAGAGCCCGGTGAGCAGCGCGGAGCGCGACGGAGTGCAGTCGTTCGAGGCGGTGTAGTGGCGCTCGAAGGACACCGCGCCGCGGCGAATCGCGGCGATGTTCGGGAGTTCGGCCATCGGTGAATACCACTGCGGAAAGCGCAGCTGATCGACGATGATCACGAGGATGTTGGGCGGGCCGTGCGACCCGTTCGACCCGCCCTCCGTCGCCGCCCAGACGCCCGCGCCCGTGCCTGCCACCGCTCCTGCGGCGATGCCGCGGCGCAGGAACGTGCGCCGGTCGATGCCCTGGCCGCGCCTGCTCACTGCCCGATCGCGCAGCTCTGGATGTCGCCGTCGAGGGCGCCCTCGGAGTCGTACTGACCGCTCCGCGCGCGGCACACGATGCGCCCGGCTCGGTCGATGAAGAACGTCGTCGGCAGTCCGACGATCCCCCCGTGTGTGATCGAGTCGATTGCGGCCGTGCCGAGCTGATAGCTCGGATAGCTCAGCGGGCGGCTGGAGAGGTACCCCTGCGCGCCTCCCGCGGAGTCATCGTCGCTGGCGTCGACGCCGACGAAGGCGACCTGCTTGCCGTAGTGAATCGACGCGGCTGCGAAATATGGGTACTCCGCCTGGCAGCCAGGGCACCACGACGCCCACACGTTGAGGACGATCGGATAGCCGCGTAGGGCGCGCAGCCGCGCCGCGAGCGAGTCGCCGGCGGGCAGGAGCCGGCCCGCCTGGCGATGGAGCGCGGCAAGCGGCGCAGGGGAGCCGGCGAGCACCGTCGGCGCCTGGCTCGCTGCAGGGATCTTGATCTTCGTCGGTGCATGCAGGGCGGCGCTGACGTGCCTGCCCAGCTGAGCGGTCGTCAGCCAGCCCTGCGTCGAGACGTCCCAGTACCAGAGGGCCCGGCCGCTGCGCGAGACGAGCACGAACCACGGCTGGTCCTGGACGAGATAGCCGTCGGCGATGCGGCCGGTCCGGTCGATCGCGACCGGGAACGCCAGCTGTTCGTGCAGGCTCGCCAGGAACTTCGGAAGGGCGGCCGACGACGGCTCGACGCTGCCCTCATCAACTGCGGTCAGCGGTGCAAGCCCGCTTCGGGCGGCAATCGCGGCGTATCCGCGGAGAGCCTCGAGTTGCTTCGAAAGGTCGGTGACCTCGCCGACCCAGGTCGTGAAGAACAGGTAGAGGCGCTGCGTTCCTCGCGGCCCGAGGCGGACCGATCCGCCGCCGGCGCGCGGCACGCTCACCGTGCTCGCGGGACCGATCGGCGGGATGCGCTGGTAGGAGAGGGCCGAGCGGGGACGCGGATGGCCGGGCAGCAAGGAGGACACCTCGGAGGCGAGGATCTGCGCCTGCTGGTCGACGCTCGAATAGGCCATCTGTGTCACGTAGATCTCGGCGTAGCGGCCGCGCGCGTCGATCACGTAGAGAGCCGCGGTGTGGTCGATCTGACCAGCCTCGATCTGAACTGCGATGTGGTAGGCGCCCCAGACGCGGTGAAGCTCGGCGAGCGAGCCGGTCAGAAACTCCCACTGATGGAGCATCCCGTGCAGCTGGGAGTAGGAGCGCACCCAGTGAACCGCCGTCGCGCGGGGGTTGGCGTCGATGCCGATGAGGTCGACGCCGTCGCCGGCGCGGCCGAGCAGGCCCTTGGCCTCGACCATCGCGGTCGTCGTCAGCGGGCAGACGGTCGTGCACTGCGAGTCGTTGAAGGCGAGGATCACTACGTGGCCGCGCAGGGCGCGGAGCGTTTGCGAGCGGCCGAACTGGTCGGTGAGCGTGAAGTTCGGCGCCACACCGTGGAGCTTCGTCCCCGGATCGAGGTTGGGGTTGGTGTCCAGCGCCGACTCCTGGGCGCTTGCCGGGCTCTTGGCGGGTCCGATCGCCAGCGCTACGACGACCACCAGCGCGGCCGCGACGAAGGCCGCGGCGACCGCCAGCGCGGGTCTTCTCCACGGGCGCCGTGGCGCGGGTTCGCTTTGCGTCTCTGTCATGCCTGAAGCTGCCCTCCTCAGCCGCGGCCGAAAGCGTCTCACGCCTGGATAAACGGCAGCGCAGGGGCTCTGGGGCCGAATGCAGGCGGCTGTAGCCTATGGCGACCGACGCAGACGAGGGTCCGCGGGGGAGCGCACGATGACCGACTACGAACTCCGCGAGCTGGACAAGCAACCCGCGGACGCGTCGCTTGGCGAGATCACGGACTCTGCGCTCGCCTATCTCAGCCTCGAGGACCTGCTCGTCGAGCTGCTCGAGCGCATCCGCACGCTAGTCCAGGCCGACACGGCCGCGATCCTGCTCGTCGACCGCGAGCGAGGGGTGCTCCTCGCGCGCGCGGCGCGCGGCATCGAGGAGGAGGTCCGCCAGGGCGTGCAGGTTCCGCTCGGGCGGGGATTCGCGGGGCGTGTTGCGGCCGAGGCTCGACCGATCGCGATCGAGGACGTCGACCACGCCGATATCCACAATCCGATCCTGCGCCAGAAGGGCATTCGCTCCTTGCTCGGCGTGCCGCTGATGGTCGGCGACCGCGTGATCGGCGTGTTGCACGTGGGGACGCTGCAGCGGCGCAGCTTCGACGAGTCCGACCGGCGCCTGCTGCAGGCGGCCGCCGACCGCGCCGCGCGGGCGATCGATGACGCCCAGCTCTCCGAGCAGCGTGCGATGACCGAGGTCCTGCAGCGCTACCTGCTGCCGGACACCCTGCCGGTCATTCCGGGCCTTGAGATCAGCGCGAAATATCTCCCCGCGCCAGGGGCCGGCGTCGGCGGCGACTGGTACGACGTCTTCAGCCTGCCCGACGGCCGCATCGCCCTGGTCATCGGCGATATCGCCGGGAGGGGCATCGGCGCCGCCGCCGTGATGGCCGAGGCTCGCACCGCGCTTCGCGCCTACGCGCTCGAGCGTCATTCGCTCGAGGACGTGCTGGCGCTCCTGAACGCGCTGATCATCGGCGCGGGAAGGCGCCGCAGCCTCAGCGTCGCGATGTTCGCGCTCGACCTCGAAACCGACGCACTCGATGTCGTCAGCGCCGGCCACCCGCCGGCGCTCCTGGTGCGCCCAGACGGCACGCGCGAGCTCGTCGCCGCGGCGAGCGGCCCTCCGCTCGGCAGCAAGATCTCCTCGGGCTATGCGGCGGAGTCTGTCGCCTTTCCGCTTGGCAGCGCGCTTCTGCTCTACACGGACGGGCTGATCGAACGACGCGGCGAGACGCTCGACGACGGGTTCGCGCGGCTGCTCGAGGCGAGCCTCATCCGCGACGCCAACCTCTCCCTCGCCGACCGCGCCTTCCGCGACCTCGCGGCGAACGACTCGGCCGCGGAGGACGACGTGGCGATCCTGGCCGTTGAGTCCTACGCGCTCGGCGACACGCTGCACCTGGACACCGATGCCGACCCGACGCATCTCGCGTCGCTTCGGCGGATCGTCGCCCGCTGGCTCACGCAGTTCGGCGTGGACGACGCACAGCGCTTCGACATCACCCTCGCCTGCTCGGAGGCTGCGGCGAACGCGATCGAGCACGCCTACGGCCCGCGTGACGCCACATTCGCGCTCGACGGGCACGTCACCGCGCAGGCCGTCGAGGTCGTCGTCTCCGATCGCGGCCGCTGGCGTCCCGAGCGCCAGACCGATCGCGGTCGCGGCCTGCAGCTGATGAACGCGCTGATGGACGAGGTGATCGTCGAGCGCGGCGAGCAGGGAACGACGGTGACGCTGCGGGCGCTTCGAAAGTGACGATCCCGGCGGTCACATCTCTGAACGGCGTGCCGGTCGCGGCGATTCCCGTCGATGTCGACGTCGCGAATGCGGCGCTGGTCGGCGAGCAGCTCGCCGGGGCGGTGACGCACGACGCGCCGTGTCTGGTGCTCGATCTGACGGCGACGCGCTACCTCGACAGCGCCGGAATCGACATGCTGCTGAAGCTCGCCGAGCGCCTTCGCAATCGCCGTCAGGCGCTGCGCCTGGTCGTCCCCGAGGGCTCGCCCTTGCGGCGCCTGCTTGCCGTAATGGGCGTGGACGCCTCGCTGCCGGTGTATGCGAGCGTCACGGAGGCCGTCGAATCGGCCGGCGGGGAGCCGGGTACGCTCTCGCCACGATGAAGGTCGTCGTCGCGCCGCTCGAGGAGTTCCCGCCCGACACCCGCAAGCTGGTCCGCGTCGGCGGGCGCGAGATCGGCGTGTTCCGCGTCGGCGACAGCTTCTACGCCGTGCGCAACCGCTGCCCCCACCAGGGCGCGCCGCTGTGCATCGGCCGCGTCTTTTCGCGGATCGTGTCCAACCAGCCGGGCGAGTTCGAGCTCGCCGGCGGGCCCCCGCTGCTCGTCTGCCCGTGGCACGGCTGGCAGTACGACGTGTCTACTGGGCAGTCGTATTCACCCGGAGATCCCCGAGTGAAAAGCTATGGTGTGTCTGTCGAAACAGGCAGTGAGCTCGTCGAAGGCCCGTACGTTGTCGAGACATACTCTGTAACAGTGTCCGAGCAGTACGTGGTGTTGGAAGCCTGACCGCAGGAGGTTCCAAGCGATGTCAGTGACGCAGGCCACTTCGCAGACCGGGGCAGAGACTCCGCGCCAGGTGTCGCTCGTCGACTGCGACATCCATCCCACGCTGACGATGCCCGAGCTGCAGAAGCGCGTATCGGAGCGCTGGCGGCGCCATCTCGAGCGTTTCGGCCGCCGCACGCCGATGATCACCGAGTTCTATCCGCGGACGGCCAACGCCGGCTTCCGCCTGGATTCGTGGCCCGAGGGGCCCGGCGGCTTTCCGGGCTCGGACCTCGGCCTGCTGCAGACCCAGCTGCTCGATGAGTTCGACATCGACTACGGGATCCTCAACTCGCTCGGCCTGCTCAACTGCCACGAGGTGCCGGAGCTGGCCGCCGAGATGGCGCGCGCGCTCAACGACTGGATGGTCGAGTGGATGGACGAGGAGCCGCGGCTGCTCGGCGCGATGGTCGTCCCCTACGAGTACCCCGATCTGGCGGTCAAGGAGATCGAGCGCTGCGCCGGCGACCCGCGCTGGGTCCAGCTGATCTTCCCCGACAGCGCCGAGGACCCGCTGGGCTCGCGCAAGTACTGGCCGATCTACGAGGCGGCGACCGGACACGGCCTGCCGGTCGCGGTCCACACCGCGGGCTACTGGCCGCACCTCGACACCGGCTGGCCGTCGTACTACCTCGAGGAGCACGTCGCCAACTCGATGCGGATGCAGTCGCAGCTCACCAACTTCATCTGCGAGGGCACCTTCAGGCAGTTCCCCGACATGCGACTCGTCCTGACCGAGGCCGGCGTCGCCTGGGCGGTGCCGCTGACGTGGTCGCTCGACAGCGCCTGGGAGCAGCTGCGGGACGACTCGCCGCCGATCGATCGCCGGCCGTCGGAAATCGTCCGCGAGCACGTCTGGTTCACGACGCAGCCGATCGAGGAGCCGGACACCCCGGAGGAGTTCGCGCAGATGATCGCCCACGCGGGACTCGAGGACCGGCTGCTGTTCGCGACCGATTACCCGCACTGGGACTTCGACTCCCCGGCGCAGGCCCTGCCACGGTCGCTCGGGCCGGAGCTACGTCAGAAGATCCTCGCCGGCAACGCCGCCGAGCTCTACGGCCTCCCGCTCGCACCGCCGGAGTGATCGACTGCGACGTTCACTGCGCCCCGGCGACGCTCGAGGCGCTGGGGCCGTATCTGTCCGATTACTGGCGGGAGTACACGACAACCGCGGGGATCAGGTTGCTTGGGATGGCGAGCGCCTACCCGCCAAACGCCCCGACCACCGGCGATCCCGCCCCGGACAGCTATGACGCGCTGCGCGAGCAGGTGCTGGAGCCGTTCGCGCCGCGGCTTGTGATTCTCAACTGCCTGACGCTCTGCGAGGCGCATCGCAACCCCCACTACCAGGCGGCGCTAGCGAGCGCGCTCAACGACTGGCTGATCGCCGAGTTCCTCGACCGTGACGAGCGGCTGCGCGCAAGCCTCGTCGTCTCGACCGTCGACACCGACGATGCGCTCAGCGAGGTCGAGCGTCTCGGCGGCGATCCCCGCTTCGTGCAGGTCCTGATGCCGATACGCGCCGACACGCCGTTTGGCAACCGGCGCTTTCACCGCCTCTACGCCTCCGCCGCGGAGCGCGGCATGGCGATCGGGCTGCACGCCTGGGGCCGCGCTGGACACTCGCCGACGACGACCGGCTACACGCTCTCCTACGTCGAGGACTACCTGGCAAATCAGGTGATCGCCCAGACGCACGTGCTGAGCCTCGTCAGCGAGGGCGTGTTCGAGACGATCCCGCGCCTTCGCGTCGCGCTCCTGGAATGCGGTTTCGCCTGGCTTCCGTCGCTTTTGTGGCGCTTCGACAAGGACTGGAAGGGCGTCTGGCGCGAGGTTCCGTGGGTCAAGGAGCGACCGTCGAGCTACGTGCGCCGCCACTTCCGCGCGACGACGGCGCCGGCGCATCTCCCGCCGGGTAACGAGGGCTCGACACGCGAGCTGCTCGAGATGGTCGGGACGGAGCTGTTGATGCACGCAAGCGACTTCCCCCACCAGCACGGGCCGAGCGCCGCGGCTACGTATGAGCTTTTGAGCGACGAGGCCCGCGAAGCGGTGCTCGACGCGAACGCCGCCGAGTTCTACGCCTTCGCCAGGTAGGCGAGCGCCTCGTCGAGCGCGACGACGTCGCCGTACTTCATCTCGATGTCGAAGAGGTTGGCGATGTGGGGGAGGGGCGAGCGGTCGGCGACCGCCTCGCGCACGACGATCGTACGAAAGCCCGACGAGCACGCGTCGACGGCGCTCGCTCGGATGCACCCGCTCGTGCTCGCGCCGGCGAGGAGGACGGTGTCGACGCGCAGCGCGACGAGGCGGCTTGCGAGGTCGGTCGCGAAGAAGCACGACGGGTACTTCTTCCAGACCACCATGTCGGCGTCGCTTCGGCCGAGGCGCTCGTCGAACTCGGCGCCCTCGGTGCCCTCGTCCATCCCGTCGTGGGACAGCTTGAGCTCCCAGACGCCGGCGTCGCGCCGTCGCGGCTCATAGCTCGAGCCGACGAGGACTGTCGCCGCGCCGCTCGCGCGGGCGCCGTCGAGCAGCGCGCGGGTCGCCGACATCATCACCTGATCGTCGACCGCCGTCTGAAAGCGCGGATCGGTGAAGGCCTTGATCAGGTCGACCACGACGACCGCCGGCCGCTCGCCGAAGCCGACCCGCCGCGCGAAGCCGCGCTCGCGCATCATCACGGCGAGCTCGTCGTAGGCGGCCGCGGCGAGCTCGGCGGCGTCGCTCATGCGCGCTCGGCGAGCGCGCGATGATGCTCGCTCGCCAGGTAGTGCTCGCAGATCGCGTCGCTGGTGGTGACCCAGACGTCGCTTCGCGAGCGGATCTCCTCGAGCACCGCCGCGAGGTGGCGGTGGCGCGCGGGCTGGGAGATCACGAACGGGTGCACCGGCAGCGCCATGACGCGGCCGGCCGTCTCGCTCTCTGAGATCAGCTGGTCGAGGTGGTCGAGGACGAGCCGCACGTACTGCTCGCCGGTCGTCGCGGCGGTCACGAACAGCGAGATGTCGTTGAGCTCGACCGAGTAGGGCAGCGAGATCATTCCGGGCACGCGCAGCGGGTAGGGCTGGTCGTCGTTACACCAGTCGAGCAGGTAGCGCACGCCGAGCGCCGCAAGCAGCCGCGGCGTGTTGAAGGTCTCGGTCAGCGCCGGCCCGAGCCAGCCGAGCGGCCGCCGGCCGGTCGCGTCCTGCACCGCGGCGACCATGTCCTCGAGGTAGGCCTGCTCGTCGCCCTCGTCCATCGCCGCCTGCAGTGTCGAGTTGTTCTGGCCGTGCGCGACGACGGCCCAGTCGCGCTCCGCGATCGCCGCGGCGATCTGCGGATAGAAGGGGCAGACGTCGGAGTTCAGCAGCACGCTCGCCGGGATCTCGAGGCGGTCGAGCAACTCGATCATGCGCCAGATCCCGACGCGGACGCCGTAGTCGCGCCAGCCGTAGTTCATCGGGTCCGGCGTCAGGGCGATCGTCGCCATCGAGGTGCTGGTCGACGGGCGATCGATCAGGTAGTGCTCGACGTTGAGCCCGACGTAGAAGGCGACGCGCGCACCCCCGGGCCAGCGCAGCGGCGGACGCTCGCCGATCGCGGAGTAGGCGTAGAGCTCCTGCTCCATCAGCCACCCACCAGCGTCAGCTTGATCATCAGCGGCTCGGCGTCGCCGTAGGCGCCGGCCGGGTCCTCAAGGCGCCGGTCGGGAAGGTGCCGCGCGCGGAACTCGACCTCGGCCGCTGTGTGTGAGAACGGGAACGGCTCGATCTCGACGACGCCAGGCTCGCGGACGCGGATCTCGAGATCGGAGTACTCGCCCCCGCGCGACGGCACGAGCGCGACCGAGCGTCCGCCGGGCGGCTGGTCGATCGAGCGCAGGTTCGTCGCCGCCGGCAGGCTCTCGCCGTTGCTGCGCTCGCGCGTGTCGATCAGGCAGAGCGTCAGCGAGATCAGATCGAGCGCCTGAAGGAGCTCGTAGTCGCGCCAGCGCTGCAGCTCGAACTCGCTGCGCAGGCCGCCGCGTTCCTGCCAGATCTCGTGCGCGGTCTCGGCCGCGCGGTGATCCTGTACGACGACGGCGTGGCGGGCGAGCGGGTGGTCAAGCGGCGCGCCCTCCTGGAGGCCGAAGCGCGCCGAGTAGAGCCCGGCCCAGTGCATCGAGGCCAGCATGCCCGCGTAGCGGTCGTCGGCGTAGATCGCGTCGACGCCCTCGCCGTAGGGGCCGACCGTGGTCTCGAGTGGGACTTCGAGGAAATGCGCGGGCCTTCCCTCGGTCTCGTTGACGTGCGGCGCGTCGTCGAGCGTCTGCCAGCCGTCGTCGTGACGCGCGGCCGCGATGACCAGCGAGTCGCGCGTGGGCCCGAGTGGGAAGCGCCCGGCGCCCCAGAGCTCCGCGAGGTCGCCCGCGAGCCGCGCGTGGTCCTGCTGGGAGATGAGCTGGAGGCCGTCGCGTCGCCGGCTGATCAGCATGCCTCGAGCCTCACGCCGCGGATGATATTTGCCCGCTGGCGCGGCGACTTGCGAGCGCGCCGAGCAGCGCGACGCCGGCCAGCGCCAGGTCGAGCGCGATCATCGCTGTCGAGAAGTGCGCCTGGGGGAGGGCGTCGATGAGGCATGCGCCCGCGGTGATTGCGATCACGCTGCCGAGCACATCGGTGACCTGAAGGGCCGCCGTGTTCACGCCCTGCTCGTCGGTCGGGGACAGGGTCAGCATGAGAACCGACAAGCTCGGCATCGCGAGCCCCATCCCGGCGCCCGAGACCGCCCAGATCGGCGCCGCCACCCACAGCGACAGGTGCGTCACGGCCAGCGTGCAGAGCGCCGCGACCCCGACGGCGACGAGGCAGAAGCCGCGAATCAGGAAGGCGGTGCGGTTCTCGCCGGCGGGGTGGCGGCCCTGCCACCAGGACGCCGAGGACCAGCCGAGCGCGCCGAGTGTGAGCGGGATGCCGACGACGGTCGGCGACCCGTGGTAGAGGCGCGTCAGGGTCAGCGGGAGGTAGGCCTCGGCGCCGAAGAACGCTGCCGTCAGCACGCCGCGAAGGACGATCACCGTGGGCAGGCCCCGCGCGAGGCGAAGCGCTCCCGCCGGGAGCAGGCGGCGCAGCGGCGGGATGATCACGGCGAAGCCGGCCACGGCCGCGACCGCGCCGAGGACGCCGAGCTCCGTGCCGCCGGCCTGGATCGCTGCGAGGCCGCCCGCGAGCAGGATCGACCCGAGCGCTCCGAGGCGCGGCGCGGCGCCCTGCGAGGCCGATGCCGAGGGCAGCCGCCGCACGACCGGCACGAGCGCGAGCGCCCCGATCGCCGCAAGCGGCGCGATCCCGATGAAAACCCAGCGCCAGCCGAACGCGTCGGCCACCGCACCGGCGACGACGGGGCCGATCAGCGCCGGCAGCACCCAGGCCGCCGAAAGCGCCGCAAACGCCCGCGGGCGAAGCTCGGCTGGGAAGGCGCGAGCGACGACGACGTAGACGGCGACGATCAGCGCGCCGGCGCCGAGGCCCTGAAGCGCGCGTCCGGTGATGAAGACCGCCATGTCCGGGGCCGCGGAGGCCGTGATCAGGCCGCTTGCAAATAGCGCCAGCCCGCCGACGAGCGACGCGCTCGGCCCGAGGCGGTCGCAGCGGCGACCGGCGTCGACCATTCCGACGATGTCGCCGAGGAAGAAGGCCGTGAACGCCCAGCCGTAGTAGTGGAGCCCGTGCAGCGCGCGGACCGCGGTCGGCATCACGGTGGCGACCGACATCGCCTCGACCGCGGCGACCGTGATCACGAGGACCACGCCGAAGGTGGGCAGGCGGTGGCTGCGGTTTCGCAGCAGCGACGGTCTCGGCGCCACCTCGGCGACTGCGGGCATCACCCCATCCTGACGGACGTCAGGGAGCTGGTAGCGGGGCGAACAGCGTCACGCGCGCAACGTCGCCGATCGGGCGCGTGACGTGGCCGCGGCCGCTCGCGTCCTCGACGAGGACGATGCTGCCGGGTCCGAAGACGCGGCGTTCGCCGTCGGACGTCGTGACCTCGGCCTCGCCGGCGAGCGTGATGATGAAGACCGGATACGGGGCGTTGTGCGGCGAATCCGCGTCGCCGTCGTCGAGGACGCGGCGAAAGATCAGGCCCTCGACGGGGATTGCCGCCGCGACGGCGGTGCGCCCGCCCGCGGCGGTGCTTCGCTCCTCGGTCGCGAGCTCGACGTCCTCGAAATGCGTCTCACCATCGGCGTCGGCGAAGAGTCGGACGTAGGAGGCGCTCACAGCTCGAGCACCACCTTTCCAAACGCGGCCCTGCTCTCGATCAGGCCGACGGCGTCGCGCGCCTGCTCGAGCGGGAAGCTCGCCGCAATGGCGGGCGAAAGGCGGCCGGCCGCGACCAGCTCGATGCAACGGTGGAGATCGTCGCGCGTGCGGTTGACCGAGCCGACGATCTGGCGGCGCTCGCGGATCAGCGACATCAGGTCGAGCTCGACCGTGCCGCCGCCGTGCCAGCCGCAGGTGACGAGGCGGCCATCCATGGCGAGCGAGGCAAGCGCCGCCGCGAATGCGTCTCCGCCGACGTGCTCGAAGGCGACATCGACTCCCTCGCCGCCGGTCGCGTCGCGAACGGCGGTCGCCACGTCGACGGCGCTGTGTTCGATCCCGACATCGAGTCCCCGCGCGCGTGCGCGCGCGAGCTTCTCCTCACTCGACGCCGTTCCGATCACAAACGCACCGGCGAGCTTGGCGATGTCGAGGGCGGCGCTGCCGAGCGCGCTGCCGACCGAGCTGATCAGCACCCGCTCGCCCGCCTGCAGCCCGGCGCGGGCGAAGAGCATCTGCCAGGCGGTGCCGTAGGACATCTGGATCGCAGCCGCGGTGGCGTCGTCGATCTCCGCCGGCAGGCGGATCAGTCGGCGGGCGTCGCAGACGAGGACCTCGCCGAAGCCGCCGGACACGCTGTTCAGTGTCAGCGCGTGGCTTTCGCAGCGCCATTCGCACCCCGAGCGGCAGTGGCGGCAGCGTCCGCAGGAGTCGGTGACGTCGCGCATCACGCGTTCGCCAACCCCCCAGCCCTCAACCTCAGATCCCAGTGCGGCGACCTCGCCGACGGCCTCCATGCCACCGATGAAGGGGAGCGGAATCGGGAAGCCGGCCGAGCCCTCGCGAATCTGCAGGTCGAGGCGGTTGACGCCGGCGGCGCGGACGCGCACAGCGACCTCGCGCGGTCCGGGGGCCGGCGCGTCGACCTCGGCGACCTCAAGCACGTCGCGGTCGCCGAACGCGGCGAAGCGGAGCGCGCGCATCAGGCGCCGAGCTCGTGCTCCTGCAGGTCGATCGCCACCTGGACGAGCCCGGCCTCGCGCCCGCGCGGCGCGATCAGCGAGACGCCGACGGGCAGGCCGCTGCGCGCGCCGGCGCCGGCTGGCAGCGCGACGACCGGGAAGCCCGTCATGTTCCACGTCGCCGTCAGGGCGATCAGCGGGTCGACCTCGCCGCCGAGGCGCCCGCTGTCGTAGCCCTCGCCGCGGGTTTGTGCCGTCAGCGGCACGGTCGGCTCGAGGACGGCGTCGATCGCGTTCTCGGCGAACCAGTCCTCCCAGGCGGCGCTCGTCGCGGCGCGCGTCCGCTGGGCCTCGATGTAGACGGTCGAGTCGCTGAAGGACGCGCCAGCCTCGATGAACTCGCGAATCGAGGTCCGGTAGAGGTGCGCGCGCTCGGCGTGGCGGGCGTGGTAGGCGGCCGCCTCGCTGAGGAGGATCACGGTGAACTCGGCCCATGCGCCCACAGCGGGGGCGGCGAGCTCGACCGTTTCCGCGCCGAGCCGCTCGAGCGCGGCGCGGGCGAGTTCGTAACCGTCGGCGACGTCGGGCTCGATTTGTGCGCGAGCGGGGCGGTCGGTCAGCGCGACGCGCACCCCGGCGAGTGGCCTCGGCGCAGCGCGGGGGCGCGTCGGGAGCGCAGCGACCGGCTGCGGCGGCGGCATCAGCGGCGTCCGCTGCCCGCCGCCGAGCGCCATCGCCTCGAGCAGCGCCGCGCAATCGGCGACCGAGCGCGCCATCGGCCCGGCGTGGTCAAGCGATGCCGCGAGCGGGATGACCCCGTCGATCGGGACACGCCCGTGGGTCGCCTTGATCGTCGAGATCCCGCACAGCGCCGCGGGTATCCGCAGCGAGCCAGCGGTGTCGGTACCGAGCGCCGCAGGCACCATTCCGGCGGCAAGCGCTGCGCCGGATCCGCCCGAGGAACCGCCGGGGCTGCGGGTCAGATCGTGCGGGTTGCCGACCTGGTCGGTCGTCCCGCCGGCGGCGAACTCATGCGTGTGGGTGTGGCCGACGAGGACCATGCCCTGGCGGTCAAGGCGCTGCCAGACCTCGCAGTCGGCGTCCGCTGTGTTGCCGTCGAGCACGCGGCTGGAGGCCGTCAGCGGCAGTCCCTTGACCGCGTAGAGGTCCTTGAGGCCGAGCGGGATCCCGCAGACAAGCGGCACCGCCTCGCCGTCGCGGGCGAACCGCTCATCGGCCGCGCGCGCCTGGCGCTCGGCGAGCTCGGGGTAGAGGGCGACCCAGGCGTTGACGGCCTGCGGCGAGCCGTCGAACGAGGGCGGGCCGCCGTTTTTGGCCTCGATCGCGGCGTTGGTCTGGGCGAGCAGCTCGACCGCGGAGATTTGGCGCGAGCGAAGCAGGGCGGCCGCCTCGAGCAGTCCCGGGGGGCGGCCGTCGCTCATGCGGCGCAGTCTAGAGCGGCTGGGCCGAGGCGCCCGCGCCGAGGGGGACAACGCGGCGATGCCGAAGCGCTAGATTCGCCGGACGATATGGCCGCCTCGCCGCCGATCATCCTGCCGCCGTTCACCGAGGAGAGCGCGCTCGCCAAGGTGAAACTCGCCCAGGACGCTTGGAACAGCTGCGATCCCGAGCGCGTCGCGCTCGCCTATACCGAGGACTCGCAGTGGCGTAACCGCGACGAGTTCTTCAGCGGCCGTGACGCGATTCGCGAGTTCCTGCGGCGCAAGTGGGAGCGTGAGCTCGAGTACCGCCTGCGCAAGGAGCTGTGGGCGTTCGCCGGCAACCACATCTCGGTGCGCTTCGAGTACGAGTCACACGACCCAAGCGGTCAGTGGTGGCGAAGCCACGGCAACGAGCATTGGGAGTTCGACGAGGAGAGCGGTCTGATGCGCCGCCGTGACGCGAGCATCAACGACCACAGGATCGACTCCTCGGAGCGGCGCATCGCCGTCGATGAGCGGCGGGGCTAGGGACCGCTGAGGATCGGCCCGTGGCAGTTCCACGAGCCCGAGAACGAGGAGCCGAGCACGCTGACGAAGCTGCCGTGCGAGAGCAGGCTCGAGTTCTGCGCGATGACCGAGTCGCCGAACAGCTGGTGACCGCCCCAGTCGCCCTCGAAGGCCTCGCTCTCGGACGGGCTCTGGGCGATCAGCAGGCTGACGAAGGAGCGCCCGCCGTTGCCGCGGGCGCCACGCACGAGCGTCCCGAGGCTGATCTGCAGCGCGTCGACCGTGGCGCTGCGGATGCACGTGCCGTGGCGGAACAGGTACGTGTGTCCGCCGATCGCGATCGTCGCCGTCGCGGGCCCGCAGTAGGCGATCGCCGCGTGCCCGCCGGTGCTCGTGTGACGGGGCGTGCAGGCGGCGCTGGGAGCGGCGTCCGCCGCCGAGACTGCCGTCAGCGCGGCGGCGCAGAAGACGACGAACGAGGCGAGGCGAACGCGGCCGAGCACCGTCGCGCAGTCTAGGCGCGAGCGCCGTGGCGCGCCGCGCTACTCTCACGCGTTGAAATGCTTGCGAGGTCGGTTTGGCATCGGCGCCGCATGTTGCTCGTTGCGCTGGGCGTGTCGCTCGGTGCGGGCGGCGGCGCCGGCCTCGGATCCGCGCTGGCCGCGCCGGCGCCGAAAGCCTTGCCCGCTGCTCAGGCGTTCGCGCCGACCGGCGCCGAGCAGGTCTACGTCGTGCCGGCCGGCATTGCGCTGATCGAGACCGACCTAGCGGGGGGCAACGGCGGCGGCGGCGCCGTCGGCATGGCCGAGGGCGGCTATCTGCGCGTGCACGCCGGTGAGAAGCTGTATGTGGAGGTCGGCGCCGACGGCGCCTACGAGGGTGGCGCGACGTTCGGCGGGGGCGGTGCGGCCGGCGCGTTCGCGGCCTGCCCGCAGGCCGATCCGGACGGCCGCTGCGGCGGCTCCTTCGCGGGCTCCGGAGGTGGAGCGAGCGACGTGCGGACGTGCTCGGAAGCCGCCAAGCGCTGCGCTAAGGGCGGCGCCACGCTGGCCTCGCGGATGATCGTCGCCGGCGGCGGTGGCGGACAGGGCGGCGACGGCTTCTCGCCCGGCTGGTTCTGCACCCAGCTGCCCCAGCACGGCTTCGGGCTGAACCGCCAGGCGCTCCCGGGCGGGACGCCCGCCAACGGGCCGGCCCCGGTCCAACTCGCCGGCGGCCTGCTGATTCCGGGCGAGCCCGCCGATTACACCTACGGCGGTCCGATCAAGGACATCACGGCATCCGCCGGCGGCGCGGCTTCGCCAGGCGCGGGGGGCTCGATGACGGAATGCGACACCGTCAGCGGCTCGACCGTGACTGAGCGCTTCACCGGCTCGATCGCCGGCGCCGCCGGCTCGGGCGCGAACGGCGGAGCCGGCGCGGCGGTCGCCGGCGCGTTCCCGCCCGAGGGGCCGAACGGCTATCTGCCGGGATCGGGTGGGGGCGGTGGCGGCGGCTACACCGGCGGCGGCGGCGGTTCGACCGGCGAGATCTGCAGCGGCTGCAACGACCCGGGCGGGGGAATGGGCGGTGGCGGCGGTTCGAGCTTCTTCGCGAAAGCGGTCCTCGGCGCGTTCATCGACCAGGGGCCGGCGTCAGGCCCGGCCGTCACGATCACCCCGCTTGTCGAGATCGACCGCCCTAAGAACGGCGCGGTCTACCGGGCCGGCCAGCGGATCAAGGCGCAGTGGGAGTGCGGCCACTACCAGGGGTTCGCCTGCAGCGGGGCGAGCGTCGCCGACGGCAAGGCGATCAACATGAAGCCCGGCAAGCACACCTTTACCGTCAAGGTGAGCCTCTCTCCCACGAACGCGAACGCAACGGCGAAGGTCACCTACACCGTCCGCTAGGACGAGCGCTAGTTGGCCGCGAGGCGGTAGTGAGCCGCGTTCCAGCGCAGCTCGTTGCGGAAGGCGCGGCTGTGCGTGTCGTTGTCGATCACGACGAGCTCGACGCCTGCGATCTCGGCGAGGTCCACGAGTGCTTCGACGCCGAGCGCCGCGGTGAGGACGCTGTGGTGGGGCCCTCCGGCCTCAAGCCAGGCCTCCGTGGCGGTCTCGAAGTCGGGGCGCGGCGTCCAGACCGCGCGGGCAACCGGCAGCCGCGGGAGATCCTCCTCGGGCGCGATCACGTCGACCTCGTTTGCGACCAGGCGGAAGCGGTCGCCGAGGTCGAGCATCGCAAGCAGCACCGCCGGGCCGCTCGAAGCGGTGAAGACGAGGCGCACCGGATCCTCGCGGCCGCCGATCGAGAGCGGATGGATCTCGCAACTGGGGCGCGCGGCGGCGATCGACGGGCAGATCTCGAGCATGTGCGAGCCGAGCACCTTCGGCGAGCCGGGCGTGAGGTCGTAGGTGTAGTCCTCCATGAACGAGGTGCCGCCCGGCAGCCCCGCGGCCATCACCTTGAGGATCCGGACCAGCGCGGCGGTCTTCCAGTCGCCCTCGGCGCCGAAGCCATAGCCGTCGGCCATCAGGCGCTGCACGGCGAGTCCCGGTAGCTGGCGGAGGCCGTGGAGGTCTTCGAAGGTGTCGGTGAACGCGTGGTAGCCCCGCTCGCCGAGGAAGCTGCGCAGGGCGACCTCGATTCGCGCCGCGTAAACGAGCGCTTCGCGGCGCGCGCCGTCGCGCTGCAGCTCGGGGGCGAGCTCGTAGGCGTGCTCGTACTCGCCGACGACGCGCTCGACGTCTGCGGTTGCCGCGGCCTCGAGCGCGTCGGCGAGGTCGCCGACTCCGTGGCCGTCGACGGTGAAGCCGAAGCGAACCTGGGCCTCGACCTTGTCGCCGTCGGTCACCGCCACCTGGCGCATGTTGTCGCCGAAGCGCGCGACCTTCAGCCGCTGGGCCTCGTGCCAGCCGCACGCCGCGCGAGACCACGTGGCGATCCGATCGAGCGTGGCGGACTCGCGCCAGTGGCCGACGACGGTGCGGTGGCGCAGCCGCATGCGCGCGACGATGTGGGCGAACTCGCGGTCCCCGTGCGCCGACTGGTTGAGGTTCATGAAGTCCATGTCGATCGTCGACCAGGGGAGGCCGGCGTTGAACTGCGTGTGCAGGTGAAGGAGCGGCTTCTGGAGTGCTCCGAGGCCGGCGATCCACATCTTTGCCGGGGAGAAGGTGTGCATCCAGACGATCACGCCGGCGCAGTTCTCGTCCGCGTTGGCGGCGAGGCACACGCGCCTGACCTCCTCGCTCCCCTTGACGACGCCGCGGTGGACGACGCTCACAGGTAGGGCGGGGGCCTCATCGAGCGCGCCGGCGACCTCGCGCGACTGGGCATCGACGAGGGCAAGGACCTCCTCGCCATAGAGCTCCTGACTCCCGGCCACAAACCACAGCTCGCGCGGGGCGAGCGGCTTGGCCTCGCTCACGAGAGGGCCGCTCCGCTCGCGCGGTCGAAGAAATGCAGGCGACGGATGTCGACGGCGAGCGGCACCCGCGTTCCGGCGGTCACGTTCTCCTCGGCGCCCACACGAGCTACGCCCCGACCGGTTGGGCCCCCGGAGATCGCGCTTTCGGTACCCGTCTCCTCGCTGTCGCCGGTCCGAGCCTCGGTCTCGTCGGGCGACCGCGAGTCGGGAATCGCGAAGTGGACGAGCTGTTCGTTGCCGAGCGCCTCGACCAGCTCGACGTCGACCAGCAGCGCGTGGCCGTTGGCGTCAGCAGCGTTCGGCGAGAGGTGCTCTGGCCGGATTCCGACGACGAGGCCGCCGTCGTGGTTGACGAGCGCGGGTCGCGCGCGTGTGATCTCCGGCGGCAAAGCGAGGAGCTGGTTGCCGAGTTGGAGGGCGGGCGCGCCGTTCGCCGAGGTCAGCGAGGTCTCGTAGAGGTTCATCGCCGGTGAGCCCATGAAGGCCGCCACGAACATGTTGACGGGACGTTCGTACAGCTCCCTTGGCACCGCGAGCTGCTGGAGCTCGCCCGCGCGCATGACCGCGACGCGGTCGCCCATCGTCATCGCCTCGGTCTGGTCGTGCGTGACATAGAGGGTGGCGACCCCGAGGCGTCGCTGGACGCGGAGGACCTCGGTGCGCATCTGGACGCGCAGCCGCGCGTCAAGGTTCGAAAGCGGCTCGTCCATGAGAAACACCGACGGTTCGCGAACGAGCGCGCGGCCCATCGCTACCCGCTGGCGCTGGCCGCCTGAGAGTGCGCGCGGCTTGGTGTTCAGCAGGTCGGTGAGTCCGAGTAGCGCGGCCGCCTCGCGCACGCGGCGATCGCGCTCATCCTTGGGTACACGCCGCACCGACAGCGAGAAGGCGATGTTCTGGTGGACGCTGAGGTGCGGGTAGAGGGCGTAGTTCTGGAACACCATCGCGACGTCGCGATCGCGCGAGGAGAGGTCGTTGACCTCCTTGCCGTCGAGGCTGATCGTCCCGGAGGTGATTTCCTCGAGGCCCGCGACCATCCGAAGCACCGTCGTCTTGCCGCACCCCGACGGTCCGACGAGGACGACGAACTCGCCGTCGGCGACGTCGAGGTCGAGGCCGGAGACGGCCTGAACGCCGCCGGGATAGGTCTTGCTTACTTGCTCGAGCGAAAGGGATGCCATCGCTACTCCGCGTCCGGGATCCAGACGCGCATCGCACCGTCCTGGCGGTTCGCCCACGCAAGGTAGGGGATTGCGAGCAGTTGCTGGCTTCGCTCGGTCTGCGGTCCGGCCGGCAACTCGCGCAGGTCGCGGTAGTCGACGTCCTGCCAGCCGTCGAGGCTCTGGACGCTCGCGGGAACGGCGACCCCCGGCATACCCTCGAGCGAGGAGACCGGCCCGGCGTCCGCGAGCTTCCCGCTTGGGTCGACGCGCACGTCGGCGAGATCGACACCGCCCGGGAGGTCGGTCTCCTCGATGCAGTAGACGACCGGGCCGCGTTCGACGGCGATGCAGCCGCGCACTGCGTCGATGCGCGGGTTGGGCGCGGTCAGGCGCGGCGAGACGTCGAGCTCGAGCATGACGCGGTCGCCGGCGCGCCAGCGCCGCTTGAGCCGCGCGTAGCCGCCGGCCTCGGTGGGCTCGCCGTCGACGCGGGTCGCGCCCCAGTCCGGGATGCGCAGCGACAGCGTCCACTCCTCCTCGCCCGCAGCGACGACCTCGACCTCGACGCGGCCGTCCCACGGGTAGCGCGTGTCGATTCGCAGCTCGACCGCCTCGCCCGCGGGCGTCGTCGTGCGGATCTCAGCGGCCGTGTACTGGTGAAGCTGTAGGCCGCTTGAGTCGCGCGTCGCGATGTACTGCTGGATCGAGGCGAGCGTGCGCATGACGTTCGGCGGGCAGCAGGCGACCGGGTTCCAGCCGTGGCGGCGGTGGGCGCCGCGCGACTGCAGCGGATTGACGTAGAAGAACTCGCGGCCGTCGAGTGAGACTCCCGACAGGAAGCCGTTGTAGAGCGTGCGCTCGATCAGGTCCGCGAAGCGGCTCTCGCCGGTGACGAGCAGCAGGCGCCAGTTCCACATGATGCTCGCGATCGCGGCGCAGGTCTCGCAATAGGCGCGGTCGGGAGGGAGCTCGTAGGGGTCGCCGATCGCCTCGCCGGTGTGGCGCGATCCGATTCCGCCGGTCAAATACATCTTCCCGGCGGCCAGGTCGTCCCACTGGGCGAGCATCGCGGCCTTGAGCTCCTCATCGCCGGTCTCGGTGAAGATGTCAGTCACGCCCGCGTTGAGATAGAGCGCCCGCACCGCATGACCGGTGATCGAGCTCGAGCCGCGCACCGGCTCGGCGTCCTGGTAGTACTCAGGCGTGAAGCGACCGCCGAAACGGCGGTAGCCGCGGCGGTCGATCAGCGTCGCCGCGAGCTCCAGGTAGCGGCGCTCGCCCGTCGCGCGGAAGAGCTCGACGAGCGCCGGCTCGACCTCGGGATGGCCGTCGGTGCTGTCCTGCTGGCCGTGGGTGAAGACGTCATCGACAAGGTCAGCGAACCGCCGGGCGATGCGGAGGAGAGATGCATCCCCGGCGGCTCGCGCGAGGGCGACGCCTGCCTGCATCAGGTGGCCGCCACAGTAGAGCTCGTGCCCCATCTCGAGGTCGCTCCAGCGCCAGGCGGGGTCGTTGATCTGGCACCACGTGTTGATGTAACCGTCGGCCTCCTGGGTCTGCTCGACGAGCTCGATCGTCTCGCGCGCCTGCTCCGCCAGCTGCGGCGATGGCTCGCGGCCGATCTCCCAGCCGACCGCCTCAAGCCACTTGTAGACGTCGGAGTCGCTGAAGACGTACCCGCGCCGCTCGCCCTGGGCGATGCCGGCGGCGATCCTGAAGTTGTTGAGATTGCCGACGATCTCGAGCTGCTCTGCTCCGTGCGGGATCGTTACCGAGCGGTTGAGCTGCTGGCGGTCGCCGAGCAGGCCCGGGCCAAGCCGCACAGCCGAGGCATCGAGCGGGCGTAGCGCGACGTGCGCTGAGGCGGTCGGCACGACGACCCCTGAGAATCTCTCTGACGCTGTCAACGCGCGCAGCCCTCCGACGGTCGGCTTGATCGAAGCGCTTCGCGAAGCGCTTCGCGACGTGCCGTTATACACGACCGCTCAACCCCTCGGGACCCGCGATCCCCGATTGGCCTTTCGGCTCCCACGCCTGGGGCGTTCGCGCGTCGCTGAGTGGTGCGCGCGCGGATCATCCCTTGACCGCTCCTGACATCAGCCCCTGGACGTAGTAGCGCTGCAGCGCGAGGTAGAGGGCGATACACGGCACCATCGCGATGACGATTCCAGCCGAGAGATACGCGTTGTTGATCGCGCCGTAGGTCGACGTGGTGATGTCGTAGAGCTTCACCGGGAGCGTGAGCTTGTCGGCGCTCTGGATAAAGGTCAGGGCCTGGAGTAGCTCGGTCCAGGAGTACAGGAACGCGTATGTCGCAGTCGTCGCCAGGCCAGGAACGATCAGCGGCCTCATCACGCGCACGAGCGTCGTGATCACGCCCGCGCCGTCAACTCGAGCGGACTCGACCAGCTCGCGCGGGATCTGCTGGAAGGTGTTGCGCATGACGAAGACGCCGAATGGCAGGTTGAAGGTGCTGTAGACGAGGATCAGTCCGACCAAGTTGTCGGTCATGTGCAGGTCGCTGAGCTCGAGGTACAGCGGCGTGAGCACCGCCTGGAAGGGGATCATCAGCGCAAGCAGGATCACGCCGAACACCACGCCCGATCCGCGGAACTGGAACTTCGCGAGGCCGTAGCCCGCGAGCGTCGCGACGATCATCGTCAGCAATGCCGTGCCGATGCCGACGATGAGGCTGTTCGCGAGGTTGGGCAGGATGTCGTAAAGACCGTGTGAGACGGCCTTGTAGTTCGCGAAGGTCAGGTGCGTGAAGTCGGCCCCCTGCGGCTGCAGGCTGGCAAGCGACGCGGGCTGCAGCGAGCGCAGGACGGCCCAAACGATCGGAAGCAGGAAGAGCACCGCGAGCATCGTCGCGACGCACATGTAGGCCCAGAAACCCCGGTCGCGTTTGCGGCGACGTCGCGGCGCCCGAGGCGCCTCGCTGAGGGCAACCTCGGTCAAAACTCGGTCGTATCCCTGAGGATCAAGAACTGCGCCATCGTGATCAGGCCGATCACGACGACGAGCATCAGCGCCATCGCCGTGGCGTAGCCAAGGTGGAATTGCGTGAACGCCGTCTGATAGATCCACTCGACGACGGTTTCCAGGCCGGCGTTGTTCTGCGCCAGGATGTAGAACTGATTGAACGCGAGAAACGACCCGATCACCGAGATGATCAGAGCGAGGGCGATCGGGCGCCGCAGCAGCGGCAGCGTGATCCGGCGCTCCTTCTCCCACCACGAGGCGCCGTCGACGTTGGCCGCCTCGTAGAGCTCGCGCGGGATCCCCTGCATCCCACCGGTGAGAATCAGCATCGTCAGCCCGGACGCGAACCACACGACGATCACTGAGATCGCGAGCAGCGCTGGGCCGGTGTTGACGGTCCAGATGTGGTTGTCGCTGACGAGTCCGAGCTTTGAGAGAAGAAAATCGACTCCGCCCGAGTTGGGCTGCAGCTCGATCTCGAAAATGAAGCTGACAGTGCTCAGGCCGACGACGAATGGAAGGAAGAAGATCGTCCTGAAGAGCTTTGCCCCCGCGCGGTTGGCGCGCAGCAGAGCAGCGAGCCCGTAGCCGACGAAAAAGATCGGCGGCGTGACGATGGCCGTGTACTCCAGCGTGAATTTGACCGAGTGTAGGAATTGCGGGTCTTGCAGCAGGTTTTTGTAGTTCGTCAGCCCGATGAAGTGATACGGGCCGAGCAGAGGCCAGTCGGTCAGCGATATGTAGATCGCGTAGCCGAGCGGGAACAGCACAAACATCCCCACGAGCGCGACGGCGGGGCTGACGAGAAGGACGCCAGTTCGCGACGATCTCCGGCTTTGCGCGCTGCGAGCCGGCCTTCGTCCGCCCCACCGGCGGGCGCCGACGGCCCCACCTGGCCCCGCCGAGACTTGCGTCGTCGGGGCCAGGTTGTCGTTGCGGGCCGCTTGCGTCATCGCGCCGGCTGTCGCGCCGCCGGGATGGTCAGGTTCCGGGTGATCAGGTTCCGGAGTTCGTGGATTTCAGCAGCTGCTCGAAGCCAGACTGCGCAGCGGCTTCTCCGCCGCTGATGTTGTTGTTGTAGACCGCGTCGGTGAACATCGTGAACCACGGCGAGTTAGGCTCGTTGTACGCCTGATCGTAGATCAGCGTCGTCGGAGCGTAGCCCGTCGCGAGAGCCTTCAACGCAACGGCGTCGTAGGGGTTGTCCTTCTTGAACGACGGCGTGAGGATGTTGGTGAGGACCGGGGTGTAACCAAAGCCCGGGTACTGAACCTGGACCTGCGGCTGGAGCATCCACTTGACGAACTCCCACGCCCCAGAGGCGTTCTTGGCGCCCTTCGGAATGACGAAGTCGTCGCCACCGTCGAAGGTCGAGGCGTTGCCGTTCATTCCGGGCAACGGCGCGATGCCGAACTCCTTGATGTTCCCAGAGGCCACGAAGGCCGGGTACTTGCCGTACGGGCCCGGATACAGCCCGATGTTGCCGCTGGCGAAGTCGTCGCCCCACGTCGCTCCATTGTCGGTCTGGTCATTCGTCGGCGCGTCGCCGTTCTTCCACATCGTCTGGTAGGCCTGAAGCAGCGCCGTCAGGTCGCTGTTCCCGGTGATGTTGATCTTCTGCTTCGGGATGGCGCCCGTGATCATGTAGTTCTTGTCGGCCCACAGGTCAGGCTCCATGACGAAGCCGAGGCAGCCCTGGCAGCCGCCCGCAAACGAAATGCCGGACACGCCACCGCCGAGCTTCTGGACCGCGTTGGCGTCGCTCACCATCGCGGCGTAGCTGGTCGGCGGCCCATTCAGGCCGGCCTTCGCGAACAGGGTCTTGTTGTACCAGAGCACCGACAGGTCAGCCAGGTATGGGACCGCGTACTCCCCGCCCTTGTAAAAGCCGAGAGCGAGGTGTCCGTGGCTGAGGTACTTGAGATTCGGCAGGGCCTTGATGTACTTGCTGAGGTTCAGGAGCGCGTTCTCACTCGTGAACTCTGGAACGTCGATGTCGTTCAGCCCCACAAGATCCGGGGGATGCCCGGCGCGAATCGCCGTCGCCAGGGTCGAGGTGTCGTCGTTGGGCGAGGTCTGTACTACCACCACCTTGAGACCCGGGTGCGAAGCGTTGAACTCCGGAACGAGTGCTGCGGCGGCCCCGTTTGTCGCCGCCCGCTGGTAGAAGACGACCGTCCCCTTCGCGCCGACACCGAAGCTGGCTGAGGCCTTCTTGGCTGTCCCCGAGAATGCCACTCCAGCGAAAACGAGCGCCATGATCGCGGCGAGCGCGAAGCTCAGGGCGAACCGTTGGATTCCTCTCCTTCTCATCTGCTGAGTACCCCTTTCTCACTGTCCAAATTGTCTGCTCCATGCTGCCGGGAGCCATCGTGCTTCGGCCGCTCCCTCCCCAGATCGATCCGATAGGATCATCGAAGCGCTTCGCGAAGCGCTTCGATGAACGTAACAGACTGGTCAATAGCTCGTCAAGTGAGGCCGGCGCAACCGTGCCAGAATCACGTTCTCAAGTGACCAAATCAAAGCCAGCGACGATGGCCGAGATCGCGGCCCGGGCAGGGGTGGCGCTGAGCACCGTGTCCTACGTCCTCAGCGGGAAGCGTCCCGTATCCGAGGAGATGCGCGCTCGCGTCCTCGCCGCGATCGATGAGCTCGACTATCGCCCGCATGGCCCCGCCCGCGCCCTCGCGAGCGGCGCCTCGCACACGATCGCGCTGTTCCTTCCCTCGCCGCACTGGGATCTCGTTCCGATCCAGCAAACGTTCGTCGCCGGTGCGACGGAGGCCACCAGCGCGCGCGATTACGGGCTTCTGCTGTCGACGTCGGCGACGGACCCGGAGACGATCGTCCGCCTGCTCTCAAGCGGCCGCGCCGACGGCGCGATCCTGATGGAGACGCTCGCCGATGACGCCCGCGTGCAAACGCTTCAGTCTGCCGGCCTCCCGTTCTCCCTGATCGGGCGCACCGCCGACACCAGCGGGATCAGCTACGTCGACATCGACTACGGCGACGCGGTGCGCAAGAGCCTCGAGCACCTCGCCGAGCTCGAGCATCGCCGCGTCGCACTGTTCAACTTCCCCCAGGACCAGCTCGACGCGGGCTACACCTCGGCGCTGATCGCCCGCGACGCCTTCGAGGAGGCGAGCGCCGAGCTCGGGATCCACGGCATCCATCTGACCTGTCCGCATCCGGCGCCCGAGGCACTCGACGTGGCGACCCGGCTGCTCGCCTCCGAGCCCGAATGCACCGCGGCGATCACGACCGGGTGGCAGTTCACGGGCCTGCTCGGTGCGCTGCGGGAGGCAAAGCTCCACGTCCCGAGCGAGTTTTCCGTCGTTTCGGTGATCGCGTCGCAGTTCGCCGAGATGCTGACGCCCGCGCTGACCGGCATCGAGTGGCCCGCCTTCGAAGCGGGCCGCCTCGCCGCGGAGATGCTGATCGAGCACCTCCGCGATCCGAGCGCTCCCCTGCGTCAGACGCTGGTCGGCGGCGAGCTTGTGATTCGCGAGTCGACCGGCCCGGCGCCCGGCTCGCTGACTGTGCTTCGGCGACCGGGCGAGCACACGAACGCTGTCGCGTAGGCGTCGGTGCTGCGATCGGCGGCGCGGCCGTGCCTCTTTAGAACGGCAGTCCGTGAAGTGTGACCGCCCCGTCCGGCCAGATCGCGCCTGACTCGAGCGCTCGCCACATCACCATCTGCTCCGCAGGGACGAAGCCGTCGGGCTGCTCCACCTCGACAGGCGAGCCGATCTCGCTGAATCCGAGTCGCTCGTAGAGCCCGGCTCGGTCGTCGTGGCAGAAGAGCACGACGAAGACCGGACCGATCGTCGCAGCGCGAGCGAGCGCCTCCTCGACGACGCGCCGCCCGAGACCCTGGCCGCGGCGGTCGGCGCGGACGAAGACGCCGCCCAGCCCGACGACCCCGAAGGACTCCTCGCGCACGACTACGGTCGCCGTCGTCAGCCCCGCCGTGGCGATCAGCACCCCGTTGTCACTGAGCGCAACGTGGCGCTCCTTGCCGCGGAAGCGAAGCGTGACTCCAGCCGCGTCGAAGGGGTCGACCTCGTCGCCCTCGAGCGCGCTGCGCTGGTGCTCCGTCAGCTCTCCGAACTCGACGACCTCCACCGATCCATCCTCCCACGCCCCACGGAGCGGCCCTCGAAGCGGCCGATCTGCGCCCGTACTGGCTGGCAATGAGGTGTGTTTGCGGCCGTTTGGAGGCGGTTTGGGTTCGATTTGACGCAGACTGCAAACGTATGCTTGGATACGGTTGCGTCGATGGGGGGCCCGTAAGTCCGGGAAATACCCGGGGGTCGCGCATCGCGCGCACTCAGCGACAGCTGGGGCAGGTGTCGCGCCCAGACGGCAACTTCAGAGGAGAGGTAGGTCTATGAAGCAACGGATCAGGCAGCAGCGTGCCCGGGGCACGCGGATCGGCGTGGCCATCGCGGTTGCGGGCGCCATTGCCGTAGGTGGAGTTATCGAGACGACCGGCACCGCTGGTGCGGCGTCGGCGCACGCGTCGGGGGCAGCGCTGCTTGCGGCAAGCGTGCACCCGCCCGGCTTCGACAACACCAAGGAAATCGGCCTTCGCAACGCGCTCGTCGCTGCACTCAAGGGCAAGAGCCTCAGCAGCGTGAACACGTGGATGGTCGTCAACATCCTGGCCACCTACTGGGTGGCCGGCAAGCAGGGCGACGCGCGGGCCGCGAAGGAGCTGGGAATCCCCGCCCACTTCGAGGGTCCCTCGCAGGGCCAGCTCACCACGCAGGTCTCGGAGTTCGAGACGCTTGCCTCGACGGGCGCGACCGGCTACTTCACGTCGGTGATCGACCCGGCTTCCGAGGGCAGCATCATCAACAAGGCGGTAGCCAAGGGCATCGACGTGGTTGCCATCGATTCGCCGGTGCCGCCGGCCGATGCCAAGACGTTCACGTTCATCGGTACGCCGAACGTGACGGCGGGCTTCGCCGCTGGGCAGGCGATGATGAAGGCGCTACCGAACGGCGGCGACGTCGCGATCCTCGTTGGATCGCTGACGGCGACCAACGTGATCCAGCGCACCCAGGGATTCATGCAGGCGATCAAGGGATCGAAGATCAAGGTTGTCGCGACGGAGAACGACGCCGGCGTCGCCGCCAAGGCCTCCTCGAACGCCGCGGCCGTTATCGCCGCGCACCCGACACTGAAGGGCATCTACGGCGAGTACTCCTACGACGGACCGGCGGCTGCTGTCGCCGTGAAGGCGAAGGGGGACATCGGCAAGATCTCGGTCGTCGCCGATGACAACGAGCCGGGGACGATCACGGGCCTTCAGAATGGCTCGGTTGTGGCATCGATCCTGCAGCAGCCGTTCATGCAGGGCTATCTCGGCGCGTACGTGACCGCCGCGATGAAGGTGCTTGGGTCTGCCAAGGTGGCAGCGATCATGAAGCCGTTCCTCACCGACGGTGTGATCAGCACCGGGGTCGGCACGCTGACGAAGGCGAACCTGCCGGCCGATATCGCCTACAACAAGGCAATTGGCGCCAGTTAGCACCGCGTCGGATTCCAGCTCTGTGGACACCGGTGGGGACCTCGTCCTCACCGGTGTCCGCAAGCTGTACGGGCCGGCCGTCGTACTCGACGTGGACCAAGTGGTCCTGCGGCGAGGCGAAGTCGTCGGGCTCGTCGGCGAGAACGGGGCTGGCAAGTCGACGATGATGGGGGTCGTCGCCGGCTCGGTGACGCCGGACGCCGGCACGGTCTCGATCGCCGGCCAGATGCTCGACTCAGGCGGAACGCTGCGGGCGCAGGAGCTCGGCGTAGCGATGGTCTCGCAGGAGTTCCCGCTGGTCGGACAGCTCAGCGTCGCCGAGAATCTCCTGCTCGGGCGCAGGCCCAGCGATCGTCGCTTTCTCGTTGACCGCCGCGCGACCTATGCGGCGGCCGCCGAGCTGCTCGACGCGGTCGGCCTGCGCGTCAACCCCCGCCGTCGCGTCGATTCGCTGTCGGTCGCTCAGCGCCAGCTGATCGAGATCGCCAAGGCGCTTGGCCGCCGGCCACTGGTGCTGATTCTCGACGAGCCGACCTCGGCACTAGGCCCCGCGGAGTCCGAGCGGTTGCTCGGCTTTGCGCGCCGTCATGCCGCAGGCGGCGGGATCGTGATCTTCGTCGGTCACCGGCTGGCGGAGGTGCGCGCCGTCGCCGACCGCGTGCTGGTGCTGCGAAACGGCCGCCTCATCTCTGACCTGACGCCGGCCGAGGCGACCGAGCAGCGGATCATCCGTGACATGGTTGGCAAGGACCTTCTGCCCGAGGGCGAGCTCACGGAGCCCGAGGGCGACTCGCAGTTGGCGTTTGAGGCGATCGCCCTCGCGGCGCCGGGGCTCGGACCGCTCGATCTCGCCGTGCGTCCAGGCGAGGTCCTCGGCGTCGCCGGGCTCATGGGGTCGGGGCGAAGCCGTCTTCTGCACGTCGTGATGGGCGCGCTCGCGAGCAGCGGCGGCAAGATGCGCCTTGCTGGCGTGAGCTATCACCCGCGCCAGCCGACCGACGCCGTGGCCGCCGGGGTGGGGCTCGTCCCCGAGGATCGCAAGACCCAGGCACTGCTCGTCGACGCGCCGATCCGCTGGAACGTCACGCTCGCGATCCTGCGCCGAATCTCCTGGCGTCACCTCCTGCTCATGCCGCGCCGCGAGCGGGGCGAGGCGGCCGCGATCGTAAATCTTGCGCGCGTGCGCTGCCGAAGCGCCGAGCAACCCGCGCGCTCGCTCTCGGGCGGCAACCAGCAGCGCATGATCTTCGGCCGCTGGATGGCGGCGAAGCCGCGGCTGCTGCTGCTGGACGAGCCGACGCGGGGGGTCGACGTCGGCGCGAAGGCGGAGATCTACAAGCTGATCGACGAGGCACGAAAGGAAGGGATGGCGATCCTGGTCGCATCGTCGGAACTCGAGGAGCTCATGGGCATCTGCCACCGCATCGTCGTGCTGCGACGCGGACGCATCACGGCCGAGCTCGACCGCTCCGAGTTCTCCAAGGAGCGGATCATCGCGGCGGCCGCGATCGATCTCGTGGCGGCGTGATGGCGGCCGATCCGAGCGAGGACCTCGCGACGCGCACCGAGGGCGACCCGATCGCCACGGTCGACGCCGGTGTGCCGCCCCTGCTGCGCCGCCTTGCCGACTCGCCAGAGATCGGCATCATCGCCGCGCTCATCGTGGCGGTGATCGTGTTCACCTCGATCAATCCGCTTTTCCTGAGCGTCTCAGACCTACAGAATCCGCTCGGGGTCGACCTCGCCGGATTCGGCATCCTCGCCGTCGGCGAGAGCATCGTGATCATGACCGGCGGGATCGACCTCTCTGTCGGCTCGCTTACCGCCTTCTTCGTCGTCGGCTCGGCGTGGCTGAACGTCTCCGAGCACATACCCGTCGGCTTCGCCTTCGCGCTGACGATCCTCGCCGGCGCTGCGTGGGGCCTGTGGCATGCGTTCTGGATCACGCGGCTCGGCGTCGCGCCATTCGTGATCACACTGGTGACGTTCATCTTCGCGGCCGGTGCCGACGAGGCGCTCGCGCCCAACCCGATCACGATCAGCTCGCCGCCGTTTCTGGCGCTGGTCGGGTCGAGCGTCGCCGGTGTCCCGATTGCCGTCGTGATCTTCGCCGTGATCGCGTTGGCGGCGTGGTTCTTCCTCGAACGCACCTACATCGGGCGTCAGATCTACGCCGTCGGCGGCAACAAGGAGGCGGCGCGCCTCGCCGGTATTCCCACCGCCCGCCGGATCACCCTGGCCTACGTCGCCAGCGGCAGCTGCGCCGCCGTCGCCGGCCTGATCGTGGCCTCGCGCATCACCTCCGGGACCGCCGACAGCGTCAGCGGTTACGAGCTGATCGCGATTGCCGCGGCGGTGATCGGCGGGGTCAGCCTGATCGGCGGTCAGGGCCGGATCGTCGGAGCGGTCGCCGGCGCCGCGCTGCTGGTTGCGCTGACTGACGGTCTCGTCACGATCGGCGTCAACGCCTACTACCAGCCGATGGTCGTTGGCGTCGTGCTCTTCTTCGCCGTGATCCTCGACGCCGTCCGCACGCGCTTCCGCGGACGCGCCGCCGCGCGAACCGGGCTCGAGGCCGGTAAGGGAGCCGGCGGCGAGCCGGCGGCCGCCGGGGGGGACCCGTGAGCGTTGAGGCGCGTGACGCGGCGACGCCGTGGGAGTCGCGCGGATGAGCACACGGAGCGGCGGCCGCGGAACGCATCGGCCGGCGACGATGAAGGACATCGCGACGGCCGCCGGCGTGGCGCAGAGCACGGTCTCGCGGATCCTCAACGACGCCCCGGTCCTGATCGCGGTGTCTGACGAGACGCGCAAGCGGGTACAGGCGATCGCGATCGAGCTCGGCTATCGACCGCATCCGTTTGCTCGGGCCCTGCGCGGCGCACCGTCGATGCTGCTCGGAGCCGTCGTGCGCGATATCACCGACCCCTTCTTCGCCGAGGCGATCGAGGCGCTCTCGATCGAGGCGAAGGAGCGCGGCTATTCCGTTGTCCTCGGGCACGCCCGCGCCAAGGCCGACGAGGCACTCGCGCTGACCGCCGTGCTCGAGACGCGCCACTGCGACGCGATCGTCCTCGTCGGCGACTTCCGCGGCGAGCGGCGACTGGTCAGCGATCTGCGCAACCCGAACCTGCGCGTTGTCGGACTCTGGCACGGATCCGAGCGCAGCGACCGCCCGTTCCCAACCGTCATCGTTGACGCGCGCGCCGGTATCCACTCTGCGCTTGCCCACCTGGTCTCACTCGGGCACCGACGTATCGCCTTCGTCGGGCACCCCTCGCGCTACGTCATCCGCGACCGTCTTGCCGCCTACCAGGAGTACCTCGCCGACGCGGGGCTACCGCTAGGCGACGGCTACATCCGCCACGTTCCCAACACGATCGGCGGCGGCCACATCGCCCTCTCGGGCCTGATGGCGCTGGCGGAACCGCCGACCGCCGTGATGGCGGCCACGGACTTCCTGGCGATGGACATGCTCCACGCCGCGAGCGCGAGCGGAATCGCCGTGCCCGAGCAGCTCTCGATCGTTGGCTTCGACGACATGCCGTTTGCCTCCGCCACGATCCCGAGCCTGACGACGGTGAAGATGCCGATCGCCGAGATGGTGGCGGCAGGCCTCGAGCTCGCAGTTGGCGAGAGCGAGTGGCCCGCCAACGGCGAAGCGCACCCGCCACGCGTCGTCTTCCAGCCGAAGCTGATCGTGCGCCGCTCGAGCGCGCGCGCGCCGAAGGGCTCCGCGGGGGAGTAGCGCTCAGGGCCCCGCTGCGAAGCAGGCCGCTCGCCGATCACGCGAGCGGCGTCTCCAATTCGGTCACGCCTGGAGCGTTGAGGATCGGGCTCGTAGTCCCAAGCCGAGTGGCCCACCACTCCACCGGAACGAGCCGCAGCGCCAGCTCGAGAGTCGTGGTGTCGAGCTCGGCGGCGAGCTGCGTGACCGCGACCAGTCGTGTTGCGAGCTGGTCGTCGTCGATCTCGCCTTCGACCTGAAAGGCCGGATGGCTCCACGTTTTCGCGGGCTTGTTGTCGTCGCGCGGAATGAGGTGATCGAAAAGGCTGCCCAGCCACGCGAGGTCGCCGATGAGTTCGACGTGACGGTCGATGACCTCGGCGTAAGCGTCGGCGTTGAGCATCACGCTGGCCCAGCGGCCGAGCAGCTCGTCGCCGTGGCCGACGAAGTCCGCGATCCGCCCGTGGAGTAGTCCCCGGCGGTGGGGGTCAGCGAGGATTTCGCGAGTCGACTGGGTCAGACGCGCCGTGTCGCGCACGACCTGGGCGCCGGCTTCCAGAGTCGACTTGGTGTAGGGACCCGGAGCCATCAGGTTCGCGAGCTCGAGCATCCCGGTCCAGGTCAGTCGTGCGTTTCGAACCAGCTGAAGCATCACGTATTGGGCGAGCACGCTCCAGCGCTCGCGCTTGCGCCGCTCGACGAGCTCGTTGACCAGCGCGAGCGACAGCAGCACGACGATTACGCTCGACGCAAGGCCGGCCAGTAACGCGTGGCCGGTCCAGAAGCCCCGCGCAACCACGTCTGACACGACGCCGGCGATCAGGGCAAGCACGGCCGCGGCGGCCGCTATTCGCGTTTCGCGCAGATAGGACTCGAGAGAGTCAGAGCGTCGCGGGCCGGCGTCTCGGCGAGCCATGGCCGGGCACCTTACGCTTGCGTGCGGGGGTCAGCCGGCGCCGATTCGAGCGTGCACGAGCTGCACGGCCATCGCCCCCTCGCCAACCGCGGTGGCGCAGCGCTTGGTCGAGCCCGACCGCGCGTCACCGGCGGCAAACACGCCCGCAATGCTGGTCTCGAGCAGGTTCTCCGCTCCTGCCGCTGCCGCGGTGAGGACGAAACCGTCGGCGTCGCACGCGACCGTGTCGTCGAGCCAATCGGTGCAGGGACTCGCGCCCAGGAAGAGGAAGACGAACGAGATCGGGAGCAGCTCTCCGCTTTTCAGCGTGACGGCGTCGAGAAGGCCGTCCGCTCCGTGCAGGGCTGCGATCTCGCTGCGGTCGCGGACCGCGATTCCGTGGTGTTCGAGCTCATGAATGAGGTAGTCGGACATCGTCTCGCGCAGGTTCGCGCGGCGGTGCAGGAGCGTCACGAGTGCGCCCCCGCGTGCGAGCCAGACTGCAGCCTGGGCGGCCGAGTTGCCACCGCCGACGACGGCGACGCGAGAGGCCCCGCACAGCTGCGCCTCGGGCGGTCCGGCGGCGTAAAAGACGCTGACGCCCTCGTAGTCGCCTAGGTCGGCGATCGGGAGGCGACGGTACTGGGCGCCGGTTGCGAGGAGTACGGCTCGCGCGCTGATCTCCTCGCCGTCCTCGAGCCTGACGACGTGACGTTCCGCGCCCGGTTCGAGCGAGACCGCCCGATACGGGGTGGCGGTGCGGGCATTGAACTTGCGCGCCTGAGTGACGGCGCGGCTGGACAGCTCCGCGCCGCTGATCCCAGCAGGGAAGCCGAGGTAGTTTTCGATACGCCGGGAGGAGCCCGCCTGCCCGCCGAGCGCGGTGCTCTCGATGATCAGCGTGTCGAGCCCCTCAGAGGCGCCGTACACCGCGGCACCGAGGCCGGCTGGCCCGCCACCGACGACGAGCAGGTCGACCTCCTCACGCCGCGCGAGCTCGCGGCCGATCCCAAGCGCGCGCAGCAGCTGCCCGTTCGTCGGCGCATGCAGCTCAAGGCCTCCGGGAAGTCGCACGAGCGGGATGCTTCCGGCATCGAGGCCGGCGACAAGCGCCGCGGCATCGAGCGCGTCTGCGCGCGTCGGATCGCGCCAGGTGAACGGCAGGCGGTTGCTGCGCGCGAACTCGACGACCCGCATCGTCGCCTCGGACGAGTGCGGCCCGATGATCTCGACGCCGACCCCGTGGACGCGCTGCAGGCCCTCCCGGCGCGCGATGAACGCCGTGAGCACGACATCGCTGAGCGGCCCGTCCTCGTAGAGGAGCGAGCGCAACGCGTCTCGATCCACTGCGAGGTACCGCGAGTCCTCCGCGACGACAGCGGTGACGAACACCGTCTGCCCCGACAGGAGGTTGACCTCGCCAAGAAACCCCGACGGTCCGTGGCGGACGATCTCGACTCCCGCGTCGTCCAGGATCGCTATCTCGCCGTCGATGATCGCGATGAACGGATAGCTCGCGTCGCCGACGCGGTAGAGCACTTCACCGGCCTTCGCCGTGCGCTCCTCGCCGATTCGAGCCAGGGTTGCCAGCTGGGATGGGGACAGCGTCGGGCTGGCGGGCAGCGGCGCGCCCATCATCGGTCCCCTTCGCCACGGCGCTCAGGGACATCAGGGGTGTCCACCGGAACCCGCCGGCGCCTCGCGGACAGCGTGATGCCTCCTGCCATGACGTCACTGCGCAACTCGGTGCTGAACTCCACGCCCGGGACGTTAGCTTGGCGTCGCGGTGGGACTCGAGTCGCTAGTGGCCGGTGCGCTCGCGGTGCTTGCAACCCGGCCAGCAGCAGGGCCGGCGCTTGCCTTCCTCGAGCTCCTCCTGGGTTCGCCGGATGCGCCGCTCGCGGGTGGTCGCCTGCTTAGCCTCCTCGACCCAGCAGATGAACTCGTTGCGTGCCAGGGGCGTGATGTCCTTCCAGGCATCGAGCGCCGTCGCGTTGGCGACCAGTGCCTTGCGCAGATCCGCGGGCAGTTCATGCACCACGCCGCCGGGCACGCTTCTGGCGCTCATGGATCGATCGTAGCGAGAGCGTCGCTGCGCCCGGCGGTGAGCCGATGCACCCCGTCGACGGCCGCGCGGGTGTGGTGTTCTCATGGCCGCTACGTGGCGAATGCCAGGAGCACCGGGACGTCACAGATCGGTGGGCTCGGCGGGATAGGCTCTCTTCATCGCCTACTCGAACGTCGCTGGGGCGCAACACCTTCTCGACACGCTTGCGGCTGCCGCCGACGAGCTCGCCGTCGCGCTGGCGTATCTGGGCGAAGCGTACGAGCAGCTCGACGAGGCGTTGGCTGACCGGCTCGAAGAGGAGCTGTTTCGGCCACTCCAGACGGCCTACGGGCGCGCGCAGCGCGTCCACGCCGAGTTCGCCGATCGCCGCGGACTGCCCGAGCACCGCTTCGAGGCAGTGACTCCGCACACACGCGACCACGACGCGAAGGGCATCATCGAAAGCGCCGTCGCAGCCGTGGAGCGCGCCGACAGCACACTCGCCACGCTGCAGGACTCGATGCTGCCGGTCGAGGTCGGCGATCCGCCGCTGCGGGCCGGCCTCGAGCAGGTTCGTGTTCTGTTGGCCGAGACCCGCGCCCACGCGTTCGAGATCACGCGAAGGCTCGGCCGCTGACTCGCACAGCTCAGCTCCGCGCCGCCCGGGCAAGTGGGCCCGCCAGCCAGCGATCGACCTGACGAGCCGTCTGCAGGCGTACCACTGGAATGTCGGGCCGCTGGTCGACTAGTTCCATGACCCGGTCGACAGCCTCGTGATGCGTTCGCCAAGCCCAGCGCACGATGTGATCGCGGTCGCTGAACACCGTCCTCAGCGGAGGCTCGAAGTTGCCATTCCAAAGCTCGACGCGCCCGAGTCGGCGCCGGAGCGTGCGCCGCACGACGCGAGTCATGACCAGCCACCGTGGCAGGTCGAGAAAGACCAGCAGATCGGCCCGCGGGCCGAGGATCGGCCGGGCGATTTCGTACTGCCATTCGGCTGTCCAGCCCTCCGCGGCGCTCAGTCGGGTCACGGCATCGACGAAATCGGGCCGCGGCTCCCACGCCGGGCCGTGATGGAGCGCGTCGAGTTCGGTGTAGGGGGCGTTCAGCGCGGTGGCGATGCGGCGCGCGAGCGTCGAGTTTCCCGACCCCGATGTGCCCGCTACGAGAACGCGCGACGGCCGGTATGGAAGCTCCTCGGCCCAGCTTGCCCATGCCACGGGTGCCACGCTAGCCGAGGAGAGGCGACGAGCGCCGTGGGGAGTTCGACCTCGCGTTCGTAAACAAGGCACTCCATAACTGTTCGAACGAACAGCACGCTTGGTAGATTGAAGTTATGGATGCAGCCCAACGTCTGAGCGAGCTCGTGCGCCAGCTTCGACTCGAGGGCCGGTTGGAGGTGGCTCGGGCGGCGCGCGACTACGGGACGGCTGAGATGACGATCCGCCGCGACCTGGACGTGCTGGTGCGGCGCGGCGTGGCCCGTCGGGTAAGGGGGGGTGCGGCGAGCCTGTTGGCGCGCGGCGACGAGATTCCCTACTGGATGCGCGAGCTGGATGCCGCTCCCGTCAAGGCCCGGATCGGCAAGGCGGTCAGCGAGTTGCTGCGTGACGGCGAGGCGGTCGGGATGGACAGCGGAACCACGGTCCTCCAGGTCGCCCGGGCACTTGGCGAGCGGCGTTTGACCGTGCTGCCGGTATCACTCCCGACCGCGAACGCGCTGGCCGAGCATCCGTCGGTTCGCGTCATCATGGCCGGTGGCGAGGTCCGCCCCGGAGAGCTGTCGTTGACCGGTGCCGGCGCCGTCGCGGCGATCGCGGCGATGCGCTTCGACACCGCGGTGCTCGCCCCATGCGGACTCGGCGGGGGAACGCTGACGGCGTATGACCTTGGCGACGCCGCGATCAAGCGCGCTCTGAAAGAGAGCTCACGCCGCTTGATCGTGGCCGCCGACTCCTCCAAGTTCGACCGCGACGGCATGGCCGTCGTCTGCGAGATCGGCGACGCCGACGTACTGGTCACCGACGAAGCTGCACCGGCCGAGACTGTTGGTGCTCTGCGCGCGGCAGGTGTTGACGTGCGCTGTGTCTGACACGGTCATCGCCGACGGCAAGCCGAAGGCTCCGCGCCGCGCCGCAACCCGCGCACGTCAGCGCGCAGCGGTGACCGCGACGTTCGCCTCTCACGGGCTCCTGTTCGCGTCGTGGACGGCACACATTCCACACGTGAAGCTGGCGCTCGGCCTCTCGAACTCCGCCCTCGGTCTGGTGCTCTTGGCGACGCCGGTCGGCGCAGTCTGTTCGATGCTGGTCGCGCGGCGACTGCTTCCCACGCTGGCCAGCCGGGTGCTGATCCGTGTGTGCCTGTTGGGCTACTGCGCGACCGGTCCGCTCGCCGGCCTGGCGAGCACCCCGCTTCTCTTGGCGATGGCGTTGTTTGCCTGGGGCGCCTTCCAGGGGTCGCTGGACGTAGCGATGAACACACAGGCGGTGGCCGTCGAACGCGCCCAGCGCCGGCATCTCCTACCCAGCTTTCACGGAGCGTGGAGCGTCGGCTCGTTCGCCGGGGCAGGCGTGGGCGCGCTGGCGGTCGCCGCCCACGTGTCACTGCAATCGCAGCTTCTGGTCCTCGCGCTGCCGGTCCTCGCAGCGGCAGCCACCCTCAACCACAGCCTGATCAACCGACAGGGCGAGATCGACACTCCCGAACAGGCGCGGACCGCCAGCCGCGGACGGCTTTCGCTACGCGGTGTAACGGTCGTCCTCGGTGCCACCGTTTTCGCCTGCATGCTCTGCGAGGGCGCAACAGCCGACTGGTCGGCTGTCTACCTCCGCGGGCCCGTCCACGCCGGCCCGGCCACCGCCGGTCTCGGCTACGCCGCGTTCGCACTGATCATGGCGGCGGTACGACTGAGCGGTGGACACCTCCTAGCGCGCCTCCCGGCCAACCGCCTCTTGCCCACCCTCGCGGCGCTGGGCACCGCTGCGATGGCCATCGCCCTCGCAGCCGATACGCAGCTCACGGCGCTGATCGGCTTCGCGTTCCTCGGCGCCGGCGTGGCGCTTGTCGTGCCCGCTGCGTTCAGTGCCGCCGGCAACCTTCCCGGCCTAGCTCCAGGCGTTGGCATCGCAACGGTTTCTGCCTACGGCTGGGCCGGCTTCGTATGCGGTCCCCCGTTGATCGGGACGCTGGCCGGTATCTCTGGCCTGCGCGCCGCACTTGCGGTCGTTCCCGCGCTCACCCTGATCATCACGCTCGTCACCGCACGCGTAGGCCTGATTCACTCACCGAGGCAGCGGCCCGCGACGGCGACGGCTTGACGATCCAACCGCCGCGGCTACGCCTTGATCCAGACCGAGACGTGCGTCGGTTCGACGGCTCGGTTGACCGCCTCGAGGAGGTCGCCGCGGATAGCGTCGATCTCGACCGCGTCGCGCAGCCTGGCCGTGAACGCAGCGACGGTTGCTTCGGCGTCATATCGGGCGCGGTTGAAGCGGCGGTCGACGAGACGCTGAATGCGTTTGCGCAACGGGTTGAACAGAGCCGCGGCGGCAAGCGTCGAGGCCGCAACGCCGACCCTGCCTGAGAGCGCAAGTGTGTTGGTGCTCAGCGCGATGAGCCCGATGAATGTCCCGACTAGGAGCGCGGTGAGGATCGCGTAGGAGAGCGTCCGACTGATCAGCCGGTCGATCTCATACAGCCGGTACTTGAGGATGCCGACGCCGATGCTGAGCGGCAACGCCACCCATCCGAGAAGAATCACGATCCACACAGCGCCAGGGGCCGAATTGGCAGCTCCGCTGGCGAGGAACAGCAAACCACCGACGCACCCCGCCCCGCCGCTCGCCAACCACTTCACCTGCTGGCGCCGGACGCCGCTCGAACCGCGGTAGCTCAGCACCTGGCGCACCACCGATGCGAGACACATCAACACAAAAACCCCCAATGTGATCGGCTGGGCGACCGCGACCCACGCCGCGGACCCGCTCGGGTTACGGGCGCCGACAATGCCACCTCCCGGCCACACCGGCGTGTTGCGCCCAAGTGCGGCCGCCGAGAGGCTCACACGAGTAGCCAGGTAGACCGCGAGTGCCACAAGTGCCAGTCGCAAAAGCCACTTCCAGCGCCCCCCGAGGCGGCCGTCGGGAAACAGCAGGATCACCAACGGCA
>Ga0070733_10000192_pt1 | contig 56492 bp, 53 predicted proteins | sample Coa_R1_9_FD_66450 | JGI IMG/M metagenome (GOLD analysis project Ga0070733, IMG submission 66450) | Surface soil microbial communities from Centralia Pennsylvania, which are recovering from an underground coalmine fire - Coalmine... | ecosystem: Environmental > Terrestrial > Soil > Unclassified ... | reverse complement strand
GCCATTGATTGAGTGTGATCTCCACGTTAATGGCGGAGACATCGTACGCTTTGACCGGTGCTCCGGCGGGGCAGTGGCCTCCTTGGGTCACGCTCTCGCCGGCCGGCGAGGGTCCCAGAAAGAAACTCCGATCCATCTGCTGCATCGCTCCCAGGTCGCTAAAAGGACCTGTTGCTCCGGTGTGGGAGGCATGCGCGCGGCTTTCCTTGTTGATCTCCCTCATGAGCTTTTCCATGGCGGCGTCTACCTTTTCGGAAAGGCCGGCATGTCCTTCCATGTCGTCCTCGCGCGAGAGCTGGTCCTTGAGCTGATCTTGCCAAGACGAGGACACCTTTGAAAGGGCCGAACTGTCCGAGAGAGTCCGGTCGGCCTCCGCTCCGAAGGCCCGTCCCGATACCGAAAAAATCAGCATGAGAATCGCCATTCCATGCCATACTCCAATCTCGAGTCTCTTCATCTTTTCTCCCCATTAACGAATGATTCCCGAAATCCGGTTGGAGCGCCTCCTGAAAGACTGCGCCCAAGACCCGGTCCGGCATCGAAAAAATTCAGCAATTAGCAGAGTCGAATCTTTTGGTACCCGTAAAAAAGAGCCGGGCGCCGCAAGGGTCCCTTTGCGCCACGTGCTGTCGCTAAAAGCAAGCGCCATGCCGAAGGCTGTGCCGCACCAGAGCAGAAAGAAAGCCCTTCGTTGAGGCATTACTCCTCAGTTTGGGGTCGAGGATGGGGAAAAATAGGCCGTTGGATCGAGCCTTCCTTTCCGGGAAGTTCGCGGTCTGCAGCTTGCGTCTGGGAGGCGGGACCTGGCGCCGGAGAGGAGGGTTCTTTTCCGGCCGCCAATAGACACAAAACGCGCCCGATCGTTTTCCGGCTGTTGGGCGGCGGATCAACCGTAAAGAGCCCGCAGCGGACGAGCGGATGGGCCGCGGACGTTGTTCACGATTACGTGTTCAGCGTTTCTTCGTCGAGGAGACTGCCAGAGACCTCCCCCATCGCGGGAGGGTTAAAAGGCGCAGGCTCCAAAAGAGACTCCACAGGAACTCGAAACCGAACGTTCCTATCCTCTAGCAGATCCTTGGAAGCTGCTCCCCGCTGAGCAGATCGATCACCCGATCGACGCCGATCTTGCTTTTTGCGATGACGCCTCCCGGAAAAGTGGCGCTTCTCTTTACGGTGACCTCGCCGATCAGGCTCGCGTCGGCACTGGAAGGACAATTGCGCAGGATTTTAAGGGCACGTTCGCCCTCGTCTCGGGGAATAAAGGCGATAAAGCGGCCCTCGTTTGCCACGTAGAGGGGATCCAATCCCAGAATTTCGCAGGCCCCCTTGACCTCTTCCCGAACGGGGACCCGTCCTTCATCGATCGCGATCGCGATCCCCGCCGCTTCGGCGATCTCGTTCAGAGCGCTTGCCAGTCCTCCCCGGGTGAGATCGCGCAGGCAGTGGATCTCAAGCCCGGCGGATAAGAGCTCAAGGACGGGCCCGGACAGCGGGGCCAAGTCGCTCTGAATCGGGTTCTCGAATTCCAGCCCTTCCCGGACCGCCATGATCGCGATTCCATGTCGGCCGATATCGCCGCTCAGCAGAATCAGATCGCCCGGTTTCACCCGATCCGGCGCGATCTGCACCCCGGACTCGACCAGGCCGACCCCCGATGTGTTGATGTAGATTCCGTCTCCCTTGCCGCGGTCGACCACCTTGGTGTCGCCCGTGACGACCTGAACTCCCGCCCGATCGGCGGCAGAGCGCATCGACTGGATGACCCGCCAGAGGGTCTCCATCGGCACCCCTTCCTCGAGAATCAATCCGGCGCTTAAATAAAGCGGACGCGCGCCGCACATCGCCAGATCGTTCACCGTCCCATATACCGAGAGAGAACCGATGTCACCTCCGGGGAAGAAAAGAGGCCGGACCACATAGGAATCCGTGCTGAACGCGATCTTTGTCTTCCCGATCGGCATCACCGCCCCGTCATGTCGCGCCTGGATCATCGGGTTCTCGAAAGCGGGAAGGAACATTCGCTCGATCAATTGCCGCGTCAGCCTTCCCCCTCCGCCATGGCCGAGAAGAACATGCGGATAGTCCTCAATCGGAATGGGGCAGGAGAGGGCGAACGAGCTTTCAGGGCCGGTCATGGTTCCCTCCTCAAAAGTTGGGGTTCCGAGAATATCGCGCTGTCGATCGGGTTTCGGGCCGGTTTGACCGTTTCGCCGATCCTTTCATCCGTAGCGCCCCGAGGGGCCGCGGTAACGATAATAGGCGGCGCAGGCGCCCTCCGAGGAGACCATGGTCGCGCCCAGGGGACGCTCAGGTGTGCAGCGGGTCCCGAAGGCCGGGCAGTCGGGCGGTTTTTGGATTCCCTGCAGCACCAATCCCGCGATGCACTCGCAAGAAACTTCCCCTGCAGAGGAGGCGGGGCCGAAACGCTCCTGAGCATCGAACTCCCGGTAGGGGCCCTTCAGCTCCAGGCCGCTGTGAGCGATCTCCCCAATGCCGCGCCACCGGCGGGGCACGATATCAAAAACCTCCCCGATGAGCCTCTGCGCGATCGCGTTTCCCTCTCTTTGGACGGAGCGGGTATACTGATTCTCGACCTCGGCGCGCCCCTCTTCGAGCTGCCGAATGCACAGGTGGACACCCTGAAGAATGTCGAGGGGCTCAAAGCCGGTGACGACGATCGGGACCCGGTAAGCCCTGGCGATGGGTTCGTACTGGTGGTATCCCATCACCGTACACACATGCCCGGCCGCCAGAAACCCGTCGACCCGCCGGTCGGGCGAAGAGACGATGGCATTGATGGCGGGAGGAACAAGGACATGTGAGACGAGCAGGGAGAAATTTCCGATTCCCTCCCGGCGCGCCCGATAGACCGCCATTGCATTGGCCGGGGCCGTCGTTTCAAACCCTACGGCAAAGAAGACCACCTGCTGGGAGGGGTGGTCCCGGGCCAGCCTCAGCGCATCGAGCGGGGAATAAACAATCCGCACGTCTCCCCCGTTGGCCTTGGCCCAGAGCAGATCTTTCGCACTTCCCGGAACCCGGAGCATGTCGCCGAAAGAGCAGAACATGACCTGGGGAAGAGACGCGATTTCCACGGCCTTGTCGATCAACTCGGCCGGGGTCACGCACACGGGACATCCCGGGCCATGCAGCAGAGTGATCGTTCCCGGGAGAAGCGCGTCCACTCCGAATCGGACGATCGCATGGGTCTGGCCCCCGCAGACCTCCATGAGGGTCCAGCAGCGCGTCGTGACCTGTTCGATGGCCCGGGCCAGTCGGCGGGCGGCCGTTGCGTCGCGGTACTCGTCGACGTATCTCATGGGGCGCCTCCCTGAATCTCGCGCAGCGGATCCATCTGGCGAAGATACGAAAAGATCCGAGCCGCCTCGCATTCATCCAACCGGCCGATGGCGAACCCGACGTGGGCAATCACATAGTCACCGACGCGGGCCTCCGGAACAAACCCGAGAGCGATTTCCTTGACGATGCCGCCGAAATCCACCCTTCCCATTCGAAAGAGTGGCGGATCATCCGCTTCGGCGGGATCTTTGATGCTTAGGATTTTTCCTGGAACCGCTAAGCACAATCTCGTTCCTCCTTAATTCGGTGGCTCGCCACCACCGCCTGGCCCAGGGAGAGTCCCCCGTCGTTCGGCGGCACGAGCTGATGCCAGTACGGAGAAAAGCCCTCCGCCCGGAGCCGCACCACCGCCCGTTCCGTCAGGTACCGGTTCTGAAAACATCCCCCGCTCAACACGACCCGCTTCTCGCCCGCGCGAACGGCCGCGGCCACGATGGCCTCCACGAGACTGTTGTGGAAGAGGAGGGAAATCTTTCCCGCGGATACCCCCGCCCTGAGGTCTTCGAGAATCCGCAGGATCATCGGCTCCCAATCGACCACGAACGGGAGAGGGCCCGGGCTGCTTGGCTCGATGTCTAGCGGATAGCATTCCGAGCTCGTCTCTGCCCGCAGGGCGAACTCGACGGCCATCGCCGCCTGGCCCTCAAAACCATCCTGCTGGCGCAATCCGATCAGGGACGCCACCGCATCAAACAGTCGCCCGACGCTGGAGGTCACGGGGGACTGCACGCCTGCGGCCAGCATACCCCGGATCACGCGAAGCTCGGCTCGGGAAAAGGCCCCAAGCGGGAGAAGACCGTGTCGATCGAAAGCCCGTTCGCCGAAGATCTCATAGAGAAGTCCGAGCGCCGCCCGCCTGGGTTCCCGGACCGCCCTCTCTGCGCCGGGCAGGCGGAACCTTCGAAAGAAGCCGAGCCGATTGAATGTCCCCCGGGTCGTCCGCAGAAACTCCCCTCCCCAAAGGGTACCGTCTGTTCCGTAACCACTCCCGTCCCAGGCGACCCCCAGGACCGTTCCGAAAATCCCGTGCTCCGCCATGCAGGAGGCGACATGGGCATGATGATGCTGTACCCGGATCAGCGCCGCGCCGGAGCGTCTTGCCCACGCGCTCGAGCCATAGTCCGGGTGCAGGTCGCAGGCGATCCGCGAGGGATCGACCCGATAGGCCCGCTTTAGATGTTCGATCGACGCCTCGAACGCCTCGAGCCCGCGTTGCGTCTGAAGATCGCCCACGTGGGGACTCATGACGACGCTCTCTTCGATGGCGAGGGCGACCGTGTTCTTCAGATGTCCACCGACCGCGAGCGTCAACGGGACCTTTTCCCCGAGGCAGACCGGAAGAGCGGCGTACCCCCTTGCCCGACGGATCATCGACGGTTTTTCCAGCAGGATCTGAACCACCGAGTCGTCCGATGCGCGGGCGATCGGCCGATTGTGGACGAGGAAGAGGTCCGCAATCCCTCCCAGGCGTTCGATCGCCTCAACCTCGTCGGTGCAAATCGGTTCCTGCGAGCGGTTCCCACTCGTCGCGACAAGGGGGGCGCCAAATTCCCTCATGAGGAGGTGGTGAAGCGGGGTATAGGGGAGCATGACCCCGAGGTCCGCACTACCCGGCGCCACCCCAGGTGAGAGGGTGCTCCCGCGGCCCGTCCCTTTTTCTTTGAGCAGCACAATGGGTGAGGCGGGCGACAAAAGCAGGCGCTCCTCCTGATCGGAGGGATTGCAATCCCGACGCAGGAGGTCCATCGTGGGGTACATCAGGGCGAAGGGTTTCTCGTCGCGGCCCTTGCCGTCGCGAAGGCGGCGGAGGGACGCGTCGTTCGCGGCCTGCGTCAACAATTGAAATCCACCCAGCCCCTTGAGGGCCACGATTCTTCCGCGGCGAAGGGCATCGGCCGCGTTAAGAAGCGCGTTCTCCTTTGACGCGATCCTCTTCCCGGACCCCTCCCAGAGCTCCAGGTGGGGGCCGCACTCCGGACAGGCATTCGGCTGCGCGTGGAAGCGCCGGTTCGAAGGATCGTTGTACTCCGTCGAGCAGGCCGGGCACATTGAAAAGCGTTTCATGGAGGTGTTGGCCCGGTCATAGGGGAGCGCCTCGATGATCGTGAAGCGGGGCCCGCAATTCTCGCAGTTGATGAAAGGGTAGCGGTAGCGCCGGTCGGAAGGGTCAAAGAGCTCCCGAAGGCAGACGGGGCAGGTGGCCAGGTCCGGGACAATGACCGCGCGCCTTTTTCCCCGCCGCGTGCTGGAACCGATCTTAAAAACAGCCTCTCCCAAGGGGTCGACGGGAAGGGATTCCAGGTGGCTGATGACCGCCGAGGGTGGCTTCTCGTGTTGCAGCCGCCGAACAAAATTCTCCAATTTCGCGGTCTCTCCCTCCACCTCGAGTCGGACCCCCTCCGGAGAATTCTCCACCCAACCGCCCAGGCCCATCTCATGAGCCAAGCGATAAACGAACGGGCGAAACCCGACCCCCTGGACGGCGCCACCGACCTGGACGCGAAGGCGGGAGGTGTCGGGGCGTGCCCTGGGCGTGCATGAGGCCGAATCCGGGGGAAGAGAACGCCTGCTCATGGGCAGTCCCCGAATTTGATCGTCCGCAGGAGAACATCCTGGGCCCGTGGGGCGGATGGGTCCGAGAGGACCTCGATGGTCAGCTTTGCCCCTTGCGCCACGGTCCCCGGCGCCGCGAGAGAGAATCCATCGCGCAGCCCGGACTCGGAAAGGGGGGAGAGCGCTCCCAGCGAGAGCGTTACCTCGAGAACGCTCCGGCCGGGATGTTCACCAGCGAGAGATTCGACCTTGCGAATGAGGTCGGCGATGAACGAAAGCTCATGCACGGCCGCCTCCCTGGGTCGGTCCGGTCCAGGACGGCGCGCGGAACTCCGATAAAATCAGATCGGCGACCTGGGACGTTCCCTCCTCGACCGGCCGCGAGAGGCCGATCCCCACCTCGAAATTCTTCCCCTCGATCCCGTAGCAGAGTAGCTGTCGGGGAAGCCGACCTAGGGCGCGGGCCAGCGCGAGCGTGTCGGGGAGGTTCAAGGCGTGCGTGGAGCGCCGGAATCGCTCTTTCGGAAATCGCGCGCGCCGAAGATCGATCCGGAACACGTGGCCGGGCTCTGCCCCGGATGAGACCGCATCAATGAGAGTAACTCGGACGGCCCCCTGCCAGGTCTCCAGGAGCGAGGCCCCGCTGCCCTCATGCTCGAGGGCCGAAACGTATTGCGGTAGTCTCCCGCGAAGTTTCCGGATGACGATGAGGCCGGCGGCGTCGTCGCTGCGAAAGAAGCTGCCGATTCCGACGATCATCGTCTTGCTCGGTATCCCCATAGGCCTATCCTCTAGAGATCGATTTCTGCTCTCACAGGTTCTGCTCCTCCCCGGGCGGCCAGGCGGAAGCCCAGCCTCTCGCAGATGCGCTGCATCACCCCGTTTTCCGGCAGGATGTAGGCGACGATTCGGCGGAGCCCTTCATTGCGCCCGATCTCGACGAGCCGGCGGAGCAGCTCGCTGCCGAGTCCCTGACCCTGGTAGCGGTCGGCGATGAGGACCGCGAATTCCGCCTCGTTCTCCCCGAAGCGCTTGCTCAAGCGTGCGGCTCCGATAATCTCGTGGACCCCCTCTTGATCGTCTTTGCGCTCGGCCACCAGCGCCATCTGGCGATCATAGTCGATAAAGCAGATACGGGTCAATCGCTCATGGGCGATTCGTTGACTCAGTTTGAATTGGTTATGGTAGCGTAGGTAGACGCTCTGATCCGACACGGATTGATGAAATTTCACCATCAGCGGCTCGTCCTCGGGGCGAATCGGACGGATCGTGACCGGGCTCCCGTTCTTCAAAGTCCACCCCTTCACGTACTGGATCGGGTAGGGACGGACGGCCGCTTTGGGCAGCGCGTCCTCCCGCATATCGGCCCCGTGGAGCATCACCCTGGCATCCAAGGCGACGAACCCTTCCGAGGAGGCGAGCAGGGGATTGATGTCGATCTCCCGGATCCAGCGATGCTCGAGCACCATCTGGCCGAATCGCACCAGCAGTTGCTCAAGGCCGTGCAGATCGACTGGCCCTTGCCCGCGGATCCCCCCCAGCGCCGAGTAGATCCGCGTCCGCTCCATCATCCGGCGCGCGAGGGTCGTGTTGAGCGGGGGAAGGGCCAGGGCCCGATCCTTGAAGACCTCGACCATCTTTCCCCCGGTGCCGAAAAGAAGAACGGGTCCGAAGTCCGGATCGAGGCTGCTTCCAAGGATGAGCTCGATCCCCTCGCGCCTCTCCATCTTCTGAACGGTCACGCCCTGGAAGTGTCCTTCTCCTGACTTCTTCCGAACGGATTCCTCGATCCCTCGGTAGGCTTCCGTCACCGCGGCCGAGTCGACCAGATCGAGCCGGACCCCGCCGACGTCGCTCTTGTGGGTCAGGGTTCTGGAGTGCAGTTTGAGAACCACCGGATAGCCGATCTCCCGCGCGCATTCGATCGCCTCTTGCTCGCAGGTCGCCAGTCGCGTTTCGACGGTGGGAATTTCGTAGAGGGCGAGAAGCCGCTTTGAATCAAACTCCGTGAGAAGGGTGTGCCCCGCCGCGCGCGCCTCTCGGATCGTCTGCTCTGCCCGCAGGCGTTGGGTCCCCTCCGGGTCAGAGTCCAGGGGAAGGGTGGGGGTCTCATACAAACCTCGAAGGTTGTCGCTGTAGCGCCACATGTAGTTAAATATGCGCGTCGCGGTGTCCGGAAACGGGAAGGTGGGAATCTTAGCGCCGTTGAGGATCGCGTCGCCGGCTGCAACGGCCCCGCCTCCCATCCAGCTCGCCAGGATCGGTCTCCCATGGATCCGGGCATGAGGCCGAAGCTCTTCGGCGGTCTGGGTTGGATCGGTCATCGCCTGAGGCGCGAGGATGGCGAGCAGTCCATCCGCGTTTGGATCCTTTGCCGCGATCTGGACCGCCTTCGCGTAGCGCTCCGGGCTCGCGTCTCCCAATACGTCGATCGGATTTGCGTGGCTCCAATGCGGCGGAAGAATCCCGCTGAGCGCCTCCAGGGAGGCCGCGGAGGGTTCGGCGAGTTGTCCGCCCCCCGCGATCAGGGCGTCGGTCGCGAGCACTGCCGGTCCGCCCGCGTTCGTGACAATCATCAGCCGGGGCCCCTTCGGCCTGGGCTGCTTCGCGAGGACCTCGGCCATGTTGAAGAGATCCGAGATCGTATTGACCCGCAGAACGCCGCTTCGGCGAAACGCGGCGTCGAGGACCTCGTCGCTTCCGGTGAGCGCGCCGGTATGGGAGGCGGCGGCCTTTGCCGCCTCCTCGGTTCGGCCCGCCTTGATGACAATGATCGGCTTCGTGAGAGCCACTTCCCGGGCCGAAGAGAGAAATGACCGCGCGTTGCCGATCGACTCCATGTAGAGAACGATGCTCTGCGTATGCGGGTCGTCCCCGAGATAGTCAATGAGATCCCCCCACCCGACATCGAGCATCGATCCCAGGGAGATGAACGCGGAAAAGCCGAACAGGTCCCGCAGGCTCCAGTCGAGGATCGCGGTGCAGAGAGCGCCGCTTTGGCTGATGAACGCGACGTTTCCGGGAAGGGCTATGGTTCCCGCGAACGTGGCGTTGAGCCCGTTGATCGGGCACATCACCCCCAGGCAGTTCGGTCCGATCAGCCGGGTTTTTCCCCGGTGCAGGTGAGCGAGGATCTCCCTTTCCAGGGCGGCGCCTGCCTCACCGGCTTCCTTGAATCCAGCGGAGACGACAATCGCCCCTTCCACGCCCGCATCGACGCATTGGCCGATCAGACCCGGAACCTGCTTTGCCGGGGTCACGACGATCGCGAGGTCCAGCGGATCGGCAATGGCCGATACGCTGGGATAACACTTCAGGCCGAAGACCTGGGTCCACTTCGGATTGACAGGGAAGATCTCGCCCCCGAAAGAGGGCGTTAGAAGGTTCCGAAGGATTGTCCTTCCGACGCTTCCCTCCCTCTCGGTTGCCCCGATGACGGCGATCCTCCCCGGCTGGAAAAAGGCCTCCAGCGGGTGGTGACGCTCCCGGAGAAGATCATGCGCCCCTTCCGTGCTACCCTTTGATGACGGCGTCTTCTTTAGATCCACGGGTGGACCTCCGAGTCTTCCCGAAAAACGTTGGCGCCCCCGCCGGCCCGATCGTTTGGGTATGAACATGACGGCCTAAGGGCCGTCCTAAGATCGATCGAGCTGCAGTTTTAGAAAATGGGTGGAGCAAGAGATGCAAGGATCGTAATTTCGGATCACCTGCTCGCACCGCCATGTCAGCTCCTTTTTCGGCAGGCGAAGGAATTTCTCCACGTAGTGGCGAAGATCCTCCTCGATACTTCTTTGGTTCTGGGAGGTCGGTGGAACAATTTTCGCCTCCGTGAGGGCTCCGGACGCCTCGATCCGGTAGCGGTGATAGAGCAATCCCCGGGGGGCCTCGGTGCAGGCGTACCCGGTCGCGTCGCGAGCGGGTACGCCGACCGCGGGTTCGGCGCAAGGCTCATAAGCCTCGATGATGCGCAGGGCCTCGTCACAGGCATACAGGAGTTCGACGCTCCGGACGATGACCCCTTTGAACGGATTTCGGCAGATCGTCCCTAGCCCCGCGGCGTGCGCCGCCTCCTTGGCCAGGGGCGAAAGCCGATCGAAGTTCAGATTGAAGCGCGCCAACGGTCCGACAAAATAGGCCCCACCCGTCCGCAGGCGGGAGTGCAGCGCGGTCGAGTGGGGGACCTGCTCCTCGACGAAATGTCCTTCATATTCTTCAATCGGGATATCCAGCCCTCGGCTCGATACGATCCGGCCCGCGTTGATCGGGTACTCGTCGGGGTGGCGAAGGGCTACAAACTCATAGTCTCGTTCGAACTCCGGGAAGGGGAACCCCGCCGTCCAGCGGACCGTCTCAAGCGCCCCCTCCCGTGCCCGTCGAAGCCTTTCCGCAAGCGGCTGCAGATCGGCGCGGGTTGGCAGCCGGTGAAACCCTCCCAGGCGAACATTCACCGGATGGATCGACCTGCCGCCCAGCAGGGAGATGAGTGCGTTTCCGGTTTTCTTCAACTCTAATCCGCGCTCGATGAGGCCCGGATGTCTCCGGGCCAGGCGGACGGCGTCCTGCGCGCCCAGGAAGTCGGGCGCGTGCAGCAGGTAGACGTGCAGGGCATGACTTTCAATCCACTCTCCGCAATAGATGAGGCGCCGTAGCGCTCGAACGGGAGCCTCGACCTCGACCGCGCAGGCGTTTTCCATCGCATGCACGGCGCTCATCTGGTAGGCGATGGGGCAGATGCCGCAGATCCTTGAGGTAATATCCGGTGCCTCCGAGAAGTCGCGTCCCCGTAAAATCGCCTCGAAAAAGCGGGGCGGCTCGAAGATCTTCAGCCGGACATCGAGCACCTCGCCCTTTCGGACCTTCACGTAAAGCGCCCCTTCCCCTTCAACTCGAGCCAGGTAGTCAACCTCGATGGTCTTATCCTTCATGGGCTTTGCTCTCCGCGAGAAACGCCGGGGCAGCGGCATTGAACCCCCTGAACGCCCGCACGATCCGTTCCCCGGTCTCCCCCAGGTGTTCCATCTGGCGGCTCAATGAGATCGTGTTCGGCGTTTCCATGGGGCCGAAACAGCCATAACAGCCCCGCTGATAGGTCGGGCAGAGGGCGCCGCAGCCCGTGTGGGTAACCGGTCCGAGGCAGGGAACGGCGCGGGCGACCATGACACAGACGTTGCCCGCGATCTTACAGTCGAGACAAACGCTGTGGGACGGAATCTTGGGCTTGCGCCCCTGTAAGAAGGAACAGATCAGGTTGAGAAGCTGATCCTTATCGATCGGGCAGCCGCGCAATTCGAAGTCGACCCGAATGTGCTCTGCGATCGGAGTCGATCGGTCGAGGGTCTCGATCAACTGGGGAGAGGGATAAACCGCCGAAACAAACTCCCGGACGTCTTTGAAGTTTCGGAGCGCTTGGATTCCCCCTGCCGTCGCGCAGGCACCGATCGTCACGACGAACTTCGACGCCTGCCGGATCGCCTTGATCCGCTCCAGATCGCCAGGGGTCGTGATGGAGCCTTCGACCAACGAAAGGTCATACGGACCTTTGGCCACCGCGCGGGAGGCCTCTCGGAAGTCGGCGATCTCGATCTTCTCTGCCAGGGAGAGCAGCTCATCCTCGCAGTTGAGCAGCGTCAGCTGGCAGCCGTCACAGGAAGCGAACTTCCAGACGGCCAGCTTGGGTCGCTTTCTGCGCGACATATCAGATCTCCCGGGTCTGAAACCAGAGTTTGATCAAATCATAGCGAAACACCGGCCCGTCCTTACAAAGAAATGTGGGCCCGAACTGGCAGTGCCCGCAAAGGGCCACGGCGCATTTCATGTTCCGTTCGAGGGAGAGATAGATCCGCTGTGCCGGCATGCCGCGAGAGAGGAGGTCCCGCACCGCGTAATGCATCATGATGTCCGGTCCGCACATCAGGACCAGGCTGTTGTGCGCGTCGATCCGGATGCGGGTGAACAGATTGGTGACGACGCCGACGCTGTGTCTCCAAGTCGGGTCGGGCTGGTCTGCCGTAAGGTGAACCTGGGTGTTTGGAATCCGGCGCCAGGCGCGAAACCGGCTGTGATAGAGCAGGTCCTTCGGTGTCCTGACGCCGTGAAGGATCTGGAGCGTGCCGAAGTCGGCGCGCCGTTTAACGACATAATTGATCGCGGAGACCACGGGGGCGCATCCGAGCCCTCCGGTGACCACGATGACATCCTTTCCCCTGGCCTCCTGCAGCGGCCAGGCGCTCCCGAAGGGTCCGCGGAGACCAACCACGTCCCCTTCCCTGAGTCGCCCGAGGGCGCCGGTGACCTCCCCAACGACTCGGATCGTATGATCGAGCAGTTGCGGGTCGGCGGGATCCGAGACGATTGAGATCGGAACTTCGCCGGCGCCAAACGCGTACACCATATTGAACTGGCCCGGCTGAAACTGAAACGACCGGCGAAGCGCCTCGTCGCGCAGCCGCAGACGAAAGGTATAGATCTGACGGGTTTCTTGGCGCTTTTCCACGATTTCGGCCGTGGTAGGGACGAGGAGGTTCACGGCCCACGCTCCGGGTCTGGCGCTCGGATGGCCCTGACCTCCTCGGTGAGGTCGATTCCCACGGGGCACCAGGTGATGCATCGCCCGCATCCAACGCAGCCCGAGGTGCCGAACTGGTCGATCCAGGTGGCGAGCTTGTGGGTCATCCACTGGCGGAAGCGGGCCTTGTGGGAGGATCGGACGCTCCCACCGTGGATGAAAGAGAAATCCATCGTAAAACATGAATCCCATCGGCGCTGAAGCGCAGTCTCTTCTGCCTTCAGATCGCTGACTTCCTGGACATTGGTGCAGAAGCAGGTTGGGCAGACCATCGTGCAGTTACCGCAGGCAAGACAGCGCGCGGCGACATCATCCCAGCGGGGATGCTCCAAATTTCCATAGAGCAGCTCCTTGATCCCGGTTGAGTCCATCGCCCGGCCCATTTGGCGGGCCGTCCGCTCCACGACGCGTTCCGCGGCTTCTCTCTCCGCGGAATCCGCGTCTCGACAGGGAATGGAGAGCAGAACTTCTTCGCCGCAGGGTGTTCCCCCCTCGGCCGTGAAGTAGTGCCCCTCCCCGTTCAGAACCTCTGTCAGGGCAATGTCGAACCCGAAGGTTGCCTTTGGGCCGGTTTTCATCGAGACGCAGAAACAGGTGCCTCCCGCCTCGGCGCATTGGACGGCGATGATGAAGAGATTTTCCCGCTGAGCCGCATAGATCGGATCGACGACCTTTCCCCCCATCAGCACCTTGTCTTGGATGGCGATGGCGTGAATCTCGCAGGATCGCACACCGATGAGCGCGAGTTTTTCAGGTCGCGGTTCTTCCGAGAAAAACTCCACGCCGTTCTCGTCCCGCCGAGCGCGCCACAGGCAGGCCAGCGGGGGAAGGAGATACTTTTTCCAGGAGTGCGGCCCGACGGCGTAGCCGAAGAGGGCTTCGTCGGACCGGCGCCTGAGATGGTAGGACCCTCTCTCCTGCCGGTCGGTCCATCCGACGGGCAGATCGGCCGTTGAGTCGAGCCGGTCGTACACGATCGCCGCGTCGCGCAGCCTCGGGCCTACGATTTCAAACCCCCGGTTCTTCAGCGCCTGAAAGAGCGCGTCCAGGCCGCCTCGGTCGATCCGTATCATGGTGTGCTCTTTCCTCCGGGCCGGAGTCCTTTTACCGTCAGAACGGGACCGGGGGCCTTTCTCATCACCTGTTCGGCTTGGCTTCCGACGAGCACGTGTGCCAAGCCCGTCCGTCCGTACGTTCCCATTACGATCAAGCCGGGTTGAATCCTATCCGCGGCGTCGATGATCTGCACAAAAGGTATCCCTTCCAGCAGCTCGGCCGCGGCCTCCACAGCGTGCTGCCTCGCACGGCTCACCCAGCCGTTGAGTTTGGCCGTCGCTCGATCGCATAAATAGGGATATCCCTCGTCGCAGAGCGGGACCATCGGGCTGGGCATATCGAAGCGTTCCAGCGAATGGCAGAAGATCACTCGGGCGCCCAGCTGTTTCGCCAGCCCGACGGCAAAATCCACGGCCGCCTTGGAGGCCTCCGAGAAGTCGGTCGGGACCAGAATCGAACTGATCCGCGCCTCCGACGGATCCCCTGTTGAATCGGCCGACCTGTCGGCCATGCGAGTGAGCTCCTTCTCCGAGTGCCTGCCCTGCAGGTGTCTCGGTGCCCCAGGCCGGATGCCCGGGAGCTTTGGTCGGTGGGACGACACCGCGCCGGGATTCAAAACGACGCCCTCGACCTCCACGAATCGGGCTTACTCCGGCTGCGCGCACGCGGGCGGCGGCCTCGACGGTTGCGGGATCCTTCCGAGACCAAACGGTCAGCTCCGTCGCCGTCGCCCGCCGGGAAAGACCCCTGTCGTCTGAAAGGGCAAGTTGGCCAAAGCGCTCCCGCTTCTCGGCGGAACTCGGAAGTCTCCATCGGTTTTTCTTTAGGACATCATACACCAATTTGAATTCGTTCGCGCCGCCTTTTCGGAGGATCGGCCGGCCGCTCAAAAAAGGTGGGCTCGGGTTCAACAGCGCCGATCGGACCGCGTCGTGACGCCTTGACTTCGAGTGACGTGAGGGGGATCCTTCCCCGAAGCGGCAGGATCGGGACCGTCCCATCGAGGAGCGCGCGCTCGCGACCCGTCGGCTGCGCCCGACCCGAGATGCGCCGTCGGTCCAGCACGACCGAAGCGCCCTACACGCCAAGATCGATCTCGTTCCGGCAGGCCGAAGTGCGCGTCGGGAGAAATCCCCCTTGGCCCTGTTTCTATGCCGTAACATCCAGTTTTACGAGGGCGGAGCGTTCGAGCCCAGTGATCTGCCGGATAGGAGCGTCGGGTCCGGCGCCCGGCCAAAATGACCGGCCGGCTTAGCCGTGACGGCGGCACCCGGCTTCTTTTTGGCTGCCGCCCTATTCTTATTCAATTTGCCTGAACACAGCAAGACTTTTTTATCCTTTTTTCCTGGACCGCCCCTCTGGGGTCCGGCTCCTGGTCAATCGAAAAACGACGTTCTGCTCCGAGCCTCGGGATCGTGGTCATCCGACCGACGGCTGGGAAGTCATGGCCCCGGAAAGGAAGCGGAGGGCCACTGAAGTGGGCGAAGAGGTTTTAGCGACCCTGAGCCCCGATCAAACAGAGCATATAGACCTCTTCGGGAATAATACTCTCAATTTTCGGGCCGGACCCGCTCTCTTTTTATTTCCGGAATCCGACGCAGGGCGCACAGGGAAGACAAATGATGGATCAATCGATTTTCTGGATCAACATGGAAGAGATCAGTGAGGGTTTTGCGCGAATCGTTCTCATCCTTCAGCTTGAGCAGCTGAGTCGTTACTTTTTTTCTGCGTTATCGAAAACCACGCTCTCGCTGCGAAGGATGACGATTCGGATCCCTGCCAGAGCCGCGCGGTGGGCTTCAAGAAATTCCGTGATCTTCGCTTCTTTATCAATTAACTCAACGCATTGGGGAAGCCTTGCAGGAGCCGGTTCGGACAAATCCATCGATACGGGATCCCCCTTGAGATAACCGCCAAATACAGGTTGATACACGGCCTGCTCAATTCCGGACTTTTTCGCCTCTTTTATAAGATAGGTTCCGAAGTTCGGCGAAAACAGGTTTTTCCAGAAGCCTTGTCGTCGAAGCTTCTTTCCTTGACGGAAATAGAGGCGCAGAACCGTGACATCCATGATGGGGGTTTCCTTTCTTATCAGGTAACCCAATCTATGTATCCCCTTGAACAAATTGACCCGCTGTTTTGCCCGGTGACGGACTCTCAGACGGAACAGCGCTGAAAGTCGGTAGCCTTCCTCTCCGATCAAGTCGAGGATTTTTGAAGAGCCGATTTGCTGAGAGTGGTAGATGCCCGCATGCCCGGAGAAGAGGTAACTGGCCACACAAGCAAGTCCGGCATAGACCCCCGCATTGGCACCGAAGAGTTCGATCGCCATCAATGTCGAAGCGAGTGGCGTATTGGCCGCTCCGGCGAAGACCGCGACAAATCCCATTCCGGAAAGTAGAGGAAGCGGAAGGGGGAGCAGATATGCAAGGGCATTCCCCAGGGTTGCGCCGATGAAGAAAAGGGGGGTGACCTCCCCTCCTTTGAAACCGGATCCGAGCGTGATCGCCGTAAAGACGATCTTCATCAAAAAGTCCCACGGTGGCAATGAGATCTCGAAACTTTTCACGATGGTCGGTATCCCCAAGCCGATATACTTTGTGGTTCCGAGCGCCCAGACGGCCGGCGCAATGACCATCCCGCCGAGAAAAGGTCTCAGCGGCGGATATTTGATCCTGCGCTTAAATGTCTTGGAAATACCATGCGTCAGAACCGAGAAGCTCAGCCCAAAGATGCCGAAGAGGGCGCCGGCGACGAGCGACAATAGCACGCCTGGGAACGCAATCAGCGGCACACTTCCAACCGAGTAGGAGGTGTGTTCGATCCCCCATGCGAGCGTCACTTCATGGCCGACCACGGCTGCAATAAAACAGGGCAGAATCGCGTCGTACCGAATCCGTCCGATCGCCAACACTTCAAGTCCGAAGACCGCACCGGCCAGGGGAGTTCCGAAGACGGAAGCGAATCCTGCGCTGATGCCGCTCATCAGCAAAATGCGGCGATTTTCCGGGGTCAGCTTGAAGGGAAGGGTCAGCTGGTCCGCAAGTGAGGCACCCATCTGAAGCGCGGTTCCCTCGCGCCCTGCGGAGCCGCCGAAAAAGTGGGTCGCTACCGTGCTGATGAGTACCAGCGGCGTCATCCTCAAGGGGATGACGGCCTTCGGATCGTGAATTTCGTCGATGATCAGATTGTTGCCCCCTTCGACTTTCTTGCCAAGGAGGTGGTAAACCAATCCGATCAAAAAGCCGCCCAGGGGTAAGAAGGCGATAATCCAAAGATGCGATTCACGCCATTTTGTCGCCCAATCGAGAGAAGCGAGGAAAATTGCCGAAGCAGTGCCCGCCAAAACTGCAACAATCGTTGCGAGAGCGGACCATTTGAGGACTTCAGGGAGGATGACAATCGGTTCAAACCGCTTTCCAAGAATCCGACCTTGCTCTCTATGATCAGGCCGGGTGTGACCTGAAGTTCGCTCACGAAATTGGCAAAATCCTCCGGATTCTAAATTATTCGGTGCATCCCCCGGAATCGCCCGGGACAGACGGGATTCCATCAAATAGGATCTCCTTCTTGTACCCTTATGAATCAAACCGGGGACTACACAGACAAATATGTGTCGAATTTTATCCTAAGCCGCGACATACGCAAAAATTCGAAAACGTATCGCCCGCAGGTACAGCGGGACGAGGACCTGCGCAACTTTCAGGGCGTAGCGCGCAACCTGTACACTCGGAAATTCAGAAACGCTCCCGTGGCCGTAGCTCTGGGGGCCGGCCGCACCTATACGATTAAGCCCTTCAATTTTGGCCCAGAAAATCCCTGCTTTTAGTCTCACTGCACGTAGAACTTGTGCCAATCTTGGCATGAGTCCGAGATTCCGTCAATAGGTGTGTAAAAGAGATCAGGCGGCGATCTCCTTTTTTATATCGCGTGGCGGCTGTGGTCCGCAGCCTCACCGCTGCAAAGGATTCTACCGCATTGGTGGTCCGAAGGTGCTTCCAGTGCTCTTTGGGGAGCCAGTAAAAGGCGACCATTCTCTCCCAATCCACATCGATCAGCCCAGCGCCCCCAGCCTTCTGCTCGCACCATTGCTGAAATTTCTTCTTCCGATCCTGGGTCCGTACCATTCAAGAGGCACGGCTCTTCTGGTCGCGGTGGGCGCTCTTCGGGATGGGCGCAAGGCCATCTTGGGCCATGCAGGCAGGACATGGGAAGTCGATCGAGAGCTGGTAGAAACTATCCGGCCGGTACGCTCATACGGCGTTGTTCGGGCTGCCTTGGGAAAGTGATGGGGAGCATCCGGTCATTCAAGCGATACAGCACTGAATGGTCTCTACCCCCACATAACAGAGGGGCCGGGGATAGAAGGTCCTTCCCCTGAGGCTCAAGAATTTGTGTGCGGACGGATTCAATCCGCAGGGGGGGAATCGATCCGTGCCATCTTGAATCGAAGGAGATCTGTGAAGCGGCCGCATCGCCCATTGGCGGAATCGGCTTCCAACAAGAAGTACTTGTCCATGGGTTCAAGATCGGACTCGGCACAGAGCTGATTGAGAAACTCTTCATCGATTTCTTCGATGTTCTCGGGGTCCCATGGAGTCCTTCTCGCCTCTTTCAAGACCTTTAAAAGGTACCGTATTCTCTTGGGAACCAGCACCTCGGGAGCATCGACGATTTTCTCCACCCAGGCACAACTGAAGCCCTTTACGAAATTTTCCTTGGCAATCCGGAACCTTTGGATTCCATGTACCTCGAGGTGGACGCCGCGTCCGCAGGGAAGAAAACGGACGCTGATAATCTTTCCCATGCAGCCAATCGGTAGAATCGAGACACCGTCAATCAGGGAACCCTCTCGCAGGACAACGCCCAAAGAGCTATCGACGGCCGTGGGGCATTGCTCAATCTGTTCGTAAAAAGACCTGGGAACATGGATGGAGAAGTGGGTATGGGGGAAAAAGACATAGCGAGACGATGCAAGGATCGGGATCAGATCGGTGAGGGCGCCCATCGGGTTCTCCGTGTAAATCAAATATAGAGTCCCCAGGGACAGGAAATCGATGATCTGGGTCAGGACGAGAGATGATTCAGGTCATAGAGACCCGCCGGCGGGCGCCGTAAAGCGGGCCTTATCCGGCAATTCGTCTCAGTCGCTCTTCGTTGGTGAGGAGGATCTGTTTTTGGAATTCCCGAATCAGATTCTCTTTCTTAAAGCCGCTTAGGATGCGGATCACCGTTTCATGGGTGGTTCCGGTCATCTCGGCGATCTCCTCGCGAGTCAGCTCGATCTCGATCAAGGGCCCGTCAGAGGTGAGGGTCCCATGCCGATGGGCCAGGCGAAGCAATAGGCCCGCGAGCCTCCTCCTGACATCCAGAGCGGAGAGAGAGGCGATCCTACCCTCCGCTTCCTCGAGTTCGACGGCAAGCCGCTCGACGAGTCGGAATGCGATTTGAGGCTGGCGCTTCATCAGAGCGAGGAAATCCTCTCGTTTCACGAAACAGACGACGGAGTCCTCCATTGCTACCGCCGATACGGTCCGTTGATCCTTCAGGAAGAGGTCTTTTTCTTCCAAAAGCCCGCACGGTCCCGCGAGGCCGAGGATCTGCCTTTTGCCGAATCGGGAGGATCGGCTGATTTTGACCTTTCCCGAACAGAGGATGAAGAGCCCCAGGTTCGGCTCCCCTTCGTAGAAGATCCGCTGCTCCCTCTTGTAATGGTGGACGTACTTCAGACTGCAAAAGCCATCGAGTTGATCTTCTTGCAACTCTGAGAAGATGCTTTGACCCAAGTGGGGGCAAGACTTGCAAACACTATCCTGTAGAGCGGCCATGATCCAGCCTCAAGGTAAAAAAAGTATAGGAAGAATCGCCGATAAAAGTCAACGACATCTTCTCCTTTCCTTTGCGTCGAGCGACGCGGGGAAAAAGGCGGCACCCTTCTTGCTTACCTCAGGGACTGAGGACCATCGTAAAAAGCGATTTTCTCGCGCCGGTTTTTCCCCGCCGAGACCCATTTAGTGCGGGAGCGTGGGTTGGGGACCATGGTCGGCGCGAGCTAAAGCCCTTTCCTCCGGCTTCGGCGCGTCCCGTTCGGTTCCCGTCGGTGCGGCCGAACGGCTGGAGCTTCACAAGAGGTTGATACGCAGAATACAGGGCCCACGCTCCCTCCGGTGGAGGGGGAGGTCTCACGGCCAAAGGGGATGAACCTGGTCTAAATCGGGAGGAGGCAATTCGATGAGCGAAGAAAAACCGTTGACAATCGGCGACTGGATGACTGAAAATCCCGTGACGATCCGCTCCAAACAAACGATCGGCGAGGCGCTTCGGCTCATGTTCGAACGGGACGTTCGTCATCTCCCGGTCGTCGGGCAGGGCGGCTTGATCGGTGTTGTGTCGGATCGCGATATTCGACAGCTCCTTGGCAAGGTTCGGACCGCCGTCGAGGATCCCGCCAGAGAAGGGGGTTACCTCAGGCTTTCGGTATCGGAGGTGATGTCGGCACCTCCCGTAAAGGTCAAGAGTTCCACGGCGATTCGGGAGGCCGTGCAGATTATGATCGACCACAAATTCGGGAGCCTGCCGGTCGTGGATCTCGATAACACGGTCATTGGAATATTTACCGAGTTCGACGCCTTGAAATACTGCCTGTATCTGATCGATCGATATCAAGAGGTCTATTGACCGGGACCGCCACCCAGAAGGGATGTGGGATGAGAGAGCGTGGGAGTAAAGCTTCACCGATCAAAAAAATTCTCGTTCCGACCGATTTCTCGCCCGCCTCCGAGGCGGCCATCGACTATGCGGCCATGATGGCGAGCCGGTTTAAGGCCGCGTTGGTCCTTCTTCATGTGACCGAACCCTTTCCCTATAGCACGACGGACAGTTTGGTGGTGGTGGACCATAGCCGGGCGCTGCAAGCGGTGGCGCGTTCTCTCCTGGCCGGTTTGAGGAAGGGCCTTGAGGCGAAAGGTTTTACGGTCCGGGCCCACATGGCCGTCGGCAGCCCCTACCGGGAGATCCTCCGCCGCGCGGAGCAGGATCGGGTACAGCTGATCGTCATGGGTACGCACGGCAGGACCGGAGTGGGACATCTTTTGATGGGGAGCGTGGCTGAACGCGTCGTCCGCTTGGCGCACTGCGCCGTCTTGACCGTTCGGGATCCGTCCCGCCGCCAGTCCGAAAAAAAGCCATCGAAATACGCCTCCGTGTGGTAGTCCATCGGTCTATCCCTTTGGGGCGTTCCTCCACAATCTGTCGCCCTTTGTCCCAAACTCACCGTCGGTCCTGTCCTTGGTGACCCGAGAGTCCGGCACGGGTGTTGCTCTTATTAAAGGCAGGGCCGAGTGCAGATCGAAAGAACCGGCCCTGTATTGAAACCACGGAACGATTTGCATGAGGGGGGATGGGTTCATGAAGTTCTCGGTCCGCTGCAGGAGCGGGCGGCGGCATCGCCAGCCTGTTTCGTGAGGGGCTAGACGGTTCTACCTTCCACGATCTTGATATCCTGCAGCGCCGAGCCCGCCCTCTCCTGGTTGGGGCCGATCCTTGAGGCGGTCCGTCATTTCGCGTTCTTCAGGAGCAAAACCTCATTCGCGTTCCAGTGGTCGATGGCCGGGGAGATAACCGGAGTGGTGGCCCGGAGGGATGTTCTCGCCGGGTATCTTGAGGCAATGGCGGGCCTACTACCTTCATTTTAGCCGGTAAGAAGCGCGGAGGATCGCGAATTTCAAGAGGCCCGGAGTCCCCTCACCTCAAGATCAGAAAGGAGCGTGTCGAAATGGAGCGCATAAATAAAATCCTGGTTCCGACCGATTTTTCGGACTGTTCGCGGGAGGCGATCGAGTACGCGGTCACGTTGGCTCAGCAGTTGGACGCGACTCTTCTGCTGACCCATGCCATGGAGCGGACGGTCTACCCCGTCGATTTCGCTCTTCCGGAACAAGTGATCTACCCCCACCTCAGAAAAGAGGTGGCGGCGGAGCTGGAGCGCAACGCGGCTCTCTGGAATGGGAAAGGCGTTTGTATCGAAACGCATCTGGTGAAAGGAGAACCCTCGGATGCAATCGTTCAGGCCGCGAAGGACTTTGAATGCGACTTGATCGTCATGGGAACTCACGGTCGCAGGGGGTTCTCCCGTGCGCTGATGGGAAGCGTGGCGGAGCAGGTTATTCGTTCCTCTGTTGTCCCCGTCCTCACCGTCAGGCAACACAAGAGGGAACCGATCCGAAGGCCGGAAATGGAGAGCGAAGGGATCGCCGCTTCGGCCCGCTAATAAAGTTTCTTCGCCGCCCGGCGGTGATGCCGCGGTCCCCAGGAGACGTGAGATGCCGATCTGTGAGTACAAGTGCCTCGATTGCGAAAAGGTCTTTACGGTCGGAGTCTTTCTTTCGGAACGAGGCCGGGTTATTGTTCAATGTCCAGGCTGTAACAGCAAGAAAGTTCTACGGCAGATCACCTCTGTCAGCGTCAAGACCGAAAGCACGACCGCATAGGGCACCGGGCATTACGGGGCTTTTTTCTTAGCTCGGGCCGGACCGTGGGGAGGGGAGTTTTTTCCCTTGCATCCTTTCTGCTGACCCGATTGTCCCCATGGGTGAGGCGAATGCCCCGAAAAGCAGAGGCGCGCGTTCTCCCCTCAGATGGATTTTTCAGTAGCAACATGGAGCGGCATTCGGTTTGCTTTCTATCGTGGCGGAGGGTTGTTGATCAAGACGAGGCCAGGGGTGAACGTGTTGAGAGACCGCCCGTCTGCGCGTCTCAGGGCGGAGCCTAACGGCGATCCGGGACTCCAATGAATTCACCTGATGCAGACTCTAAACCAAGGGGGGAAGAGGGATGAATGTTCAGACGATACTGGTACCGACCGATTTTTCTTCGCTTTCCGATCAGGCAATCGAGATGGGTGTCTCCTTTGCCCGCGCATTCTCAGCCCGGCTGGTGATCGTGCACGTGATGAACCGTCCGGAAGATACAGATGAACTTAGCGCTGCCTATGATGAATTCTATGCCTATACTCGCGACCGCATCAGTGGCCTGCTTGAGGAGCTTTGCGAAAGGATTCAGCTCGACGGCGTTGAGGCGGATTGGGAGCTGGTGATCGGAGTCCCCCATCGAGAGATCATCCGGAGCGCGATCCGGAACAACGCCGATCTGATCGCCATGGGAACCCATGGCAGACAAGGTTTCGACCGGTTGCTGATGGGAAGCCAAGCCGAAGCGGTAGTTCGATCGGCTCCCTGTCCGGTCATCACGGCGAAAGGCTTTCACCGAAGCGAATGCGCTCAGGGCGGAGGCCTGTTCTTAGGCGCGGCGCCTGCCCGGGCCGAACGGGGTCAAACGAAAGGCCTACCCTAAGTATACGGGGAATAAATTCAGCGGCTGTGCCCGGTCGGCGGGGAGCGTTTTTCTCGGCACGGCGCGTCGATCTGTCAATAATCCGAATGCCGGAAAGCGTTCTCCGGCCTGCGAACGACCGACAGGGGAATGTCCCATCCGGGCGCTTTAAAACCCGCGAGAGAGCCTTGACTCCGTCTGGAGGTCCGTGCCCTAAGAATGGAGAATCTTCAGTGGAGAAAGGATTGCGTTATCCCTCCTCTCAAGGGTGAACTGTTTTGCCTTGAGCGAAGCGAAATCCTTTTATCTTTTTATCTTTAGCGTCTTCGTGACCCTGATCGCCACAGCATGCGGCGAATTTCCGATTCGGCGTCTTTTTCTCCTTTCCTCTTTTCATTTCCTTAGGCCTCACCTTTCTTTTTCTTTTTGCCAGAAGCGGCTCGATCGTCTGCGAGGAACGCGCGAAGGGTGGTTTCGCGACGCCAGGGTACCGGTTATGCACCCGCCCGGCATCCTTCTTGCGTATTGATTGAAGTAGAGATCCGCCGGGTCATCTGTTGGGAGGATTTATGGGGAGTTCAGAAGGATCTCACGGGGAGGTAAAACAGAACGCGGGTGAAATGAGAGGTTGTCAGGATTGGGGGAGGGTCGCTGATTCTCGCCGTTTTGCAGTCGGAAGAGGGGCTTTGTACTGGAGGCCATGGTCGGATCGGCCGCCTTGCTAAGAGGGAAGAGCGGGTGGGGTCCGCCAGGCGTGATCCGACACCCGCCCGGTCAGAGAAAGAAGAATGCTCCGGAGCCCGCTGTTCAAGAGAAGCTGTGAGCCGTGGAGAGGAGGAGGCATGCCGATCGGAGAGTTCTGTACCAAGAACGCTGTCACGGCCCGCGGAGGTGAAACGGTCGCCTGCCCGGCGATAAGGATGAAGGAGAAGAACGTAGGGGCAATCGTGGTGGTTGACCGATATGGAGTGCCGACCGGAATAATCACCGATCGGGATATTGCCGTCAAGGTCGTTGCACAGGCGAAGGATCCGGGATCGACCCCATCGACCATGCCATGACCGAGGATCTGATCGCACTGAACAAAGAGCGGGGCGTCTTCGAGGTGGCCAAAACGATGTGCGAGCAAGGGGTCCGAGGGGTTCCGATCGCGAACGGCGAGGGGAAGCTCTACGGAATCGCTTCACTCGACGACTTGATTATGGTTTTCGGGGAGGAGATCGCCTCCATGGCCGGAGCCGTCGCCTGCGGAATATCCCGCTCCGCGGGACAGGCGGTCACGGTGGGGTAGACGGTAAGGGAGGCTCGGGATTCAAAGAGGAGGTGATTCGGATGAAGTCCACATATTTGAAAAGTCTCGTCCTGGGTTTGTCCTTGCTGTTTCTATCCTCCGGCGGTTTGGTGTCGGATTTCTGGCCTCAACCGGTCTTGGAGCAAGAGAAGGTCTTGGGCCTGGCGAGGGAGCTAAATAACGAGGGGGTTAAGCTTTACCAGAATCTAAGACTCGAGGAAGCCCTGGCCAACTTTGTTCTGGCTGCAGAGATCGATCATGATTTCTGGCAGGGTCACTATAACTGCGCGGTCGTGCTGGGGGCGATGGGGAAAACTCAAGAGGCCCTCCATCACTTAGAGCTTTCTTTGAAGGTTAATCCGCACAACGCTATGGCCTTCGAGTTGTATCGCGAGCTTCTAAACGAAGCGAGCCGGGCTGTGTAGGAATCGGTGCCTGTGCAGGCGGAAAGGAGAGCAGTTCGATGAAAATCCCAATGCAGATCACGTCGCGCAGTTTTCCCCTGACGGAGACGGTCGAGAGCCTGATCTCGGAAAAGGCCGCCAAGCTCGATGCCGTTTATGACCGGATCATCGGTTGCCGCGTTTTTCTCGAGATCCCGCACCGGCACTTACACCAGGGGAAACTGTATAACGTCCGGATCGCCCTGACGGTGCCGGGCTCCGAGTTGGTAATCGATCGGGAGGCGCATGAGGATCTCTATGCGGCGGTTCGGGACGCCTTCGGGACGGCGCGCCGGCGGCTCGAAGAATTTGCACGCCGCCAGCGGGGAGAGATGAAAGTTCATGCAGGAGCGTGACATCCTAGGAGATGAAATAGAGGGAATTTCAACACGCCAGCTTCGAGCGATCTGGGCGCTGGCCCGTTGCGCCCATTTAAACGAAGGGGAGCTACATGCCAAGGTTAGTGCCCTTTCAGGAAAAGGCTCGATCCGGGCCCTGACTCGACGCCAGGCGGGGAGGATCATCGAACGGCTTCAGAGGGAGGTGGGAAGTGCATCGACTGCGGAGCGCCGAGGAGAGACCACCCGTTTCCAGGTTTCATTGATTGAAATTTTGGGAAAGGCGATGGGCTGGGAGACCGATAGAGTTCTGGGATTGGCCCATAAAATGTACGGGGTTGACCGTCTCGAAGGACTCACGGTAATTCAGGCCTCGGGGTTGATCGAGGCCCTGAAGGCGATCAGAGGGCGTCGCGCGGCTTGAGAGCGAGAGGAGAAAGAGGGCGAGAAAAGCAGGAGAATGGACATGGATTTGAGTTTGATGCACTGAAATTCCATCCGGGAGGCCGCAGGTCCCTGCGGCAGCGGTTTCCTCTATCGGTGCCCTTCTTGAGAGCGTGCACGCCCGCCGTTGCAACGGCATTAAAATCGCTTTCCACGGAGAGTTCCGACGGTGGGTTCGAACCGGGGCTGCCGCTCGGCTGCCGAAGTTCAAAGGGTCCGAGAGGGCGGGTATTCGAGGTCGGGGTCGTTTGAAGGAGGTGCTTGCCATCAGAGGGGTCCGATTTAGGCATCGGTGCCGGCGTCTTGAAGCTCATTGAATTTCTATTATTTCAATGATTGCAGGTAGGCAACCAGGTCGTCCAATTCTTGGGGACTTCCCTTGAAGGGGGGCATGATCGTCGATGGGGCTACGGATTGGGGGTCCGGCAGAAACTTTTTTAATCCGGCCTCATCCCGCCGCTGCCCCACCTTCGAGAGATCCGGTCCAACCGTCCCCCCCTTGCCTTTGATCGTATGGCAGATCGGGCATTGATGGGTCGCGAAGACCACTTCACCCTTTTTGAGCCTTTCCGGGTCGGCCCCGTGGGCCGTTTCCAGGAAAAACGACGCGGACAAGACGGATACCATTATCGCGACCCGGATTACCCTTCGATTCGAAATCATCTTTTTCCCCTCCTCCAGATCGAACTTGATTGCCAACAGCGCTAAAGTATATATATATACTGACCCATCTGTTTCGGTCAATGAAAAGCATACCAAAAAAAGGACGGGCGGTCATTCGCGCTTAACTCGTCGGGGGAAATATTCATGCAACCGGTCCAATCTAATTTTTAAGAGCCACCCGGTTCGAGACACCCAATCGACATTCGCTCCCGGCTCGATCCGCTCGATGGAAGTACACTTGCCTCTGCAGGTGCTTCAGCCCCCGATGGCGATGCTTCACGGATTCCCGATCATACGCCGAAGTCCTGTATTTTGTTTGAACGGCGCTGTTCTCCCGGTGCATGCTTGCTTTTTCTGGGAGGCCCCGGGATCTTAGGACAGAAGCGTCGGTGCAATACCCCGCTAATGCATGCTGAAGGAGAATTCGATCCATGCCGACCGTGACGCAAGACGCCGTTGATCCGCAGACCCCGATGGGCGCAAACCTCGTTTTGGGCGCTAATGGGTTCAGAGGCGCGACCTTTCGCGTCTGGGCCCCCACCGCAAAGGCCGTTTTCGTCAATGGCACGTTCAACGGAATCGCCTCCTGGGACAAAGATCAGAATCCGGATCTTGCGTTGCAAAAGCTGTCGAATGCTTGGTGGGCGGGTTTTGTCGGCGGGGCGCAGGAGGGCGATCCTTACAAGTTCTATGTCATCGGCACGGGAACTTCCGGGTATAAGCGAGATCCCTATGCAAGGGAAAGGGACCCCATCGGCAACGCTTTTATACGAAGGCCGGATTCCTTCCCGTGGCACGACGCCGGGTTTCAGCCCCCGGCGTTCAACGACATCGTTATTTATCAATTACATGTCGGAACGTTTTACCGCAAAAGTGGAGGCGACAACGGAACATTTCTCGATGTCATCGAAAAGATACCCTATCTTTCGGCGCTCGGAGTTAATGTTCTGCAACCCTTGCCTTTGAACGAATTTGAGACGCCGGAAAGCCTGGGCTACAACGGCAGCGATTATTTCGCACCGGAATATCGCTACGCCGTTTCTGATTCCACGCGACTCAACGATTACCTCACGACGATCAACGGTCTTCTGGCTCAAAAGGGGATGCCTCCCATCGCGGCCGGCGTGATCGCATCTCCGTATAATCAGTTGAAGGCGATGATCGATCTCTGCCATCTCTACGGCATCGCGGTGCATTTCGACGTGATTTACAATCATGCCGGAGGATTCGACGGGGACGCCGAAAGCATCTTCTTTTGGGACCTGCAACCCCCCGGCGATAATAACAACAGCCTCTACTTCACCGCGCAGAACATCGGACCTGGCGGTTTGCCTTTCGCGCTGTGGAAAGGTGAGGTGCGTTCGTTTCTCATCGACAATGCTACGTATCTGGTCAACGAATTTCACGTCGATGGCCTTAGGTACGATGAAATCAGTCTGTTGGTCCAAACCAATGCCAATAACGGCTGGAGCTTTTGTCAGGACCTCACCGGAACCCTGAGATATGTCAAGCCGCAACTGCTGCAAAATGCGGAGTTTTGGCCTGTCAGCGGTGCCATTGTGAACGACGCGGGTAACGGAGGCGCGGGGTTTGATGCCACGCAGGACGATCGGTTGAGAATCGCGATTCGGGGGGCCGTGGGACAGGCTTCCGGCGGGCAAGGATCGTGGGTTGATTTGGATCAAGTCGCTGCCGGTTTTTACGTCTCCGAATTGCGCAATCGATGGCGGGCCGTACAGTGCATCGAAAATCATGACATCGTGTACCAAGGCAAAGAGCCGCGTATCAGCCGGCTCGCCGATCCGTCTAATGCGCGATCCTGGTACGCGAGAAGCCGTTCCCGTCTCGCGCTGGGTCTGATGCTGAGTGCCCCGGGCATTTCACAACTATTCATGGGGCAGGAATTTATGGAAGACAAACAATGGAACGACGACCCGAACGGAAACAATCTTATCTACTGGGAAGGGTTATCAGCGGGAGACAAATCAATGACCGACTTTCTCCGTTACTGTCGGGATTTTATCGGCTTGCGCCGAAATCAGCCGGCTTTGCGGGGCGAATCGATCAACGTGTTCCATGTTCACAATGCCAACCGCGTGATTGCCATCCATCGCTGGATCGAGGGACGAGGTCTTGATGTCGTCGTCGTAGCGACCCTGAGCGAATCAACTTACTTCGATTATCAAATCGGCTTTCCTGGACCGGGGCGGTGGGCCGAAATATTTAACAGCGACGTCTATGATAACTGGGTCAATCCATGGGTCGTCGGAAACGGGGGGCAACTGTTCGCCGATGGTGGACCACTGCACGGATTGCCGAACTCCGCAGCCGTCACCATCCCTGCAAACGGGATTCTGGTCTTCACAAGATGAATAGACCCATCGATCCACCCACTCGATCGAGCTTTAATTTTTTGATCTATAGAGCCATTCTTCGATGCGAGTATCGACAGTTTCAATATTAAAACACTCCCCGGCGATAAGAACACCCCGATCACCATTTATCGCAGCGGCAATAAGAGGGAATCTTCTTGATCAACGTGACATCGAAGGAAGATCCGGTCCTTGACAAAAATTCTGACTGCTGTTTATATAAAAGATTCAAAGGCGTTAGAAGAGAACCAAGTCGATCTTTCGGTTCAGGAAGACGCACACTCTGAAGAAGGGGTTATTTCTGGCCGTTAAACATCGATTCATCATCAGTGAAACAGTGAAACAGTCGGCGAGTTGAGGTCGAATTTGAGTTGACCCGATAAAACGGTGTTTTTGTCCTCGTGATTGCAGGGACAACTTAAGCTCGTTGAATTTTCAATCTTCAATCCTTAGTTTTTTAAGAGATCATCGGATCTTGGATTTGAACTTTAGCCGGATAAGCTGCTCCACGAGAAGCGAGGGAGAGGCGCTCTCCGCCGGTCTCCCGGGCTGTTCTCAACGATTTCCCACGATCAAGGTAGAAAGTCCTCCTTGAGTCAAAACGGAAGAAGGACCTAAGCACAGATGGATAATGAAGCCACACTACGACCCGACGAACTGTTGGCGGAATCGTCTCCCTGTTATCAGAGAAGACTCGCTCGCAGCCATTGCAACTTTCCGTGTCTGGTGACGGTCGACGGACCCTCGCTTGGAGAACGATTTTCCCTGCGAAACGAGCAAGTGGTGATCGGCCGCCGGAGCGACGTCGATATCCGAATTGTCGATCCACTCGCGTCCCGCCGGCACGCGCAGGTGGTGGTGAAGCAGGGAGCCATAATTCTTCAGGATCTCCGGAGTAAGAACGGAACGTTCTGCAACAACGAGAGAATCCAGGAGAAAGTTCTGGGGGACGGCGACCTGATCCAAATCGGCGGCACGACTCTCAAGTATCTCGGACCCAACAACATCGAGCACCATTACTTGATGGAAATGTCCGAAAGGGCGAGCCGAGACGGACTGACGGGCCTGTACAACCGACAGACGTTCGATCACTTACTGGAGCGATATCTCTCCCGGTTTCACGATATTAGAGAGCCTATCACGGTGGCCTTACTCGACCTCGACTTCTTCAAGCAGATTAATGATCATTGGGGGCACGGCGCCGGCGACTCCGTCCTGAAGGAGTTCGCCGTGCTGGTGAAAAATGGGATTCGTCCCTCCGATTTGATGGCCAGAATCGGCGGAGAAGAATTCGGCATCATTCTACCTCATACAACCCTCATGGAGGCGCGACGTGTGGGAGACCGGATTCGTGAGTGCGTTAACAAGCACTCGTTCGTGTTTTGCGGCCAGACCCTCCCTGTGACGGTGAGCATCGGCATCGCCGAGCGGACCATCCCGGCGGCGACCGTGGAGGTCCTTCTCGAGCGTGCGGACAAGGCACTCTATCAGGCCAAGCGCGAGGGAAGAAATCGTATTGGCTGTTTCACGGAATCCTACTGAAGAGCCCCTGCTTCAGGCCGCAGGCAAGGACCGTTTTCTGTCGGCCGGACCCGCGACTCCTGGATCTGCGCTCTCCAGCTCCTAACGGCGGCCACGGCGTATGTTTTATGCTCAATAACGCGTGAAGACGAATTATCGCCGCCAGCTGGCGCGGGGACGGGGGGAATTCCGCCATAATCCTCGAAATTGAGGACTCGCGCCTTTAAGTGGTCGTCGTTCGCATCGGATCAGCGTGAAGATACGTTTTATTTCAGTATCGAAGCGTCCGGCTTTCATTTTCAGCAGATCACTAAAAATAGACCCAATCTGGAGTCGTTTGACAACTTTCTGTCCGAAGACCCCGACCGGGATGGATCGCGAGCTCCGTAAGGCTCCAGCCTTTCTCCAACCGTTCCGCGACCACGAGAGCGCCGATGCTGGACGAGTGCCGAATCGATTCGCGTGTTTTTTATCTCTTTTTCGATCCGCGATGCACCTATAAACTCTTGGGTCTTTTTTTAGCGCCTGCATCGCGCGGAAAAAATTCGGAGGGAGCGCTATCGGACCGGCGATGTTTCGAATCGTTCCCTATAGGCGAAATAATTTCGGAAAAGCTTTTCTTAAGCCGTTCACGTCCAGCAAGAATCGTTTTCACTTAAGCGGATAGGTTCAATGATCCATGGCTTGGTTGGTCCTTGCAGCGTTCCGGCTAGACGGCCACGGTTTGCTCCGAGAGCATCTCACGTATCTTTCCCGTAATCCGAGAAAAATGCGGAGTTCTGATGACCAGAGCGCTGTAGGCAGGCCACGGAGTTTCGTCGCACCTTGGACTGTATGTGGACCAAATCAGGACGGGACAGGAGGGCTCCTGTCCCTCAAAGGATTTCAGGACGTCGACATTGTCAATACCAGAGAGAACGGTGTCGATTAAAACGAGGTCGGGAGAGTTCTCCCGGGTCGCGGCGATCGCTTCCTGACCCGTGTTCGCCACGATCACCTCGTAGCCCTCCCGTTCCAGTGCATCACCGATTAGCTTTCGCGCATCCCTTTTTGGGCTGATAACCAGTACCTTCTTCATGACCTTCTCCCCTTGCGATCGGTCCGTACAGTTCAGAAACACCACGAAACCCGATTCCTCCCCCTCTGTTTGGCGAGATAGAGTGCTCGGTCGGCCTCCTCGATCAGAAGCGTCGGCGTATCCGCATCCATGGGAAAGCTGGCCACGCCCAGGCTGATCGTAAACGTTCTCAAAGACTGATTCTTGTCGTCCTGAAAAGAGGCGTCTTGTACCGCTCTTCGCAATCGAACCGCCGCCCGAATCGCGGTCCGCTTCCCCGTCTCGGGAAGCACAATCGCGAATTCATCCCCTCCATAACGCGCGACCGAATTGCTGTGCCGCGAGTTCTTCGTCAACAGTTCGGCCAGTTGGACCAAGGCAAGGCTCCCTTTCGGATGTCCGTTTCGATCGTTATATTCTTTGAAGTAGTCTACATCAAGCAGAATCAAAGAGAGGGGGTGAAGATAGCGCTTCGCCCGACCCAACTCCTGGTCAAGCCGGACCATGAATTGACGCAGGTTGGCAACTCCGGTCAGGCTGTCGGTCATGGCCTCCGCTCTAAGCCGTTCTTCCAGGCGTTTCTTCTCGGTAATTTCCCGCATGATGCCGATCGAATAGGAGCAACCCTCGATCGTAACGCGGCTATAGCTCGCAGAGACGATAATCAGTTTTCCTTCGCGGTTGCGCAGGTTGAGTTCCCTGCAGGGCGTCGCCCCTTTTCCCTCGATGGCTCTGAGGCCTGGGCATTCCCCCTGCGAGGTTTCCTTCCCTTTTTCCACCGAACAGGAAAAGAGGAGATGACATTCCTGGCGGCCGACAGCCTCCTGAGCGCTCCAGCCGGTCATCTCCTCCAGGGCGGGGTTCATTGCGACGACCTTTCTGTGTCGGTCGATCAGAAGCACTCCGTCCGGGAATTCCTTAAAGACGGAGCCAAGGCTCTTGAGACCATCCCCCACCTCTCGCTCTCCGATTTCTCGTTTTGGTCTAAAAGCAAGATCAATGCCTGAACCACCGGCGGGACGCCCCCGCTATGGATCGATTTCAATTGATCTCGGGTATGCGAGAGAAGAGGTCTTGCCCCTTTTCGTCACAATCGCTAATTCATCTGTCCTTTTTTCGGACACTCTCCAGAGCAACGGCACATCAGGCAGAGTATGACCTCCGTGTTACGGGCATATACTTTGCCTTGAGCCACGCAGAAGCGCCTAATCATCGACCAGGCCTCGCTTCACCTTGAGCGGGCTGCCAAATAGCTATTTTCTGGCGCAAAACGGAACGATAGAACAATCTGAGCGTCTATTTTCGCATTCCCAACAGGTGGTCCGCAGCGGCCCCTGCCCGTCGTCACGGTAAAGGCGCCGATCAAGAAGGCCGGCACTCATGTAGGTTCTTCGGTCCCTTCCGCGGCTTTGGAAGAGGGAACCAGCTTTCGGTAAAGGGTCTTACGGTCGATCTGAAGGATCTGGGCAGCCCTGACCTTGTTTCCTCCGACCAGTTCCATCACCCGCTGGACATACTCTCGTTCAACCGCCTCCAGGGGAAGTTGCTTCTGGATGGCTTCTTCCAAGACGAATCGGCCTGGGTGGTTGCCCGAAAGGGTCGGGGGCAGGTCTTCGAGGGCGATCTTCTCCCCCTGGCAGAGCGTTACGGCCCGTTCGATGGAGTTTTCCAACTCCCGAACGTTTCCCGGCCACGGGTAATCGAGCAACGCGGCCAGGGCGGCCTCGGTCATACCGGTCACCGTTTTTCTGGCGGCCCTTGCATATTTCTGAAGGAAGTAATGGACCAGCAGAGGGATGTCCTCTCTGCGCTCCCGCAACGGCGCCAGAGAAAACTCCAGCACGTTGATCCGGTAGTAAAGGTCTTCCCGAAATTGCTTCTTGTGTATCTGATCCTTGAGGTTCAGATTGGAAGCCGAAACGATCCGGATATCCACCGGAATGGAGCGGGTGGATCCGACCGGCCGGATCTCTTTGTCCTGAATAGCGCGCAGGAGCTTGGCCTGAAGAGAAACCGGGAGCTCCCCGATCTCGTCCAGAAAAAGGGTGCCCCCTTCTGCCTGCTCAAAGAGGCCTTTCTGGTCCCCTTTGGCGTCGGTGAAGGCCCCTTTTACATGGCCGAACAGCTCGCTCTCGAGAAGGGACTCCGGAATCGCGGCGCAATTGATCGCGATGAACGGCCGCTCTTTGCGCGGGCTGTTATAATGGATCGCCTTTGCAATGAGGTCTTTCCCGGTACCGCTTTCCCCTGTGATCAATATGTTTACCGTGCTCTGCGAGATCCTCTGGATCAGTTGGAATAGCTCCCTGATCTTCTTGCTTTTTCCGATAATATTTTCGAACTGGTATTCCTTGGAGATCTCCTCACGCAGACGACGGACCTCGCCCTGAAGCTGGATGCGCTCAAAGGCTTTTTTGACGGTGAAGATCAGTTCTCCCGACTTGAACGGCTTCGTAATGTAATCGAACGCGCCCTCCTTCATCGCTTCGATAGCCGATTCAACCGTGCCGAATGCCGTGACCAGGACCACGAGCATCTCCGGAACCTCGACCCGAACCCTTTTCAATAACTCCATTCCTGTCATTTTCTGCATTCGAAGGTCGGTAATCATCAGGTGGAATGATCCGGATCCCAGTTGCCGAAGGGCGTGCTCGGCGCTCAGGGCATATTGCACGTGATATCCCTCCTCGGTCAGGAGGTCCCGTACCCACTCCGCCATTTGGGGCTCGTCGTCCACCACCAGGATGCTCCCCTTTGTCTTCGCTTCGGCCACCTGTTCCTCCGGCTCTTTCGGCACATCCAGTCCACACTGGTCATAATTATACACTTGTTCGCCTCGCGGTTCTTCCAGCTTTTGAACTCCTTATGCATTATGCAAAGGGGGTGCCGGAGGCAAGAGATTTTTATCGGAGGAACTGGCCTCTCTTACCCCGGGATTGGGGTAAATCGCCCCACCGGTTGAGCCGACGCAAACCGGAAGGTTCGAAACATTCTATCGAAAGTGGGCCATCGCGGCGGCAGAAGCACTCTCCCTTCATTGGATCGGCAGGAAAATCCGAAACGTTGTCCCTTGGTTGATCCGACTTTCAACTTGAATTTCGCCACCATGTTCCCGAACGATCGACTGGGTCACGGCGAGACCCATCCCGGTCCCCTTTCCGACAGGCTTCGTTGTAAAAAAAGGATCGAAGATCTTCTCAATGTGTTCCGGATCAATCCCCGTTCCCGTGTCCTGAAACTGGATCTCGATCTTCCTCGAACGTCCTTCGGGACCAGATCCGGCCGGTCGTTCGTCGGAACCGGGTAATATCCGGATGGAAAGATCGCCTCCCTCGGGCATGGCTTGGACGGCATTGATCGCAAGATTCATGAAGACCTGCTCCATCTGGTCGGTGTCGACCTCGATAAAGGGTAGCCCCGGCGCGGATTCGACATGAATCGAGACCCCGCGGGCGCGTGCTTCCTCGGCGACCATTTCCGCCACCCGATGGGCGATACGGTGAAGGTCTCCGGAATGCCTTTCGATCGGTTTCCGGCGTGCGAAGGCCAGGAGGTGGCGCATGAGTCGGGTGATCCTTTCGACCTGACCAATGATAATCCTCAGCCCGGCTGCGGTCTTTTCTTCCTGGGTGTTGCGCAAGAGGGACTCCGCCCTGCCGAGAATGACGTTCATGGGCGTGCCGATCTCGTGGGCGAGGCCGGAAGCCAGGATCCCCATCGTGGCAAGCTTCTCCGTGCGGGCGAGCGCCTCTCGCAGCTGCTTTTTCTCGGTAACGTCAATCCAGAGCCAGACCCCGAACTGGATGTCGCCTGTCAGATTCTTTACCGGAAAAGTGGAACCCAGGATATGACGCGGATTCCCAGAGCGATGGGTGCCCTCCCACAGAAGCTCGGTGACCTCCGCTCCCTCGAAGACCCTTTCGACGATATCTCTCGCCTTTTTTCCCTCTGCTCCTTTCGCGATGGTTTCATAAAGGGTCTTTCCCCGGATTTCTTCCGGAGCCAATCCGAAGAGCTCTTCACAAGCCCGGTTCCAGATAAGAATGGATCCGGATGCGGTGTAGGTGAAAAGGGCAACCCCCGCATTCTCGAAGACCGCCCGGAAGAGCGTATCGGCGTTTTTGAGATCGACGGTCTTCTGCATCAGATCCCGGTTTAACTCTTGGGTCAGTTTCGCGAGCTCGGAATTTGCATAAGCCAACCGCGTGCCCGAAGCTTGGATATAGGCGTCGAGGGCCAGATCGATGTCCATAAACGTGATATGTACGGTGGCCAGGATTGCCGGTAGGATTTTTTCGGGTTTGGACGCGAAGGTCTCGAAGATGATCGGAAAGATCATCGAGAGATAGCGACTGTAGGCGCCGAGGTACCAGGAAGGCGTAACCCGGAGGCGCTCATGCACATGGCCGATCTGAAAGCGGTTCTGGAAATAAGCCTCGCCATACTCCCCAGAAAAGAGAGAAAGGAGGTATTCTCTCTGCGCGGAGAGAAGTCGGGTTGAAATCAGCTCATCCGAAAGAAACCCCCTAAGCTCCTCAAATTGCAGAAGGTGCTGGTAAAAGCCTTGGACCAGTTGATCCACGTGCGGCTGGATGGCCGGCTTCAGTCTTTTCAGCGTCTCCTCATCCTGGGGGATCAGGCCGATATAGTCTTTTCGGATCTTTCTCCGCTCGGAGGATGTAAAATCCGCGGGCTCCCTTTCCTTTGGAGCAGACATTCCTGCCTCTTTCTTTTTGACGGCCAAGAGAACCCCTTCCGGGCATGGCCGGAGCGCGGTCTCCCTGAGGGAAGAAATTGTAACGGTTCGTCCTCAGGAAATCAAACGGCAACTGAAAACAGCGTCAAGACAAAGATCGACCGAATGAAAGGCTGAGGCGGGGCAGTGAGTAGATCACGAAAGGCCGGTCTCGATGTTCAGCCGAAGCGCCTTACCGATCCGCAATCCGCAGACCGGTACCTCCGGGGGTTTTCGTCGCCGATCGAGGAAACCGGAAGAAAAAGGTGGTGCCTTCTCCTTTCTTGGATTCGAACCAAATCGTCCCCTTCCCAAGGTCGACAATTTTTTTGACGAGGGCTAATCCGATCCCTGTCCCTTCGGCTTCAACGTCCTGGAGACGACTGAAAATGAGGAAAACTTGGTCGCGGTATCTTGGATCTATGCCGATCCCGTTGTCTCGGACATGGAATTCGACCGACTCTTTGAGGCGCCGTCCCCCGATCTCAATGAGTGGGCTTGATTGGTCCCCCATGAATTTGATCGCATTCGTGATGAGGTTCAGGAAGATCTCCTTGAGCCAGACGCGATCAAAAATCAGAGTAGGAAGGGGAGACAAAAGACGGACCTCGATTTTCATCTGAACAATTTTGCGGTTGCAGTCGGAGAGAACCTCCTTGATGATCTCTTCCGGTTGGATCAGGGTCAGAATCTCACGTTTTTTCTGGATCTGGAACAATGTTCCTAGATCGGTAATCAGCTGACCCATGATCGTGGTATTGGTGATGATTCGGTTGACGTAGTATTTCCCTTTTTCGTCGAGAGCGTCTCTATATTTACCGAAAAGTAACGAAGCCATACCATGCAGGGAGACGATCGGATTCTTGAGATCGTGGGTGGCCGTGTAGGCGATGAGCTCCAATTCACGGTTGGCCTCGATCAGACGCCCGCTCTGTTCATCCATCTTCTTCAGAATTTTGTTGATGATGACCCAGAAGAGCGAGGCGGAGATGAGGCCGAAGACGGCGACGATCAGCAGTTCGGTTCGCAAAATTGTCTGGTCGATAAACGTGACGTCCCGCAGCACGAGTAAGGCGATTTCGCCATTCTGGTCTAAATTGGAACGGTATACCTTGAACTCTTTTCCCCCGGTTTTGAGGGTCTCCCTGCCGGCGGACGATTCAATCTTATTATCAGTGGCCTTGGTGAGTCGCCCTTTCAGTACAACTCCCACTTCCGATCCGAGAACGGTCTTAATCTCTTCCAGAATAGGTTGCAAGTCGATTCCCATTTCGACGATGCCGATTTCCCGCCCGGATCCGTAAAAGGGCGAGGCCGCGAAGGTATAGACCTGCCCCTGTTCCGCTTCAACCCTGAAGATGACCTTGCCTTCCCGGGCTGCGAGCCAGGAGGTTTTTGTCGCGGTAGCGGTCTGATCGTTCGGGTCCGCAACTCGAAGACGGATCTTTCCATCGAGGGTGTAGTAGTTTAGGTGGCGAAGCCCCTGTTTCCTCCATCGATTCAATATCGGATATGAATAGTCGTAGAGCGCATCCTTGTCATGAAATGTGGCCTGGATGTATCTGCTGTTGGCGGCGGACTCCAGAAGTGTCCTTGCCCAGGTTTCATTCCGTTTTAAGGTTTTTTCCACCAGCTCTGAAATGTTTCTTTTCTCTTCCCCTTCCAGGTAGGAGGTGATGCGGGTAAAACCCCATAGTGTCACGGCCGACAGGAGGAAAAACTCGACCACAAACAAAATAACCAGCACCGACCGAAAACCGATTCTACGGTGGGCTTCCGCCTTTTGGAATTGATCTTCAGAGTGAAGCGGTGTCAAGGCGTGGACCTTTTGAAATCTCCATTGGCGGATGCCCGGCAGCCACTTCCCCCAAAAGTGGTCCGCCAGAACCAGCCCAGAACCGGAGGGAGAAAAACGACGGACGCGTCCTCGTCGTATGCCGATCACCTTTTTGGGACAGTTCGCTCGGTGGTACGCGAGGACTAAAGGACTCCAGTCAAGCGGGTTCTTTGGTTAGACCCGCGGAGCATCGAATAGACCGGTCCGGAGAGGGGATCGAGGAGGAAACCGAGCCCTCAGCCGCCGAGAAGCCTCGATCCGGTGTTGACCGCGATCGGATCGGTACTACCGGATCTAAAGCGACGGTTGAGTCTGGCCTGTTCCCGGGGCTACCTTTCCGAGGGAAAGCCCTTTTCTTCCCATTCCGGCATTCCCCCCCTCAGCCAGAAGACTTTTTTGTATCCCGCCTTGACGGCGGCGGTTGAGGCCTTAAACGATTTCCAACATGTCTCTCCATTGCAGTAGATGATCATTGGCGCGAGTTTATCGGCTGGAAGCCTTTTGATGTCAAATTTGTCAACGCTCGGATCAAAACCGATACTTTTGGAGCTTTTTTCCCTGTAATGAATATTGAGCGCGCCGGGGATGTGGCCCGCTTCATATTCGAGTTCGTCTCTTACATCGATGACTCTTACATTCTCCTTGAGAAGCCGATCGCATTCTTCGGCGGAAATGACGGTGGCTCCCGCCAGGGTGGGCGGGACAAGTTCCTCCGTTCGTGATTGCGCCAGCGCCGATCCATGCGCGATGTAAAAGAGGGTCAGACTCAATGCCAGGAATCTCTTCATCTTATTTATTGAGTGTCTTCTTTGGCATGCCCGGCCGAGGCGTACGGCCGGAGAAAACAGGTGATTGTCCTGCGCATGTATGGTACCTACTCTGCGAACGGTCCATTCACATTAAGAGAAAGGTGATGAGCTTTCAAAGAGGGTATCGAGGTGCGCCCATGGAAAAAGCCTAGCAGGTAAAAGAGATCTGTCAAGCGACTCACGTAGGGTGCCGTGTCGGGGCCCTGCTTGACCGACGGACCATCCCATGATATAAAACGAGCCATGTCTCTGAATCCCACCTATCGAATCGATCTTTCCTACGAGCAGAATTATCGGGAGGGTCCGTTTTTTAAAGGGGAGATTCCGAAGCGCCCGATGGGCCGGCGCTATCGGTTTCTGGACTTTGAAGTCAATTCCCTCCTCGGAATTCCGGCCGGTCCCCTTCTTAATGCCAACTGGATTTCGACTTACGCGGCGTTGGGTTTTGATCTCCCGGTTTACAAAACCGTTCGGACCCGGGCTCACCCGAGCCATCCCGCCCCAAACTGCCTGTTGCTCGATATCAAGGCTCCCCTCGAAGACGGGGATCTCGACGGACGCCTCATCGCGCTGCCGGGGGGTCTGCGAGACCGGATCGAAGAGATCAGCATCACCAATTCCTTCGGAATGCCCTCGCGAGATCCGAAGCTTTGGCAAGAGGATGTGCTCAAAGCAAAAAGATCGCTCGCTCCCGGCCAGGTCCTGACGGTGAGCGTGGTGGGGACCCCGGAGAGGGGCCGGAATCTCGCTGAGGATTATGCGCGAGGCGCGCTCTGGGCGGCCGAAGCGGGTGCCGACATCGTCGAGATCAACCTTTCCTGCCCTAATGTGATGAGCGGCGAAGGAAGTGTTTTCTGCGACCCGAACGCATCTTCGGTGATTTCTTCCGCCGTCAAACGGGCGATCGGAGCCACCCCTCTTTTTATAAAGATCGGGTACATTCCCGATCCGGCTCTTCTGGCGAGGGTGGTGGCCTCGAATGCGCCTCGGGTCGATGGAATTGCCGGAATCAATACCCTTTCGTTCGAGGTGGTCAAACCGGACGGCTCCCCGGCGCTCCCCGGGGAGGGGAGGCTCCGCTCGGGGGTCTGCGGGGCGGCGATTCGAAACTGCGCCATGGCCCAAGCGGCCCGTCTGGCTGAGCTTCGCCAAAAAGAGCGCTACGACTTTGTGATTGTCGGGGTCGGAGGGGTTATGACGACGTCGGATATCCGCGCGTACTTTTCCCTCGGGGTCGATGCGGTCATGAGCGCTACCGGAGCCATGTGGGATCCGTATCTTGCGGCCCGCTACCAACGGGAAGAGTCGCAGGGGGGCGGGGGTTGAAAAAGAAGGAATCGACCGATGTGTCGAAAATTGAGAAGGTGGAGCTGCATCAGCACGTCGACGGATCGATTCCGGTCGAGGTCACCTGGAAGTTAATGAAAGAACATGGCCTCAACCCGGTCGCTACGAAAAAGGAGATGGAAAGGCTGCTGGTCCTTCAAGAAGGGGAGGAGGGCGCCCTGTTACGCTATCTCGACAAGTTTCACTATCCCCAGTGGATTACCCAGTTCTACGGAAATATCTCCTTTGTCGTCGAAGCGATCATTGCCGATGCGGCGAAGAATAACGTCCGGCTGTTAGAACTTCGTTACGCACCGATTATCCATACGTTTGCCGGATTGACGATTCGCCAGGCGATCAGCTCCGTACTGACCGGAATTAATCGAGCCAATGAAAAATACCCGGCGATGCAGATCGGACTCAACGTAATCGCGATGCGCCATCAGGGGCCGCACATCGCGAAAATCCTCGCTCGCCAGGCCATTTCGGAGGCCCAGTTTCTTCACGACCGAAGCGGGGTTATCGGTTTTGATGTGGCCGGGGCCGAGCGGGGGAATCCCGCTCGTCTCTTCAGAGACGCCTATGCGATCGCCCGTTCCGGAGGTCTGCACCTCACGATCCACGCGGGGGAGGACGAAGGTCCCCAATCGATTTGGGAAGCGATCGACATCCTCGGGGTGAGCCGCATCGGTCACGGCTGCTCCGCGGTGGAAGACCCCTCGCTGCTTCGACGGTTGGCCAAGGATCAAATTTTGGTCGAGTGTTGTTACACATCGAATTACCAGACCGGCGCCGTTAAATTGGGGGATCCTCACCCGATTTTGAAGTTCCTCGAATACGGCATCCCGGTCGCCATTTGCACCGACAATACAATCGTCTCTAATACGAGCCAGAATAAAGAGAACCAGAAGTTGCTGGCGTTACTTTCTCCCTCGGAGATCGTTCGCATCCATCGGGAGGCGAAGAAGCATTCGTTTATCGGTCGATTTTCCCAATCGAAAGCCCGCGTCGCCTACCGGCCCGTGAAAGACCGGGAGGCGCCCGGCGTCTGACCGTTCCCCGCGCCGCCGTATCGGAGCCGTCCCCCTGCGAATCCCCATGAATCGCCGACCGAAATCGATTGACATCGACCGGCTCCCGGTTCTATCGTTGTCAATAGAGAGCGGATGGTCAGGGGTTGGGAGAAGAGCGGGTGAGTCGGGCAATTGCCTTTTTGCCGGGCGATCGGTTTGTTGGGGGGAGCGAGGATGAAAAACAATCTGTTCTGGGCGGTTGGATTGATTGTTCTGGGGGTTTGTTCGGCGGCGATGGGTGTCGAATTGGAGGAGCCGGCAAAAGAGGTCCTTCGATTTGGGACCATGACGGCGGTTTCCGGTCCCTACGTGGGGGCCGAGAATCCGATTCGTGGCCTCAGCGGAGGGGGAGTCCCCTGGGCCGTTTCCGAGGCCAGGGGGGAGCTCAGGGAGAACGGGAAGCTTCGGGTGCAGGTCAGGGGACTGGTCCTGGCCGCGGGCCCTCTCGCGGGGACAAATCCGGCCGCGACTTTTCGGGCGGTGGTGAGCTGTCAGAGCATCGATCCAACAGGGAATCCGGCGGTGGTCAACATCACCTCGGCTGATTTTCCGGCCACGCCCGCTGGGAATGGACAGATCGAGGCCACCCTCGCCGGCGTTCCGAATCCCTGTTTCGCGCCGATCATTTTTGTGACCTCCACGACGGGTCATTGGTTTGCCGTGACGGGATTCTAGAGATCGAAGTGCCCCGTTTCAGGCCCCGCCCGGGTGATCCTCGACCGATCGGCCTTCCTGAATCGTTGGACGGTCTTCGGCGAAACCCGAGGCCCGTCAAAGGGGCGCTTCCTTCCAGAAGAGCGTCAGGACTCCGGAGTAGTTATGGTAGCGGTTCTCGAGGCCGATGGGTGCAAACTCGGCGTAGCTGGCGAACCCGACCAGCGGAAAGTCCCCCAGCGTTTTTCGGATTGCCTTAACGTCGACGTCGGAGTTTTCATACAGGGAACTCCCCCGACCGCAGCAGTTAAAGTAGAGACCGAAAATCGGGGGCTCGCCCTTTTCCGCCTCTTGGAGCTCGGCGAGCATCTTTTGAAGGTCTTCCTTGGAGCGCCGGGCATCGCGCAGGCAGAAATAGACGACCTGTCCTTCGGGGATCTCCTCGGAGACCGAGATCGCACCCTCGGGATCGATTCCCGTGATGTTGCGCACAAGATATTTACCCCGCGCGAGGCGCGTCTCCCCGGGGTTCGAGGGATACGCGAGGAAAATACGGCCTCCCGCGGCTCGAAGCTTTTCCTCCAACCCCTCGAACGTTTCTTGTAGAAGCTCCGAGGCCTTGCGGCCCCCGAGCTCGAGAATCCTGGACTGTTCCGCTTGGGTGACGATCATCGCCTGTCCGACCGGATGACAGGCCTGAGTGATGCCCACCCGGTGTCGAAATTGTCCCGAGAAGATCGCGCCGACGACGGACCCTTCCATTACCTCTTCGTTGAAGAATTGAAACGTGTGGGAGCGGGTTCCATCCTCCGAGGCCCCCGCTCCGATCACGGGGACGTTGCCACTGGCACGCAGGGACCGGAAAAAAGACGGAGGGTCAAAACAGAAGGTATCCGCAAAGAGGAGGACGAGAGGGTTCTTCAGGGGCTGACCCCCGCAGAGTTCTCCCAAGTTGCCTCCGAAGACCTCCGAGCGTTCCTGGATATTTTGAAAATGGACCGGTGAGAGGGTGACTTGGTTGGAGGCAAGGACCATCACCGCGATGCCCGGCTCGAGTTCCACCTCGCATTCCTGCGTCAGGATCCCCAGGCCGCTGCAGCCGACGAGTTGGTCGGCGAGCGTTGCCGAGCGGACCTGCCTCAGCACCCCTCTGAATCCGTCATGATGGGAAAGGGTGCAGAAGACCAGGGCCAGATCTGCCCGACGGATGCGAGCCCGGTGCATCGCCATCCTTGCGGCCTCTTCGGCCCCCCGCTCCCAAGAAGAGGAAAGCGAATAGCCAACCCCGACCTTGATCATCGATGCTCCTTCCTCTTCGCGTTTAAATCAGCTTGAAAATAGCCGCTCCGCGTGAGGTTGCGAGGAGAGACCGTCTTGCGATCTCATGGGTTTAATGATATAAGATTTCTTTTCTGCTGTAAAGAATTCCGCGAAATTCGCCAGGAGAAAACGATGAAGGATCCCACGCAGGATGTGGCCAGGGCCTATAACGAGTGGGGAGAGGCCTTTGACCGAATGACGCAAGAGGCCCCGTTCCTCGCTAATTCCTACCGGCTCTACGGAAAGCTGCTGGGTGAAATCACCGGACAAAGGCATTTCAAGCGGGTGCTTGATGTCGGGTGCGGCAGCGGACTTCAGACGGTTTTTTTGGCCGATCATGCGGACGAAGTGGTGGGGATCGATATCGCGGAGGAGTTTCTGGTGGTTGCGCAGGAACGCTGCCGAGGGAAGAGAAACGTGACCTTCAAGGCCGCCGACGCGCGGACGCTCCCCTTTGAGTCCGGCTCTTTCGACGCGATTTTCTCGTACGGTGATGTTCTCAGTCACATCGTAGACGGGTATGATCGCGCCGCAGCCGAGATGTCCCGGGTCGCCGCTTCGGGGGCCATTCTTTCGATCGAAGCGGACACCAAGTGGAACTTCGGTCTCCTCTATCATCCGTCGGAGCTGTGGTCGGCCCTGCAAGCGCCCGGACGGGGACATGACACCCGCGTCTGGGAGGGGATGCGCTTCAAGACCTTCACCTATGCTGAACTGCGATCACTTTTGGAGGGAAACGGCCTGGAGCTCCTGAGCTGCCACGGCCACAATATCTTTGCCTCGCTCCTACCGGACCGGTGGCTTCTTGAGAAAGGAAAGAGATCCCTCGGAGGCCGCCTGGGCCTGCTCTTGGGGAACTTGGATCTCGCGATCAGCGGACTTCCTCCATTTAACCGCTTCGGCTTCAACTTTGTCATGACGCTTAGAAAGAGGGCCTAGATCCCGCTTTTCCCACCGGGTGGATTCTGGATTGCCATTCTCGGGATGGGGAGCGGGCCTACCCGGAGGGTAAAGCGCAAACGCGTGGAGCAGAATGTTTTCCAAATTCATCCTCTTTTATCTCCTGATGTACCTTTTCGGAAATCCGTTCCTGGCCCTGCCCGTGCTTGCCGGCCTTTATCCGGCGTCGAGCGAGAGATGGCCACGGCGCGCTCCACCAACGAGATGCCGCCGTGCCCTATCGCTTTCGCCTCGGTCGCAGCCCAGCAGCCTTCTGCTGCGCTCCTTCATGTCGGGCGAGAGTGCAGAAAAAACTAAGGTGGACCCCAAAGTCAAGACAGAAAAATGAGAGAATGAAGTTACACTTTGGGGTTCCAGACTAATGTCCATTGGTGGAACTAATAGCCTCTGGCGATCCGGACTCCCCGCTGCGGTGGACGTCAAAGAGTGCGCGCAGATTGGCGGCACAATTGTAGTCGATGGGACACCAGATCAGTCATCGATGGTCGCAGATTTGTTGCACGAGGCGGTTTACAGTCTGTAGGGCAACCGCAAGAGCTTGTCGGGGACATCCATCGGGATCGGGATGCGCAGTTTCGCTACATCAACGAGCAGATTCGCCGGTTTCAGCGGTGGGATGCCTGCGTAAGTGCTTGTGTTTGTTTGGTGGAGGGTAGGGGGATCGAACCCCTGACCTTCTGATTGCGAACCAGACGCTCTCCCAGCTGAGCTAACCCCCCACATTCGAAAACTGGATCAAGGCGATGGAGTGTAGCCGAATTCTTTGTCCACGTCAATCACTTCCGACAATAGCTGAATTCTAATAAGCAAGGTTGGTGAGCAAGACTATTCGACTATCCAAGCTTATATTGAAATTACCATTGCGCTCACGAACGGGATAGACACCTTACTTCCTCCCCTGTACCAATTAACCTTTCTTTCACATTCCCAGGGGGAAGAAAAATCGATCAGCCCTCCGATGTCTCCAGCCCGGAGCCCGAAACCATTTCAATGGCAAAAACGGGTACTTCTAAGTTCCCATGGTTTGACTTCCGATCACTTCAGTAACTTCAATCTACTTTTAATTTTTCCGAGATGTCTATTAAGGAAATGGTTCCTTGGCAATGCATTGATCACGGGCGTGTTCCGGATTCCAAGACTTTTCATTTCTCTCGTTATCCACGGGTGCCGTTCGTCCAATTGCAAACCCATTCGCAATGCCTGGATAGCTGAGGTTTTGTCCTCCAATGCTAAGTAAACCCTGGCGAGATTAAAATAATAATCGGGCTGGTAAGATGCTTCATCTACAGCTTTCTCGCAACGAGACAGTGCCTCTTCCAACCTCTGCCCTATCATTGCAAGAGACAATCCCAGAAAGGAATCCAGTGCTGCTGGAACCTTCTGCTTCTCAGCTGTAAATCTCTGCTCCGCCTGATCGAGACTGCCTAGGGCTTTTGCCCATGCTTGTTCTCTGACATAGATCAATCCCAATTCCAGATATTCCTCGCCGTTCATCCGTCCTCCTTAATCAGAACCCTCCGACCGTCGAAACACACCCCCGCTCTGCCAAAGAGCCGAATTGCATGGAGAAGGAGACGATGCTCTTGAATTAAAATTCGCTCCGACAACGTTTCCTCCGTATCCTTCTCAAGAACCGGAACACACGCCTGCAAAAAAATTGGCCCCTGATCAGGTTCGTCCTCCACGAAATGGACGGTACATCCACTTATTTTTACTCCGTGGTCCAGAGCCTGACGATGGGCTCTCAAACCAGGAAAAGACGGAAGAAGACTTGGATGGATATTTATAATTCGGTGTCTAAAGGGTTCGATTAGTGCCGAAGTAACAAGTCGCATATAGCCTGCTAGGACTACTAGACCGACAGTAGCCTGCTGAAATCTCCCTGCCAGGACATGATCATAAGAAACGCGGTCGGTAAAATCGTTGGGATCCAGATACTCTGCCGGAATACCTGCTCGGCGAGCACGCTGCAGGGCCTCTGATTCCTTTTTGTTGCTCATAACCAGAGCAATCCGCGCATTGAGATCTCCGTTCTCGACGGCGTCGATAATCGCCTGAAGATTGCTACCGCGGCCTGAGGCCAATACCCCAATCTGGAGTGGAGTCTCAGCTCTCATAGACCACCTCCGGTTCTCCCGTTGTCGCAACGATTTCACCTATTTCGAAAAATTTTTCCCCGAATTCGGATTCTGAGGAAACCAAGTGTTTTAAGCTGTCCTCAGCCACCACTACAATCAGTCCTATCCCCATGTTGAAAGTCCGGAACATCTCATCGCTCTCAATAGCACCAGCCTCCTGGAGGAATGAGAAAATAGGCGGAACTAGCCAGCTACCACGACGAATCCGGGCAGCACATCCGGTCGGAATTACCCTGGGGAGATTCTCGGTAATTCCTCCGCCGGTGATATGGGCCGCCCCTTTAACTTCGACACGTCGTAAAATCTTATCGAAAAGCCTGGCATAAATTTTAGTTGGCGTCAAAAGTTCGTCTCCCACGTTTTTCCCATACGGAAGTCGATCGTTAACGGAAAATCGGAGTTGTTCAAAGATCACTTTTCTTACCAACGAATATCCATTACTATGCAAACCGCTCGATCCGATTCCTATCAACCGATCCCCTGGACAAACGTTTTTGCCGTCAATTATTTTCGAGCGTTCCACTACTCCCACCGCAAATCCGGCAAGATCGTATTCCCCCTTTCCATAAAAAGATGGCATTTCTGCAGTCTCTCCCCCAATAAGTGCGCATCCGGCCTGACGGCAACCCTCTACAATACCTTTTACCACCTCGACCGATTTTTGTGGAGACAACTTTCCTGTAGCTAGATAATCGAGAAAAAAAAGGGGTTCGGCGCCGACAACTATTACATCGTTTACGCACATTGCCACAAGATCAATCCCGATGGTGTCATGACGATCGCAAGAAAAAGCAACCTTCAGCTTCGTCCCAACCCCGTCCGTTCCAGAAACCAAAACAGGTTCTTTATATTTTTTGACATCTAAGTTAAAAAGACCAGAGAATCCTCCAAAATCCCCTATAACCTCCGAACGAAACGTCGACCGGACCAACGGACCAATCATCTGAACGAAACGATCGCCGGCCTCGATATCGACGCCGGACGACTTATATGTCAACGACTTTCGCCTGTCTCTTTTCGGCATTAACCAATTGGCGGGCGGCCACTGGGACCGACTGCTCCTCTCCTCGTTTGAGAACAGAAATCGCGAAACACCCTGGGGCGACGGTTCATCAAAGGCTCGTATTATCATAGCCGACGAATGCCAAAAACGTCAAACCTGAAATGAGTTAGTTGCTGTTGTCAAAGAAAATGAATTATGGAAGGGAATTGGAGATGGGCGAATCAGCCCTTCGATCACCTTGACGGCGCTCGTGCTGATCGGGATCAATTGGAATCTGAACAGTAACTTTAGTACCCTTGCCAAGCTCGGACTGGACATCTATGCTTCCTCGATGTTTCTCAACGATATAATGAGAGGTCATCAATCCGAGTCCAGATCCTTCACCACCTTTTGTCGTAAAGAAGGGATTAAAAAGATTCTGAAGATTTTCTTCAGATATTCCTATACCGGTGTCGCCTATCGTCATTTGAATGAGGACTTGATCATGCCGATCTTTTAAAATCGAGGTGGCCAAAATAATCTTCCCGTCATGCGTAGCCTGAATCGCGTTTATCATCAGATTGAGGAGAACCTGCCTTATCTTCTCTTGGTCCATTTTACCCTTCGGAATATCGGTTGCAAGTTGCAAATCAAAGTCGATTCTTTTTTTCCTAGCTTCATTATTAAGGAAAGTAACCACCTCTTGGACAAGAGCGTTGAGATCAACCTCACACAGTTCCAGGCCTTCCTTTTGGCCGGTCTTCGAATAATTTAGAAGCTGTCCGATCAAAGACCGGATTCGATCCACTTCCTTCACTGAGACGCTGTAGAAACTTGTCCAGTAGTCAGCATCCTGCGGTTCTTTCAGCTTCTCAGGAAGCATCTGGAGGAATGTCGATATCGCCACTAGCGGATTATTAATCTCGTGCGCCAGGCCGGCAGCCAAAATACCGATTGCGGTCAAACGGTTGGTCCGAGAAATTTTCTTCAGCGTCTCAATCTTCTCCGCATAAAGGCGATCCCGCTCTCGAATCAAAAAATAACGTTCAATCCCCTGCATCACGGAGGAACGGAGTTCATCCTCATTATAGGGTTTGTTTACATATCGATAGACATGTCCGGTGTTAATCGCCTCGATGACCACATCCATATCGGTATATGCTGTGATTAGAATTCTTACGAGTTCTGGAACAATCTTCATGGCTTCCCGAAGAAGCTCTACTCCGGTCATTCCTGGCATTCTCTGATCGGTTAAAATCAGAGCAATCTCAGGATGGGATCTGAGAAGCTCCAAGGCGTCCTTCCCATTGTTGGCTGTAAAAATCGTGAAGTCGCGTCTAAACTGTCGCGCAAAGGTTGCCAGCAATAACTCTTCATCATCTACGAAAAGGACTGGATAGTCCTTGAATTGTATGGCCGGATGCATGAAAATTCTTACCCCCCAAAGCTAGAATGAACAACCGCAGGCAGCAAACTTTCTTGTCGATGGATCGGCAATCCTAAAATAACCTCAGTTCCCTGGCCTGGCTCGCTCTTGATCTGTATCTCTCCATTGTGGTTCTCGATAATTCGATAACTCACCGAAAGACCCAGTCCCGTACCTTTTCCTACCTCCTTAGTGGTAAAAAACGGCTCGAAGATCCGTTTGAGATTCGCTGCGGGAATTCCGACACCGCTGTCCTTTATGGAAATTCTGATCCAGTCTTCGCTCTTGGCTTCGTTCCTGTCTCCGCCATCTCTCGTTCTGCATTCTTTCCACGTTCGGATCCGGATTTCGCCGTTTTCGGGAATAGCATGAATTGCATTGTGTAAGAGATTCATAAACACTTGGTTGAGCCTTCCAGGTATGGCCTCGACCAAGCCAACTTCTCCGTACTCCCTAATTATTTTTATTCTTTCACCTAATTCTGGCCTGAGTAAATTCAATGTGGAATCAATTCCCTGGTGAATATCGGTGGGTTTAAAGAAGACCTCGTCTTTTCGAACGAACGCTTTCAGATCGCTGACAATTGACTCGGTTCGCTCTAATCCTGTCCGAATAATTGAAAGGGACATCCTGACGTCATCGACCAAATCCTTGGTGTCATCGTCATTCAAAGCCACACCACGTTCTATCAGCCTTGCTTCCAACTCCTCCATAGCTCTTCGAAGCGTTGACAGACTTCCCTTGGCAAATGCAACAGGATTATTGATCTCATGCGCCAGTCCTGCCACCAAGAGACCCAAGGCAGCCATCTTTTCGGAGTGGACTAATTGGTCCTGTGTCGACTTCAACTCCAGAAGGGCTATTTGTAGTTCAGCATTCCTGGTCTGTATTTCTCTCTCTAGGGAACGAAGGTTTAAGAGCGATTTCACGCGGGCTCGTAGTTCTTCGGAGCTAAATGGTTTGGTCAGGTAATCGTCGGCACCGTATTCCAATCCTTCGATCTTCATTGAAATATCGGCCTTCGCAGAGACTAGAATAACGGGAATATGCTTCGTCGTCGGATCCTCCTTGACCTCTCGGCAGACCTGATAGCCATCTTTCAAAGGCATCATGATATCGGAAAGGATCAGGTCCGGCAAGTCCTCTTTAGCCCGTCTGACGCCTTCGATTCCATTCCTGGCAGAAATAACCTGGTGTTTATCTTGGAGCTGGCTGACGATAAACCGCAGCATGTCAGGGTTGTCTTCTATCAGAAGAATCTTGCCTTCTTTGGGACCAGGAGCCAAGGCCGATTCGGAAGTAGAAGAATCCTCGTGTAATACGCCGGAGAGGGAATATTCAGCAGACCTGCGAATCGAGCGAGCCCAATCCTCGTCAGACGGCATTGGCTTCTCCTCTCCCTCAGGCCATTGAGGCTCGACGAGAAAAGGGAGGGAAAAAGTCATTGCGGTACCCCTCCCAGGTTCACTTTCCGCCCAGATCCTACCCCCGTGAAGCTCCACCATCTCTTTGGCTAGTGCCAAACCAATTCCAGTTCCCTCGTACCGGCGGCTAGCAGACGAATCAACCTGGGAAAAACGATTGAATAATTTTGAGATATTCTCGCTTGCGATACCGATTCCGGTATCTTCCACTTTGATTAGTACCTCTTCTCCCTTCTGCTCGCAGAACACCCTTATTTTTCCGCCTGCCTCTGTAAATTTGACCGCATTAAAAATCAGGTTAAGTAGAACCCTCTCGATCTTGTCCCAATCAAAATAAAAATCAATCGACTTTTCGATGCACGAAAACGAAAGGGCTATCCGTTTTTTTTCCGCCATCCGGGATACTGATGCGACGATACCTTTACTAAAGGTCACCAGATCAGTTTTAGCGTAATTCAATTGCATCTTCCCGGCGTCAATCTTAGCCAGATCGAGGAGGCTATTGATCTGCTTAAGAAGTCGCAAACCATTTTGATACATTATCTCAAAATCCCTTCCTTGGTCACCAGTTAAATTTGGTTGCTGGAGATAAGATTCCAAAGGAGCAAGAATAAGTGTCAACGGAGTTCGCAATTCGTGAGAGATGTTTGCGAAGAACTGGGACTTCAAGCGATCAAGTTCTTGGAGCTTCTCATATGAGCGCTCCAGTTCCGCTTTGCTTTCAGAGAGCTCCTTGGTTCGATTTTCGACCTTGTTTTCAAGCTCGAATGCCCAGACACGGAGTTCTTCGGACATCTTATTCACGTCATCGTACAGCAGAGAGTTACTAAACGCGATCGAGGCCTCAATCTTCATATTCGCCAAGAAATGCAGCTCCACTTTTGAATAGGATCCAAGATTCTTTTTCTGCCCAAGGTTCAAAATACCCAACAACCTGCGGTCATGCATAAGTGGTATGATAACCTCCGCCTGAACGGCTTGAAAATATCTCAGTGCATCATTATCTACACCGGTAAACAAAGGATCCGAATTAATCGAATCCCTCTCAACAATGGAATTCTTCTGTTCCAATCTCCTTAAGAAGGATGCATAATTTTCTGAAGAAAACTCTTTATCGAACTTTACGATTTTCAATGGAACGAAATCATCTGATTTCATGTCGAATAAAATAACAGATATGCGATTGGGATATAGTACGGTCGAAATTGTTCCTTCCAACTTATCCAGCAATTCCTTGAGCCCTTTTAGGGCAGAGATCTCATGAATAAAATTTTGGAGTATCGCCTGGAGATCGTGCTTCCGGCGGTGAAAAATATGATCTATTCCTGGTTGAATCAGTTTCACGTATGGAATCAATAAAAGAGCTATGATTCCCACGATAAACATTGCTTCAGTCGGTCGCAGATTCCGAATCCATGGATATACCAAATAGGAAACCGCTTCGACCGGAATCAATACGACGGAGGATACCACCAGCCACATCGCGGTTTTATGAATTACGGTAGCAATATCCAGGAATCGATATCGAACAATAGCATAAACCGTAGCACCCACATATAACGGAACTGCATATGTTCCGAAAGGAAGTAACAGGGGAATACTGATGTTGAACACCAACAGAAAATTCGCACAGCCCCCAACATAGCCAAGCATAGAGCTCCAGAATAGAATTCCGTATTGTTCGCGACGGGATCCCTCTGCGCGACTCCATGCCCCTCCCAATTGAATGAAGCTCCAGATAACGCACGCAGAAAAATATAGTAGACCCAGCGGGAAAAGCACTCCAGGTTTTATCATATGCTTCGAAAAAATCCCTGGAACTGCATCAGGAATTAAAAATCCCGAGAAGGAAAGGAGTGAAAGGGTGGCACTTGTCGAATAGATCGTCAGGAAATACCATTTGGAAGGCTTTAGATCGAGCAGGCTGATAACAAAATGGACAAACAAAGTCGGAATAAACCAGTCGCCTGCCATCATAACACGTCCGAAAATTAGAGCGGCGCGATGGTCCTGACTGGTTAAAAGAAACGCCTCAAAAATGCTCCACCAAGAGATAAAAAAGCAATAAAAAAAGAATATTTTTCCAATAGGACTGTTCTTCTTGTTAATGTATACAAATATTCCTAGCAGGAATACCGTAAACCCAGTCAGCCCTAGAGCAAGGACCAGATGGAATAGAGTCCTATCCATTAATATACAAATCCGATAATTCCCACACTAAAACCCGCGGCGCCGCCCAGCAGCAGTACTTTGTCGCCATCTTTTACCCGGCCTGCTTTTATTGCTTCGCACATCGCGACCGGCATGCTTGCTGTCGCATTATTACCAAACTTGGGAAATGTCCAAAAAAGCTTATCCTTTGGAAGCTTTAACGTCTTTTCATATAAGTTTTGTTGTATCGAAATTGGAATCTGGTGCGGGATAACAAGATCGACATCATTAATACTCCAATCCAGCGAGTCGAGGATTTCTGTGAACCCAGGCGGCATGCATTCGATAGATGCGAGTTCCATATCTATCCCTCGGCTCTTAAAAAACTTATCGTTCGCGTTCGCCCCTGGAACGGTACCGGCTATCGCGATTCTCCAATACGATCCATTGTTAATGAAATAGCGCCCCAGAATTCCCTTTTCGTCCCTTGCCTTTGCCCTCGTTAGTACCGCAGCGCCACCGGCGTCGCCAATAGTATAGCTGAAGATTGTATTCTTGAAATCCTCTCTTGACCGAGGGGTCCAGTCAATATACGGAGAGATAAGCTCTCCTGTCGCCACCAAGCCCATTTCACACCGACCAGATTCGATTAAGGAATCCAGAAGATCCACAGCGGTTACGAACCCGTTGCAGGCGTTGGCGATATCAAAGGCGTATGAATTTACCGCTCCAAGCTTTTCCTGTAGAACGTTTGCGGTTGCTGGCTCGTCAAAATCTCGTGAGATTCCGAAGAAAATTATGACGTCCAAATCCTTTGGATCAACCCCGGCATTATCTAATGCCTTTCTTGAAGCTATCGCAGCCAGATCCGAGGGGAACAGTCCTGGACTTGCATAGCGGCGAGATTTAAGCCCGGTCAACGTTTCTATCACTTCACCAACGTTCTTATAGCCATCTGAATGCACCATTCGGGTAATATCCGTTGACATATACTCATCGGAAGGCAGATAGGATCCCCAGCCAATGATTTTTGAAGCGTGACGCGCTTGCTTACGCGGCAAATGCACGGGCTTTTGGCACGGCCGACCGACCGAGATTTCCGAAAGTTCCGTAGCCAATCTGTCCGTTGATATGACAATTTTAAGCAGCGATTTTTCCGTCAGCGACGAAGTCGCTTTCAAGTCTTTTATTAGGCAGGTTAATATTATTTGTTCAAAATCCCGAATAACCGGAAACTTAATTCCGATAGCCGTCAGACCTCTTTCGTTCTGGGTCTCCCCGCAGAAGACGACTTGGCCCGAGATATTTAGATAGCAGGTTCCTTCTCCAAAGGAAAAATGAAGGGCCATTGGTGTACCCGCGCTTATGGGTCTTTGGCTTATTATTAGAATGCCCAATGGACTGATATTCTGGGAATATCCGGAAAACTCGGATTCGTTGACTTCGAAAAGAACCGGAATTGTGAGAATTTCCCGTTGCTGACGTCGGACCTGAGAAACAAGTCGTCTTCGCTCCGAAGCCGTCGAGCTCATTTGAATCCGTCGCTCGATCATCCTCCGGTCTTTGAAATCAATAGCTGTATCCTGGCTCCGCCGCTCATAAAAATGCGATTCAGAAGTAACCCCGGTAGGCACATCCGATCGAGGTGAACTCATATGTTCCTCCGCTCTGATATGTTATTAAATATATCACCGATCACCGATTCTTGGGACATCCGAAGCCATCTATAAAGCCGGTTTGAAAAAAGTGGGGAAAGCACTTTCAGGAAGAAAGGAGAGAACGTAAACAGGTATTTGGTTACACACTGGAAACAGCCAGACTTTAGTCGGCTGTACATATAACTGGATATACGAGGTACCGACAAGACCCAGGGAAAAATTGATCCCGGCTGTTCGTCTGCTTCCATTATCAGCCCGCCGCTACAGTGCAGGAAAAGTCACCTTAAACCTTTTTCGGGATAAATAATCCTCAAAAGGGTAGAGCCGAACTAAATTAATAGGAAACAGCACTCCTGCCAAACAGGTTCAACGGCACGAACAGGCCACGGCGTTCTCACATCTTAAGCGTCCAGGAACACTGGACCTCTAAGGCGAATTTATTTGTTATCGCGAATTTTGAGCATCGCTAGCTTCGGCCTAGATAACTACTCTCGAGACTATAAACTAATCTAGGTAACAGTAGTCTATGGGGAGTTAAATCACGCCTTGATGCGCGAGATAGGGAAGCCCGGACAAGATTAGCAGAGAGAAAAGCCCTCATGTATTGAAGGATCGGGGTCTTGTTAGCACGTCGCAAGTGTGCCGTAGTAGAGTGGAGAAGGGCAGGAATGTAATCGCAAACGCGCTGAAGAATCTCTACAGGATTCTGAACTAAGCACATTCTTATACGCTCATTTCAGCTTGTTAATCTAGTTTTGAACTGTATTAAACCCTACCTCGTCTTTAATGTCAAGAAACGAAATTGTACCATCATGCAATTCGTCGGCACTCTAGAATCGGCGGGGATCCGTGTCAGTATGGACGGCCGGGGCCGAGTCTTTGACAATATCTTCGTCGAGAAGCTGTGGAGAACCGTGAAATATGAGGAGGTCTACCTCCACGACTACCAGACGGTTCCACAAGCCCGCCAGGGCTTGGCCACTTATTTCAGGTTTTACAACCAGGAGCGCCTACACCAAGCGCTCGGTTACCGGACACCGCACGAGGTCTATCACCGAGCCCGGAGGGGGCCGAGAGGCCAGCCAACGTGCCGATCATTAATCCTGGGCCAATCCAGGAGCTCGTCAAAACCCCATGAAGGGGAAAAGACCCATTATGGAGAAAATTCAGGTCCTTGAGGGAGGAAAAACCAAAAACTAGGCAGGCATTAATGCACCTAAACAAGCCTATTTTTCGTCTCCACAATGGGGAGTACCTCACTTGTGGAGGATAAGGGGGGTGCCTGAGAAGCAGCGACACACGGCGCATCGCATTTTTACCTATGATCCTAAAAACGTCAGTTCAGCCTTGCCTGGAAGCGTTATTTGTAGGATATTACTGCGATTAATGGAAAAGGGAGGGCTCACCCGATGGGTGAACAGGATAAATCACTCGTGGCAGAGGAGACGGGCCCGGTTGTGGTGGACACTTTTGGGGGTCGAGTGCATGTGGAGTGGGATCCCTGCGCAGCGGTCACGCCCTTGGGGCAGTTGGCTTTTTTCATCGAGTTTTTGAAGACCGGAGGATTGTTTGATCCATGGGTGAACGACTGTGCGCTCCGTTACAGCAGTCCCAACGCGCCGAAGAAACGAGATGTTTTGGGCACGGTTCTTTTATCGGTGCTGGCCGGACATCATCGCTATGCGCATATCAGCGGTCCGTGCGGACACTGTCAATCCGGAGCTGCTGGGTATGGACAAGGTGGTGAGCGAAGACGCGGTGCGCCGGGCTTTCAAGCAGATAAACGAACCGCAGGGTGTGGACTGGCTCAAGGGGCATCTTGGGCGTTGTTATGAAGCCCTCCAAGGGCTTCCCTGGATCTTGGACGGAGACACCACGGTCAAACCGCTTTACGGGAAGCAGGAGGGAGCGGTCCTGGGCTATAACCCCCAGAAACCGGGTCGGCCCTCACACAGCTATCACAGTTACCCAATGGCCAACACGCGGCTGGATGTTGAAGTGCAGGCCGGGAACAAAACGGCCTCCTGCTTTAGCGCGCGGGGCCTCTGGCAATTGTTGGATCGTATACCCCGAAGAAACTGGCCGAGCTTTTTCCAGGGAGATTCCAGCTGGGGTACCAGGCCTTCATGAGCCAGGCCGAAGCGAGGGGTCTTGCGTATTTGTGCAAGCTGCGGCTGACAAAAAATGTGAGGCGGCTCATCGAGAAGGCGTTTTTGTCCACGGACTGGGTGGACGCCGGACAGGGATGGGAAGGGGTCCAGGATCATCTTAAGCTGTTAGGATGGAGCGTCCCGCGTCGCGTGATTGTGCTGAGGCGGGTTTTAACCGGCGATGCGGCGATCCGCCAGAACGACGAGCAGAGCTATCTGGACTTTGTCGAGACACAAGCCCCGGCCACACGTTTTGAGTACGCGGTCCTGGTGACCTCGCTCTCTGGAGAGATGTTCACCCTGGCCCAGCACTACCGCGACCGGGCGGATGCCGAGAACTCTTTCGATGAACTGAAGAACCAGTGGGGCTGGGGCGGATACACGACCCAGGATCTGAAGCGCTGCCGCTTGATGGCGCGGATCGTGGCTTTGATCAACAACTGGTGGTCGCTATTCGTGCGTCTGGCTCGTCCCGACAAACACTTGGAGGCGATCACCAACTGCCCGCTGCTACTCTACGCTGTGGCCAAACCAACACGCCACCAAGGCCAGAGCTCCGTGACCATTACCAGTACGCGCGCGAAGACGGGTAAAATTCAAAAGGTCCTCAGAGAGTTAACCACCTTTCTTCGGACTCTCAAGACTACTGCGGAGCAGTTGCTTCCATCCGATCGTTGGCGAATGATATTAAGCCGCGCGTTTCGCCAATTGCTGAAGGGAAAACCGCTTTACTCACCGTTATTAATCAGTCCATAAGTAAGTTCATATTTTTGTTGTCATGGCGATCTGGATGTGATTCAATGTGGTATGCGACAGGACGACGGCCGGAGGCTGGATCATGCAACACTGGAAGAGA
>Ga0070733_10000189_pt1 | contig 57214 bp, 56 predicted proteins | sample Coa_R1_9_FD_66450 | JGI IMG/M metagenome (GOLD analysis project Ga0070733, IMG submission 66450) | Surface soil microbial communities from Centralia Pennsylvania, which are recovering from an underground coalmine fire - Coalmine... | ecosystem: Environmental > Terrestrial > Soil > Unclassified ... | reverse complement strand
GTTCGTGACCACCGTGTCGACTTTCTGCTGCGCAAACGCCGCAGGGCTTGCGAGTGCGGCCAGGATGCCGCAGGCGATTATGCGGAGTTCGGTGTTCTTTATATTCATAATTACCTTTGGTGTGGTTTTCAATGCGGAAGAGGCGACGGCACTACTGTTATCCCCGAATCCGTGACGACCCTGCCCAATGCCTGGTCTTCTTCCGCGTCGAAGCCGACCCGGCTGTTCTCCGGCAGCGCCACGTCTTCCCCAATGATGGCCCGGCGAACCCGGCTGTACCTCCCGATGGTCGCGCGCGGCAGCAGAATCGACTCGTCCACTTCGCAGTAACTGTTGATCCTGACAAACGGGGAAAGCACGCTGTGGTTCACGCGGCCGCCGGAGACGATGCAGCCCGGCGAAACGATGGAGTCGACAGCTACCCCCATGCGCCGGCCTTCCTGCGCAAACACGAATTTCGCCGGCGGCGCCTGAAACGCGCGGGTGCGGATGGGCCATCGCTCGTCATAAAGGTTGAATTCGGGCGAGACGGAAACCAGATCCATGTTGGCCTCATAGTAAGCGTCCAGCGTGCCGACATCGCGCCAATACAGCGAAGCTTTGGCATTCATGTCGAGGAAGTCCCAGGCAACTACGCGCCGCCGCCCGAGGCACTTCGGCAAGACGTCTTTCCCGAAGTCATGCGAGGAATCCGGATCGGCCGCGTCGGCAATCAGCTCATCGACCAAAACCTGCGTGTTGAAAATGTAAATCCCCATCGAAGCACTGATCCGGGACGGATCGAACGGCGACCGCGCCGGCCGGCCATGCCGGGGCTTTTCTTCGAAACCCACGATGCGGTAATCCGGCTCGATCCGGGCAATCCCGAACTGGTGCGCCTCCCGCGGATCCACCCGGATGGTGGCAATGGTGATGTCCGCTTCCCACGACTGGTGCCAGGCCAACATGTCCCGGTAGTTCATTTTGTAGATATGGTCGGCGGCCAGTATTAAAACCTGGCCGGGCGCTTCGGTCAGAATGCTCTGCAGGTTCTGGTAGACGGCGTCTGCCGTGCCCTGGTACCACTCGTCGCTGACCCGCTTCATCGGGGGCAGGATCTCGATGAACTCGCCCATCTCCGTCGAGAAGATGTGCCAGCCGTCGCGGATATGCCTGTTTAGTTCCAGTGACTTATATTGTGTTAGGATGAAGATTCTGCGGATGTCGGAGTTCATGCAGTTCGACAGCGTGAAATCGACGATCCGGTAGACGCCACCGAACGGAACTCCTGGTTTCGCGGTATCGCGCGTTAGAGGATAAAGCCGTTCCCCGGCGCCTCCGGCCAGCAATATCGCGAGAACGTTCTCCATAAACAGGGGTTTACAGGGCTGGTCAGCCTTGCCGGCCGGGTGTATTGCGGCGTCCCAAAGAGTTTATGGGCTTGACTTTTCGAATCAAGTCCATATGATATCAGTACCTTGGCAAATTGCCCGGAGTTTAATCCGGCGGTTGCCGGGTACAATCCGTGATCGGTTTGGAGGTGTCGCAAGTTTTGGCTGAAGTAAGACTCCAGGACGGTGAAACCCTGGAAAACGCCCTCAGGCGCTTCAAACGCAAGGTGCAGCAGGAAGACATCATCAAAGAGGTCAAGCGTCATTCTTTTTATTTGAAGCCGGGCGAAAAATTGCGGGTCAAGCAGGCTCTGGCACGCAAACGGAACCGGAAGAAAAGTCGCCGGGAAATTGAATAAACTTATCGAGCGCGCCGCCATTGGCGCGTTTCGATGGTCGTAACCGGGCGGAGCGAATGGCAAGCGCTCCGCTTCATTCTCAGGATGGTGCCATGCCGGATTTTCAGGATCGGGTTTTAAAATGTATGGACTGCGGTACGGACTTTGTCTTCACCGCGGGCGAACAGCAGTTCTATCACGAGAAGGATTTCAGGAACGAGCCGAAACGCTGCAAAGCGTGCAAAGTGAAACGGCAGAATTCTCCTTCTGAACGGGGTGCGCCTCCTGGACGGGTTGAAACGTCGGCCATCTGCTCCCAATGCGGCCGTGAAACCACGGTCCCCTTCCGCCCCACGCAGGGGCGTCCCGTCTTTTGCCGGGAATGTTTTCAGGCCCGCAAGGCTACCGGAGCCGCGGCGGGATAAAGGGCATTGGCCCATTCACGTTTACCGGTTTGGGAAACAAGGCTGCTCACCGATGGGACCGGGGTCGATCTGACCGAAATGGATCTGAACAAAAATGACCTGACCGGGCTCACCATCGACCGCCTTCGCCTCAAGCTCCGTTACAAGGTTTTGTACCATCTGGGCCGGGGCTGCGCCGATGTGGACGACCTCGTCCAGGAGAGTCTGGTACGGTTCTTTCGGGCCGAACAGCGGAAGCAGATCCGTAATACCGAAGAGTTCGGGGCATTCCTGAACGGGGTGTGCCGCAACGTGATACTGGAATATCGCCGCCGCCGGCGGCGGGAGCCGCCCCTCGATCCGGACGTGCCGCTCCCCGATCCCGGTGTCAGACCCGATGCCGACATCTTTGAAATGCGTAATGCGATCGACAACGGCCTGGCCGAGCTGGCGGAGCGCGATCGTGGCATCCTGCGTGCTCTTTACCTCGAAGGGCGCGAAAAAGAGGAAATTTGCAGGGAATGGGGCATGACCGACGCGCAATTCCGGGTGGTGCTGTTCCGTGCCAAAGAACGTTTTCGACGTGTCTACGATACGGAAATGAAACGAAATAGTGCGCCTGGTCACTAAGTGGACGGACGGAAGAATGGCTTGTAAAAAGGAAACGCTGGAACGGGAACAGGTAATCGCCAGGTATCTGGCGAGATCCCTCGATTCCGAGGCCGTCGAAGAATTCGAAGGCCATTATCTCGGCTGTGATGAATGCTTCGACGAAATGCGCGTCAGCGACCGCCTCGCCGCCGACTTACGGGCAACCAATCTCGCATGGAACCAGACCGGCGGAGTCTCTGTCCTGCGATTTAAGGCCAACGCCGAACTCACCCATTCCGCTCACGAGCTGGAGGAGCTTCGCAAGGAAGTCCTCGAGCAAAGCGATACCAAGGTCATTATCGACCTGGGCCGCGTGACCCGGATCGACAGCGCCGGGTTGGGGCAGTTGATGAGCTGCTACTCGCATCTGATCAAGAACCGCGGCGCGCTCAAGGTCCTGAACCCCGCGCCCGAAATCCGCAAGATGCTGGATATGACCGGGCTCAGCACCATTATCCCGACGTTCCACGACGAGCAGGAAGCCGTCGGCAGCTTTCAATAATGGAGAAAAACACCGGCGACAAGATCGCCAGTGCTACAGCTAGAACGGCTTGTCGGTGTGGAAATACTTTTTGTAGGCGCTGATCCAATCCCGCGATATTTCCCGCTGCGCGGTGGCCAGATCCACCTGACCTGAACACACCAGCTCGTGCAGCCGGTCTTCCAGTTCGTCTTTCACATGCGCATTCCAAACCGCCGAATACGGCTGCGGCCACAGGTTGCGAATGCTGCCGGACCCGCCCAACTCCGGCGTGATCAGATAATCCACTTCGTAGGAATTCGGGCGCGTGTCATGAATGCCGTATTCGCGGAACACCTGCTGCTTCAGCGATACCGGCACCGTTCGCAAGGTGTACTGCTGCGCCCCTCCGCATACATCGTCCAACGTTACGTTTCGCGTTTCACCCGGCGTCAGGCTGTTCTTTGGAATGGAGAGATCTCCCGTTCGCCTGGTCACGCCGCGTTCATAGCCCGCAAATATCGCGAGGCACGCGACCAGCAGCGCTACGGCTACAAACGACGAATGACCGGTCAACAACCATCCCGGGCTTTGCGATGCCACAAAATTCTCCAGTTGAGCCCGCAGTAACGCTCTCGGCCCGGCTACGGGAGGCAGCTGGGCATTCAGATCGTCGTGGTAAGAACGGACGAAATGCGCGATCGTTCCCTGAATTTCAGCCATGCGCGACCGGCAGGACCAGCAGGCATTCAGATGTTCCCGCGCTTCCCTTTCCGTTAAACAGGACATGGCTCCGGGGCGCAGTTCGCCATCCGCCAGCTGAATCATGTCGCGATCGCTTAAATGATCATGACGCGGCATGAGACCTCCTGCATGCGTCGGCCCGGATGAGCCGCGACAAAGATTTTTCGAGCGAGTTCGCCACCGCCCCCAACGAAATTCCCAGCACTTCGGCAATTTCCCGGTACCGCAGACCTTCGGCCCGCAGCGAAAGACAGCACCGGTCCAATTCCGGCAGCGCCTTCACCACCGCCAGCAGACGATCCTGTCTCTGCCGTTCCGCCAACCGTTCTTCGGGACCCGGTGCGCGATCCATCTGATCTTCCGGAGCGGCCGGCGACTGCCGTTGAGCTTTGATGCGATTCTTCAACGCCAGGTTGTGCGCGACCCGGAACAACCATCCGTGAAGATTGGCGCGCGATTTTCCCCGCCGTAAATGCTGGAAGAGCGAAAGAAAGACCTCCTGCACGATCTCCTCCGCGTCCGCCGTCGCGATTCGAAATGACAGCAGATACCGCAGGAGCGGGTTCCGATGCCGTTCGAACATTGCCACGACTTCTTCTTCGAGTTTCGAAGGTCGGGACCCCGTTGCCGCTGAACCGACGGCGGGGAGGCCGATTGCCGCGTCCGGATTGGTTGCCATCGGGATTGAATATCCTTTTTACCATTTCGTCAGAACAACAATTTCAGCGCCCACTGCAGTTCGCGCGGATCCGCCGCGCTGCCGATCACGCCGAAATTCGCCGCCCCGAAAATTCTCCCGGGGAGATTGAAATTCGGATGATTCAGCGAGTTATAGGCATCGAGGCGGATTTGCAGTTTCAGCCGCTCGTAAAGAGTGGCTTCCTTCTGCAGGGAGACATCGAGATCGATCAGCCCTGGCCCGTTCACCACGTTGCGACCCGCCGTTCCGTACGTGCCCTGTGCGGGAAGCGTGAAGGCCGCGGTATTGAACCATTCGGCCGGAGTTTCGGGACCATTGTTGGCGTTACCAGCCAAATTGGGCCGCTCCAGATTGTTACCATTCACCAACCCGGCAGGAGATACATTCTGGCCAGCCGCCGATGAAAGATTGACCGTGAACGGCGCGCCGCTCTGAGCCGTAAATATTTCCGCCACGCGCCAGCCGCGGATCGACGAGGCCAGCCAGCCCGAGCCGCGCGTCCCGAACGGCAGGTCGTACACCGCGTTCGCTGTCAGCCGCTGGGGATGATTGAAACTGGAAAGCGCCTTCTCCAGGTGCATTGCATAAGGGTCCTCCGGCAGGTTGTACTCGGCGTTGGTCGTGCCCGTATCGGAAGCATCGTCGATCGATTTGGACCACGTGTAAGCGGAATCGAACGAAAGCCCGTGCCTGAACCGGCGCGCCGCTTTGAGGGTCATCCCCTCGAACGTCGCCCAACCATCCCAGCGGATCGTGCTGAATGCGGCCAGATCCGGAAACGGACGCGGTCCGCCAAACGCGGTGGGAACGTTGACTGAGGTGGAACTGTCGGCGTGCACTGTCCGCGAACCGATATAGTCGATCTCGAGCGATGTATTACCGATCTGCTTTTGCAGTGCTGCGTTCCACACCTCGTTGTACTCGATGGCGAAATTGTGGTTCACGCCGTTGGCGCCGATCGCGCCGTTCGGATTCGCGTTCAGAATATCCTGCGTTGTGTAGAGAGGCTTCGCCGGATTCGTCACGGTCTTCACAAGGAAGAACGGCGCGTTCCCGGCAAGGTTTTGCAGCACGCTGTACGCAGCCTGGTTGGTATAGATTCCAAATCCGGACCGGAAGACCGTGTGCGACAAATGCGGCACCTGCCACGCGACGCCGATGCGCGGCGAAAGCCGCAGGCTCTTCGGCGTCAACAGGCTGTTATTCCAGCCGACGCTGTTAGCGGAGACAAGCGGAATCGGGGAAAGCGCCACCAGTGCGGCCGCCGCCGGAGGAAGGCTTGCCGGATTTCCAGCCACCACAAACGCGGGCCCTCCCGAGGCGGAGAGATCGATGTCCGAAGTCTGATTCGCCCGCGCGTAAAGGTTTTCGTTGAACTCGTAGCGAAGGCCTGCATCGAGCTTCAGGCTCTGTGTCACCTTCCAGCCATCCTCGACGTAGAGATGAGCCCAACTGGTGTGCGCGTTCTCGGCGCCCTCGCCGATTCCCACTTGCGCCTGCGACGGATAGCCAAGCAGGAAGTCGGCCAGCGCATTTCCGGTGTAGGCGCCGCTGTAGGTGTACACACCGCGCGCGTCGTTCGGGTACGAAGGATTGAAATTCAGATGAAAGAAGTAGCCGCCAAACTTGATGGCATGCGCGCCGCGCTGAATCGAAACGTTATCGTAGATTTCAAAATCCCGATCGAGACGGCTGCTGAAACCGGTGGCCGAACCCATCGTGGTGAAGGTGTTGCTGAGCGAAACCTGCGGATAACCCCTATCGGCCGGGTTCGTGGTCGTACCCTGCAGGCCATACTGCGACGCGAAAGGATTTCCCGCATTCGGATCGCCCTGTCCGCCCGAAACGCGCAGGAAGCCGAACCGGAACTCATTCTGCACATTCGCCGAGAAAACGTGTAACTCACCGAGCGAAGCGTTCGCCGAATGCGTCGTCAGATTTCGCCCGAAGCCCGGTAAAAGCGCCTCGTTGAGCACGCTGGAGCCGAAAGGATCGAACTCGTTTGCAGACAGGCCCGACGCCCTCGCATAGGCTGTGTCCTTCGATGAAAAATCGTGGTCGACGCGCCCATTGTATTGATTGTTGTCGTTGGTCTGCTTGTCGACCGCGAGGAGATTGTTGGCCGTTCCCGGAAGGTTCGGCTGAGGAATTTTCGCCAGCATAGCCACAGCCGCTGGATCCAGCGGAACGTTGATGGTGTTGTTCGGGAAAGGCGCTCCGCCCGCCGGATTGACGATTGCCGTTGAAAAAAGGCCGTCGCGCTCGGCGACGGTGGGGACGCTGAATTGCTGTGCCACCGAATTGCGAATCCTCTGCCCGTCGTAGTTCAGGAAGAAAAACGTCTTGTTCTTCACCACAGGGCCGCCAAGCGATCCGCCAAACTGATTTTCCTGAAATGGCGTTGGCCGATTCGGCGCGGCGAAGAAGTTCCGGGCATCGAATACGCTGTTCCTGAGAAATTCGTATAAACTGCCGTGAAAGGTGTTCGTTCCGGCCTGGGTGATGACGTTTACGACGCCCCCCGACTTGCCGCCGAATTCGGCGTCGTAATTGGTTTTGGCGATGTTGAACTCGCGGATGGCATCCGGCGGCGGATTCAGCACCACATTGTTAAAATACTCATCCGTGACGCTGACTCCATCCACCAGAAACAGATTGTGCCCGGTCCTCTGGCCCAGAATATTGATGAGCTTGCCGGTTTGCTGCAGCGCGTCTCCGCGGGTTCCTCCGGGCGGATTCACCACACCCGATCCCAGCAGCGCAAGCTCCAGAACCTCGCGATCCCTCACCGGCAGGTCCATTACCTGCTGATTCTCGATGACGTCTTTGACCTGCGCCGACTCCGTCTGCAGCGTCCCCGGTAGTGCCTCTACGATCAGGGTCTCAGAGTGCTCCCCGAGGACCATGAAAAACTTCACATCGATCCGATCGCCGGCATGCAACACGATATTCCGCTGCACCGCCTCCTTGAATCCGCTCGTTGTGGCGCCGATGTCGTAAACCCCTGGCGGAAGTTGCGGAAGCAGGAATTGACCGGCGGGACCGGCTCCCACCTTGACCTTCAATCCGGTCATTGTGTTCGTTGCGGTGATCATGGCGCCCGGGATGGCAGATCCCGCGGGATCTATGACTACTCCTCCGACTTCCGCCACGTTCATCTGGGCGAAGCAGACAGGGGTCAGAATCGAAATCGCAACGAAAACAAGCGCTCTCATCCGATCCCGTATCGACACCGTATTTAGAATATTCCCGCGGCAAGCCACCTGTTCACGCTCTTTAGGTTATTAAAAAAGCCATCGTCGCGTAATCAGGGCCGTGGAAAGCCGTCGCTGCCTAAACTCCGTCCGGATAACGCGGGATTGTTCGTCTTTGGAAGCATCTTCATCTTCAAGCCTTAAAACGCAAACTTCACGCCCGCCTGCACCAAACGGGGAGCCATCGCACTAACCACCTGCCCGAACGTTGCACTACTGATATTACCGTCGACGGCTCGTGGTCCGAAGAACTGCGCGTGGTTGAAAACGTTGAAGCCCTCGATGCGGAACTGCAGCGATCTCGATTCCGTAAGGCGCAGGTTCTTCAGGAGCGCCATGTCGAAATTCTCCATCCCGGGGCCATGGAAGTAGCGCCGTGAAGCGTTTCCCGGCGTGCCCAGAGCATTCTCGCTGAACAGACCCGCGTTGAAATACGGCAGCCCGTTCCGCGGATTCGGGTTCAGATTGAGCGCACCGGCGGCGATATCCGGCTGGTCGATGCCGAAATTATTGATTCCGTTCGGTTCCGCGCCCAACAGCGAATTGTCCCCATAGTTGATCAGCGTCACCGGCAGACCCGTGGCGAAGCGCGTGATTCCTGAAAGCTCCCATCCCTGTGTCCAGCGGTTCGTCCTGCCGGACCAACGGGCAAACGGAATCCGATAGTTGTAGCTCACGACGAAGTTCTGCGTCATATCGAAAGCCGACAGCGCGCGGCTGAGCGAAGGATTCAGCGGGTTGACCTCCTCTCCCAGATTGGAAGACTGATCGAGCGACTTGCTGTAGGTGTATGCCGCCAGCATCTGCAGCGGTCCGCTGTTGTGCCGCAGCGTCACCTGCAGAGAGTTGAAGTTGGAGTTGCCGATGGTGGTCTCATCCGTGACGCTCCCGAAGTTCGGTCCCAGCGGCCCTCGCGTCCCCCCTTCGTTGAACGGGCCGCAGAGCGCCGAACCCTCCGCCAGACAAAGCGCGGGATTGCCGGGATTGGCCTCTCTCAGCACAACCAGATGATGCGCCTGATTTCCCACATAGCTGACATCGAGCACCGTGTTGTTCCCGAACGCATGCTGGACCGACAGCATGTATTCCTCCGCGTAGGGGATTTTGTTGCCGGTCGCGTAGTTCGGCATCCCGCTGATGGGTTCGAACTGAGACCAGTCGAGACCGGCGTCCGGATGGCTGGCCGATGTATTCAGGGGAGCCAGTTGAACCGGGAAATACTGGCCCACATTCCGGCCATTGGCGGCGGTAACAAATGGAGTCGCAAACAGCGGCGGCGCAGGGCTGGTGTAAGTGGTTCCATAAGGGGCATTCGCACTGCTGATACCGACCGTCAGCGCTTCGATCGCCGTGTAGAACATCCCGTAGCTCGCCCGCACGCTGGTCTTACTTAAGAAAGCGTTACCGCCGCCTGGAGACCACGCCAAACCAATGCGCGGCGCGAAGTCCCGGTTCCCCGCCGGCGCAATCGTGCGCGGGACTCCCGAATCGCCGGGAAACAGGATTCCCGGGGGCGCGCCCGGGAAAACCACCGATTGCCGCCCCGGCTCGAACGTAGCGATCTGGTTGTATTTTTCGTACCAGGGTTCGATGCGGTCCCAACGCACGCCATAGTTCAGCGTGAGATTCTTCCTCACTCGCCAACTATCCTGGGCAAACATACCGACGTACTTGTTGCGGCCGTAAAAAGCCTGGAGCTGGCTTTGGTTGTATTGGCTCGGAATGCCCAGCAGGAAGTCCGCATAATCCACGCCGGTCTCGCTGCCGAAGAAAAGAAAATTGCCATTCAGCTGCGCGATCGGATGGGTGTTGACCTGATCGTCGTGGAATTCCACACCCACCTTGATCGTGTGCGCGCCGGCCACTTTCGAGAAGTTATCGCGCGATTGAAACGTGTTGTTCGCCTGCTTCAGTTGGTTTGTGTTGGTCCCTATCGAGAAGTTATTGAAAGCGACGCTCTCCACGCCCTCGGTCTTCGGCGATAAAGGCACGATTCCCGGCGTATTCGGACCCACCACGAAACCTTGTGACGCCAGGCTCAGGCCGACGCCCCCAATCGGTTGACCGAGATCCGTGGCGTCGCGCATGACGCTGAAGTGAAAATCGTTGACAGCGGTCGATCCGAATGTCTTTGTGTCGCTCAGCGAGAGCAGTTGCGCGCGTCCCGCATTGAGCGCGTTGAACCCCGGCACGCTCGCCCCACCCTGCGCCACCGGGTAAGGGTTGTTCTGCGACCAACCGTCCATGAAATAGTACGCGGACATCATTCCCCACCGCGTCGTGCCGTCCAGCCGGAGAGCCCCTTTGTCATCCAGCAGGGTCTCGTTATAGGCAGAGGTGGAAAAGGTCCCATTGGGATCGTTCGGCGCAGGGATATATTTCAGAAGATTGACCGCCGGAGCGGACCACGCACTCTGCGGAATCCCGGCGTTCGGCAGAACGCACTGCACCGGGCTGGTGCATCCCGGCAAGTAATAGGGCTCGCCCGCGGTCACACCGTGGCCAAGCTTCTCAGTGAGAAGCTGCGCGAGATACGATCCGCTGACGGTTCCGGTCAGCGAACTCATCGCATCGCTGAGATTGCCGGTCCGCTCCTGCATTGAAGGAACCGGGATCTGGCCCGTATCGATTCCCTGCGTCGACCTCGTTCCCTGATAGTCGGCGAAGAAAAACATTTTGTTCCGGCGGATCGGGCCGCCCAATGTTCCGCCGAACTGGTCCTGATCGAATGCGCCGCGCGTGGGAGAAAAGTAATTGCGCGCATCCAGATCCGTGTTGCGCAGGAATTCGAAGGCATTACCGTGGAACGCATTCGTCCCCGACTTCGTGACCACGTTTATCTGTCCGCCGCTGAACTCCCCATATTCCGCGTCGAAATTGCTGGTGAGAATCCGGAACTCGGCGATGGAATCGAGATTCGGAACGATCGCGGTGCCCATGTTGACGTCCTCTTCGACATCGCTCCCGTCCAGCACGAAGCTGTTGGCAAACTCCCGCTGACCGTTGACCGAAATCGTGCCAGGGTTCAAATCTCCCGACGGAGACAACGCGCTGACGCCCACATCCTGCTGCGTCTCGGAGGTCAGCGACGTGACCGGTACCACGCCGGATTGGAGGGCGAGCAGGTCCGTGTAACTGCGGCCATCGAGAGGCACGGCCGTCATCTGTTTGCCCGTGATGACCTCGCCTTTCTGGGTATCCGCGGTTTCGACGTGAACTTCCGATTCGGAAACCGTGACCTCATCGGTCCGCTCACCGATGGCGAGCGCCGCGTCCACAACGACTTTGCTGTCGACATCGATCACGACACCGGTGCGCCGCACAGGCTTGAACCCGGAGGCGTCCGCGTCGACATCGTAGCGGCCAACGGGCAGACTTTGGAATGAATAGAAGCCGCGCGCGTCAGTGGTGACGGTTTGCTTCACGGCCGTGGACGTTTCCGTGGCCGTGACCCTCGCGCCGGGAACCGCCCGACCGTTGGGATCGGTGATGGTTCCGAGCAGGCTGCCTCCATCGCCCGCCTGCAACGCCGCCGTCCAAAGAATGAACAAAGACGCCACCCGTCTATGCCCCGACACTCTGCCGCCTCCCGATATGAGACTATTTCGGTCCTGAATTAAAGATTCAGGTTAGCTTCCGGTCGCGGTTGTGTCAAGAACTATTTTGCAATCCAGTTGCAAATTTTAAAGGGTTCCATATCCAACTACCAGATTATATTGTGTATTCTTCTTATCCGTTCTGCAAGAGAAATGCAAATGGATTGCAGAACGTCAGAATTTGATCCGCAGTTCCACCCACGCACGGCGCGGTGCTCCGGGCGTGAAGAACGTCGCACTCTGCGCCGGTGTGCTGCCCGCATACGGACCAGTGGAATAGGCCGGAAAGGGATCGGCTTGAACCGTACCCCGAAGGGTCAGTGCGGTATTCACCAGCTGCGCCGCGGTGTAGTAGTGGTGGTCGAACAAGTTATCGATCTGCACCGCCAGCTGTAGCTGTTTGGTCAAATCGTAATGCGCGCGAAAATTGGTGATCGCGTATCCGGGCGAAACACCGGGCCCGAGATTGTAGACCCCATCGGCCTTGTACGCATTGTTCTCGTTCCCCCGCGCATAAGAGCTCGACACGACCACCTCGTTGAGGTCGAACACGAGTTTCTTAGTCGCCTCGAAGTCCGCATAAGCCTTGCCGCTGTGCTTGGGAATCAGCGGAATCCGATTGCCGGGGTGAACATTGATGTTGCCGTTCAGCCCCGGATATCCCGCCCGCGCGCTGTCGCTGGTGTCGTTCGCCGCGCCGTCGACCGTCTCGGTGCTTTGGTAGGTTGCCGAAAGGAACGTGTAATCGAGGCCCCAGGTCACGCGCCCGATACGCCCATCGAGGTCCGCATCGAAACCCTCCCGTTGTGTTTTGGCGAAGTTCCGGAAATACCCGGTGCCCAATACAACGGATGAAATGAAAAGGAGGTCGTTGCGATTCTCCGCCCGGAACGCCCCGACATTCCAGTTCAGATTATGGATCCACGAAACCTCAGGCTTGCCGCGCAGCCCGGCTTCCCAGGTTCCCGTCACCACCTGCTGCAGCGGAGGATCGCTGGCCAGCGCATTGGGCAGAGCACAGGGATTGGCCGGATCCGCACAGCCGAGTTCAATGGCCGTCGGCGCGCGGCTGCCTTGCGCGTATCTCGCATAGGCATTCAGGCTCGAGATCGGACTCCACGTGATCCCGATGGCAGGATTGAATCGCTGGAACACGTAGTCGCCATCAAGCGATCCGGGTCCGGCAACCGGATTAATCCGGTCGCGGTTGTCGACCGTAAGCCTGTTGTAGCGCCCGGAGACCGTCAGATTCACGGTCTTCGCGAACGTGAGCGTGTCTGTGAAGTAAAGGCTCCAGTTGGGCGTGAGGCCGTGCAGATTGACGCGCGAATCGATTCCGGTACTGCCATCCTGCCATGCCGGGACGCCGGTCACCGTGTGATCGGGATTGAAATATCCGTAGCCCGTGTTCTGGGTGAAGTTCACAATGGCGCGATCCAAAGAAGCCCCCGCCGTGAACTGATTCCGTCCGAGCCTGGTTGTATCGATCCACGTGAGTTGCCCGGACAATCCGTACTCGTTCTGCACTTCTTTCGAATAGAAAGTGATACCGTCGCAAATCTGGTCGGGATTGCCCAGTTGCAGCGCCTCCGCGATGCAGGGCCACTTCGGAAACGGCGTGTTCGCCGCGTTGGCGCCGCCCGACGGGAAACCGGCATAGCCGGCAGCGCCGAGGACCGTCTGTTCTTCCGACGTCGGCTGGTAGATCGACTGGCCCAGCACATTGGTGTTGATATTGGCGTTGATTCCTTCCGTGCGAATGTTCCGGTACCAGCCGTTGCCCGAAAACGTTAACGTGTCGGTGAAGCTGTGGCGCGCGATGAAATTGAAAGCCGGCGAGCGGTTCGCCGTCTTGTCGGGAATGGAATAGACGCTCGAATAGTTCTCCTGAAGCAGCCGATAGTCCTGCAGTCCGTTCCCGATCAGGGTGTTGTAGGCGTACGACATGGTGAGCGCGATATCGGTCTTTTCCCGTCGCCAACCCAGCCGCGCAAATCCCTGCCGGACGTCGGAAGGAGAGTCCACGCGCCATCCCGATTCATGGAAGGCGTTCGCGGCCAGAAACCAGTTAAACCCCATCGCATTGCCCCCGCCCCACTCGGCCTCGACCGCTTTGCGCCCGCTGCTGCCATACGTCAACGATCCATTGAGGCCCGGACTGCCGATGCCGTCTTTGGTCTGGACAGCAAGCGCGCCTCCCAGCGTGTTGAGTCCGAACAAAGGGTCCGACCCCGGTATCACGGTGATCTCGGAGATCGCATTCTTCGGGATCAGATCCCAGCTCACCACATCGCCGAACGGCTGATTTTGCCGTACGCCGTCGAGATAGACCGAAACACCCTCCGGCGTTCCCAGCAGCGGAGAAGCGGTGTAGCCGCGGAAATTCACGTCGGGTTGGTAAGGGTTCCCCTGCATTTCATTCAGATACACGCCATTCAGCCGCCGGCCCATGAAATCGGACAGATCGAGCGCTCCGCTCCGATCGATGTCCTCCGCCGTCGCCGTCTGCACCGGGACCGCAACCTGATCCCGCGACAGATCGACACCCGGAAGTGGCATGGTCGCCACCACGTCCACTTTGCTCTGCGGTCCCTGGGCGAGCGCCATCTTGACGATGCGCACAACAGGATTGCCCGGCTCCACGTCAATGCGCACAGTCTGGGTCACGAAGCCGGTTCTGGAAACCTCCAGCCGGTAACCGCCGAAGGGCACTCCATCAAACGTGTAGGTGCCCTGCGCATCCGTCTGAAAGGCGCGGTCCACGCCCGAGGCGACACTCCGCAGCCGGACCGCCGCGGTCATGGGCGCACCGGAGGGATCCAGCACCTCAACCCGGATCTGGCCCGCGGGAACCTGACCCAGCAAGGCACCGAGGCAAACCAAAACAACCGCACCGCCGGCCAGGTTCATGATTGTCTGTATGGATATCCCGCCGGCGCGCCTTCTGTTCAGAGTATTTCCGTTCAGCCCGACCAGGTAATCCCGCGGCCGGGCACGATCACGAAGAGCGAGTTCGCGACTGCGCCTGCTGCAATCCAGGCAGCGCTGCGCCGGATCGGAATAATTGGCTATCCTTCACTTCGTGCAGACCTGCGCATACTCGGCAGGCCGGCGTTCGCGCCCAGTGTGGATGGCGGCGCGGACGCAATAACGTAAAAATAATCCGGCCGGATTGAACGGACCCGCCACGCCGGCCAGAATCCCGTCCGTGAAGTAAGGCGTCTACGACGAGCCCAAGCTGCCACATCCAGCGCGGTTCCAACCCGCGTATCACTGCCGCCCAGTCGCCAAAATTGAGGACACCGGAAAACAGAAAGTAGCCAGTGCCGGTAAAGAGGTTCCCCGCAATCGCGAGCAGAACAAATAGCGCGTCACCGGCCCATAGCGTCGCGCCCTGAGCAACAGAAGCCAACGGATTCCCGCGCACGCAAGATTGGCGAGGGTGCCAATTGCCGGAATCCATCGTGTTTCGATATCGCTTTGCAGCGCGACGGTGCTCACGGTGAAGCGATGGGCGCCGCTCAGCCATGCCGTCACACCGTGGCCCAGGCCTTCGTGGGGCACATCCCGCAGGATACACGCCAGCGCGGAGATGGAGATCACAGTAAGCCTGTCGTCTTCCGGCATATGGTCTCTTATACCCTGACTCAACCGCGGAACGAACGAAAATCCCATCGCGTTCGTTATCCTTCAATAGAGTGCCTGAATACGCCATCGAAACCGAAGGCCTGACCAAGGTTTTCCGTAACCGTTTCTCCAGCCGCGAGCTGCGCGCCGTCGACGACATCTCGCTGCGCGTGCCCGTCGGGTCCACTTACGGACTGCTCGGACCCAACGGCGCGGGCAAGACCACTTTTGTCAAGACGCTGCTCTCATGTACGCACCAGACCGCCGGGCGCGCCATGGTCTTCGGCCGCGATACGCGCGAAGCCGGCGCCCGCCGCCCTATCGGCTATCTGCCGGAGAACCATCGCTTCCCCACTTACATGACCGGGCGCGACATGCTCGATTTCTACGGCGCCCTTTCCGGCATGGACGCGGCTTCCAGGCGCAAACGCATCCCCGAGGTCCTCAACCTGGTTGGCCTCGACGAGCGCGCACACACCCTGCGCCTCGGCAAGTATTCGAAAGGCATGCTGCAGCGCGTCGGCCTTGCTCAGGCGCTCATTCATTCCCCCAGACTTCTCGTGCTAGATGAGCCGGGCGATGGCGTCGATCCGGTCGGCCGTAAACACATCCGCGATGTATTGCAGGCTCTGGAGCAGCAGGGCGTCACAATATTCCTCAACTCCCATCTGCTTGGAGAAGTCGAGCTCTTTTGCCGCGAGGTGGCCATCATCCAGAAAGGGAAACTCGCGCTCAGCGGAACCGTGGAGGCGCTCACCAGCGGCAGCGGTTACCGCATCGAAGGAATACATGTCCCCGAGTCGCTCGAAACCGAACTGCGCGCCGGAGCCCGCTCATTCACGTCGAACAACGGCTCGCTGCAACTGCTGTTTGCGACGCGCGGGGAGGCCAATCATGCAGTCGATCTGTTGCGCTCGAACGGATGCGAGATTGAATCGCTGGGCCGCACGAGGAGCACTCTGGAGGATGTATTTATGAAGACCGTGGAGCCACAGTGAATATCGGGGAGCCGGGGGAGCCACATCAATGAATACAACTCTGGCCCTGGTTAGAGACACCTTCCGCGAAGCCTTCGCGCGGCGCATCTTCTGGGGATTCTTCGGCTGCTGCAGCGCGCTTCTGCTCTTCCTGATGTTCATCATGCGCATCGACGTGGTACAAGGCGCCATCGCGACCGTCACCATCTTCGGCCGCAGCACCCCCAGCACCGATGTTCAGGGACTCGTGCATGAGACCCAAAGCGTCATCGCCATGATCCTCTATTTCGCCGGCATGGCGCTCTCGGTCTTCGCCTCCGCCGGCCTGGTTGCGGCTGTTTTCGAACCGGGACGCATCGAGCTTCTGCTTTCGAAGCCCGTCTCGCGCACGCATCTGCTGCTTGGCAGGTACCTCGGCAACGTGCTCGTCGTGGCCGCAAATATTCTCTATCTGGTGGCCGGTTCGTGGATCATATTCGGCATAAAGACAAACGTTTGGGGCGGCGGTTTCCTCTTTTCGAGCCTCTGCACGATCTTCATCTTTGCGGTCCTGCTTGCCGTCCTGGTACTGGTGGGAGTCTTGTGGGACAGCTCCGCCGTCGCCATCATGGTGGCGTTTGCGATCATGATTGTGACGCCGATTCTGGCGCAGAAATCGACCATCGAGCGGCTGCTGAGTTCGGAATGGTCCAGAGTGGTCGTGCGAGTGCTTTATTACGTGCTGCCGAAAACATCGGACGTGAGTGTGATTATCAGACATCTGATTCTGAACCAGCCGGTGGAAAGCTGGATGCCGGTCTGGTCCACGGCGCTCTTCGGCGCGGTGGTGCTTGGGCTCGGGCTCTGGCGCTTCCAGCGAAGGAGTTTTTAGTGCGTCTGTCTTTGGGAAGCGCAGGCTTCAGCCTGTGTCTAGTCTTCGCGTCGGCCGTCTGGGCCCAACCCCGGGTCGACAACGTCCTGCAGCGGATGGTCCCGCCCGGCTCGACCAGCCTGGTCGGCGCCCGCATGGATCAGATCAAGCAAACCGAAATCTACAAGAAAATGCTGGGCGCCCAAACCCTGGTCCAGTTGGACGAATTCGCCCGGGAAACCGGCTTCGATCCCCGCCGCGACGTCCGGGAGCTTCTCTTCGTAACCGGCTCTCCAAACGCTGTGATGCTTGCCCGCGGCACGTTTCATCTCAGCCCCTCCACCTTGACGGAAATGAAGAAAATCCGCCGCGGGAAATACGACATATGGGTACGAAGCGATAGTGGTTTCTGCATCCTTGATTCGACGCTCGCCGCGGCGGGTGATATCAGCAGCGTCGAGGCAGCCCTGGATGAGTGGACTTCGGGGACCCACGCGGCCGCGCAACCGCTGCTCGCGCGCCTGACTGCCCTGAACCCGCAGAGCCAGCTCTGGGGAATTTCGACGGGTACGGGAAGCTTCCTTGCCGAACACCCGCCAGCGGCAAATTCCGGCCTCGACCTGTCGGCGATCTTCCGCAACCTCCACGACTACTGGTTCGAGGCGGATTTCAGCGCCGGCATGCGGGCCGAGGTGCATGGGACCACAGCCACGGAAAAAGACGCCATCAAACTGCGTGATATCGTCCGCGGCGTGGTTGGCCTGGGACGTCTGAACGTGCCCGAGAATCAGCCGGAGCTGCTGAAAGTCTGGGACGGGATCAATGTGGATCAGCAGGGCCGCTCGATTTCGCTCCACGCCGATATCACCCAAGGCCTCATTGACAAGATGGTGCAGATACTGAGCGGGGCGCCGGCCGGCCCGCGCCAGATCCTGTAAACCGCCGTGGGGCAAACCATCGTCGCCGCGACGGTGGCTGACGACGAGAAGCGATCGTCCGCCCCACCCTGATTTTTCTTGTAACGCCGGCGATCTGGTCGCCGGTGGGGGTTAGCAGGCAACAAATCCGGGCCTGTAGTAACATAAGGGTTTAACCCACCAAAAAGGTTTCCCGAAATGCAGAACGCGTTGTTATCGAAGTTTGTCGAAAAAAAGCGCCGCACCAATCTGACCGCTTTCCGTCCCGGCGATACCATCAAGGTTCACGTCAAAATCAAGGAAGGCGAAAAAGAGCGCATTCAGGTATTTGAAGGCACCGTACTCGCACGCAAGAACACCGGTATGGGTGAGACGATCACTGTCCGAAAAGTCAGCTTTGGCCATGGGGTCGAGCGCATATTTCCGCTGAGCGCGACCATTATCGACCATATTGACGTGGTCCGCACCGGCAAGGTTCGCCGAGCCAAACTCTACTATCTGCGCGGGCTCAAAGGAAAAGCCGCTCGCCTCAAGGAACGCTCTTAACTTTCAGGCAGGGCAACTCATGGCCCGCCCCCCACAACCTGGAAAAGCGACCGCCCCGAAACTCCCGCGTTGGAAGTGCCAGGGCAACCTCGAAAAGGAACTGCGGGCGCGTGGTTTCGAATTCATCGCAGGCGCCGACGAAGTTGGGCGCGGATCTTTGTTTGGCGCCGTTGTCGCCGGCGCAGTCATCCTTTCGCCCGGCGCACCCATTCGCGGTCTCAACGACAGCAAGCAGATCGAGCCGGAGCGCCGTGAGGTGCTCGCCGAGCGCATCCGCGAACGCGCCATCGCCTGGGCTGTCGCGGCTGTCGACGCTGCCACCATCGATCGAATCAACATCTACGAAGCTTCAAGGCTTGCCATGAAAACCGCCGTCCGGCAACTGCGTCCGGCGGCCGATTTCGTGCTCGTCGACGCCGTCCCCCTCGACCTTCCCCTGCCCCAGCAGCCCCTGGTTCAGGGCGACGAACGGTGCCACGCAATCGCGGCGGCATCCATCGTCGCCAAGGTATATCGCGACCAGATGATGCGCGAATGGGACAAGTTCTATCCCGAGTATGGGCTCGCGAACCACAAGGGATATCATGCGCCGGAGCACATGGCGGCCATCCGCAAATATGGGCCGACTCCGCTCCACCGCCTTAGTTTTGAGCCGGTGCGGAGGTATGCTCTGTTCTCGCCTCTCGCCAGAGATCGCCAGATGGAAATGTTCGCCACGGTCTGAATACGACCCCTATGAGCGATCAGCCCACAGAGGTTCCGACACCGGCCGTCGCGCCCGATCCGCCCGCAGCTCCGGCCAGTCCGGGCTGGACCCGGCGTCTATGGTCGGTGCTGTTAATCCTCATCTGTTTCGAGCTCGGGCTGTTCCTGCTCATCTATCCGTGGACCGACGGCTGGAGCGATAACTACTTCGCATGGGTGGTCCGTGGCCGCGTCCAGTCAACCTGGCATTCTTTCTGGGATAACAGCTACGTGCGCGGTTGCGTCAGTGGCATGGGTCTCGTCAACATCTGGATCGCGGTTGCCGAGGTCTTCCGCCTGTTTGCGCGCCGCGGCGCCCACAAAGGCTGACGCCATGCAACTCGCCGAAGCCATGAGTTTCAGTCTGCAGTCGTTGCGCCAGAATCCGGTGCGGTCCATGCTGACCGGCCTTGGCATGGTCATCGGCACCGCTTCGGTAATTCTGGTGGTCACGATATCGCTTACCAGCCAGAACTACATTCTCGATCAGATCGAAGGCGTCGGCTCGAACATGATTTTCGCGTCGTATGAGGTCGGAACCCAGGCGTCGTCGGCTGAAGTCAACGGCGATTTCGTCAAGGTCTCCGACGTGCAGGCCGTCCGCGAACAACTCGCGGGGCGCATCGTCGCGGCAACGGGCATCGAGAGCAACTACGACTCGACTTTCATCGACGGAAAGGAGGAGCGGCTGCTGATCATCGGCTCGGACGAGTTCTATAAACCGGTCCGCAATCTGGTGATGTTGTCCGGGAGGTTCCTCGATGCGAGCGACATCGAGCTCCGGCAGCACGTCGCCCTCATGACGGAGAAGCTGGCAAAACGACTCTATGGCAGCCAGAACGCCGCGCCGGGACAGACCGTCAAACTGCATGGACTGCAGTTCACGGTCATCGGCACTTTTAAAGAGAAGGTCTCGACCTTCGGACAGTCGGAACTGAACGATGAAACACTGCTCATTCCCATCACCGTGCAGCAGTATTTCCTCCGCGTCGAGCGGATCGACCCTCTCTACGTGCAGGTTCGGTCGCCGGAGCAGGTGGAGGCGGTAACAGCCGAAGTGAAAGAGATTCTCGCGAGCAGGCATCGCGCCGGCGCCGCATACAAAGTGGAAAACCTTACCGGCATTCTCAACGCGGCAAAAAGCATTGCCCGAATTCTGAGTCTGGTGCTGGTCCTGGTGTCGGCGATTGCGCTCGTCATTTCGGGAATCGGCATCATGAACATCATGCTGGTCACCGTCACGGAACGGACACGCGAGATCGGCGTCCGTATGGCCGTGGGCGCGGCGCGGCGCGACATCCTGCTTCAATTCCTGACCGAGGCTGTGCTGATCAGCCTGACCGGCGGCACGATCGGCATCCTGGCCGGCGTGGCTCTGCCTCTCAGCGTGCAGTATTTCGCCGACAACCTGCAGATCCCCGTCTCTGTGTGGTCCATCGGAATCGCCTTTGCAGTCTCCAGTCTGGTAGGCCTGATTTTCGGGATGTTGCCGGCCAGCCGCGCCTCGCGCTTGAACCCGACAGAAGCACTGCGCTACGAATAGTTCATGCGCAGAATCGTATTTATGCTGGCGGCGGCCTTGTCCGCCGCTCCGTTGGCAAGCTCCGAGACACACAATTTAACGCTCAAGCAGGCTGTCGCCCGCGCCCTGACGCAGAACCCCGAAGTGGTGATGGCGCGTCTCGACGAGGCCCGGACGGCCCTTGGGATTCGCGTCGCCAATAGCCCGTTCACACCGCGCCTCGGCGTCGGTACGGGTCTCGCATGGACCAATGGATTCCCCCTGAGCATCGAGGGATCGGCGCCGGCTGTGTTTGAAGCCAAGGCGAACGAGTACCTGTTCAACAAACCGCAGAGCTACGCCGTGGCGCAGGCGAAGGAAGCCGTGCGCGGCGCCGGGTTTGTGGCGGGAGAGAAGAGCGACGAGATCGCTTACCGGGTGGCGTCCGTTTACATCGATGCCGACCGCGCCGGCCGCCTCGCGGATTCGGCGCAGAAGCAGGTAGAAAGCCTGGAGACGGTCCTCCGGACCGCGCAGGCGCGTGTGGAGGAGGGCCGCGAACTAGCGGTGACGGCGCAGGAAGCCAACGTCAATCTGCTGCGCGCGCGGCAGCGCCTCGTCGCCTTGCAGAGCGATCGCGAATACGCCTCGCGCAGCCTGGCGGTTACGCTCGGATGGGGCGCGGCCGATCTGGTGAATCCGTCGGCGGAGGATCGCGTGGCTCCGGCGATTCCGGAAAATGAGGAAGCCGCCGTCCAAACGGCGCTCAGTGCGAGCAAGGAACTCAAGCGGCTCGAATCGAATCTTACGGCCAAAGGGCTGGAGATCAAAGGCGACAGAGCTCAGCGGCTGCCCAAAATCGATCTGGTCGCGCAATACGCGCTCTTGAGTAAATTCAATCACTACCAGCAATATTTTGCCAGCTTTTCGCGCAACAACGGCGAATTGGGCGCTTCCATCGAAGTGCCGATTTTTGTGGGCTCGGCAGTCCGTGCGCAGATCGAGCAGGCGGAAAACGATCAGCAGCATATTCACGCCGAGGTCGAGGTGGCCCGCAACAAGATCATGCTCGATATCCACCAGAGCTATCAGGACATTCACAAGACGGATATCGCCCGTGAACTCGCACAGGCCGATCTCGACCTCGCCCGCGCGCAGCTTTCCGTGATTCTGGCGCAGATGAATGAAGGGCGCGCGTCGCTGCGGCAAGTCGAAGAAGCGCGGTTCAATGAGAACGAGAAGTGGATCGCGTTTTACGACGCTCAGTTCAACGCCGAGCGCGCGCGCTTCAACGTGCTGCGGCAGACGGGAGAGCTGATGGCTGCGCTGAAGTAGCGTTCAACGCCGACCACGCATCGAACCCGCCGGTAAGATTGGCGATGTCCCGAAACCCGGCGCGCCGCAGAATGCTGGTGGCGATCGAGCTGCGATACCCGCCTTTGCAATGGACCACGACGAGCTTGTCGCGATCCAATTCCGCAGTGCGGTCCTGCAACTGCCCCAACGGGATTCTCACCGAGTTCTCCATCGCGCCGGCCTCGACTTCGCCGCGTTCCCGTACATCGAGTACCGCGATGTGGTCCTTTTCCTGTTCCAGCAACTCCGAGAACTCCTGCACGGAAATCTGCGGAATGTAGTCCAGTTCGTAGCCGCCCAGAATCCAGCCGGTAATGCCGTCTTCGAGGTACGCGTGGACGTTTTCGATACCGACGCGCGTGAGGCGGAGCTGAGACTCCCTCAGATGATCCGCGTCCTCACCGATCAGAATGATTCGCTTGTCCAGTCCCAATATCCGGGCGGCCCAGGAAGCGTATTGCCCGGAGAGCGCGATATGAACGGAGCCCGGAACATGCGCCACCGCAAACTGCATCGCGGGCCGGGTATCGAGTGCGATCGCGCCTTCCGATTGCAGCCGGAAGACTTCGGGAGCACGCACGGGCACCGGCGGCGGGATATGATCCAGCGCGGCAGCGCCCTGCCGGTTCAGTTCCACCTCGCGGCCGAAGTATTCGGGGCGCGGCGGAAGGCCATCCGTCAGAAGGCGAATGAACTCGTCGCAACTGCTGGCCTGGAGCGCATAGTTGGTGCGCCGCTCTTTTCCGATGGTCGACGATCGTTCGGATCCCATCTGCCGCCCGCATAACGATCCGGCTCCGTGCGCGGGGAAGACCTCGGTTTCATCGGGAAGCGTCAGCAGCTTGTCATGGAGGCTCGAGTACAGCATCGCGGCGAGCTCCTGAGGTGTGTGGTCCCCGGAAAGGTCGGGGCGGCCGACATCTCCGACGAACAGCGTATCGCCCGTGAAAACAGCCCTCGGGCTGGCCGGTCTCTCAAGGTCCGTCATCGCGATACAGACGCTTTCCACCGTGTGACCCGGGGTGGCAAAGAAATCGAATCGGCACTTGCCAAACGTGAGCGAATCGCCATCCCTGACGGGTGTGTGAGGAAACTTCGCGCCGGCCTCGGCGCCGAGATAAATACGCGCGCCGGTGCGTTCCGCAAGTTCACGATGGCCGGATACGAAATCGGCGTGCAGATGCGTTTCGATAATGTGCGCGATCTTCAAGCCGTGCTGCGCGGCAGCGTCCACATAGATGTCGACGTCGCGCTGCGGGTCGATTACGGCCGCGATCCCTTCAGAACCGACCAGATAGGAAGCGTGCGCAAGACAGCCCAGAAAGAAATTCTCGATCAGAATGGATTCCATGTCTTTGTTCACTCAGTATAAAGAATCGGCTTAGGCCCGATAACAGGTACGATAATAGGGCTTGCTTCAGAAGTCGTCCACCTCTTCATGCCGCGCGCCGCTGTGATCGGAGGCGGCCTCGCCGGCCTCGCCTCAGCCGCTGCGCTCGGCGGCGCCGGATTCGAAGTCGATATCTACGAGGCGCGCAACTTCCTCGGCGGACGCGCGACTTCGTGGCCCGTTGGCGGAGAAGATGGTGAAATGATCGACAACTGCCAGCACGTCCTGCTGCGCTGCTGTGTCAATCTGCTGGATCTCTACCGGCGGCTCGGTGTCGAGAGCAAAATCCGCTTCCACCGCGAGTTCCATTTCATCGAACCCGGCGGGCGCGCTTCCATCCTCAAACGCGGGATGCTTCCGGCCCCCGCGCATTTCTTCGGATCGTTCGTGAAGCTCAAATTCCTCGGCCCGGCGGACAAGATCGGGATCGCCCGCGCGATCAGCGCGCTTCCGCGGGAGCGTCTCACGCGTACCGATCTCGACCGCATCACCATGCTCGACTGGCTGCATGAAAAACGCCAGACGGAAACCGCGATCGAGCGTTATTGGCGGCAGGTGCTGGTGAGTGCCGTCAATGAGGATCTGGATCGCATGGCCGCCGCGCACGGTTTTCAGGTCTTCTGGCTGGGCATGATCGCGCGCGCCGATTCCTACGAAATGGGTATTCCCGATGTTCCGCTGCGTGAACTTTACGACGAGCAGTCGCTCGCGCGTGCGGGATCGGTCAGGATTCGGCACCGGTCTTCAGTAACGGAAATCGAAGCCGGAGACAAGGGCGTCGCGGCGATCCACACCGCCGGCGGCCGCAACAAAGCGGACTTCTACGTCTCCGCACTGCCCTTCGAACGGCTTCAACCGCTGCTTCCGAATCTGCCGATCGACTGGACCGCGTTCGAGCACTCGCCGATTACAGGGATCCATCTGTGGTTCGATCGTCCGGTGACTTCCCTGCCCCACGCGACGCTGCTCGACCGGACCATTCAGTGGATGTTCAACAAGAGCGAAGGCCGGTATATCCAGACCGTTGTCAGCGCGTCGCGCAGCCTGCTGGAAACGCCGCGGCAGGAGATCATCGACCTTGCGGTGCGGGAACTGGCGGAGTTCTTTCCGGCAGTGAAGGAAGCGCGGCTCGAAAAAGCGCAGGTCATCAAAGAGGTCCGCGCCACTTATTCGGCAAAGCCGGGGCTTGAAGCGCTTCGGCCCGTGTCCCGGACTCACATGAACAATTTCTTCCTGGCGGGGGACTGGACGCGCTCCGGATGGCCCGCGACGATGGAAGGAGCTGTCCGCAGCGGCTATCTCGCGGCGGAGGCAGTGACGGAAGCGGCCGGCACGCCGGCGCGCTTTCTCCTGCCCGATGTCGCATAATGGGAGCCATGCGTAAGGTGTGTGTAGTGGCTCTGCTCCTCTCGCTGCCGCTGTTCGGCGCGCCGGGGACAAGGCTGACAGTGCAGGTAAATTCGGCCGAAACGGGCAAGCCGATCGATCGGGCCAGTGTGATTGTGAAGTTCCGCCACGGATTGAATCCCGTGAAAATGAAAAAGATCATCACCAACTGGGAGACCAAGACGAGCCAGGAGGGTACCGTCAAAATCCCGGAACTGCCAATGGGCGAAGTGACGATTCAGGTCATCGCGGAGCACTACCAGACGTTCGGCGAGGTATTTGAGCTCACGATGCCCCAGCAGACAATCGCGATCAGGTTGAATGCTCCGCAGCCTCAATATTCGGAAGACGCCCAGGACAAGAAGTAGGAATTACGGCTGGCCGGCAGCCCGGTTCATTCGGTGTGCAGGAGCGGCAGTACCGCTTCCGGCGGGAGCGAAAGGACCGGAGATCCGCGAAACCCTCTCGGGTCCCGCGACACGATGTATTCGCATCCTGCCAATCGCGCAGCGGCAGCCGTTACCGCGTCCTCAAAATCGGAAACGGGCAGTTGCAGCGCCTGCTGAATCACCACGCCGTCAACGGCAGCTACCCGAAAAACTCTGAGAATCGCCGATACAGTCCGCCCGGATTTGGCGTTGCCCATTTCTTTTCGAATGAGATAGTGAATCGTGGTCACCGCGTGGGCGGCAAGCATCCCCTCGACAACGCCCGTCTCGACTGCAGCCCACACGGCCGCGCCTGCGTCGGCATAAGGTTTCCGGTCGAGTAAAACGTCCAGGACGATATTGGTATCGAGGAGAATTCTTTTCATCGATACTTCGTGGCCAGATGCTTCCGGTAGTCGTTCACATCCGCATTTTTGAGAATTCCCCGGACGGAGCGCAATACAGGGGTTGCGCTTCCGGCGGGAGAAGGCGGATCGGCAACCGCGGCGAGATAGGCTTCAACCATCTCCGATATGGAGACGCCCCGGCGCTTCGCATATTGCTTTGCGTTCGAAACCACGCGATCGTCCACACTAAGAGTTAGTTTGGCCATGTACGTATCGTACCAGAAACTTTATACGTACAACCTGCCTCCCCGCCTTCCGCGTTACACTGGAAGCAACGGAGCCACAATCAAACATGCTCTTTCGAGCTGCCGCAGGCTTTATTGCCTCCGCGGCCTTTATCTCATTCTCTGCCTTCGCCGACGGCCCGCAACCTCCAAGGGCGGGCAAGGTCGAGATCCTCAAATCGAGCGAAATCAAGCCCGGCATGCACGCCGTCGCGTGGACGGTGTTCCAGGGTGATACACCGGAAGCGGTGCCGGTGGAAATCATTGGCCTCTACAAGAACATGTGGGGGCCGGGCCAGGACATCATCGTCGGCAAAATGGGCGGCAAGGCCGAGCGCACCAACGTTGCCGGCGGCATGAGCGGCAGCCCGGTTTATATCGACGGCAAGCTGATCGGCGCGGTCGCGCTGCGCATGACTTCCTTCTCTTCCGACGCGATCTGCGGCATAACACCGATCGAGCTGATGCTGGAAATCAACGAGTTCGACAAAACACGGCCGGTCGCCGCACGCACGCCGGAAGCTGCCGGAGGGCAGCAGAAAGCCGCAGCGTTCGAAGGCCTGAGTCTCACCCCCATCGCGACTCCGCTGATGTTCGCGGGGTTCAACGACAACGTTCTGCGCGACTATGCGCCGCTGTTCAGCGATCTCGGCGTTACCGCCGTACAGGGTGGCGCGGGCAACGCGCTCACATCGAGCAAGCCGGCTGCCGATTGGAAGACCGCGCTCCAACCGGGCCAGACCGTCGCCGGAGTCCTTGTATCCGGCGATATGAGCGTCACCGGACTCGGCACGGTCACTTATAACGACGGCAAACACATCCTCGCGTTCGGCCATCCTTTCTTTAACATCGGGCCGCTCGATATGCCGATGAGCAAAGGTGAGGTGCTGACCATCCTGACTTCGCAGTATCAACCGAATAAGCTCGCGAACGCCACCGAAATCGTGGGCGCACTGCATCAGGACCGGCACAGCGGAATCATGGGCGTGCTGGGCGACGAAGCACCGATGATACCCGTTACGGTTGACGTTCGTTCGATGGACAACTCGAACTCGGTACGCGCCGAGAAGACTTACCACTTCAATGTATTCCAGCAGCAGAAATGGACGCCGCAGTTGATGGCAATGACTCTGCAAAATGCCATTGGTGGGATCAATGAAACGGTCGATGAAGCAACTTACCGGATGAGTGCAACGGTTCACTTCGCCGACGGCAAAGATTCGCTCAATCTCAACACGATGCAGAGCGCCGGGGACCTTCCACTGCCGGTCTCCGCGATGCTGGCCAACTGGTGGGGCGACAAGTTTAACCGCCTGTACGGTAATGCCGTGAAGATTCCGGATTTGAAGGATGCGACCGTAACGGTCGATCTGCTTCCGGAGCGCCGCGTGGCGACGATTGAGAACGCATGGACGCCCAACGATAACGTGCGCCCGGGCGATGAAATTCCGATCAAGGTATTTCTGCGGCCGTATCGAGGTGAGCGCCTGGAACGCGATTTCACGCTGAAGCTGCCGCCGGGCATCTCGAAAGGCGAACACCGGATTCTGCTGAGCGATGCCGATGTTGCGAACCGCACCCAGGTGCTGGCGGCATCCGCGAATCACTACATGGACGTATCTCAGTTAGTCTCGCTTCTCAATCAGGAACGCAGTAACAATAAGTTGTATGTGTCGCTGGTGGCGTCGAATCCGACGGCTTACTACGAAGACAAGACGCTGCCCAGCCTGCCCTCGTCGGTGCTCAACGTGATGCAGGCGGGGCGCACCACTACACAGACAATGATCACATCGCCGGAGAGCGCGAGTGAGCAGATGTCTCTGCCTTTCGATTATGTAGTCAATGGGAGTTACACACTTCGCGTCGTCGTGAAGTAGCAGATCAGGAAGTAGCAAGTCATAAATGAAAATCATCCTGCTCCTTGTCACGGGAGCCACCATCTGTCTCGCGGGCGAAACCCACTCGTGGACGCAATCCGATTATTCGGACTTTCAAAAAGGTAATCTGAAAAACCTGTCAATCCGCAGCGACGGCCGGCTCTCCCTCGCTCCCAGCACGACGGAGGTCTACGATTCCTCCACCGCCTATCTGTGGGCGCTCGCGCAGGATTCGCGCGGCAATCTTTACACAGCGGGCGGACCCGGCGCGAAGCTTTTTCGCATTCCGCCGAAGAGCAAAGGCGAGAAAGTCGCGGAGTTCGACGCCCTTGAAATCCACGCCATTGCGATCGATTCGAAGGACCGAGTCTATGTGGCAACAGCCCCGGACGGGAAGATCTACAGGGTCAGTCCCAACGGCAAGACAGACGAATTTTACGATCCCAAGCAGAAATACATTTGGTCCATGCTGTGCGATCCCGCCGGCAACTTATATGTCGCGACGGGCGATCAGGGCGAGGTTCATAAGGTCACGCCGGACGGCAAAGGCGAGGTTTTCTTCAAGACCGACGAAACGCACGCCCGCTCGATGGCGCTCGATCATGACGGAAATCTGATCGTCGGGACTGAGCCTGGAGGTCTGGTGATTCGCGTATCGCCGAAGGGCGAAGGCTTCGTTCTGTATCAGATGGCCAAGCGTGAAGTCACGGCGCTGGCGATTGGTCCGAACAATGAAATCTATGCAGCGGCGCTTGGCAGCAAGACAGCGTCTCCGGTGGTCAGTCCGCCGGTTCCTCCGGCGGTCCCTCCTTTACCGGGCGCGCCCCGGCCGCTTGCTCTTCCTGTTACGCCCGTGACGATCCCCGGCGGATCGGATGTCTATCGCTTGTCAGCCCGGCAGGCGCCGGAAAAATTATGGACCGGCGCGCAGGATTTGGTATACGCGCTCGCGCTCGATCCGAGCGGCCGCTTGCTGATCGGCACAGGAAACAAGGGTAACCTCTACCGTGTGGAAACACGCTCGCTCTACTCGACGCTGCTGAGTTTGCCCGTCGCGCAGATCACCGTGCTGCTGCCGGGCAACGGTGGCGCGGTTTACGCGGCAACCGGGAATATCGGAAAGGTGTTCCGGGCCGGCCCGGGCATCGAGTCTGAAGGAACCATCGAAAGCGACGTATTCGACACCGGCGGGTTCTCGACGTGGGGACGCCTCACGGCGGCCGGCGATCTTCACGATGGAACGATTGCGTTGTCGGCGCGATCCGGCAATCTGGATCGGCCGCAAGAGAACTGGAGCCCCTGGTCGAAGCCGGTGTCTGGTTTGGAGCGCGGCCAGATTACCGCGCAAATCACAGCTCCTTCGGCGCGTTTTGTTCAATGGAAGGCTACTTTGACGGCGGGCGCGAATAACAGCTCTCCAACGCTGGATTCGGTGGAGGCGGCGTATTTGCGGCAGAACGCGATGCCTTCCATCGATGAGATTGAGATCGCGCCGCCCAACTATAAATTCCCGGATGCGGCCCCGTATACCGGTTCCAGCCCAGCAACCATCAATCTTCCTCCACTTGGTTCCACACCATCTCCCAAGTCGAATCCGGTCGCGAGCAGCGTGACCACTACGCCGCCAATGAGCTACTCAAAAGGGGCTATAGGCGTGCGCTGGGCAGCGTCGGACCAGAACGGCGACTCGCTGATTTATACTGTCGAGATCCGCGGCGAGAAGGAAAAAACCTGGAAGATCCTCAAGGACAAGGTGCGGCAGAACTACTATTCCTTCGATTCAGACGCATTCGCCGACGGGGAATACAGGATTCGGATCACGGCGTCCGACTCTCCTTCGAACACTCCGGAGAATGCACTGACCACGCAGGAAGAGAGCGATCCTTTCACGATAGACAACACGCCGCCGCAAATTACGAAGCTGGCCGCCAAAGGCAACGTGATCCAGTGGCATGTCGCGGATGCTCTGAGCGTGATCCGAAAAGCGGAGTATTCGCTCGATGGCGGCGACTGGACTGTGGTGGATCCGGTGACGAAGCTGTCGGATTCGCAGACGCTCGATTATTCGCTCACGCTAAAAAATCTGGCGACGAGCGAGCATACTATTGCCGTCCGGGCCAGCGACGAGTTCGACAACGTGGCTGTTGCCAAGCTGACGATCTGAGATTGCGTTGCACCGCTTAATTCTCACTCGGTGTCTTTTCGACGTGGTCGACGATAAACTGATCCACCATCGCTTTTCGCGATTCCAGCTTCAAGCCCATCGACCGCACCGCCTCCGACAACGACGTGCCCCCGCTGCCCGGATCCGATGCCACCGCAGGCCCGATAGCCGGACCGCCCACGGCTCCCGGGATATCCATGCCTTGTGCCCTCGCCATCGCAAGAATGTCCGTCAGCGAAACATCGATAGACGCATCGTAGTTACCTTTGACTTCGGTCAAGTCAACGACCTGTCGTCCGCCGGCACCGCCGAACATCGTGAACATCTGTGTCAACATATCCGCCAGGCCGCTCATCGTTGTCATGCTGAAATCAAGCCGTATCGTTTGAGCGGTGGGAACTATTCTGTAAGACATCTTGCCCATTAGCCCCATATCGATTACGGAACTACCGGTCGCCAGGTCCACTTTCACGCGAACTGGTCCATCGGGACTATCCATTTTCATCTCGCCCGGCTTGAGCGGTCCGTTCTCGTCGATGGCTGACGGCGTTCCTGCCGAGGCCTTCAACTTCGGGCCTCCCTTACCGACGACCAGGGCAAGTACCGAATGTTCGACCTTCGTGCGGTGCGTAGCCAGCTTGAAGCGTTCTTCCAGAAGTGACTGGAGCATTTTCGGTGCGTCGCCCTTCGTCGATCCCTCCGGCATTTTCGCCACAATGTCGAACCGCGTCGTGGCCATCCAATCCGGGCCCGAGATCTGGTAAGGTTTCACACCGTAGGCATACGTTAACAAGGTCTTCAGATCCAGGTACGTGTATTCCGCCCGACGGTTGTTGATATTGGCGCCATAGGGCATTTTGCCGCTTTGTAACGCCGCAAGCATGGTTGCCTGATCCATGGGTACGACCGGTTTGACAGTCGCCACTTCAAAGGCCGGTTTCGATTGTCCGAAAACCGAAACAGCGGTTAAAGCCAGCTGAATTGCGAGTGTTCTTAAAATCGTCTGCATATCTTTCCTTGTGCGTTTGCCTTGTGCGTTTGCCTTGTGCGTTTGCGCCTCATATAGTCAAGTGGATCGGGTAAGGCTTTGTTCCCGCAGGCCAAGAAGCCACGCCAACTCGGCACGTTTTCTCCGCTGGTACCAAACCAGGAAGGCGAAGAACAGAACAGTACATACCCAGACGACGTCGATCGGAATCGAGCCGAAGAACAGCCACGTCGATAACGGTCTCCGATGCGCGGGGGAGTTGCGGTAGACCCAGCCCAGAACGAATACGATTTGACACACGAACAGGCAGGCTGAGAACCAGACAGCCGCCAGCCTGCCCCGGCAGCGCCGCACCGAAAGATCTACAAAGGCTGCGGTATCCTGCCCGGAAGGAGACCAGTTGCCGCGGTTGACTATGAGTCCGAAAGTCCAGGCGATTGCAATATAGACCCACGTGCCAACCGCAAGCAATACGTTTTCGGGCTGCGGCGAGTAAACAGCCGACCCGGCGGTAGCGCCCCCAATTGTGATCGTCACCAGGATCTCCGCAATGAGACCGAGCTTCATAAGTCGCGATTGCCGTTCCACTTTTCTTCGCAAGTCCATGGGGACGGCTGTATCCGACTGCCACTGCCGGCGCCAGACCTCCAGTTCCGTATCAACGTTCATTGCGGATTCTCCAGTGACTCGCGCAGCATCCGGCGGGCGCGGGTCAGGCGAACTGCCACATTACTCTCCGAGATGCCGAGGACTTCCGCGATTTCCCCGTTTCCCAGGCCCTCCAGCGAAAGAGTGATCACCTGGCGATAAACAACCGGCAGTCGATGGATCGTTCGCCTGAGGCGCTCCACCTGCTGCTCTCGCGCCAGGCCCGCTTCCGGATCGGGCGCCGGGTCGTGGACTTCGACGTCCTCACTCGTTACGGGCTGTGACCGGCTTCGCGACAAATGGGCGATCGCGCGATTGTGCGCAATCCGGAAGAGGAATGTCCGTTCGGAACATTCGCCCCGGAATCGCGGCAGCGCCTGCCAGAGCGCCATCGCGATTTCCTGTACGAGGTCGTCCCGGTCGCTGAGCGTGTTTGTGTAGCTGGCGGCGAGGCGCGTCAACGCGGCACCGTTGGCAGCGACAAGCCTATCGAAATGGTGCTCCAGCGCAGTTCGGTCCACGGGCTTGAACGCCTCGGCGCCGATGAAAACGGCGTCAGTTCCCGTATATGATTTCATCGCGCCCAAGCCTGTTTGAAGAAACCAGCATCACCAGCGTAGCCAACGCCAGCGTCAGACATCCCAGGGCGATCGATTCAAGCACCGGGACGTCTCTGCCGTCCATCAAACGTTGCAGGTGCAATTGTTGTCCAACCAGCGGCAGGAAGCTGAACCAGGCGCGCCGTGCCGCGGGGAAAAAGACCAGAAACATTCCAACGCCCATCGGAAGAAGCACGAGCATCGAAAGATAAGTCTGCGCTTCCTTCACGGAGCGGCAGGCGGTTGACAGCAGCAATTGGATCGAGGCGGCCAGCAGCGCCAGGGGAAACACTCCCAGCGCCATCGCGAGCATCAGGAGCGGCCAGGGCGCGTTCGCGTGCATGCCCGACGTCAGAAAGACAACTGAGAACCCAACCAGATTGAACGCGAGGCCCGCGATTGCGAACAGGCTCACTGCCAGCCATTTTCCGAGGACGACGTCCCGTCTGTCGATGGGGTTCAACAGCAAAGGCAACAGGGACCGCCTCTCTCTCTCCCCAGCGATTGTGTCCATCGCCACGTTCATTCCGCCCGCAAACGCCGCTACCAGGGTAAACACCGACATCAGGCCAACGAGGGGGCTTGGGCTTACGCCGACGCCCCTGATGGCAGGCGACAACGAGACCAGCCCTACCACCAGCGGACCCATCAGCGCGAACATCAGGGAAGAGATCACCGATCGTGTATCGCGCAACCCGTCCATGATTTCCTTTTGCGCAATGACCAGCGGCTGATTCAGCATTGAGCGGCCTCGGGTGAGCATGTCAGCTTCATGAACGCCTCTTCCAGAGAGGCTGTGCCGGTCTGGCCGCACAAGTCCTGCGCCGAGCCCTCCGCGATCAGGCTGCCGCTCGAGATGACGACAACTTTGTCGCATAACGCGCGTACGTCGTCGAGCAGGTGACTGGAAAAGACGACGCATATGCCCGCGTCGCGCAGGCGTTTCAGGAGGTCGCGCAGCGAGCGAACCGTCGGGATGTCCAGGCCGTTGGTCGGTTCGTCGAGGAGCAGATTCTGAGGCGAATGCAGGATCGCACGGCCCAGCGCGGTTTTCATACGCTCACCTTGAGAGAAGCCGGCAGTCCTTCGATCTGCAATCGACTCCAGTCCGAGCACCGAGAGTACCTGGCGTACCCGTTCCGTCAGGGACTCCGGCGCCATTCCTCGAAGCCTTCCGAAATAGATCAGGTTCTCCCGCACCGTGAGTCTGGAATAGATTCCGGTATGGTCGAGCAAAGCCCCGAACCGGCGTTGCCGGTCGAGCGGCTCCCCGGCGACGTCGTCGATCGAAATCGATCCCGAGTCCGGCTTCAGCACGCCGCAGATCATTCGAAGCGTGGTTGTCTTGCCCGCGCCGTTCGAGCCCAGCAGGCCGGTGATCGCTCCATCGGCAGCCTGAAATGACAGCTTTCTCACGACTACCCTGGTATCGAAACTCTTTCCCAGTTCGAAGACTTTGATCATGTCTCTGCTCTGGTAGTCCCGAGGCGACCGAATTCCTTACAAAATATTTTGAGGCACGGCACGTCGACTTCCTCGTCGATCAACAGGTTATTTGAGAAGAGTGGGGGACGGTTCGACTCGCAAGGAGTGTGCCTGATTCCGAAGCGATGGCTGGCGACAAGGGGATTTCGCGACAGCTAATCTCAGTCGTCGCCGTACCGCTCCCGGCCCGCATTTTCTAAATGCCTCCGTACCATGTGCCGCGGCCTCTAAAATCAATCTTGTCCGTCACCATGATTCGCGAAAGATACTTAGTGTTCTTGTAGCCGAGGTGTCGCCCGAGGCGAAGGCGGACCGGGGCACCGTGGTCGGCAGGCAATGTCTCACCATTCATGCTGTAGGCCAGCAGCGTTTGCGGATGAAGGGCGTCCGCCATGTCGATGCTGCCACCCAATATGCGCACAACGCCGGTTGTTTGACGGGGGTTCGGAAATGGTTCGAACACGACGTATCGCGCCTCGGCGCGGGTTTCGACGAGGTCCAACACGGAGGCCAGCCGCACGCCCGTCCACTCGGCGATGTAAGACCAGCCCTCCTCGCAAGCGTGCAAAATTATGTGACTTTCCGAGGGTAGGCGTTTCAGGTCTTCCAAAGAAAGCGATGCCGGGCGCCCCACTAATCCCTCGATCGGGAGACGCCAGCTCCTGAAATCATTCGCGAGTAGCTTGCGGTAATTTTCGTCTGTGGGATGGGGGCCGTTTACCGGCGCGACTTTCGATATGTCGCTGCGCTCGAATTCCCGAGCCAGCGAGTGCTTCGACGTCAGAAGACGCTGCGTGGAATAGGTGAGTGTTTCCCCAATCCCCAGCATGCCGCCGTGGTCCGGCGGAATCAACCCATGACGACTGGCCAACCAGGCCGCAGCACCCACTCCCGACGCGCCTGTCGCCACCGACAATCCCGTGGTGATCAGTTTGCGCCGCGTGAAAAAGTTACTCATCGAACGTTCCGTACTTGGGATACGGACCCCGTAATCATCGCCCGTACATTGGCCACGAACCCGGCGAGACAGATCATCAGGATGTGTACCGCCGCAAACAGCAGCACGAGGGCGAAAAAAACAAAATGAAGCGTGCGAGCGGACTGATGACCGCCCAATGCGACCGCCATGAATGGAAAGACCGAGGTGACGCCGAACGACATCGCCAGGCCCGTCCAGAAAATGGCGGGAAAGAGCGCGAACACGACGGCCAGATAGGTTAACCGTTGCACCACATTATAGGTCCCAGCGGTACTTGTGCCCGTGGAACGCCAGCGCAAATGATCCTGAATCACTCCCCGGATACGCGTCCAACGGAGATCCGCTTTCCCCGGGACCAGATCATTGCGGAAGTGTCGCGCGATAAAACCATCGGCAATATAGGCAAGGCCGGCAAACGTCAGAATCCAGGCAAAGAAGAAATGGATAGGCCGATTCCATACCGAGGGACCAATCACAAAGGGGATGGGGACATCGATGAGGGAGTCCGCCCCTACGTAACCGGTCTCACCCCAGTAGAGGCGCGGATGAGATATGAGAATGCCAATACCGCTCACCATAAGTCCGACAACGCTCAGCACGACGATCCAGTGAGTGACACGGACGATTGCGCTGTGACGAGGCCGGGTCCCGGTCATACTGTGCGATGCTGCAACGCCGGCTACGGACATGATTTGACTGGAGTCTACACCATTAAGCGGCCAAAGTCAGACTCGGAATTGGCCAAACGGTAGCCGTCGAGAACAGCGCTTCCCACAAACGGTTCGGCGTTTCAATCCAATACGCTGCCGGAGCGGCGGAGGCGACTACCTAAACGTATCGCACGCCGCGATTCGCCCGGAATCCAAACCGCGCCGAAACCATTGAGCGCGCTCGGCCGAGGTTCCGTGGGTGAACGATTCTGGGTTCACGTAACCTTGCCCCATCCGCTGCAGTCTGTCGTCGCCGACCGCGCCGGCAGCGCGCATAGCGGCGCTCACGTCACTTTGGCTAACGAGGTTCCGCTGCTCCGTCGAATGGGCCCAGATGCCCGCGAAACAATCGGCCTGGAGTTCCAGACGCACCGACAAGGGATTCGCCTCCCGCGGCTCCTGCTGCCGCAAACGCTGCACCTTGGTCTCGATGCCCAGCAGCTTCTGCACGTGATGGCCGATCTCATGGGCAATTACGTAGGCCTGCGCGAACTCGCCCGGCGCGCCGAAGCGCCGCTTCAGTTCGTTGAAAAATTCCAGATCCAGATAAACCTTCTCATCGCCGGGGCAGTAGAACGGCCCGGTCGCCATGCTAGCCCTTCCGCACACCGATGGATAAGAGTTCCGGTAGAGAACCAGCTTCGCGTGGTGGTACGGTATTTTCTCCTGATCGGGGAGGAGCCGATCCCAGGTTTTCTGGACGTCGTCCAGCACGAACGAAACCAGCCTCACCTCGGGGCGTTCCCGCTCGTCGCGGGCCGTATCGGGCTGGCGGTGAACGGCCTGCGCTCCCAGCGACATTTCAATGATTAATCCGGCTAAAATCGCACCGCACGGGGATTGAAGATTCATATAGGAATGATTGACGTGTTACGATGATCATTACACATCCCGCCTTGTATTTTTAATAACTTAGATGAACCTCCGCTCTCTTTTCAGCCTGTTTTCGTCGGATCTCGCCATCGACCTCGGCACCGCCAATACGCTCGTTTACGCGAAAGGAAAAGGCATCGTCGTGAACGAGCCTTCGATCGTCGCGCTGAACAAGAATACGGGCGAGGTGGAAGCGGTCGGCAAAGAAGCCAAGGAGATGCTCGGGCGCACCCCGGGAAACATCGTGGCGATCAAACCGATGAAGGACGGCGTGATCGCCGACTTCAAGGTCACCGAGAAGATGCTGAATTACTTCATCCAGAAGGCGCACAACCGCAAGATGCTGGTGCACCCGCGGATTGTGATCGGCGTGCCGAGCGAGATTACGCAGGTGGAAAAGCGCGCCGTGATGGATTCGGCGTACCGCGCCAAGGCGAGCGAAGTGCATCTGGTGGAACAGGCGATGGTAGCGGCCATCGGTGCGGGTCTTCCGATCACCGAACCATCGGGCAACATGGTGGTCGATATCGGCGGCGGCACCTGCGACATCGCCGTGATTTCGCTTTCCGGAATCGTGTATTCACGGTCGGTGCGGGTGGCGGGAAACGCGATGGACGACGCCGTCATGTTGTACCTCAAGCGCAAATACAACCTGCTGATCGGCGAGCGCACGGCGGAGACGATCAAGATGGAGATCGGTTCGGCGTACCCGCTGGACAAGCCGCTGACCATGGAGATCAAAGGCCGCAACTTGATCGAAGGCGTGCCCAAGACCATCACCATAAAAGACGATGAAATTCGCGAGGCGCTCTCTGAGTGCATCGCCACGATCATTAACGGCATCCGCGTGGCACTGGAACGTACGCCGCCCGAACTCAGCGCGGATATCAGCGATAGGGGTATCGTGCTCACCGGCGGCGGGGCGCTGATCAAGAATCTCGACAAGCGCATTCGCGAGGAAACCGGCCTGCCGGTCTCGATCGCCGACGATCCTCTGGCGTCCGTCGTGCTTGGCACGGGCAGGATGCTGAGCGATTTCAAACTCCTGCGTAAGATCTCGATCGATTAGCGGCAAGCGTGCCTGGTCGAACACGCGAACCGAACACGCCGATCAAACCAGGAGAAGATAGATAGTGTAGCGCCCCACTGTCATGGAATCCATCTTTTACCGTTACCGGAACATCATTGTCCTGTTGATCGTGATCTTCGCGCAGCTGATTCTGCTTGCATGGCAGGTCCGAAACGACAGTGACGTGCCGATGGTGCGGGTGTGGGCCGTATCCGCGGTGGCGCCGGTCGCAAGCACCATCGAGGGCTTGCGAAACGGAACCATGGGATTCTTCAGCAACTACTTCGAACTGCGCAATGCACGCGAGCAGAGCCGGCGGCTGAAGACTGAAGTGGACCGGCTCCGCGTGGAAAATCAATTACTGAAGAATGAATTAGGCTCGGCACAGCGCGCCGAATCGCTGGCTGGATTCCAGGCGCGTAATCCTTCGAAAATGATCGGCGCGCGCGTTATCGCGGCAACCCCCGGGATGGGGACGAGGTCCGTGCTGATCGATCGCGGATCGCAGTCGGGGGTTCGAAGGGGAATGGCTGTGGTTACGCCCGACGGTATTGTGGGAACGGTGATCGCTGTTTTCCCGTTCGCCAGCCAGGTCCGCTCCGTGACGGACCCGGGGTTCGCGGCCGGGGTGGAATCGGAAAAAAATCACGTGCACGGCGTTTTGAAGGGGTTGGGGACCAGCAGCGCGCGGGTCGATTTCGTTCCCGTGGGACAGAAGATCGAAAACGGAGAAATGATCTTCACGTCGGGCGAGGATCGGATCTTTCCGCGGGGACTGCCGGTCGGCAGAGTCACCAGCGTGCAGGAGGGAGCGAGCTTCCAGGACATTACGGTGGAACCTTCCGGCACGGAGCAGGCTCCGGAAGAGGTGCTGGTGATCGTTGATCCCGTACATCAGGCGATCCCGGATGAGGCACCCGGCGACAGTCCCGTGTTTCTCGCTCCCGACTTAAGCGTGGACGATCACTCTCAGCCAGCAGGGGGGACCGGGCTCACGCCCGCCGACAAATTGCGCGATCAATACAAGAAAATCGGGGACGCCCAGAAGCACGTGTTTGGAGTGGGCGCGCCCGGTACGCTGCCGCCGAATTTCAATTTGAAAGTGCCGGGCGTCAATGCGCCTGCGCAGCCTGCCCCGCAGAGTGCCACGACGCCTGCGACACCGGATAAGAAATCCGTTCCCCCAGCTGCAGCTTCGCCCGATAAAAAAGCAGCACCGCCGGCGGCCAAACCTCCGGCGCCGACGCCTCAGACAGCGGCGCCGCGAACACCGGCGCCCCAGGCGAAAGAGCCGCAACCCTGATGGCCACGGGTAATCGCATCATGGTGGACAGCGCGCGACAGGTGCGCTCCGCCGCGTATCCGGTGTGGGTCTACTTCGCCATCCCGCTTTTGGCGCTCTTGATCCAGGTTTATCTGCCCCTCTTCGAGACGCTGCGCTTTATTTCGCGAATCGAACTTCCCCTGCTTGTGACGATCTACTTCGCGCTGATGCGGCGGTCGCAGCTGCGGGGTCTGGCGATCGGAATGACGCTGGGACTGGCGCAGGATTCCGTATTCCAGCAGCACATCGGCATGTACGGGATCTGCAAAACGCTTGTGGGTTATTTTTCGGCGTCCATCGGCATGCAGTTCGATGTCGAGCACGCATTGGTGCGGCTTATTCTGTGTTTTCTTTTTTACCTGTTTCACCAGTTTTTTTACTGGGTGCTGCAGAGATCCCTGCTCGATCAGCCGGCCGTGTTCGATATTCGGACGGAGCTGATTCTCGGCGCGCTCAACGCGGTCATCGGGGTGGCCTTGTTCCACCTCCTCGACAAGCTGAGAAAGAAGGAATAGCAAGATACACGCGGCTTCAACCGCGTCAAATGCAGGTGCGAACCAAACGCGGCTGAAGCCGCGTGTACCGTTGAAATTACCGGGTGCAGCAGATCTGCGGCGACAGTAGAGCTGGCGTCAGCGGCGTCGGCACCTTGAAGAAATTCTCCGACGCGAGGCGTTTGTAGACATCGCCTGCAACCGCCGATGCCATGGCTCCTATCGAAGGGCGTCCGCCCGTGAGCATGACGACAACCACCAATTTCCGGCCGCCGGTTTCGTTGAACGAACCGAACCACCCAAGGTGTGTGCGGCCTTCGCTGCAGGTGCCTGTCTTGCCGAGGATCTCATCTTCCTGTTTGGCGCGGACCGCAGTGCCGAACTCAACCGCGCCCCTCATCCCCGGTTTGATCTCCTCGATAAGATTGCCGATATCCAGATGGCGCTTGACCTCGGACTGGAACGTATTCACTTCCTCCTGGGACCGCGGATACTGCAGCCAGTACAACGTACCGCCGTTGGCGATCGCTCCCATCAATCCCGCAAATTCAAGCGGCGTCTGGGAAATCTCCTCGCCGAAACTGGTCAGCATTCCCATGCCGCCGTTCTTCGGCGGCGCGACCGGGAACGCTCCCGGATGCTCGCCCTCGATGTTCATTCCGGCCTTTTCACCGTAGCCGAACAGGTGGGCGTAGTAATTCATCCGTTCGTACCCAAGCTTGACGCCCAGATTCGCAAAGTAGTAGTTGTTCGAATAGGCCAAGGCGTCGGTGAGATCGAGAGAGCGCCTGCTCGAGAACCGTATCGGGCTGGTACGTTCGACAAGGCCTTCCCGCAACGCCGCGAGAGCTACCGAAACCTTGACTGTCGAACACGGCTGGAAACCGCCGCCGAGCGCCAGTGGTTGATTCACAATTGTCAGGACACGACCCGTGGCCGGATCGGTCACGACGACCGCTCCGTTCAGTGGTCCCAGCGCGTCTACCGCGGCTTTGCGAACGTTGAGATCCTCGCCATCGACTCTGTCATCAACGGTGGAATCCTTATAGGTGGGCTCATCCCACGTCTGGACCCAGCCTTTCTGGCGTGGCCGAACAGCCGCAGCCTTTGCGCTGACGGCTAGAACGGGCTTGGCGGTTGCCGTCACCGCGCGCGGGGCCATGATCGCGTGCGGAGCGGTAATGGCGGCGCTCTTCTTTTTCTTGTGACCCCTGGCCGGGGTGCTGGTGGATGTTGCCGCCAAGGCCGCACTGGCGATCAGGCCAGCAGCCAGAACCAGAGACGTTGCACGAAAGACCATTGAACGCAACAGCGCGCAAGACGGAGCAGACGAAAATGCCGACGATTTCCGGGGAGCAGCCGGAACCTCTATTGTGCCGCTTCTGAAAACATTGGTCAACTGATTTGTTCTCATCTCCGATCGCGTTTCAAACAAACCCTACTACCAGTCTATCGCCACCATGCTATGTTTTTGGGGTATCCCCCGGTAAACATTTAGCAGATTTAATGCTCCCAGCCGAACGCCCAAATTCCGTAAAAAGAAGCAACAGAGACTTTATCACGTTGAATCGCCAAGTGGTGGGGTGTGTACGCTGCCCCCGCTTGGTCGCGCATCGCAGCGAAGTCGCCATCACGAAACGCCGGGCATTCCTCGATTGGGATTACTGGGGTAAACCGGTTCCATCCTTCGGCGATATTTCGGCCCGGCTGCTGATTCTTGGTTTGGCGCCCGGTGCGCATGGTGCTAATCGTACAGGACGTATGTTCACCGGAGATCGTTCCGGCGATTTTCTGTACAAATCGCTTTACAGGGCGGGATTTGCCTCCCAGCCGGAGAGTCGCAACGCGAACGACGGCCTTCAGCTTCACGATGCGTGGATTACCGCGGCCGCGCATTGCGCGCCACCGGATAACAAGCCAACGCCTCAGGAGTTGCGCAACTGCCGTCCGTTCTTCGAGCGCGAACTGGAGTTGCTTAGCAATGTGCAAGTCGTCGTGGCGTTGGGGAAGATCGCATTCGACACCTGCCTGACCGTGCTCAAAAGCCACGGTGGGATCGAGCGCCTTTCGGATTTTCGTTTCGGACACGGCGTGCTTTACGACAGTTTGCGCCCTGCTCTGCTTGCCTCCTATCATCCGAGCCAGCAGAACACTTCGACCGGGAAGTTAACTCAATCGATGCTGGATGAAGTGTTCAAGCGCGCGGCTCAGCTTATCCGATCCGGACCAGTTCCCGCTGCACCGCGCCCGTAGTCGACGCCGACGTCGCAGTTACGAAAACATTGACTTCGGAGCGAACGCCGAAGTCTTCAAGATAGATTCCCGGTTCGACCGAAAAGAGCGCGCCCGGCAGGATGCGGCGCTCATCGTGCGTTTCCAGATTGTCCATGTTCGCGCCCGTGCCGTGTACTTCCGTGCCGATCGAGTGGCCTGTGCGGTGGACAAAACGATCCGCGAATCCTTTGTCGCGAATATGATTTCGCGCGGCGTCGTCCACTTCGAATCCACGAATGTAGCGCTTGGATTTCACGGCATCGGCGACGGCCTGGATGGCGCGGTCTCTGGCATCACGCACGGTTTCGAAAACTTCCCGCACGCGGTCCGGCGCAGTTCCGCAGAAGCCGGTCCACGTGATGTCGTAATAGATGGCGTCGGCCTGATCGAGCTTCGCCCACATATCGATGAGGACGAAATCTCCAAGGTGAACGGGCGAGTTGCTCTCGGGACTCGGTTCGTAATGCGGGTTGCCTGCATGAGCATTCACTCCCACAATAGGCCCGCTGTCGGTGACCATACCAGCGGCGCGGAATTGATCCAGCACAAAGTCTCGGACCATCAATTCATCGACGCCGGCCGAGTGCCTGGCGCCGATGAACCGGAACGCTTCAGCGCACACCCTGTCGACGCGCCCGCCGGCTTCCAGATGGGTGGCAAACTGCTCGTCGTTGAGACACGCCTCGAATTCCTGGATGAGTTCGGCGGAACTCGCGACGTCGACTCCCTGGGCACGCACGAGTTCGACCGTACCCGCGTCGACCATAGCAACATATGGAACCGCGCAGAGCGGCGAGTACTGCATGGCCACGCGCCCCAATCCCTTCAGGAGGCGGGCGAGTCCGGCGTGTTGCTCCTGCCAGCTGGAATATTTAAGCTTGTCTCCGGGCAGCGCATCGATGATGCCGGCTTCAATGCGATGCACCAGCCCGCGCGGCTCGCCGTTCGCCGGGATCAGGTAATACCAGCGCCGCGTGACATGTGCGGGCGGATGAAAACCGAGTACCCGATAAGCCAGGGGATCGCGTTCGTGGTGGTCGAAAAACAGCCAGCCGTCAAGCTTTTGGCGGCGCAGTGCTTCCTGGATTCTTTGGATGTCCATGCGATTCGAGAATAGCGCGATGCAGACGTTCCGGATCGACGCCGTCCAGTTCGACGATCTTCGTCGAGCCGGAGAAGCCGCTGACAAGGCGAACCGCCGCGGTGGTAACTCCGGCGAATTTGGCGAGGAACCGGACGATCGCCTGGTTTGCCTTGCCATCCACCGGAAGCGCGGCGATGTGCAGCTTCCATGCGTCTCCATGCTGGCCGGCGAATTCAGTCCGGCGGGCTCCTGCGCGGATCTTAAGCGTGAGTCGCGCTTTCATGTGCCACTGTTTTCCGCCATGCGATCCGCGCGCGCAGGTCGGTGACGCCCGCTGCCTGGCGCGAGGAAAGGACTTCAAAGGAGAGCACGTCATCCAGCCAGTCGTGACTTGAGCCGTCCGGATATTGCGTCGCGACAGTGACTGTGTAGTGCTGCGGGGTGAGCCAGCATTCGAATCGAAAATCGATGTCGAGCTCTTCGCCGGGCTCGAACGCTCCCAAATCCACCTGCTCGATCCTGGTATTCGTGCCGTAGATTTCCATGCCGATGCGATTACGGATGAGGATGCCGACCATTGGCTCCACGCGCCGCTGGCGAAACGCGGTGCGAATTCGAATCGTCACGCGCTCACCGCTGGTAACGACGCCGCACGGGCGCTCTTTTTCATCGATCAGGGTGACCTCAAGGATCTCGCTCGATCCATCGCCATGCCTGTTGCTCGCGGTGGGATGAATGCGGCGGTCGCTCAGTTCGAAAGCCTTTTGCCGCTCGAGGACCACGCCGATGTACTTGTCGATGACGTGCTTCGGCTCGCCTTGGGCCTCGATGCGCCCGTTCAGGAGAAAGATGGCCCGGTTCGACAGCTGCTTTACAAGACCGAGATCGTGCGAGACGAAGAGCACCGTGGTTTTCTTTTCCCGCAGCTCCTCAAACTTGCGAACGCAGCGGTTCGCAAAAACCGCATCGCCAACAGCGAGAGCTTCGTCGACGATCAGAATTTCCGGGTTAACGTGTATGGCTGTGGAGAAGGCGAGCCGGACGTACATTCCGCTCGAGTATTCTTTAACCGGCCTGTGAATGAAGTCACCGATCTCCGCGAAAGCCTCGATAAGGGGCAGATTGCGCTGCATCTCGGCACGGCTGATCCCCAGAATCTCGCCATTGATGAACACGTTCTCGCGGCCTGAAAACTCCGGGTTGAACCCGGCGCCGAGTTCCAGAAGCGCGGCCACGCGTCCGCGGGTTACAACGCGTCCCGTGGTCGGCTGAAGAATGCCGCTGACTACCTGGAGCAGCGTGCTCTTCCCGCAGCCGTTCGGTCCCACCAGACTGACGACCTCGCCGCGATCGACGCTGAACGAGATATCCCGCAGCGCCCAGAAATCCGTGTGCAAGGGCTTGCTGCGAAGGGGATTCAGCTCGCGGATGCGGTCGAACGGCGCTTTATACAGCCGATACACCTTCGAAACGTTTTGAACGAGCAGCAAACAACCAGTTTAGCGGCCTACTATCGTAACCATTGCACCTTCTACTTTCCTGGCTGCTGGCCGCGGTCACCGCATTCGGTGCCACGTCGGTATATGGCTATCGAGTGGTTCATGTTTACCCGCATGACCGCACCGCCTTCACGCAGGGGCTGGAATTTCGGAATGGATTCCTCTATGAGGGAACGGGGCTGAACGGAAGATCGAGTCTCCGAAAAGTGGAACTGGAGTCCGGGAAGGTTCTTCAGGAGACCCGGTTGGATGCGAAATACTTCGGCGAAGGTATTACACTTCCGGATCGGCGCATCGTGGAGTTAACCTGGGCGACCCATCGGGGGTTCGTCTACGACCGGAAGTCATTTCAGTTAATTCGGGAATTCGAATATCCCGGCGAAGGCTGGGGACTCACCAACGACGGCCATCAGATCAATAGAGCGATGGGAGGCCGCACATTCGGTGCTGGGATCCCATGACCTTCCGGGAGATGCGCCGCATCGACGTCCATGATGGACAGATGCCGGTTGGGGCGTTGAACGAACTGGAATATGTTCGCGGCGAGATCTTCGCGAACGTCTGGCAGACCGACAGGATCGCCAGAATCGCGCCAGTAGATGGCCGTGTCACCGCTTGGATCGATCTGGCTGGATTACTCCCGGCGGCCGATCTGGCTGAAGGTGCGGATGTCCTCAACGGAATCGCTTATGATTCGGCCGGCGGTCGCCTTTTCGTGACCGGAAAGCTTTGGCCAAAGCTTTTCGAAATTCTATTGATCCGGAAGTCATAGGCGAATAATGAGTGTCAGACCGCTGCCAGGAACGGTTGTTCCGACCGCGGTTATATTGAGGCTCAATTTATCGCCGGTGTGCAGGGCGGGCAGGTCGAAGCCGTCTGCAATATTGGAGATTGTCGCGCCCGCGGGAATCTGAACGGATACGTAGGCCGCGCCGTTCCGTTTGATCTCCAGAATGATCGGCAACAAGGCCGGGGCGGTATCGACAATCGCGTAAATGTCGCGCACGGATCGATCCGCATCCACGAGAATGGCGGGCGCGGCGTTCGTCTGAATCGCCAGATAGCCGGTGATCTGGAACGAATACTGGCCACCCGCCAAGGTCCGCAAGCCGGAGTCGACTGTACCGGTGTAGGGATTTACGGTAGCGGCCCCGGCGCCCAGCGCATTAGTCATAAAGAGTTCGGCGCTCGCGAGTCGAACGTTCGACAGGGCCACGGTGTAGCTCCAGTCCCCGCTGGCAGGGCTGCCGAAGAAATTCCTGATGAAGGGAACGATGACTACACTTTCACCCAGTTGGTACGCGGACAGAGGAAGCACATGACCAACCGCCGTTGTGCCTTGTGCGCCCCGCGTGACGATTGAGCTGCCGTCGGAATTCGTCCCGGTGACGAGAACGATCTCCTGGTCGATCTGAATCAAATGGCCGGGAGTGAAGGTCGCCCCGAGAGCGATGCTGGTGTCGGCAACAGCAATCGGCGCGGCGAGCGAAAACGGAGCCACACCATTGACCTCGTCGTAAAAGTGAAACGTATACGTTCCCGCAACGATGCTGCGCGTGTTGACGAGCGTGCTGAAGGCGATCTCCCCAAGATCCAGCACACCGCCGTTCCTGGGAGAGAGAATCACGCCGAAGACAGGCGCGGGCGGCACGCCGGAATCCGCGGCCAGCCCGCCGGATTCCCCGAGCACCCAGGATGTCAGCGGCGAGAGCGCATACGCCGCTTCTTCGTTTACCGCGTTTGCCGCCCGCGCGGAAATCTCTATACCGGCGCCGATGCGTTCGGGCACGTCAATCGTAATTGGGCTGGTACGTCCGCTGACTCCGGCACTCCAGGAATTCTCCGCAATCACGAAGAAACTTGTCGAATCCGGCTCGGTCAACCAGGGGACGCCGATCGTCACGGTTGTTGCCGTGTTGCCGACGATCGCATATTCCTGCCCCGCGCCCGTGCCTCTGGTAATGCGAACCATCGCCGATTGATACTGATTCACGATCAACTCGAGCGCCGTGTTGCCCACGGTCGTTGTCGAAAAAACGGTCGCGGCGGCTTCGGGCAACAGTTCCCAGCGCCAATAGACATTTACGTGGTCGAATTGGGGGTCGGGCGGAAGAACCATCAGCGGAGGGAAGCCGGTGTCGACGAAGGCCGGTGCGGAAGTCTGCGCTGAGGCGATCCGGAAAAATAACTGCGGATTGGCGCCGCGGTAAACGTTGAAGCTTACGCCACCGACCGGAAGCTGAATGCCATCGATAACAACCGAATTCGTGTTGACGCCGGCGGCGGTGGTTGCCTGCGCGATAAACGACAGCCGGCTCTCTCCGCCGTTGCCGTCCACCGTGCTTACGGCGTAGAAGTAATTGGTTCCGCCGGCCAGCGTTCCGCCCGTCGTGGCGATCACGGGCGCCAGGCCGATCAAGGGAGCCGTCAAAGTGCCAATCCGCCCCGATGGAGTGGTGAATGAAACGCTCAACTCGACAACCGCGGAGCCGTCGCTGGCCGTGACCTCGGCTTCCATGATCCCCAATTGCAGGTTTCCATTGGCATCGAGAATCGTACCCGTCACCGGCGCGGGCAATCCCGAACCTTGCCCCGGTTGCACGCCCAAGCCGCCGCTGATGCCCGTCGCCGTATCCGAATACCAATCGTCATCGTGGAGTTGGGCCGTGATGGTAGCGGTGCGGAAACTGTCCCCCGGCGATATCTTAGTGATGCGGAAGGGAGTCCGCTCCAGATTCTCTTTGATGTATGAGACCGTGATGAGGTCGCCGGGCAGCAGGGCGAGAGCTTTGACGCTGGTCTTGAACTGGATGAATGCGTTTCCCGGAATGCCGCGATTCAGACCCAGCAGCAACATCCGCGAAGCCTGACTGAAGGTAGAGATTCCGACCGCGTCCCATATGACGGCGACCTCCTGCCCACATAAGTCCACGTCATCTTCGTCTTCAAGAGACAGACTATCCTGCTGATATTGGTTGAAGGCGTCCTGAAACTCGATCGACAGCCGGTTTGGGGTGTCCTGCGCGCCCCTCTTCGAAAGTTGTACGCTTGAGCTTCCGTCTTTGTTGCGCGCAATCGAAGTAGCGTCGAATTCGTACGCGGGCCATCCGCCGTTGAATGGATTCAATGAATTGCTTCCGGGAGGCAGCGTCGCCTGCTGAAGGGCGAAGGTGTTCTCGACCCGCACTTCCAGCAGGCCCGCTCTATTGAGAACAAGATATAACCTTGCCCCGTTCCGGATCGAACGAATGATTTCGCCCGCGCTCTGGCTGATGTTCAGCGCGAAGTTGCACTGGAACCTGGGCAGCTGCGTATAGCCGCCGACCGGGTCGTCCACGGAAATCAACGCATCGGCGTAGGCCGCGGCGGTCGCGAAGCTTGCCGTATCGATCTGTTCGAGTGTGTATCCGCAACGCATCAGGATATCCAGCAACACCCAGGACGGGTTGCTCGAAAACTGTTGGCCCAGTAAATTACCGCTGGTGTCGAATTGCCAGAGCTGCAAACCCTGCATGAGTACCTGAACAGCCGGGATGCTGGTCCCACTGTTGATACGATTCGGGACCACTACGGACAAATAAGCCATGCTGCCGTAGGGGTCGCCCAACAAGTTGCCGTGCCCGTCGCTGAAGTTCGGATCCTGAGTTCCGTTTCGGGTCCCGGCGCCGATCAGGTTGTGCCAGCCGGTCGAGGTCATGTTCATCCCGCTCACGCCCTGCGGAATCACGATATCGTCGACGAGAACGGTCAGAACGCCCTGTACCTGGCCCATCCCGAGCAGCACTTCCATGCGCGTGAGATTCCCGTCGTTTCGGGAAAACACCACGTCCGGCGTTGTCCACTGCGTTCCATATACCAGCGGCACGAAGTCGTTGTAGGCCGCGGTATTGCTCTGGATTGCGGAAAGCTGCGAATTCTGTTGCCCCGAGCCGCGTACGAGAATGGTGGGCGGCAGGTACTCGATTCCCCCGAAGCGGCCTGTCGGCCTGCTACTGGTATCTACGGTGAACATTCCCCGCTGCTCGCAATCCGAACGCGAATGGGCGCAACTTGTGAACGGTACATTGCCATTGTTGCCATCGAGATTGCCAACTCCGTTCGTTTGGTCCGGAGAATATCCACAAGGGTAAAAAAAAGAGTATTTCCCTTTCGACGATCCGCCATCGACCGCTTCCAGACGCTGCGCGGCCGTTGACGGAAAGCGCCACGGACACATCCGCTCCACGCGCACGTTGGGGATAATGGTGCGCTGCATTGAGATGCGGTTCATCGCGCTCAGCCGAAAAGTGGTCTCGCCGATTGCGTCCGGCGGATTCATGAGACCGCTGAATACCACGGATGAGTCGGTTGTGGCCGCGCCTGCCACCAGATCGAAGAAGGCCGAATGGACTATGAGCTGCGCTCCTTTGAAACCGGTCTGCTGCTCGATTTCCGAGAGCTCCGAATCGGCGTTCGCCAGTTCGAACGATAGCTTTGGCGGGCCGCCGATTTGCGTGTCGGACGCCAACTGCGCTTCAAACTGGTTTTGGCGAACGACACGCCCTTCATATGCAGTGCCGTTCCAGGTTACGGATTGGCTGCTCCAATGCCGCATGGTGCCATCGGCCAGCGTGCAGTCGAAAAAGAACAGCGGCGTGTCCGCGCTAAGCAGTTCCTTGGCTGTGAGTTCGCTTTGCATTTTTTAAACCCGTGACACCAAATTGATCCCGCACGACGAAAGACCCACGCTCGTGATCGTGATCGTCAGCTCATCGTTGGCGAAGTACGTTTCCGGATAGATCCCCAGAGCCGCGACTGTCTGCTTGTATGCGGACGGATACGGCTGCGCTTCCACCTGCAGTCCCCAGATGTCGACCGTCTGCCCCGCTGCGAGTGCTATGGAAAAAGTGGATTGCACGGCGCCGCCGACACCTGCGCCGTTCACAAATGCCCGTTGCCATGCGGTTCCCACGGCTATCGTCCGCGGCGTTCCGTCGCGCTGCAATATAACCGTACCGGGTACGCTGCTGCGTAGCCAGGCGCTGAAACAGGCAACATAGTCTCCAGGCACTCCCAGCGACTGCTGAAGCGACTGCACTCCTGCGCTCGGATTGGTAAGCACCGAGGCCCTCGTGGTTCCCACCGGGTCGGTTACGCCGGCGGTGGTCTGCAGCAATCCCAGCTGCCAGGACGATTGTGAAAGGCTCTCGCTCCATCCGAGCAAATTCGCCAACGGGTCGATAAACGTGAACGGCGCAAACCCACCCTGCGACGCGGTGAACAGATCGCTGAGGTTCTGAACTTCCGAAGGCACCAGATCCCGGTAGGAGAGTTTCCACTGGATCTGCCCGGCGGTTGTGTCCGGCAACAGGATGATTTCGCCGTCTTCCATTTGATTGGCGATCGCCCGCCAACGTCGCGAACGCGTGACCGGATACTGCGCGACCGATCCTGCGCCCACCTGTGGAAAGAAGCTCATGGGATCTCCTCGATCAAGACCGTTGTCTGCCCATCCATCTCGCGGTTCATCGTCGCGTCGAATTGTTGGCCCGAGATCACGCAACTTGTTACGTTATCGCCCGTCACCGGATCCTTAAATGCAAACGATGCGGTGCCCTGCTGCTCGACAAATGCGATAAACGCGCCCAACTCCCGTTCGTCAAGCAGATCGAGTTTCAGCGTCCATCGCCGCAGCCCCACGCCGATCAGCCGGAATTTTTGTTGGCTTCCATCCATGAACCGGACGGCTTGAGTCGAATAGCGCACGCCGCGATCGAGTGGATACTGCGCGACCGCTTCAGTCTTCAGTACCGGGAAGGTAGCCATGGGTTTACAGGCTCGCGACCACGCCGTTGATCGGATGCATGTTCAGCATTGCCTCGCGCACCGCATTCGCGATATCGTCGCTGTGGTCCATGAATGACCGGCTATCCATGGCGTTCACATTCACCGTGACCTGGTTCGGCGCCGTCTGACTGCTGCCGGCGGCGGGGGGTACCGGGCTCGCCGCATTCGGGACCGCCGAGTTCGGCGTCGCCGAGTTCAAGTCCCCGCTGATTGCGACGCGCGGAGGCGGTATGTACAGCGGAAGAGGCTTCGGCGCCGAACTCCCGCCGAACAAACTCGCGATCCCCGAAATCAGCGGCGAAAGCAGACCGAGAGCGCCGCCGCCAAAAAGACTCGACGCCACGCCTCCCGCCGCGCTTAACGCCGAGCGACTACTCTGGGCCGATGTATTGCCCTGAATCGCCTGCGTGTTGGCCGTGATGAGCGCGGCCTGCTGCTGATAAGCCGTGCGCAACTGGGCGATCTGCTGCCCCGCCTGAGAGAGCGACGTCGAAAGATCGCTGTTATTGCTCGTCAAGCTCACACCGATCGCCGGCGGGTTCGGAATACCTCTTCGCCCTTTCGGTTCAACCGCCTTAAAAGTTTCCTCAATGCTGCGATGCGCCATCTCGTTCCTCCCGTTCCATCTCATCCCGCAAAATCAGAAATGCATCCACTTTGCGCGCCGCCATCTCGCCGAGCGGCTCGTCAACGCCGAGCCGCCGCCGGACAAAGAACTCCTCAAGCAGCGCCAGGCTTTCGCCCGTCACCAGCGACTTCGGGCATTCCTCGGTGTGCATCTGTCCGCGCCCCCAGACAACGTGGGGCTCGCCGCGCTTCTCATCCGCCAGGAACCCGCACCGGCGTTTCGCCTCCAGGCCGTGTTGCCTGCAACTCACGCAATTCCACCCGGCCCGGTTCGAGAGTTGGAAGTGGAATGCGACGATCAGTTTTTTCTTTCGTTCTCAACCAGCCCGCACTCGGCCCTCACGGCCGTCAGCGCTTCGAGAAATAATTCCTCCGGGCCGCTCTCGATCAACGACTCGGCCGTCGCCGCGGCGCCATCCAGCTCCAGCCCCAGAACCTCCTCGAGGCCCCAACGAAGGTAAAGCCGGTCGATCTCGGCCCCCAAAAGGCTGGCCTCCATTTCGTTTCCCGCGTCGCGCCCCGCTTCGAAATACTCCAGCCGGACCGCGAGGTCGCGAACCTTCCGCATCAGTTCGATCCGGCGTCCGAAAGTCATTCGCGCGATCACGAATTCGACACCAGGGTGCTCCTTCGATGCGACCACTTTCCTGCTGCACCAACTCGTGCTGTTAAGAGGAGATGCGCTTGTCATCCGAACGCCACCACGATTTCGTCTTCCGCGGTGCCTTGTGCCCGCATATCGGTGAATTTCCACTGCAGCCGCCTGTCGGAGTCGTCGTATTGCGGGACGCTCGGTACAAGACTTTTTAGAAAGATGCCCATGAGTTGCCCGGGGACCTGGCCCAACTGGAACATCATGCCTACGGGCGACTGTTGCCGTGCCGCCTGATACAGCGCTGTGGTCGCGGAATTATCCTGGCCGAACAATTCCAACGTCACCGATACCGTGCGCGTGCCCGGTACAATCTCAAGCGGCAAAATGGTCCCGAACTCTTTCGATCTCGTCTCCAGATCGTTCTGAATCTGAATCGAGGCGGCCGACACGGAGAAAAACTGACTCGGGGAGACGCCCAGCCAGACTTCGCCCAGATTGCCCGGCACCGGCGAGTAGATGAAACCATCCAGGGCGGGCTCTCCGGGAAACGTCGCGAGTCCGCCCTGCCCAGCTGTGAAGGATGCACTGTCGATCACGTCCCGCGCAGTGCCCTTGAAGTCGAATTCGTGGAAGTCGCCGTTTAACTTCACGGTCAATCCATCCACCGCCGCGCCGCAAAGAAGCCTCTGCACAGCGGTCGCCGGATCCCAGTAATCGAAAATACTGACGCTGGGCAGTTGTTCCGCGAGGCTGTAGGTTGCAGTGTGGCCAAGCGCCGCCCCCGCCGCCGGTGCGATTGAAAACGGCGCATTCACAACGACGGTTTGCGAATTTGTGATCGAGGCGACAAATCGGATCTCGCCGCTGGACGTTATAGCTTGTCCCGCAGTCAGCCCATGCGGCGTGGCGAACGCGATGCTCGACGCCGTGCATCCCGCAACGGCTGTGTTGCCAACCCACAGGACACCTGGTGCCCCCATGGCGGCCTCGAACAACGGCCCATGGGAGGGCAATGTCAACGGATCGGGCCAATCCCTCATGTAAGTGGTCATGTCGAACGACGTCTGCAGCCGCATCCCCACTGGCACGCCTTGCCAGGTTCGACTCCCTGTCTTGTCCCGGCGCTGACTCTTTTCCCGCTGCTGTTGCGCCGTCAATTTGACGGCTGGAATACGGTTGCCCGGCGCCATCGCCGGTACCTGGCCGTAGGCGCTCTCACTCCCCACATACCAGCGGTTCGCGTTTGATGAAATGTATGCCATCGCTTACTTGCTGACCTCCACGTCGAATCCTACTCTTGCCCGTTGCAGAAAATTCCTGCCGCCCCGCCCGACGGTCTCATAACTCACGTCATATCCGCCCGCGTAGAACAACCCGGAGCCCCAGTCGCCCCGCGAGTCGTCAAGGAGTGCGCAAACGGCATCCACATATGCTTCCGTGCTCGGCTCAATCCCGTCCAGTTTGTCCTGCGAGTTCCGCACTTCCACGACCGTATGCACCTTCCCCGAAAACTGTCTGAATTTTTCCTTCAGCGTGTTCGACAGCTTGTCGCAATAAACCAGCAATGCCGGATATTGCACGTATCCCGTCTTCTCGCTGATCTCGACGCTCGCGTTCAACGCCACAATCGTTCTTAGCCCCACGGCCCGCAGGCTTGAATCAGCCTGTTCCATCGCCCCGATGCGCACATTCACGCCGCTGGCTGTCGATGTCAACATCGATACGACGATCGAAGTCAACGCCCCATTAAGCCCCGCCATCCGCTAACCCCTCAAGACCGTCCGCGCCAGGGGGCGCGTGAAGTCCGGCATTTGACCGTTGCCCGGCAACGGCCCCTGCGTCACCTGCCCGGGAACATACAGAAAAGTCGAACCGACCGGGAGCACCACGTCATTCTGCAGGAACATTGCGGCGAGCGATGTGCCGGCATACACGTTGAAGCCGACTGCGTTCCTGGGGGTGCCGGACACCGCGACTGTCATCAGATTCCCGTCCGTCACCGTAATCGACGCAGCATAAGACGGCGCGCCCAGCTGGCCTTTCGAATTCACCCACGTGACGCTGGCATAAAACGTTCCGCCGCTCTGTGGCCCGGCGACCGCGGAAAGAATCGGCGGCGCGGCTTGAATCACGGGGTCGCTCACCAGCCCAAGCCCGCTCGCAATGAAGCTTTCACTGGCGTCTCGCGCCAGGCTCGCGTATTCCTGCCATTTCGCCTGATAACGGTCGACAAGCTGACTGAAGTATGCATCGCGATAGATAAGCGCGAGCGCGTGCATGGTTTCCCAGCGTTTCAAAGAAGGCGTGACCACGATCTGATCGATATGCAGCCTCGGACCCCAGAGCAATTCGAGCGTCGGATGCGGCCTGTTCAGCCACAAGTGCAGGTCCGTCCGGATCTCCTCGACCGCCAGCCGCAGCTTGGTCGAGACGTTGATGCCGGTGACCAGCGCAACCTCCAGCAGGCCGGCATCCTGATCGGTCAGATCGTCGATCGTCGACGCCGGTCCATCCACGAACAGTGCCATGGTCAGCCCCGCTCTCTTTGCTTCCTGAGTTCATTTGCCGGAATCACCATCACCTGCACTCGCCTCGCGGCTTCCTCCTGCTGGTGCGCCTCCCTGGCCTCGCGATGGGCCTCGTGGAAGGCGAGGGTTTCCTCGTCCGTTGCCGCACGTGCACGTACTTCCGCGATCAATTTCGCCGCAACCGAACGAGGCACTTCCGTGCGCACACCGGCTTTGCCGCCTTCGGGCGTCTCGAGGCTCACCACGACAAGGTGTTCCCCGGTGAGCTCGGCATCGACTTCCCGAACCTTCTTGTAGTACGACCGCAAATCCATTGATTTCTCCTCTGTCTGGTACAAATTCGCCGATTCCGGTACACGCGGACTGCACGCCGCGTTTTTCAAATTGCGAAAGGAACGCGGCTCAAGCCGCGTGTACCGGTCTGAACCATAACTAGCTGTTGATCTGAACCGCGAATCCATTCCGCAGAACCGCGCAGCCGTAGAGCACGTCAACCGTGAACTGCTGTGAAAGAGTGTTCGGCTGATAGCTCATCGTGACGCGCATTCCGAAGTTGCCCAACTCGGCGTATTCGGCGATGGCGCCCGTTCCCGGCAGCGGCTGTGGCAGACGGCGAACCACAAGCCCGATCGCATCTTTGCTGAACGCGAGGTTGTGAGTGTTGATCGGAGCGCTGCCGGTCTTCGGCACATACTGAGACCGGAAGACAAAGAAGTCTTTGATCTTTCCGATGGTGCCGTCCACCAGTGCTCGTAGTCCCGCGTCGCCGGTGTTTTGAAACTCGCTGAAACGCGGTATCTGGCGCATCGCCGAATAGGTATTGCTGTCGACGACCAGGTACTTCGGCGCGTTGGACGGAACCTGCGCCTGAAAAAGCGAAGTCTCCGCCTGGTCCAACAGCGCTTCGGTTACCGGCGTTCCCGCCGTACCGAGCGGAGCGTTCGACGTAAAGCCCGCATACAGGTTCAGAAGATCGCTTTCGATCTTCTCCGCGATCGCCACTACCGCGGGCTGCATATACACCCTCAGCAAATCCGGAACGGCCAGGACCTTCAACACGTCCGGGATCTGAAAAGTGGCTTCGCAGTGCGTATTCAAGACGATCTGCGCGTTGCCGAGGTTCGGATTCTGCGACACAACCGTCGCGTTACCGGTACCGGTAACATCCGCGAGATTATTGGCCACAAGCTGTGGCGCGATCGGCACATTGACGGTATCGCCCGCTTGTGCCAGGGTCGGTTCATAATCGCGATTCACCAGGTTCCCCATCACGAGGTTCCCCACAAGAGCTGGTAATGCATCGGCCGCCACCAGCTTGACTATCGCGTTTGCTACATTTGCTGACGTAATTGAAGGCATCGTTCTCCTTAAAGCGTTTCTTTGCCGCCAGCGATCTTTGCCGCCGGCGTTCTCTCTTCACTCACCTGCGAAACGAGGACTGCACTCCCCGCTATGTCTGCGTCGTCACCACACGCAAAATCTCCTGGCGCGCTCGCTCCAGCTCCTCTTTGCTCATCGCCGGGTTGATCTTGTCCAGATCGAATCCGCCGCCGGTCGCGGCCTTTTGGCCCCCAGTTACCCCGGTACCCCCGGCAATCCGGGCCGGCAGGAACTCGGGGTTATCGTGAACAAAACCGGCGAGGAACTCCCCGACGGACTGTTCGCCGTCCTCTCCGCGCGCCATCAAGCGGCCGTCCTCGGCGCGCACGATTCCGTCCTGCACGGCTTTGTAGGCAAGATCGACTTTCGTCACGCCCAGCTTCTGCAGCTCCGTGCGGATGCTTGTGCTCCGCTGGGCTTCATCCGCTGCGGCACGGCTGCGTTTGTTCTCTTCCACGAGTTCGTTCACCCGCTTTTCGAGCTGCTCGCGACGCCGCCTCTCCTCGTGCAGTTCTGTCTTGTACGCCGGCTCCCGCCGCGCGGTATCCTGCCGCATGTATTCGTCGACCGCCTGCTGCACGATCTCCTGTACGTTCACTGGTTCGCTCATATTCTTTTTTCCTCTTCTGCTGAATACGGTTATGCCGCCCCGTCGATTTCTTCCGCAATGCGGTTCTTGATCTCCTGCCGTGAATCGCAGAGATACTTCATCGCCACCCGCTTCTGAATCTGTTTGGCCAGCGTTGGCGACTGAATCCCCAGTGCCAGCAGGCTTTTCGCGTCGTTCGCCTCGGTGTTGAAATCGGTAATATCGAATTCGTCCAACCCAACTACGTCGATTGCAAGGCCGTCCTGTCGCGCCGCCACAATCGCGCTCAGTACGTTCCGAATCGAATCCTTGACGATGGCCCCGTAGGCCCGCAGAATCTCCTGCGTCACACTGAAGTCCCACTGTCTGCTGAGGCCGGACTGAGTCGAGCCGGACCCGTCGCCCGCCTGCTGCATCAGATAGGTGATGCGGTAGATCTCATCCTTGAGACGTCCCAGGTTGTCCGCCGCGATCTGAAAGACGTTCCCCGTTGGCTCCGTCCATCCGAACTTGTCTTCCGGGCCCAGCTGGATGTAATAACTCTCGCCGGTGATCTGGTTGAACTCGCGCTCCGAATAAATGACCGGCATCGCGAACAGTCCCATGGTCAAGGCCCATCCCAAAGCATTCGACTTGTTGAAATGCTCCAGCTGCAGCAGCGCGATTTTGTTCGCCAGCCAGAGCCCCTCGCTGACCTTCAGATCGAACACCGGCACGCGCCCAATTCCGGCGAATCCGTGACTGCCCTGATCCACCATGTCAACCGTCTTCTGATCCGCCCCCACGCGCTCGTAGATCTCATACTTTTGCCGGTCGTAGTAAATCCACCGGGTTTCGCGCTTCCACCCGAACGTCTTGACGCTGTCCTGCTTGAGCAACGACGTCCGGATCACCACCCACTCCAGCTCGCCCCGCTGGTCGTGACTCCAATTGATCAGCTCATCGGCGCTGTAAGACACCAGATAGGCCCGGCTGCGCCCCGACGCATCTTCGTCGGCTCGCGTCAACGCCGGGCCATCGGTGCGCGGAAAATCGACCACCACATACGATTTCCCGCAAACCAGCGCTTCGGTAAGCTGTTGTTTGAAAAACTGCGTCAGCGTCGTCCCGCGCAGGTCGCAATTCTGCACGAATGCCGCAAAGAAATCCTTCGCCCGCTCATTCGTACCTTCGAATTCCAACACCGGCTCCCGCCTGACCAAGGTCGCGGTATACCAGTCCACGATGGAGCCCAGATAGTTCTCGTAGAAGACCCGCGCCAGCCGTTCCTGATAGACCTCGATCGGCTCCTTCTGCCGTCTTAAAAGGTATTCCGCAGCGTTCTCGCGGAAGTGCTCACCCCCCGCATAAAGGTGACGGTAGCGGCGCCACATGCGCGACTTCGCGGCGTAGTCCGGATGCTCCTGTTCGATATGTGAGTTAGTCGTCAAAATAGCCTCTCTCCGCGTTCCCCGATCATTGCGCTGCGGTCTTCCTGCCAGATCAGATACCCCAGCGCATCCGACAGGTGAGTCCGTTTCCTGTCCTTGTCTTTATCGATCTGCGTGGAATCTTCCTCATAGGAAACCTGCTCGAAATCATCGATCAGCTCCCTGCATTTCGGATCCACGAACAACCGCACCTCATCCCGCGCATTACGCAGCCGCGCGTTCACCAGCGATACGCGATCCCGCACCGGCGGATTCGCCTTCGGGACCCGGTACACAACCTTCGCGCGGTGCGAGGCGAAATA
>Ga0070733_10000187_pt1 | contig 57243 bp, 52 predicted proteins | sample Coa_R1_9_FD_66450 | JGI IMG/M metagenome (GOLD analysis project Ga0070733, IMG submission 66450) | Surface soil microbial communities from Centralia Pennsylvania, which are recovering from an underground coalmine fire - Coalmine... | ecosystem: Environmental > Terrestrial > Soil > Unclassified ... | reverse complement strand
TTCGATCAGGACGATGTCACGGATCGAAAGACGTGCCAGCATGAAAGATCAATTCCTAGCCAGACCCAGCTTCTTGAAGGCCCTGGAAATAGGCGAGTCCTGATTCTCGCTCGGCTCGAGACCGCCGGACCTTACAAGATTATAGGCGTCCTTGTACCAGGGGCTGTCGGGAAAATTATGCCCGAGCACGGCCGCGGCCGTTTGCGCCTCGGTGACGATGCCGATCGCCATATAGGCTTCCGTCAGCCGGGCCAGCGCTTCCTCGACATGCCGCGTGGTCTGATATTGCGTCACCACGGTCTTGAAGCGGTTGATGGCGGCGGTGTAGTTGCGCTTCTGCATGTAAAAACGGCCGACATTCATTTCGCGGCCCGCAAGCTGGTCGCGCGCGGCTTCGAGCTTGGCCTTGGCGCTGACGGCATATTCCGACGTCGGGTATTTGCGGATCACTTCCTCAAGGGCAGCGATCGCCTTCTCGGTGCGGCCCTGATCGCGGGTGATGTCGGGAATCTGGTCGTAATGCGAGGCCGCGATCAGGAATTGCGCGTAAGCCGCATCCGGACTTCCCGGATGCAGGGTGACGTAACGGGTCGCAGCTCCGATGCAATTGTCATATTCGTTGGCCTTGTAGAAGGCGTAGGCCGACATCAGAAGCGATTTGCGGGCGAGGTCCGAATACGGATGCTGGCGATCGACTTCCTCGAACTTCTTCGCCGCATCCTTGGGAGAGTGCTTCTCGTTAACAAGGTACAGGCCCTCATTGTAGAGCTTTTCCGCGGGCTCTTCGACGAAGGTATCGTCCTTTTGGGTGACCTTGTCCCACACCTCGCTGGCGGTGCCGCATCCGCTCAACGGGATAGCGAGGAAGGCAAGGCCCAAAGTAAGGCGCAGCGGCCGCGCATGCCGATGAAGGCTGGAGCGAATGGATCGCCGGTGCAGTGCGAGCGTCATACGCTTTGTCGACATAGATTAAGACCTGACGCCTGTGGTGCGCTGTCCGATGCGCGCGTCCGGAGCGTGTCATGGACGCAAATGAAGATCACGGCCGGCTCCGGCGCCGGCCCGGCCCTGTTTATCTAAAGTAAGTCCGTTAACCAACCGAATACGCAGGCATTTCGCCCGGATTAAGGCGGCTCCATGGCGCCGCGGCCCGTCGCGGCGAAGACAAAACTGAAGGGGATCTCAGGAGACGATATCCGAGAGGGACGCTCAGGACATTTCGAAGCCGAAAGTCGGGACATTTCGAAGCCGAAAGTCGGGACATTTCGAAGCCGAAAGTCAGGCCATTCCGAAGACGACGGTCAGGAGACGTCGGGGCCGTAGGCGGGGACGACCATGCCGCCGACCATGCCGCTGCCGACCTCGGCGTGGGTCCGCGGACGGCGGACGGTTTCGGCTTCCACCACCCGATAGGCGCTACGGTCGGCCATCAGGGCGGTGAGCACGGCGTGGTTGAGCTTGTGGCCACCGCGAATGGAACGGTACGCGCCAAGGAACGGAAGGCCGGCGAGAGCGAGATCGCCGATCACGTCGAGCACCTTGTGGCGCACGCATTCGTCGCTGTAACGAAGGCCATCGCTGTTGAGCAGACGCTCCTCGTCGAACACCACCGAATTCTCGAACGAAGAGCCAAGCGCAAACCCGGCAATCCACAGCCTTGCCACGTCATTCATGAATCCGAAGGTCCGGGCCCGGCAAATCTCGCGGCGGAACCTCTCGGGGGAAAGATCCAGCGTATATTTCTGGTGGCCAATCACGGGGTTGGCGAAATCGATCTCGACTTCGGCGCGGAAACCGGCGCCATGGGGCCGCAACTCGCCGAATGAATCGCCCATCGCGACCTGCACCGGCTTCAATATCTGGATGAAGCGGCGCGGCGCCGACTGGGTGACGATTCCGGCCTGATCGATCGCGGCGACGAAGGCGGCGGCGCTGCCGTCCATGATCGGCACTTCCGGACCGTCGATTTCGATGGTGGCGTTGTCGACGCCCATGCCGCGCAGCGCTGCCAGCACATGCTCGGCGGTGGAAACCAGCGGGCCTTCACGGTCGCCCAAAACGGTCGCGAATTCGGTGGCGATCACAGATTCCGCAGACGCCTGAACCTCCCGGTCACAGCCCTCCAGGCCGGAGCGGACAAAAATAAAACCTGCATCCACAGATGCAGGCCCAATGGTGAGATTGACCGGTAAGCCGGAATGAACACCGACGCCGATGACGCTGGCTTGCGAGCGAAGCGTTGTCTGCCGGCCAAACTTCATTCGAAAACTGCCCACACCGACTCACCAAGAGATCGAATCGACAACACCCCTGCGTCGAAACGTCTCAAAGGTTCCCCAAGTCACGGCAGACAATACCATTGCCCCAAAGCGCGCCAACTCACGCTTTTTTACCAATTGTTACCCTATGTCTGCCGTATTCGCGCCAAGCGTTGAGCTAAATTGGACGCGCCCGGGGCTGGTTCGGGTGCCGCCATCCCACCACCAAAAACATAATTAATCATTTAATATCAGTTGTTTATACGAATTTTAGCGGTCGCCTTAATTATGAAAGAAAAAAGGCCCCGGTGGAAAACCGGGGCCCTTTGCTTCGTCAGAAAGATAACAAATTTCAATTCACCTGCCGGCGCAGAAACGCGGGGATATCAAGATGGTCGTCCCCCTGTGGCGTCGCTGCAACAGGCGCCGGGCGGCCATGAGCGTCCAGACCCTGGGGCGCCGGCCGGGGGGCGTATTCCGATACAGGCCCGTGAGCCGCGATTTGCTGGGATACCGGGCGCGGAGGTTTCCGGTCCGGCAAAGGCGGCATCTGCGGCATGGCGGGACCCGACGCGCGGGCGGCGATCGGCGGCTCGGTTTCCTCGTCGCGGCGGCCGAGGCCGACATTGGCCAAGCGCTGCAACAGCGACATCCTGCTCTTTTGCGGATGCTCCTCGTCGACTTCGCCGCGGGCGTGCCGGATTTCGTTCTGGGCTGGCATGGGCAGGTCTTCAAATTTCGGCATCCTTGGCGCGCGGCTCGGCGGACGCTCCGCTGCTTGCGGGATGAAGGTTTCGGGAGGCGCCTGCTCCTGCGTCGAGGCCGCCGCCACATCAGGATCAGGGAACAGCGACGGCTTCTGCGCGATCGGACGCACCGTGACATCGCCATAAGACGCACCCTGCAGCGGCGCCGAGGGAGCGTCGGGCGCAACCGCCGCGGCAATCGCCGCAAGGGCTGCACGTTCGACATTGTTGGAGGGGCGCTGCGCGGCGGAGTGAGTCGGCTTTGCGGTGCCCTCCAGTTTCTGGGCGCGCTCGGCAAGCCGCGCGTTGTCGGCGCGAAGCCGCGCGGTCAATTCGGCAAGACGGGAATCCGGACCCGAATTCGAGGCCACGCTGCCGGACGATTGTGCCGCCGCGCCGGCGCTCCGGGAAATCTGCGCCTGTTCGATGCCGGTGGCGACCACGGAGACGCGAATGATGCCGTCGAGCGTTTCGTCGAAGGTGGCGCCGACGATGATATTGGCGTCCTGGTCGACTTCCTCGCGAATCCGGGTCGCGGCTTCGTCGACCTCGAAAAGCGTGAGGTCCTTGCCGCCGGTGATCGAGATCAGGAGGCCGCGGGCGCCCTTCATCGAGGAATCGTCGATCAGCGGATTGGCGATCGCGGCTTCAGCCGCGGTCAATGCGCGCTTGTCGCCGGACGCTTCGCCGGTACCCATCATCGCCTTACCCATTTCGCGCATCACGGCGCGGACGTCGGCGAAGTCGAGGTTGATCAGGCCTTCCTTGACCATCAGATCGGTGATGCAGGCCACGCCCGAATAAAGCACCTGGTCGGCCATCGCGAAGGCATCGGCGAAGGTGGTCTTCTCGTTGGCGACCCGGAACAGGTTCTGGTTCGGAATGATCAGCAGCGTATCGACCACCTTGTGCAGCTCGGCGATACCGGATTCCGCCGTGCGCATACGACGCTGGCCCTCGAAGTGGAACGGCTTGGTGACGACGCCGACGGTCAGGATGCCCAGTTCGCGCGCGGTCTTGGCGATGACGGGGGCAGCCCCGGTACCGGTGCCGCCGCCCATGCCGGCGGTGACAAACACCATGTTGGCGCCGGAGAGGTGATCGCGGATCTCATCGATGACCTCCTGCGCGGCGGCGGCGCCGACATCGGGTTGCGAACCGGCGCCCAGGCCCTGGGTCACCTGGGTGCCCATCTGGATGATGCGCTGGGCCTTCGACATGGTGAGCGCCTGCGCGTCGGTGTTGGCGACGACGAAATCGACGCCCTGCAGTCCGGCGGTGATCATGTTGTTGACGGCATTGCCGCCCGCCCCGCCTACGCCGAATACCGTGATCCGCGGCTTCAGCTCGCGAATGTCAGGGACGTTGAGATTGATGGTCATGGTTGCCTCTCGATTACGCGCGCGTTGGTTCGCCTCGGCCGGCGGCCGCGGGGGTTGGTGAAAGTCGAATCGGTGCGGAAAAGAGTCATCAGAAGCCCTCTCGAAGCCATCGTCCGACCTTTCCCAGATAGCCGTCAGTCCCTGTTCGCAGGTGCCGCGTATGCCGCGGTTCGACGTGTTCAAGATGAGCGTATTGCGGATAGACAAGGAGCCCGGCGGGAACCGCGAAGGAGGCGCTCTTGGCCTCGTTGGGCAGCCGGCTAAAGCCGAGCGGGCGGCCGATGCGGACCGGCCGGTTGAGTACCCGGGTCGCAAGCTCAAGGGTTCCGGTGAGCTGGGAAGCCCCGCCGCTCAATACCACCCGCGCCTTCGGCTCTGCCGCAAAGGGAGAATCCGCGAGCCGGTCCCTGGCCATCTCAAAAATCTCCTCGGCACGGTGCCGGACGATGTTCGCAATCGTGGCACGTGACACGATTTGCGGTACGTCCAGCTCGTCGTCGCCGGCAGACGGCACGGACATCAATTCACGCGTGTCCGACCCGCCAGTCAGCACCGTGCCATATAACGTCTTGATTCGCTCGGCATCTGCAATGCATGCGCTCAGGCCCCGCGCCAGATCCATGGTGATGTGGTGCCCGCCGAGCGCAAACCCGCTGGCATGCACGAACCGGCCCCCCGAATAGGTCGCGATCGTGGTGGTTCCCGCCCCCATTTCCACGACCGCGGCGCCGAGATCGGCCTCGTCGTCGGTCAGGACCGCAAGGCCCGCCACATAGGGGCTCGCCGCCATGGCCTCGACATTGAGGTGACAGCGCTCGACCACCAGCATCAGGTTCCGCGCGACCGTGGCATCCCCCGTGACGACGTTCATATCGACGCCGAATTGGCGTGCGATCATGCCTTTTGGGTCGCGAACGCCCTTGACGCCGTCGATCGAATAGCTGACCGGCAGCGCATGCAGCACGGTGCGGCCCTCCCCCGTGGCATGGCGCATGCCGGCGGAGGTGACACGTGCGACGTCGGCGGTCGTGACCGCCCCGCCCCTGATGTCGGATGCCGCCTCGATCAGGTGACCCTGCAACCGCCCCGCCGAGACCGACAGCAGGACCGATTCGACCTGCACCCTGGCCATCTCCTCGGCAAGCGCCACGGCCTGGCGGACCGCCTGTTCGCATTCGGCGAGATCGACGACCGCGCCCGCCTTGACGCCGCGCGACTGGATCTGGCTGTAGCCGATCAGCTCGACCGCGTGGCTGCGCCCGCGCAAGGCGTCGCTCGGCGGACACGGCGTGAGCCGCGCGATCATGCAGGCGATCTTGCTGGTGCCGATGTCGAGGGAGGCGACCAGCGCGGTGCGCTTCTGCGGCATCGGACGCGTCTTCGGCGTCTGGTTGCGATTGAAGCCGCTCATGCGTCGCCGACCTTCTTCTTCGGCTTCCTGTCCTTGAACAGCTCCTCGCGCACTCTTGCCGCGGCTTCGGACAATTGCACGGTCAGCCGGTCCGGCAGCCGCATGTCGACAGCGACAATGTCTCGGGAAAACAGGTGCTCTTCCTTGTCGAGCGTGCTCAGCGTGGCGAGCGCATTGCCGGCGTCGTTTTCCGGAAGCTTGACGTCGAGACCGTCCTTGAGCCTGAGATTCCAGCGCCGCTCGCCGACGAATATGGCGGCCCTGGTCACCGAGTTCACCCGCGGATAGCGCGCAAGCAGCGCCAGGAACTCCTTGGCATGGGCTTGGGCGCCCTTGCCGACCACGAGCGGCAGCGAGAGGAAACGCGCAGAGACGTAAGGCTCCAGCACCGCGCCGTCATCTGATATCACCGACAGGCGGCCGTCGAGCTGCCACAGCGCGAAGGCCGTGCGTTCGACGATGTCGATCCGAAGCTCACCAGGATAAAGTTTCAGCACCGTGGCGTCGCTGATCCAGGGATTGGCTTTCAGTTTCTCGCGCACCGAGGCTGCGTCGAGGAACAACAGCGAAGAGCGGCCATTGACGCCGCCGGTCGCGAGAACCTCGTCCTGGGAGAGCTGCCGGCGGCCGTTGATCGCAACCGCCGTGATGCGAAAGCCAGCCGAATTGGCCGCCGCATTGCGCGCATCGCTCACGCTTGCGATGAATTGATCGAGATGGCCGCCCTTGACGATGCCAAGACCGACGCTGGCAAGCAGCAACATAACGGTCGCGGCCATGCCGGCGCGGCGCGGTACGCGACGTTCCAGAAATGCGATCAGGCGGGGCGGCTGGTCGGCGCGCGCGATGCGGCGTGACCTCGTCTTGGAGCGCCGCGCGCCGAGACGCTCGCGCAGCAACACGACCGCGCCAATAGCGGCTGCCTTCAGGTCCGTTTGGGGTCTCGGCGATCGCTGCGACCGGGCGAGACGTCCTCCACCATCCATTGCGCGAGCTCGTCAAAAACGTTGGTCCGCAAACATTGCGAGACCGGCACGCGTGACGTCTCGGTCATGCCGGGCTGGGGATTGAGGACCTCAAGCCAAAATGAGGCCACCTGTTCCCTCGATGCGGTCGCAGAAGGCGGAAACCCGCGACCCACTCACGCCCCGGCAGCCAAGCGCCATGCGCCGCCAGCGTTAACCTTCGGACTTCCTGGTAAACAAAGGGTAAATTCGGTCCAGGCACGGCGCGTTTTGACGTGCCGGCTTAAGGCTTTGACCGGTAACGTTAGTAATTTGGTAATGGTTGAAGTGCCTAGCCCGGAAACCCGGGGCTTGCGGGGCGAGCTAGCGTTGCGCGCGTCTTTCCGCCAGCATGATCTGATCCTTCAGGAAATCGGCAAAATCGATTCCTTGCGCCTTGAGCGCCTTCGGATAAAGCGAGGCCTTGGTGAGGCCCGGCAGCGTGTTGGTTTCGAGATAGATCGGCCCCTTGGCCGAGACGATGAAGTCGGTGCGGGAATAGCCGGAGCATGACAGCGCCCGGTGCGCCCGCAGCGCCAGGTCCATGATCTCCGCGCTGACGTCAGGCGAAAAGCGGCCCGGACAAATTTCCTGGGTCGACTTGAGCAGATACTTGGCCGTGTAGTCGAAGCCGCCTTCCGCCGGGACGATCTCGATCGGCGGCAGCGAGAACACCGCGCCGTCCGATTGCTCGAGCACGCCGCAGGTGGCTTCGACGCCCGAAATCAAGGGCTCAATCAGATATTCCTCGAGCTTGGCGGCATTGCGGACCGCGGCGATGTCCTGCCTTGCATTGACGAAGATCAGCCCGTAGCTCGAGCCGTCGCGCGCCGGCTTTGCGATCAGCTTGCCGTATTCGGCGAATGCCGTCTCGATATCCTCCAGCATCACGCCGGGTGGCGCCTCCACGCCTGCAATCGCCACAAAACGCTTCGCGGCGACCTTGTCGAAGGCCAGATGCGAGGAGGCCGAGCCAGAGCCGGTGAAGGGAATTCTGCGCACCTCACACATCGCTTGAAGTTCGCCATTCTCCGTCATGCCGCCATGCAGGCCGAGCACCAACACGCGGCCCTCCGCCTTAGCCCGATCGAGCGCCTGCTCGATGCGGCCGAGGCTCGGCGTACCGACCCTGAACGGGTGCTCGAACGGACGCGCATGCTGCAAGAGCGCTTGCGAGGCCGCCTCATGCACGCTGTCGTCGACATCCCAGAACCAGAGATCGGCCTGCGGCAGCGCCGCATGCAACGCCTGAGCGGTCGCCACCGACACCAGGCGCTCCTTGTTCGTTCCGCCGAAAAGAATGGTGGTTCGCATCCGTTGCTTCCGTTGACCCGATTCACGTCATTCCGGGGCGATGCGCAAGCATCGAACCCGGAATCTCGAGATTCCGGGTCTGGTCCTTCGGACCATCCCGGAATGACAGCTAGGAAAAAATTCCGATCCGCTTGATTTCCCAGTGTAGCTCAATTCCACTATTTTCTTTTACCCGCGCGCGAACCGCTTCGCCCAAGGATTCAATATCATGCCCTGTCGCCTGCCCGGTATTGATCAGGAAATTGCAGTGCAGTTCCGACACCTGCGCAGCCCCGACACGCAAGCCCCGGCAGCCGGCGGCATCGATCAGCTTCCAGGCGCTCGTGCCCGGCGGGTTCTTGAAGGTCGATCCGCCGGTTTTTTCGCGGATCGGCTGCGCCGTCTCGCGATGGGTGCGCACCTCGTTCATCCGCGCGCTGATCGCCTGGGGCGCGGCGATCCGCCCGCGAAAGCGCGCAGACGTGAAAATCACGTCCGGATCGACGCCGCTTTCGCGGTAAGCAAATTTCATCTCGGCATTGCCAAACGTATGTTTCCTGCCGTCGCGGCCGATGCCCGATGCCTCGATCAGGACATCCTTCGTCTCCGCGCCATTGGCGCCGGCGTTCATGCGTAGCGCGCCGCCGATGGAGCCGGGGATGCCGAAGAAAAATTCGAGCCCGCTGATATTGGCGGCGGCCGCCGTCTCGGCGACGCGCTTGTCAAGCGCGGCAGCACCGGCGCTGACGATTTCGCCTTGCGCGCTGGTTTCGCCGAAACCGCGCGGCGCCAGGCGAATTACAACACCCGGCATGCCGCCATCGCGCACGATCAGGTTAGAGCCGACGCCGATCACATAGATCGGAAGCTCGGCGGGGAGACGTTGAAGGAAATACGCAAGGTCGTCTTCGTCCGCGGGCGTGAACATCGCCTGCGCCGGTCCGCCGACCCGGAACCAGGTCAGTTCGGCCAGCGGCTGGTTCGCCAGCAGCCGCCCGCGCAATTGCGGCATCGCGGCTTTGAGTTCGGGCGTGATGTCGGGAAAGGTCGCCACCTTCACCCCAGCGCCTTCAATTCGTCCGGCAGCGCGTAAGCCCATTGCGTGATGTTGCCGGCGCCGAGACAAACGACGAGATCGCCGCGGCCGGCGAGGCCGTGAACGACCTTGGCGAGTTCGCCGGAATTTGCCAGCGGGATCACCTCGCGATGGCCATGCGCGCGCAAGCCCAGCACGAAATGGTCGCGATCGATGCCCGCGATCGGCGCTTCGCCCGCCGGATAGACCTCGGCCACGACGACGGTGTCGGCATCGTTGAAACAGGTGCAGAATTCCTCAAACAGCGATTGCAGGCGGGTGAAGCGATGCGGCTGCACCACGGCGATGATCTTGCCGGTCGTCGACTCGCGCGCCGCCCTCAGCACGGCCGCGATCTCGACGGGGTGATGGCCATAGTCGTCGATGATGGTGACGCCGTTCCACTCGCCGGTCCTGGTGAAACGCCGCTTCACACCGCCAAAGCCCGCGAGCGCCTTGCGGATCGCTTCGTCGGAGAGCCCGAGTTCATGGGCGACCGCAATCGCAGCGGTGGCGTTGAGCGCGTTGTGCCGTCCCGGCATCGGCAGATGAATATCCGGGATCGTATGCACGGCATCGGTCTTGCGGTCGCGGAAGGCAACCTTGAAATCGGAGCCGCCGCCGGACGGATTGAGATCGACGAGCCGCGCATCGGCCTGCGGATTTTCGCCATAGGTGATGATGCGGCGGTCCTCGATCTTGCCGACCAGCGTCTGCACCACCGGATGGTCGATGCACATCACGGCGAAACCGTAGAACGGCACGTTCTCGACGAAATTGCGAAACGCCTCCTGCACGGCCTCGAACGTCTTGAAATGATCGAGATGTTCGGGATCGACATTGGTGACGATGGCGATATCGGCCGGCAGCTTCAAGAACGTGCCGTCGCTTTCATCCGCCTCGACCACCATCCACTCGCCACCGCCGAGCCGCGCGTTGGTGCCGTAGGCGTTGATGATGCCGCCATTGATCACGGTCGGATCGAGATCGCCGGCATCGAGCAGCGCTGCCACCATCGAGGTCGTGGTGGTTTTGCCATGGGTGCCGGCAATCGCGACGCAGCTTTTCAGCCGCATCAATTCGGCGAGCATTTCGGCGCGGCGCACCACCGGAATGCGCAGGCCGCGCGCCGCCATCAATTCAGGATTGTCGCGCTTGATCGCGGTCGACACCACCAGCACGTCGGCGCCGGCGACATTCTCGGCCGCATGTCCGATCGCGATCCTGATGCCCTTGTCGCGCAGGCGAAGAACATTGGCGCTTTCGGACGCATCCGACCCCTGAACGATGTAGCCGAGATTGCTCAGCACTTCGGCGATACCGCTCATTCCAATACCGCCGATCCCGACGAAGTGGATGGGTCCGATTTCGCGCGGCAGTCTCATGGTGCGTCTCGTATGGTTCCGTCACGTCCGGGCTTGTCCTGGTTTGTCCAGGTTTGTCCCGGGCATCCACGAATCATCTCACTTCATGCAGGACGTGGATGCATCGCACCCGGTATACCGGGTGCCGTTCTTTTTTAAAGCATCAAGTCGGATAAATCCGACTTGATGTGACAAGCCCGGCCGTGACGCTCGAATATCCGAATTCGAGCTCTCTGGCTTAAAGTCCGGCCGTTTTGATGACCAAATCGGCCATCCGTTGGGCGGCATCGAGCCGGCCGACGCTGCGCGCGGCATCCGCCATCGCCTTTAGCCTGGCGGGCTCGGCCGCGAGCGCGGAGATTTCGGACGCCAGCCGATCGGAGGTGAATTCGGCTTGCAGGATGCGCAACGCGCCGCCGGCCCGCGACAACACGCCGGCATTGGCGAACTGGTCCTGGTCGATCGAACCCGGTAGCGGCACCAGGATCGAGGGACGGCCGACGGCGCCAAGTTCGGCGACGGTGCCGGCGCCGGAGCGCGAGACGACCAGATGATGCGACGCGAGCTTCGCCGGCAGATCGGCGAAGAACGGCGCCAGTTTCGCCTTGACCTTGAGGGAATCGTAAACCGCGCGCACACGCGCCATGTCTTCTTCGCGCACCTGCTGGGTGAGGATCAGCCTGTTCCACAATGTGGGTTCAAGGCGCTCGACCGCGCCCGGCACGATATCGGCCATCACGCGCGCGCCCTGGCTGCCGCCGATCACCAGCAGGCGAAACGGCCCGCTCGCATCGGGTGCGGCATATTTCACCGCGGCGGCAGCGAGGATCGCCGGACGCATCGGTGTGCCGACGGTGGCGGTCTTTCCCGCCAACGCGGGATCGCGATCGAGCACACCCGGCAGCGAGGTCGCGATCGCGCTGACGCGGCCCGACAGAAACCGGTTGGCGCGGCCAAGCACCGCGTTGGCCTCGTGAATGACGCCGGGAATGCCGAGGATTCTCGCGGCCAATAGCGGCGGCAATGTCGGATAGCCGCCGAAGCCGACGACGGCGGCAGGCCGCAGCTTGTGCAGCAATCTGAGCGCCACGACCATGCCGGCCGCAAGCGTCACCCCGGTATAGGCCAGCGACCAGGGCGCGCGGCTGCGCACGGTCTCGCTCGGCACCACGTCGATCATGTCCCTGGAGAACAATCCGGAGTAGCGCAGCGCGCGGGAATCGGTGGCAAGACGAACGCGCAAGCCGCGCTTCATCAGTTCGACGCCGAGCGCCTCGGCCGGAAACAGATGGCCGCCGGTGCCGCCCGCGGCCAGCAGAATTAAGGGTGAGGTGCTCATCAGCACGATAGTCGCAAATTTTGACCGTCATTGCGAGCCACCGGGTCACACGTAGCCGTGCGCGGCACTCGCATTCATCGACTCCATCTCGGTGCGCGGACGCTGCCGCGTCAACGCCAGCATCATGCCGACGCCATAGGCGAGCGAAACCATCGAGGAACCGCCATATGAGATGAACGGCAGCGTCATGCCCTTGGCCGGGATCAGTTGCAGATTGACCGACATGTTGATCGCTGCCTGCACGCCGAACAGGATCGCAAGCCCGGAGGCGGCGAAGCGGGCGAACATGTCTTCGGTGGCGTAGGCACGCGACAGAGCGCGGATCACCACGAAGGCGAACAGCGCGAGCAGCACCAGGCACAGGATGATTCCGAATTCCTCCGCCGCCACCGCGAACACGAAATCGGTATGGCTGTCCGGCAAGCTGCGCTTGGCGATGCCCTCGCCGGGCCCAAGCCCGAACCAGCCGCCATGGCCGAATGCCTCCATCGCGGTATCGACCTGAAAAGTGTCGCCGGAAGCGGGATTGATGAAGCGCTTGATGCGCCCCGCCACGTGCGGCACCAACAGATAGGCGCTGAACAGCCCGGCGCCCGCGGCGCCGGCAAGACCGAGCACCCAGATCATCCGCATGCCGGCGATGAAGAACAAGGCGCCCCACACCATCAGGATCAGCATGGTCTGGCCGAAATCAGGCTCCATCACCAGCAGCGAGACCAGCATCATCAAAAGGATCATCGCCATCGAGGTCGCGGGCATTTCCGGTCGCCGCGTCGATTCCGCAAACAGCCAGGCGACCAGCACCACGAAAGCTGGCTTGGCGGATTCGGAAGCCTGGATATTGACGCCGATCAGCGTGATCCAGCGCCGCGAGCCCTTGACCTCCGGCCCGAACAACAGCGTCGCCACGATCAGCGTCATGCTGACAAAGAACACAATCAGCGCGGCGCGCCTGATCTGCCGCGGTGACAGAAACGAGACGCCGATCAGCACGATGAAGGACGGCAACAGAAACAGCACGTGGCGGTTGAAGAAATGAAACGGATCGAGCCCGATCCGGGTCGCCACCGGCGGACTCGCCGCCAGCGACAGGATGATGCCGCCTAGGATCAGCGCAAGGATCGCCGCAAGCTGCAGGCGGTCGACCGTCCACCACCAGTCGCTGAACGGATTTCGCTGTTCGCGGGAGAGCATGGGCATTCGCCTTGCGCCTTAAGGGTGAGCCCATTGGTCGCGCATGATGGTTGCCAAGGGGTTAATGGAATGCGGAAGTTTTGAGATTGGGGCACGGCGTCGAACCGCAAAAGGTCGTCATACTCCGCGAAGGCGGAGTATCCAGTACGCCGCAGCCTTGGTTATGAAACGGCAGCGGCTCTGGAATACTGGATCGCCCGCTTTCGCGGGCGATGACGGCCGGTAACGTAACAAGAACTCATCACACCACCGGCTTGACGCCCGGCAGCGCGGTGACGAGGTCGCGGAATGCGGTGCCTCTGATCTCGAAATTGCGGTATTGGTCGAACGAGGCGCAGGCCGGCGACAGCAGCACCACGGGGTCGGCAGCCGCGGACGCCTCCGCATCGCGCGCTGCATGCGCGACGGCAACATCGAGCGTCTTCGAGATCTCGTGCGGCACGCTTGCGCCGAGCGTAACGGCAAATTCCTCCGCCGCCTCGCCGATCAGATAGGCTTTGCGGATGCGCGGGAAATATTCGCTCAAACCCGCGATGCCGCCGAGCTTCGGTTTTCCCCCGGCGATCCAGAAGATATCGGAAAACGAGGACAGCGCATGCGCGGAGGCGTCCGCGTTGGTGCCCTTGGAGTCGTTGACGAACAGCACTTGGCCGCGGCGGCCAACCTGTTCCATGCGGTGCGCCAGCCCGGGAAAGCTGCGCAAGGCGCCCTGCAGGACATCGCCCGCGACCCCGAGCGCGAGCGCGCAGGCCGAGGCGCAGGCCGCATTCTGCGCGTTGTGAAGGCCGCGCAGCGAGCCGATGCCGCCGATCCGCGCGATCTCGTTGCGCGCGCCGCCGGAAGCGCGCCAGATGATTTCATGGTCGACATAAATCCCGTCGGGCAACGGATTCCTGACAGATATGCGGACCACGCGCTTGCCGGCCTGCTCGATCCGGTCGGCGGCGCTGCGGCTCCATCCGTCGTCGACGCCGACGATCGCGCTGCCTTCCCTCTGGACGCCTGTGACCAGCCGCTCCTTTACCGCGGCATAACGCGCGAGCGTACCATGGCGGTCGATGTGGTCCTCGCTGATGTTGAGCAGGATGCCGACCGTCGGATCGAGGCTCGCCGTGAGATCGATCTGATAAGAGGACATCTCGATGACGTGGACGCGTCCCTTGCGCGGCGGCTCCAGCGAGAGGATCGCGGTGCCGATATTGCCGCCCATCTGCGTATCGTAACCGGCAACGCGCATCAGATGCGCGATCAGTGCGGTCGTCGTCGACTTGCCGTTGGTGCCGGTGACGGCGACAAACGGCGCATCGGGCGCATGACGGCGGCGTTCGCGGCAAAACAGCTCGATATCGCCGATCACCTCGACGCCGGCTTCCCGCGCCAAAAGCACGCTCCAGTGCGGGGCGGGATGGGTGAGCGGTGCACCCGGCGTCAGCACCAGCGCGGCGAAATTCTTCCACGAGGCTTTGCGCAAATCGGCGGCGACAAATCCCGCTTTGGCGGCCTCGGCGAGTTTTTCCGCGCCATCGTCGCCGGCGACCACCTCCGCCCCGCCCGCCCTCAGCGCGTAACAGCTCGCGAGTCCCGAGCCGCCGAGGCCGAACACCGCGACCGTCTTGCCGGCAAAGGAGGTGACGGGGATCAATGGCTCACCGCAGCTTCAGCGTGGAAAGGCCGGCCAGCGCCAGCATCACCGCGATGATCCAGAACCGGATCACGATCTGCGGCTCGGTCCAGCCCAGTTGTTCGAAATGATGGTGGATCGGCGCCATCTTGAAGATGCGCTTTCCGGTAAGCTTGAACGAGGTGACCTGCACGATCACCGAGACCGCCTCCAGCACGAACAGCCCGCCGATCACGGCGAGTACGATCTCGTGTTTGACCGCGACTGCGACCGAGCCGAGCATGCCGCCGAGCGCCAGCGAACCGGTATCGCCCATGAAGATCGACGCCGGCGGCGCATTGAACCACAGAAATCCGAGGCCCGCGCCAAGCATCGCGCCGCAGATAATCGCCAACTCGCCGGTGCCGGGCACGTAATTGATTTGCAGATAGTCCGAGAATACCGCGTTGCCGGCGAGATAGGAGATCATGCCGAAGCTTGCGGCCGCGATCATCACCGGCACGATGGCGAGGCCATCGAGGCCGTCGGTCAGGTTCACGGCATTGCCGGCGCCGACAATGATGAAGGCGCCGAACAGCACGAAGAACCAGCCCAAGTGCAGCGCCACGTCCTTGAAAAACGGTATCACCAGCGAAGTCGAGAACGGTTCGCGCCCAAGCCTGACCAGCGCGTAGCACGCGGCCAGCGCGATCAGCGCCTCGATCGCAAGGCGGATGCGGCCGGCAAAGCCGCTGTGGCTCTGCTTGGTCACCTTCAGGTAATCGTCGTAGAAGCCGACGATGCCGAAGCCGAGCGTCACCGCCAGCACGATCCAGACGTAGGGATTGAGCGGGTTGGCCCACAACACGGTTGCGACCACCATGCCTGAAAGGATCATCAGCCCGCCCATCGTCGGCGTGCCCTTCTTGGTCATCAGGTGAGATTGCGGACCGTCGGAACGGATCGGCTGTCCCTTGCCCTGGCGAAGCCGCAAATGATCGATGATCCACGGTCCGAACAGGAAGACAAACAGCGCGCCGGTCACTATCGCTCCGCCGGTGCGAAACGTGATGTAGCGGAACACGTTCAGGAAGCTATGCAACCCGCTCAAGCCGGGGACGGTATTGGAAAGGTCGATCAACCAGTAGAACATTAAAATCCGCCCTATACCGCGGCTTCGTCGAGCGCGGCCCTGCCGGGAAAGCGCCTTTCGAGCGCGTTGACGATGGTCTTCATCTTCGAGCCGAGGGAACCCTTGATCATGATGGCATCGCCGGCGCGAATCGCGGCGGCGACCTGCGCTTCGAGGTTCGCCGCGCTATCGGCATAGCCGCCCCGCTTGCCCGTGGAAAGAGCGTCCCACAGGTTGTGCATCAGCGGACCGCAACAATACACCAAATCGATATGGTTGGCCTTGATGGCGTCATTCAGGCCACGGTGCAATTCGCCGCCGGCGAGCCCGAGTTCGAGCATGTCGCCGAGCACGGCGATCCGCCTGCCGTGCGGGCCGACCTTGGCGCTGCCGAGCACGCTAAGTGCTGCCGCCATCGATGCCGGATTGGCGTTATAGCTTTCGTCGATCAAAATGGCCTCGCCGCCCGCCACTTCGAGGGAGCGCCGCACGCCGCGGCCCGCCGCCGGCTCGATCTGCGACAGCGCCAGCGAGGCGAGCGCGAGATCGGCGCCCGCAAGCGAGGCGGCAGCCAGCACCGCAAGCGAGTTCATCGCCATGTGGCGGCCGGGCACGCCGAGCTTGTAGGTGACTTCATGCCCGAGGATATCGGCATGCACCGCCGAGCAGGCCGCGTGCAGCGACACATCGATCAGCCGAGCGTCCGATTTTTTGTCGGCGCCGAACGAAACGACGCGCGAGATGCCGAGTTTGTTCGCTCGACGCTGCAATCTTGCGAACTGCGAATTGTCGCGGTTGAGTACCACGGCGCCGCCGGGCTCCACGCCTTCGAAGATCTCCGCCTTGGCATCGGCGATCGCCTCGATGCCGGCAAAGAATTCCAGGTGCACCGGCTCGACCGCAGTGATGATGGCGATATGCGGCCGCACCATCTTCACCAGCGGCTCGATTTCGCCCGCGTGATTCATGCCGATTTCGAAAACCGCAAAACGAGCGCTGGCCGGGCAGCGCGCCAGCGACAGCGGCACGCCCCAATGATTGTTGAACGACGCCGCTGACGCGTGGGTCTCGCCTTGCGCGCCGAGCACGCGCCGCAGCGCCTCCTTGGTGGAGGTCTTGCCGACCGAGCCCGTGACCGCGATCACCTGCGCGTCAAGCCGCGCACGCGCGGCGCGCGCGAGGTCGACGAGAGCGGCGAGCACGTCGTCGACTGCGAGCAGCGGTGCGTCGGCTGCGAATTTCCCGCGTTGGGCTTTTTCGACCACGGCGAGCGCAGCACCAGCCTCCAACGCGGCCGCGACAAAATCATGGCCGTCGTGAACCGCGCCCAGAATCGCGAAGTAAGCATCGCCGCGCGCAAGCGTGCGGCTGTCGATGGAGATACCGGTCACCGCCTCCGGCAACGCACCATTGACGTCGGCGCGCATCGCCGCCCTCATCGCACTTGAAGTCCATAGCGGCGCGGCGCTCATGCGACCCTCGGCGCAAGCGCAGCCGCTACCGCCTCATGATCGCTGAACGGCAGCACGCGATCGCCGACGATCTGACCGGTCTCGTGGCCCTTGCCGGCGATCAGAAGCGCATCGCCCTTCTGAAGACCGGCAATGGCGGTACGGATCGCTTCGGCGCGGTCGCCGATTTCACTGGCGTCTTTGGCGGCGGCCAGGATCGCGGCGCGGATGGTTTGCGGATTTTCACTGCGCGGATTGTCGTCGGTGACGATGACGCGGTCGGCATTCTCGGCGGCGATCGCGCCCATCAAAGGCCGCTTGCCGGCGTCGCGGTCGCCGCCGGCGCCGAACACCACGACCAGTTTTCGTTTGGCGTAAGGCCGCAGCGCCTGCAACGCCTTCGCCAGCGCGTCGGGCTTGTGCGCGTAATCGACAAAAATCGGCGCGCCGTTCTGCTCGCCGATCCGCTCGAGCCGGCCCTTGGCGCCTTCGAGATGCTCGAGCGCGGCGAATACCTCCTCCGCCTCGCTGCCGGTGCCGATCGCAAGGCCGGCGGCGACGAGTGCGTTCTCGATCTGGAATTCGCCGACCAGCGGCAGGCGGATGAAGCAAATTCGTCCGCGATGCTGCAGCTCGAGCTTCTGCGCAAAGCCGTCGATCGCGGTCGCGATGACGCGGATCCCCTCGCCTGTGCCGCCGCCCTTGCGGCCGACCGTGATCAACCGCAGTTTTTTTGCACGCGCGGCGTCGATCACGCCTTGCGAGCAGTCGTGATCGGCCGAGATCGCCGCAGCGCCTCCGGGTGGAATCAGGTCGCGGAACAGCCGGAGCTTGGCGGCGAGATAATGCGCGGCGTCGGGATGATAATCCATGTGATCGCGCGACAAATTGGTGAAGCCGCCGGCGGCGATCCGCACGCCGTCCAGACGATATTGGTCAAGCCCATGCGACGACGCCTCGAAGGCGAGATGGGTGACGCCCTCCCGCGCGATCTCGTCGAGCTGCCGGTGCAGCGCGATCGGGTCGGGCGTCGTCAGCGATCCGTAAATCGTCCGCTTCGGCGAGACGAGCCCGATGGTCCCGATACTGGCGGCTTGATGACCAAGCCGCAGCCAGATTTGCCGGGTGAAGGCCGCAACCGACGTCTTGCCGCTGGTGCCGGTCACGGCCGCGATCGTCGCAGGCTGCCTGGCGAAGAATTTCGCCGCCGCCAGCGCCAACGCCCGCCGCGGATTGGCCGTAGTGATGAATGGCACGCCCAGCCCGCCCGGCCGCGGATGCTCGCCGGCCACCGCCACGGCGCCGGCGGCAATCGCGGCATCGATGAAGCGCGCGCCATCGGTCTTGAGGCCTGCGAGTGCGAAGAACAGATCGCCCGGCTTGACCACGCGGCTGTCCGCGGCAAGCCCCGCAACCTCGATCGCACCCGCCTGCGGGTCGATCTTGACATCATCGCTGAAGAGGTCGCGGAGTCTCATGGTCTTCCCCGGCGCGGATGCCCCGATCTTAAAAAAAGCCATTACGCGCTTCCGGGGGTACGCCTTACTGGGTTCCCCTTGATGCCGCAAGAATAAGGCGGTCGGACGGCGGCAGATCGAAGCGCGGCGCGATGCCCAGGAGCGGCGCGATCCGGGCGATCACATTGCCGCCGGTCGGGACCGCGTTCCAGCCGGAGGTGATGAAACCAAAGGTTTCCTTCAGCGACTGCGGCTCGTCCAGCATGACCAGGATTTGATAGCGCGGATTGTCGGCAGGCAGGATCGCAGTAAAGGCGGTGAGCACGCGTTTCTTGACGTAGTGGCCGTTGACCACCTTCTCGGCGGTGCCGGTCTTGCCGCCGATATAGTAGCCGCTGACGTCGGCCTTTCGCGCGGTGCCGACCTCGGCGTTCAGCCGCATCAGGAACCGCATTTTCTCGGAAGTCTCCGGCTTGATCACCCGCTTGGCGACTTCCATCGCTTCGGCCTCGTTGCGCTTGAGAAAGGTCGGCGGAATCAGGTAGCCGCCATTCACCAGCGCGTCGATGCCCATCACCGCCTGCAACGGCGCCACCGCGATGCCGTGTCCGAAGGCGATCGTCACCGTGTTCAGCTCGACCCAGCGCTTGGGCACGAGCGGCGAAGCGCTCTCCGGCAATTCGGTGCGCAGCCGCTCGAGCTGTCCGAGCTTGCGCAGGAACGCCTTGTGGGCCTCGGCGCCCTGCGCCAGCGCGATCCGCGCGGCGCCGACATTGGAGGAGAAGGTGAAGACTTCTTTCATGTTGAGGAAGCGGCCCTTTGGCTCGTCGTCATGAATGGCGAACTTGCCATAGTGCAGCGGAGCGCGCGCATCCCACAGCGAGTTGAGGTCGTACTTTCCGGAATCGAGCGCCATCGCCAGCGTGAAGGCCTTGAAGGTCGAACCCATTTCATAGACGCCGGTGGTCAGCCGGTTGATGCGATCGGGATCGTGCGCCTCTTTCGGGTTGTTGGGATCGAAGTCCGGCACCGACACCATCGCCACGATCTCGCCGGTCCTGACATTGGAGACGAGGCCCGATGCCGCCTTGGCGTGGAATTTTTCCTTGGCCTTGAGCAATTCGTCGCGCATCGCGTGCTCGACGCGCAGATCGACCGACAACTCCACCGGGCGCTGCAGGCGATCGGTGGCAAAGCCGGCACGATGCAGGTCGGCCAGCCCATTGCTATCGAGCCACTTCTCCATCCCGGCGATGCCCTGGTTGTCGATATTGACGAGGCCGATCAGGTGCGCGACCTCGTTGCCGGTGGGATAGACGCGCTTGTTCTCGCGCAAGAAGCCGATGCCGGGAATGCCGAGGCGGTGAATCTCGACCTGCTGCTGCGGCGTGATTTCGCGCTTGAGCCAGACAAAACCCTTTCGCCCCGAAAGCCGCTCGCGCACTTCGCCGGTGTCCAGATCAGGCAAAGTCGCGGTCAGAAGCTCGATCGCTTCGTCCTTGTCGATGATGCGGCGCGGCTCGCCGAACAGGCTCGGCGCCTTGACGTCGGTGGCAAGGATCTCGCCGTTACGGTCGACGATGTCGGGCCGCGCGGTCGCGATCGCGTCCTGGCCGGCGGTGCGGCGCGCGCCGTGGCTGTCGCTCCCTATCGCGAACATCACCAGCCGCCCGCCGATCACGGCATAGATCGCGATGAAGGCCACGATTGCAAATCCGACGCGCGCCCGCGCCTTGGTGGCGCGATCGACATCGCGGCCGTACAAAAGGCTGCGGACCAACCGCTGCCGCCATGGTTCCTTTCGCCGCGTCATTGCCGGTCCCCCGGCGCCGGAAGGGAGCCCGTGACCGTGGTGCGGTCGGCCGAGGCACCGATCATCGCGCCGATCGGATCCGCCTCACCCGGCTTGACCAAACTCGGCGACCGCTCCGGCAGGTTCTTCAGGGAATCATATTGCGTGGCGCTCAGCGGCCTTAACGGCAAATGACGCTGGACAAGGCCTTGCAGCCGCAGCGGGGCGTCGAGCCTGGCCCATTCGGCGCGCAGCACTGCGATGGCGTCGCGCTGCTCGCGGATTTCTGCACGCAGGCGCAGCACGCGCTCGGTGCGCTCGGTCGATTCCATCTTGATCCGGTAGACATAGGCCGCCGCGAACACCAGCACGCCGATCGCGAGGAGATGGACGATCCGCATGGTCAGCCACCCCTCATCACGTCATCGAGGGTCGGCCATTCGGGCAAGGGAGCCTCGGCATGCGCGGGCGCATCGGTGCGCATCGCGGCGCGCAATTTGGCGGAGCGCGCGCGCGCGTTGGCGGAAATCTCCGCCTCATCCGCGGTCACCGGACGCCTGGTCAGGATGACGAAACTCGGCTCGGCTCGTGCGATCTGCGGCCGGTGCCGCGATCCGGCGCCGGCCCTGGCGCGCTCGGTGAGGAAATTCTTGACGATGCGGTCTTCGAGCGAATGAAACGATACCACCACGAGCCGGCCGCCGGGCTTGAGCACGCGCTCGGCTGCCGCCAGCGCCAGGTGCAGCTCGTCGAGCTCTTGATTGACGAATATCCGCAAAGCCTGAAACGTCCGCGTCGCGGGATGGATTTCGCCCGGCTTGCCCCGCACGACCTTGCCGACGACATCGGCGAGCGCGCGCGTGGTCGTCACTTGCGCCTGCTTGCGCGCCGCGACGATGGCGCGCGCAAGGCTGCGGGAATGACGCTCTTCGCCGAAAATGTAGATGATATTGGCAAGATCGGTCTCGGACGCATTGGCGATCACGTCCGCCGCGGTCGGGCCGTCCTGGCCCATCCGCATGTCGAGCGGGCCGTCGAGGCGAAACGAGAAGCCGCGGCCGGCCTCATCGAGCTGCATCGAGGACACGCCGACGTCCATCACGACGCCGTCAACCGCTGGGTAGCCCTGTGCGGCGCAAATCCCGCCGAGATGGGAGAAGCGGTCCTCGACCAGCGTCAGCCGGCCGGCCGATCGATCGACAAGGTCGAAACCGGTCACGATCGCCGAGCGGTCGCGGTCGATGCCGATCACCCGGGTACCCTTGATATCGAGGATCGCCCGGCTGTAGCCGCCGGCGCCAAAGGTCGCGTCCACATAGACGCCGCCCTCGCGCGGGTTCAACAGCGCGACCGCCTGGCGGCCGAGGACCGGAATATGGCGGGCAGACGGAGCGGACGCAGTCATGCCGCCGCCCCCGATGCTGGCGGGGTGAAAATGCGGAAATCGGACGCGAAGGGGTCCATTGCGCCTCAAAATCCAGCGTTTCGCGCCTGCTTCCGGGGGACGCCTGCAACCGGCGATCGGAATACCAGCGCCGAACCGGGAAGCCCGTGCCCAGAATCCGAACCTCGCCACACCTTGCGGCCCCCTCCGTAGCGAAGCTGGGATTCGAAAGGACACTTGAAACCCATGAGTCTCGCGCCGCTCTTCGACCCGGAGTTCCCCCCGTGCAGGAACTGCGAAATCGGCGGCGCCAGCCATCCCCAAACAAGGCGGCTCTTCACCACTTAGTAACGTCAAGTAGCGTTAAGAAAGCGTTGACGGTGGCTGTCGGTTTTTGTGCGCCTTTGCCCGACCGCCCGATGACGAGGCAAAGTGGTTATCCACAGGCGCCGTCCGTCGGGTGATGCGTTCGGCACACACTCGGCCAAAATGCATCGCACCGGCCATTTGCCGGATTGCGCCGACGGCATCGCGGGAGAATAGTGAGGAAGTTCATTTTGATAACTCACTATTGCCGTTCTGCTGCCCGGTTTGAGCATTTCACATGGCGCTCGGTTCGTTCGCATCTGCTGGTACTGATTCGAAGCGGCGCGCCACCCCGCTCTTCCGGCCTCTTGCGGACATGAAGACATTCTCGCCAGATTCCTCGATCGCCTCCGACGTGATCCCGTCGGCCAATTTCGGCGAGCGGAACAAGGACCGTCCGCCCGACATGATCCTTTTGCACTACACCGGAATGCCCGACGTGGAGGGCGCGATCGCGCGGCTCTGCACCGCGGGTACCGATGTCTCCGCGCATTACATCGTTCTGGAAGACGGCCGGATCGTGCAATGCGTCCCGGAGGCCAAGCGCGCCTGGCATGCCGGGGTGGCTTCCTGGGCGGGTGAAGACGACATCAATTCCTGTTCGATCGGCGTCGAGATCGTCAACCGCGGCCATGATTGGGGCTATCCGGACTACCCGCTGCGCCAGATCGCCGCCGTGATCGCGCTGTGCCGCGGCATCATGCTGCGCCGCGGCGTGCCGTCGCATCGGGTGCTGGCGCATTCCGACGTCGCCCCCTCCCGCAAGAAGGACCCGGGCGAGAAATTTCCCTGGCATTCGCTAGCGAATTCCGGCGTCGGCCACTGGGTGCAACCGGCGCCGATCGGGCGCGCCGACGGCCTCAAATCGGGCACGATCAGCGAAGCCGTTCGCGATCTGCAGCAGGCGCTCGCCAGATATGGCTACGGCGTCCCGATCACCGGCAAATACAACTCCACGACCACGGACGTGGTGACCGCCTTCCAGCGCCACTTCCGCCCTGCCCGCGTCGACGGCATCGCCGATCATTCGACGCTGGTCACGCTGCAATCGCTGCTGGCGAGTTTGCCGGCCGAGGCCAAGGCCGACGCGGCACGTTAAGCCCCGCACTCTTGCCGATCGGAATGCGCAAGGTGAGCGCCTATCGCGGCGATGCGCGCGCCTTGACCGGCCGTCGCGGCGACGACCTAGGCTCGGATGCGCCATCGGCGCGCCGGCCCGAAATCTCCGCCTTCAACGTGGCGATGAACGCCTGCAGCGCCGCGGGCATCTGCCGGCGGCTGGGATAATAGAGATAGAATCCGACCGAACGCGGCCGCCAGTCCTCCAGCAACGCAACCAGCTTCCTGTCTGCGATATTACCCGCCACGACGTGATGCGGAACGCGGGCGAGCGCGACGCCGTCGAGCGCCGCGCGCGCGGCAAGGCTGCTGTCGCCCGCAATCAGCGACCCCGTCACATCGACTTCGACGGTGTTGCCGCGCTTTTCAAACACCCAGCGCTGCGGCGTATTGCTCCCAGGGCGCAGCCGCGTGCAGTTATGTTCGCGAAGGTCGCCTGGTTCCTTCGGGGTTCCGTGACGGCGAAGATAGTCGGGCGATCCCACCACGGTCGGCCGCGCGTCCTCGCCGACACGAACCGCGATCATGTCCTGCTCGACGCGGTGGCCGGGCCGGATGCCAGCATCGAAGCGATCGCGCACGATATCGGTCAACGCACTGTCGATCGAGACTTCGAGCGTCACCGCGGGGTAGGCGAGCAGGAAGCGCGCCAGCACCGGCTCGATGATGTTGCGTGCCGCCGGACGCGGCACCGTAATGCGCAGATGGCCGGCCGGACTGTCGCGGAATGCGTTCACCGATTCCAGCGCGGCATCGAAATTGTCGAGCAGCGGCCGCAATTGCACGAGCAGCCGTTCGCCGGCCTCGGTCGGGGCCACGCTGCGCGTGGTCCGGTTGATCAGGCGCACCCCTAACCTTTCCTCCAGCGCGCGCAGGCTTTCGCTCAGCGACGAACGCGACACGCCGAGCTGCTTGGCGGCCTTGGCGAAACTCGCGTGCTCGGCGATGGCGACGAAGGCGCTCATCTCCGCAATGCTGGCTTTCTTCATTGTTCGTAATCTCCGACTGACTTGTGCGGATAATGCCGGATTGTCGAACAGACATCAACGGCGCACCTTGATGCCCAGATTGCCGCGGTCATGCAAGGTTGCGGGGCGCGCGGCGCGATTGTCACGAAAGGAGCACCTATGACCATGGTTTCCCGATATCACCCCGCGCTGGTCGTGCTGCATTGGGCGCTGGCGCTCTTGATTATCGCCGCACTTGCGCTTGGCGCGCTGGTGATGGTGAAGATTCCGAACACCGACCCGATGAAGTTCGAAGCCTTGCGCAGCCACATGTCCGGCGGCATGGCGATCCTGGCCCTGATGCTGGTTCGCCTCGCGATCCGATCGCGCAGCGCGCATCCCGCGCCGGCGAGCGCCGGCCATCCGCTCCTCGACCGGCTCGCCTGGGCATCGCACCGGATGTTCTATGGCACCGTCTTTTTGATGGCGGTCAGCGGCATCATCATGGCGCTGCAGACCGGATTGTTCGACAGCGTCTTCTTCGGACATGGCGATCTGCCCGCGGACTTCTGGGCATATCGGATTCGCGGCGTCCACTACACGGTGTCCCGGGTTTTGATGGCGTTGATCGCCATCCACATCGTCGCCGCATTCTACCACGCGCTCGTGCTGCGCGACGGACTGCTCAAACGCATGTTCTTCGGCCGTCGAACGACCGCTTCCCCGCAAACCTCCCTCGTCGCAAAGGTGCAGTCATGAACAATCTCGTGCCGGCGCAGGCCGGAGCACAACTGATCACGCTTGTGATTTTTATTGCCGTGGCGCGCTGGTACGTCGCACCGTGGCTGGCCAAGCGCGAGCGCGCCGACGCGCTGATCGCGCTGCTCTGGGTGCATGTGTTCCGCTACGTCGCCCTGCAAGTCTTCGTTGCCCAGCGCGACGGCTTTCCGATCTCCTCGCACGGCGCGATGGAGATCGTCGTCGGCGATGTTGGCGGAGCCGTCATTGCCTTCGCCGCAATCGTATTGCTGCGTCAGAAAGCTTTCGCGGCCGTCGTGCTCTGCTGGCTTCTGGTCGCCGAAACCACGGTCGACACCTTCCTCAATATCCGCGGCGGGGTCGAGGAGCATCTGATGGGAGCGGCGAGCGGCGTCACCTGGATGATTCTGGTGTTCTTCGTGCCGGCGGTGATCGTCAGCACCGGCTTGCTGGCGTGGCAGCTCGTCTCGCGCAGGCAGGAGGCGTTTGCCGAAAGCCCAGGGCGCAGTGACCCGCCCCTCGCCACCAACCGCCTGCAGGAGCAATGATGATGTCAGACCGAGTCATGCCCTGGGTCAGCCGGGCCGTGTTGTTGGCCGCGCTTACCGTACTTACCCTCATCAGCAGCAAATTCATCGGCCATCCCGTCGACGCGGCGGCGGCCTCCAACATGACGCTCGGCTCGCCGCTTGCGATCACCAACATGCGGGCTTCCTTTGGCGCGTTTCCACTCGGCTGTGCGTTGTTCGTGCTGGTCTGTCTCTTGACCGCGAGCCTGCGCAGGACCGGGCTGGTATTCGTAGCGCTGATTGTCGGCACCGCGCTCGTGGTCCGCGTCTTCGGCATTGTCGCCGACGGCACGCTGGCCGAAAGCATGCGTGTGCTGATTGCCGAAACCGTGCTGCTTGGTCTGAGCCTTGCCGCCTATGCCGGCGAGCGGCTGGCGGCGGCGAGTTCCGAAAGTCGCCGTGCGTAAAGCCGCCGCAGCGGCTCGAGCTGCGTCGCTGCCGTGGCCGCGAGATAAGCCTCTCGGGCGGCATCGTGGCGACCGAGCCGGCGCAACAGGTCGGCGCGGACGGCGGGAAGCAGCTCGTAGCCTTCGAGCCCGCCGCGGGCCTGCAACGCCTCCGTCAGGTCGAGCGCGCGGGCCGGTCCATCCACCATTGAGATCGCGGCCGCGTGGTTGAGCTCGATCACCGGCGATGGGCTGATCCGCAGCAGCACCTCGTAAAGCCCCGCGATCTGCTTCCAGTCGGTATCCTCATAGCTCGGCGCGCGCGCATGAAGGGCGGCGATCGCCGCCTGCACCGCGTAGGCCTCGGGCCGCCCCGGCAGACCCAACGCGTCTTCTACAAGCCTCAAGCCTTCGGCGATCTGGTCTTGGTCCCACAGGCTGCGGTCCTGCTCTTCGAGGAGCACGATGTCGCCGCCGGCGGTCTGGCGTCCGGCGCGGCGGGCATCGTGCAGCAGCATCAGGGCAAGCAGGCCCTTGACCTCGCCGCGCCTCGGCATCAAGGCGTCGAGCAAACGGCCGAGCCGGATCGCCTCGCGCGCAAGATCGGGCCGCATCAACGCTTCGCCCGAAGTCGCGACATAGCCTTCGGTGAAGACGAGATAGATCACCGCGAGCACGCCGCGCAGCCGTGGCGCCAGCGCATCGCGGTCAGGCACCTCGTAGGCAATGCCGGCGAGCCGGATTTTCTGCTTGGCGCGAACAAGGCGCTGGCTCATCGCGTCCTCGCTCACCAGGAAGGCGCGCGCCACTTGCGCCGTCGTCAGCCCGCACACCGTACGCAGCGTGAGCGCCACCTGGACTTCGGCGGCGAAGGAGGGATGGCAGCAGGTGAAAATCAGCCGCAGCATGTCGTCGTCGAGCACCGCATCGCTTTCCGGCGGCGCGCTCTCGGCATTGAGCAGTAATTCGTGGGTCAATTCCGACTGCTTGCCGCGAAACGCGATTTGACGGCGGACGCGGTCGATCGCCTTGTTGCGCCCGACATTGACGAGCCACGCGCGCGGATTGCTGGGCGGCTCGGCGGCGGGCCAGCGTTCCAGCGCAACGGCAAAGGCTTCCTGCAACACATCTTCGGCGAGATCGAAATCGCCGACGAGGCGGATCAGCGTGGCCAGCGCCCGCCCCGCCTCGTCCCGGAATATTTTGTCGATTTGGGCAGGGGTCATGGGGCGGGCCGTTCGCTGGTCGTCGTTCCCGGGGCATCCAAAGGACGAACCCGGAATCTCGAGTCCTCCGATGTGCAACTGCAATCGTAGTTCGCATCTTTCGATGCGCCCCGGAACGACGATGTTGGCATTCAGTCGTAGATCATGATCGGCCTGACCTCGACCGAACCCGTCTTGGCGCCGGGAATACGCGCAGCAATCCCAAGCGCCGTGTCGAGATCCTTGGCGTCGACCAGATAATAGCCGCCGAGTTGTTCGCGCGTCTCCGCGAAGGGGCCATCCGTGGTCAATGTCTTGCCCTCGCGAACCCGCACGGTGGTCGCGGTCGTTGTCGGCTGCAGCCCGTCGCCTGCCTTGAAATGGCCGCTCTGGATGATGGACTGGGTAAACGCACCATAGTCCGCCATCATTTGCTTGCGGTCGGCCGCGCTCACCTTGCCGAGTTCGGCTTCGTTGCGATAAATCATCAGCAAATACTGCATCGCTTACTCCTCTTGATCGGCATGATCGCCGACAACCGGTCGAACGGGCGACCCGCTAAACGACATCTTCAGGATAATTTATTTTAGGGCCTCCCACGGCGGTTCCCGGCTTGACGCGGCCGCGGCGAACCCCCATGCCTTAACTCGTCAGTCGGCCGGACGGCCGCTCCTGCTACGGTCGAAAGGCCTAACGGGAGAGGAAAGTCCGGGCTCCATCGACATACGGTGCCGGATAACATCCGGCGGGGGCAACCCCAGGGAAAGTGCCACAGAGAACGAACCGCCCGCCTTCGCCCTTCGGGGCTTCGGCGCGACAAGCTTCCGAGCTTGCCACGCCATAGCAGCGCAAGCTGCGGCGACGGGCAAGGGTGAAAAGGTGCGGTAAGAGCGCACCGCGGGTCCGGCAACGGAACCGGCATGGTAAACCACACCGGGAGCAAGACCGAATAGGGACGGCAACGCGGGCAGTTCGCTTGAAGCGATAACGCCGCGGGAGCGATGTCAGGCTCGCCGTCCGGGTAGGTTGCTCGAGGCAACGTGCAAACGTTGTCCCAGAGGAATGGCCGTCACGTATCGCCGCGCCAATTGCGGCGATGCCCTACAGAACCCGGCTTACAGGCTGGCTGATGCTCTAAAGCGTTTTCAAGCGAAGTGGACGTCCGGTTCGCGTGAAGAAAACGCGGTTTAATAGACCAAAATGAGGGGTTCGGCGTAACACGCCGGACCCCTCGCCATTTTCAGGTGTACCGGGGCGCCCCGCCCTGCCCGTCCTTTGCCTTGCGGGCGCCATATCCTGGCTTTAATGAGGGGTCGGACCGATTGACCGGTCAGGGGGATCGTCTTGATCAGCTTGCCGCCAAATGCCCGTGCCATGCTGGCGCTCGCCACGATGGCGATCGCAGTTGCGGGATGTGCGGATTCGCGCGTTGCGTCGAACAACGCCGCCTCGGGTCAGGCTGAGCAGCCCTACAAGACCGGTTACGGCTTTTCCAGCGACGGCCCGACCACCGATCTCTACACTGAGTTGTTCGGCTCGCGCAAAACCGAAGCGGCGCCGGCGCCAACGGCGGTTGCGACCCAGCAGATGCAGCCGACGACGGCATCGGCCGCTCCCCAGCCCGCTCAACCGGCGCCCACCGCAACTCGGCCGGCCCAGACGGCAACCGCAACTTCGACCCGGCAGCCTCAACCCGCATTGGCGTCCGCGCCCACCGGGCAGACCCAACCCGCACCGGCACCCGCTCCGGTCCAGGTCGCGCAACAGCCGGCGGCGCCGCAACCCCCGCCCGAGCCCGACGTTCCCACGGCTTACGGCATCACCGCCAACGGGCCGACGACCGATCTGATGACCGAATTGTTTGGACCCAGGCGCCGCGACGGCCAGTGAGCGCGAAGGACCGCGGACTCAAAACTGGAAATAAAGAAATTCCAGCCGCTGCCACATGCCGAACAGCGAGATCGCCAGCGCCACCGCCGACAGCGCCGCCCACGCCAGGCTTGGCCGCCACCGGAGCCAGCTCCCGCGCTCAGGCGCGCGACGGTATTCGCGGTAGCTAAAGAGTTGCGGCACGTTCGGCAGCAAAAGCGCGATCGCAAGCGCCAGCGCCACCGCGCCACCGCCGATTAGGAGCAGCCGTTGCTCGCCGACCAATATCGGCAAATCCATCAGCCGCAGGATGCCGGGGGAAGCATAGGCCGAGCTGCCGCCGGCAAATCCGAACAGGCCGCCTAGCATCTGCCATGCACCCGCCGCCGTTTTGGCGCGGAAGAACACCCAGGCGAACACGACCGCGAAAAACGTGATCGCCCAGGATAACGCCGTCGCCCATGCTGCTGCGAATTTTGCGACGCCGCGCCACGCCTGCCAGAGATGATTGACGCACAGATAAAGGCCATGCAGGCCGCCCCAGATCAGAAAATTCCACCCCGCCCCGTGCCATAGCCCGCCGAGCAGCATCGTCACCATGAGATTGAGATAGCGGCGCTGTTCGCCGAGCCGGTTGCCGCCAAGCGGAATGTAGAGATAGTCGCGCAGAAAGCGCGACAACGTGATGTGCCATCGCCGCCAGAATTCGACGATCGAGGTTGCCTTGTACGGCGATCGGAAATTCACCGGCAGGCGGATGCCGAACAACAGCGCGAGCCCGATCGCCATGTCGGAATAGCCGGAGAAGTCGAAATAGATCTGGAAAGTATAAGCCGAAGTCGCAAGCCACGCCCACGGCGTGGTGACGCCGCCGCCGGCATCGAGATGGGCGAATACGGGAGAGACGAACTGCGCCAGATTGTCGGCGATCACCACTTTCTTGAACAGGCCGCTGGCAAAGATCGCCAGCCCCCGCGCCGCCAGCACCGCCGAACGCGAGGTGCGCCCGCGCTTGAACTGCGGAATCATCTCGGCGTGATGCACCAGAGGACCCGCGATCAGATGCGGGAAGAACGACACGAACAGCGTGTAGCTGACAATGTCGCGCTCGACTTTCGCGCCGCGCATCACGTCGGCCAGATAGGCGATCTGCTGGAAGGTGAAGAAGGAGATGCCGAGCGGGAGCACGATGTCGACAAACGGCAGCGGCGCGCCGGTCAGCACATTGACGCTGTCGAAGATGAAGTTGGTGTATTTGAAATAGCCCAATAGCGAAAGATTGAGCGCGACGCCCAGCGCACCGATGCGGCGGCGGCGAAGCGGGTCCTCCATCAGAAGGCCGAGCGAAAAATTCACCGCGACGGAAGCAACCAGCAGCAGCAGATAAACCGGCCGCCAGGCGCCGTAGAAAAACAGCGACGCGCCCACTAGCACCAGAATGCCGGCGCGCGGAGAATGAAGCCGCGCCGCGGCGAAGGCGAGAGCGACGGCGGGCAGGAACTGAAACAGGAAGGTGTAGGAGGAAAACAGCATCGGATGCGGCTAACGCTTCAACCGCGACACGAGATAGCTGGTGTAGATCGGCACGCCCGAGGCGTTGACATGCATTTCGTCGGCGTAGTTGTCCTGCTGCAGTCCGGGGACCGACGCGATGTTCAGGACATCGAAGCCGCAAGCGCGCCCGGCGTCGGTGACGAGCGACACAAATTGATCGTCCTTGTTTCGCCACTCGGCATCTTGCGCACGGTCGTAGCGCGGCGCCCAGGGCGGCACCACCACCGTCACTTTCTGCGCAAGCCGCACCATGTCGCATAGTGCTCCGATTTCGAAACGCGCCTTCGGGCCTGAAAGGCTCCAGTTGGCGTAATGGGCGTGCGAGCCGAGGTCGGCCGGCCAGCGGTCTTCGGGTTGGGTACGCTCGATGACTTTGACGCCGAACGAAGCAGGCTGCGGCCCGGTGTCGGCCACATGCTGCTCGGCGGCCAACCGCGCCGCGAAGGCCTCGCGAATGAAGCGAATCAAAGTGCCGACGCGCCAGGGTAGAAACGAAACCATCTGCTCGGCGACGCCGAGCCTTGCGGCGACGTCCTGTGGATAGACCGCGGCCGACCGCACGCCCTCATTGAACAGAAACGGCGCGACGCTGATCACGACATGGGCCTTGCGAAAGCGATCCGGCTCGCGGCGCATCGCGGCCACCACCGCTAGCGGCTCGCCGGCATCATAGCCGATATTGACCACCGCGCCTTGCGGCTTGCCCATCAGTCGCGCGGCGAGCACCGGATCGACCTGATAGACGGTGCGGCTCTCGCCGGCGAAGATCAGTTCGGGGCGCGAGGAGAGCAGCGGCAGCTTGACCGACAAGAGAACCGGCACGTCGTCGTGGACGCGGTTGGCGATCGCGAGCAGGCCGGCCAATGCCGCAAGCCACACCGCGACGGTCAGCGCCAGCGCCGCGGCGATCGATCGCGCCGACGCCGCCTGGACACGCCGCAGCGTTGTTGAATGGAAGATGGAAAGGCCGCGCATCATGCCGCCCATCAAGCATGAACGGCAACGCCAGACAATATCGGGGCAGCTCGGCCGCCTCGATGGGTCCGCTACTCACCCAAAAACAGACGGGTTATACTGATGGCGAGTCTTGCCCTTCTGCCGAACAGGTCGACAGTGGACGCCGTATGAAGAGAGTTGCGATCTTCGGAAACGCCGGCGGCGGAAAATCCACAATGGCCAAACGTCTGGCAAATATAACGCGGCTGCCATTGTATTCGGTGGACCTAATGCAGTTTCGGGCCGGCGGCGGCGAAGTCCCGCAAGAGGAGTACCTGAAAGCGCATGCGGATCTGTTGCGGCAGGACGAATGGATCATCGACGGCTTTGGCACCGTCGCCTCCGCCTGGGAACGGTTCGCGAAGGCCGACACGCTGGTCTATGTCGATTTGCCGCTCATCACGCATCATTGGTGGGTGACCAAGCGCCTGATCGCGGGTCTCTTCGTAACTCCGGAGGGCTGGCCGGAAAATAGTCCGATATGGCAAAGCACGATCAACAGTTACAAGGTGCTTTGGCGTTGTCACCGACGGCTGACGCCGAGATACCGAGAGCTCGTCGCCGGTGCCGCAGCTTCGAAGCGGGTTCACCATGTGAAGTCAGCCGCCGGAATGGCAGCTTTGCTCGACGCCGTCGAGCGCGAGTTTGGCACGCGCTAGTGCACCGGCTCCGCCGACACCGAGGCCGGCTTCTTCAAGAGGATGACCATCAGGCTGAGACCGAGATAGAACACCGTCAGCATGAAGAAGGCGTCGCCGTAACCCATCACCACGGCCTGGCGATGAACGATCTGCGACAATTGCTTCATCGCCATCAGCGCGGCGTCGCCCATGCCCTGCAGGCGCTGGGTGAAGTTGTTGAGCGTTTCGGTCGCGGCGGTGTTGCCCCAGGTGACGCGGTCCTGCAGGCGCGAGATGTGCAGGTCGGTGCGCTCGTTGAGCACCTGATTGATGAGCGCAAGCCCTACCGCACCGCCGAGGTTGCGCGTCAGGTTGAACAGCCCCGAGCCGTTTTTGAGCCGATCCCGCGGCAACGTGCCTAGCGAGATGTTGTTGGTCGGCACCATCGCGCACATCATGCCGATGCCGCGCAGGATCTGCGGCACCAGCAATTCGTAGAAATCGTAATCGCGGGTGATCCAGGTCATCTGGTAGGAGCCGAGCGCGAAGATCACGAGTCCCGCGGCGATGATGATACGAAGATCCACCCTTTGCATCAGGCGTCCGACCACCGGAGCCATCAGGAACATAGTGATGCCGGAGACGAACATGGTCTCGCCGATCATCAGTGCGCTGTAGCCGCGCACTTCCGACAGGTAGCGCGGATACATATAGGTCAACCCGTAAAGGCCGATGCCGACGCAAAACGAGATCAGGCATCCGATGCCGAAATTGCGGTCGGTGAAGGCTCTGATATCGACGATTGGTTCTTCCGCGGTCAACACGCGGTAGAAGAAGGCGATCGCGGAGATGCCGCAAACCCAGGCGCATACAGCAACCGAGGTGTCCTGCAGCCACTCATATTGCGGCCCTTCCTCGAGCACATATTCCAGCGAGCCCAGAAACCCCGCCATCGCGATCAGGCCGAACCAGTCGAAGCGATCGAGCAGGGCGAAATTCGGCCGGTCGAAATCGACCAGCATCAGCACGCCCAGGGTAATGCCGATGCCGGGAACGACATTGATGAAGAAAAGCCAGCGCCACGACATCGCGTCGGTGATGATGCCGCCGACCGTTGGCCCGATGGTCGGCGCCAGCGTCGCGACCAGGCCGATGATCGGACCGACGATATAGAATTTGGAGCGCGGAAACACCGTATAGGCGGAAGCGAACACGGTCGGGATCATGCCCGCACCCAAAAACCCCTGGATCGCCCGCCACAGAATCATCTGCTCGATCGACGAGGTAAAGCCGCACAACAGGCTCGCGATGGTGAAGCCGGCGGCGGAAATCGCGAACAACAGCCGGGTGCCGAACGCGCGCGACAGGAATCCGGACAGCGGGATCGCGATCACTTCGGCGATCAGATACGAGGTCTGCACCCACGACACTTCGGTGGCGCTGGCCGACAGGCCGGCCTGGATGTCGGTGAGCGACGCCGAGACCACCTGGATGTCCAGGATCGACATGAACATCCCGAACACCATGATAAGAAACGCCACCAGCCGCCGCGGCGCGATGCGCTCGGACGACGCGGCGGTCACATCCATCATCCCAGGGGGAGCGGTGGTGGCATCAGCCATGATGTGCTCGGCCTATAGGACCTCATCCAACCGGGCGCGGCCGCCCGGTGCGAAGGATATTATTGCGGGTGAACCATCGCCGGCGCGTCGAGGTCGGCGTCGCTGTCGGCATCCTTGGCGCCCTCGGTGGTATCGACGGTGGCATAGACCGACATGCCGGCACGAAGCAGGTTCTGCCGCGCCACATCCTTGGGCACGCGAATCCGAACCGGCAGCCGCTGCACGATCTTGGTGAAGTTGCCGGTGGCGTTGTCGGGTGGCAGCAGCGTGAACACCGAGCCAGCGGCCGGCGAAATGCTCTCGACGATCCCGGCGAATTTGCGGTGCCCATAGGCATCGACCGAGATCGTCACCGGCTGACCGGGACGGATGCGCTTGAGCTGCGTTTCCTTGAAATTGGCGTCGATGAAGACGTCGTCGAGCGGCACCACATTGCCTAGCCGTTGTCCGACCACGATATAGTCGCCGGTATTGAACAGGCGGTTGGAGAAGGTGCCGTCGATCGGTGCGCGCACCGAGGTGAAGTCGAGGTCGCGCTCGGCCTTCGCAAGCGTCGTTTGCAACTCCGCAAGCTGCGCGCGGGCTTCCGCCTGCTGCGCTTTCGTCACCTCGACATTGTCGCGCGCCGCGTCGAAGGCCGCCTGCGCGGCCTTCACCCCGGCCAGGCCCTGGTCGCGTCCGGCCTCGGACTGTTCGAAGGTGGCGTGGGTGGCAAAACCCTTGGTGTTCAGCGTCTGCTGCCGGTCATAGTCGAGGTTGGCGCGCTTTAGGCCTGCTTCCGCGGAAGCCAATTGCGCCTTGGACTGTTCGGCCGCGCTCTCCTGCGCGATGACCTGCCGGCCGATCCGGTCAATGGTGGCCTGCTGGGTTTCGATCTTGGTGCGCGCGGCGTTCGCCGCGATCCGGTAGTCGCCGTCGTCGATCTTGAAGACCACGTCGCCGGCATGGACCAGCGTGTTGTCGTTGGCGAAGATCGCCGAGAGATGCCCCGAGACCCGCGCGCCGAGCATGGTGTTGTTGGCCCGCACATAGGCGTCGTCGGTCGAGACAAAAAACCGTCCGACCAGAACCCAGTGCACGCCGTAGGAAATCGCCGCGAGCGCGAGCAGCGCCGCGACGCCCATGAAAACCAACTTGCCTTTGCCCGGCTTCGGCGCGGCCGGCATGTCGGGGGCCTCCTGCGCTGCGGGCTTTGTGAAAGTTGGCCTCTCCGGCGCCTCCGCGGAACGGCGAGCGGTGGCGTCTTCAGAGGAAAGATGCGAGCGAATGGAGTCGGCGATGGCTGCTTCAGCCTCGCGCCCGGTTTCGCCCTCGGCCGCCGTCGGCTCGGGGCGAAGGATACGCGCGGCTTGGTCTCTCGCTGCGGCCATAGCGGCCTCCCCACTGACAAAACGCGACGCGGACGAGGCTGGCAAAAGCCCCTGCTGCTCCGGACAGTCAAAATAACATTGACCGAACGGTTCGGTCAAGTTATATTGCAAACAGTGATCTTAGGGTGGGAACCCTTCCGAGTTGTTTCCTAGCCGTAAATCTTTCAGAGAACCTAAACCAATGGTTGCAGCTTCACCCCCCGATCTCCGCATCGTTGGCGACGAGGAGACCTCAAAGCGCCGGCAAATCCTTGAGGGCGCCCGCAAGGTATTCCTGGACCTAGGGTTTGATGGCGCCAGCATGGGTGAAATCGCCCGCGCCGCCGGCGTCTCCAAGGGCACGCTCTATGTCTATTTTGCCGACAAGAGCCGCTTGTTCGAAGCCATCGTCGAGGAGGAGACCATCGAGCGGGGCCAGATCAGGTTTAATTTTGACCCGGATCGGGACGCCACCGCGACGCTGACCGAGTTCGGGCAGGCCTATATCGCGATGATCTGCCGGCCGGGGGGCGGATCGGCGATCCGCACCGTGATGGCGATTGCGGAGCGGATGCCCGAAGTTGGCCGCCGCTATTACCAGCACGTGCTGGAGCAGACCATCAACCGCCTCGCCGGTTATCTCGACGCGCGCGTGAAGCTGAAGGAATTGGCGATCGACGATTGCCAGCTCGCGGCCTCTCAATTCCTGCTGATGTGCCAGGCCTCGCTGTTCCTGCCGTTCATCTTCCAGGCGGCCCCCGCCCCGTCCACTGAGCGCATCGCGCAAGTGATCGACAGCGCGACGCGGATGTTTCTGGCGAGATATCGGGCGACGCAGGGCTGAGCGCTAGCTGCACACCGGGCCGTCATACCCCGCGCATGCGGGGTATCCAGTACGCCGCGGCTCCTCGATTCGATCACAAACGTAGCTGGAATACTGGATCACCCGCTTGCGCGGGTGATGACAGCTTTAGTGTCGGCGCGATCGCCCCCGCCTCACTCGCCTGAAGCCACAGCGCCCGCCGCGACCGGCCGATACGGCACAACAGCGCGTGACGCAGCATTGGTCTCGCTGTCACCGCGCAATTGCTCGCGATAGGCGGGATGTTCGGTTCCCATCATCCGATCCCACCAGGTGAAGTAGAGCCCGTAATTATAGTGGAAGCTCGAATGATGCAGGTCGTGGTGGGTGGTCGCGTTGATCCAGCCGAACCAGGGGCTGTCGGCGAGCGTGCGGGGCATCAGCTCGACGCCGGCATGGCCCATCACATTGCGCACGATCATGAAGGCCATGAAAAGGAACAGTCCGAGCGCGTGCATCGGAACCATCGATAGCCACAGCGGCGTGAACAGCGCCATCACCAACGCCTCGGGGATGTCGAACGCGTAAGCGGCAAACGGCGTCGGCGTGACGGAGCGATGGTGGGTGCGGTGGAAGTAATGGTAGAGGCGCGGATGGTGCATCAGGCGGTGCGCCCAGTAGAAATACGCATCATGCGCGACGATGATCGCGGCGAGGCTGAGCGCGAGATAGCCGACGCCTGCGGTCTCAAAGTCCGTATAAATCCTGAACACCCCATGCATGGCGCCGAGGACGATTCCAACGCCCGTCAGCGAAAACAGGATTCCGGTCCGCAGCGAGGTCAGGATTTCACGTTTGACGTCGGCATAGGACGCCGACCGGGCCTGGATCTTGCGCCGGCCAAGTCCGGCATTCCAGAACAGTTTCAGAATCAACGCCATGCCGCTTGCGACGATCACGTAGCGGCCGACATCGAGGACGAGGTTGGGGGACCAGATTTGCCAAAAGCCGGCCAGTGTATCGGAGATAGCTTGCATCGGAGGGCTCCGCCAAAGTTTTGCGGACAGACGACGCCTGTCCTGTCGATCACTTTGGGGGGAAAAGGTTTGATGCTCTCGCCAAGTCCTTGGGCAATGCAGGCCGAATTCGAAATCGGCTAGCCGATTTCGAATTTCTCTCGTTTTGACGCATTTTCCTCGCGCGAACCGGTACCCACCCCCGGATCGAGTCCGAGGGCATGCTTCGCTTAAAAACGCTCTGGATTGGCCGCTATTCGGCGGCGACGCGTTCGGTTCGGCCGAGTTGCTGACGGCGGAACTCGCTGGGCGTCATCCCGGTCTGGGACTTGAAGGCGCGGTTGAAAGGTCCGAGCGACTGAAAACCGGCATCGAGCGCGATGGTCAGGATCGGAACCGTCTCCTGCGAGGGATCGGCAAGCGCCGTCATGACATCGTCGAGCCGATAGAAGTTGAGGAAGGCATTGAAGTTGCGGTAACCGAGGCGCTGGTTGATCAGGCGGCGGAGCGCATATTCGGGGACACCGAGTTTGGCCGCGAGGCTTCCGATCGACAGCCCCTCCTCGCGATAGGCCTTGTCGTGATCCATCAGCCGGCGCAAGGCCGCAAGCTGCCGCCCATCCTCATTGCGCTCGGCCTGATCTTCATGTGCGACCGCAATCTCTCGGCGTGGCGAGATGATCTGCACCCTCGAAATGGAAGCCGGCAGCGAAATCAGCGCGCCGTCGCGGCTGACGGACAACAGCATGATGGAAAACACCATGGTGATCGCCAGGACGCCCAGGCTGTTGGCCAGGAAGAGCGTCGGCCCGCCGCTGCCGCCCGGCAGCGCAATCTCGGATGCGATGATCAAGGCCGAATAGAGCGCAATCACAATCACCATCACCGAGCGCAACCTGCGGCGTTCCTCGACCAGATCGAGCGAGCTTCCGGCCAGCACATACCAGACGCCGATGCCGTTGCAGATGAGTCCCAATGCGCTGCAAATCCAGCGCGCGAACGGCGCGCCGCTCCACATGCTGAAAACGCCGAACGCCACCACCGCCAGCCACGCGAGAGCGTGCGGCCATGACGGCTTGAAGTCGTCGTCGAACAGAGTGGCCGCAAACAAACAGAAGACGACCGGGTTGCCGATGGCGACAAGACGCAGCGGCAAGAGCCATGGCGACGGATCGAAAGCCAGCGCGGAAGCCGAGACGATCGTGTAGCAGGCGGCGCCGAGCGCAAACAGCGCCGAGAAGACGCCCGAGGGAACGCGGCGCGCGTCGCGAAGAAGAACCGCGGCGACCACAACCAGCAGGACGACCGCCCCGCCCCGCAATGCAGCCTCGATGAGGGACACGATTTGCTCCCGGAATGTGACGGATGCAGTTTAGCAAATCGGCGCGCCGAGGGATAGGCGCACGCGTTCTGCATTGTCACGAAACCCTAATCGTCCTCGAATTCGTCTTCCTCGTTGACCTTCTCGGCGCGCTTGCGCGGGTGGGCGGGCTTGTGCCCACTGAGCGAGCCCGTTACGAACTGTTCGCGCGAGGCGTAGGGGTTGCGCTGGGCGGCGCGTGCGGCGACTTCCTCGCCGGAGACCGCCGCCGGCTCGCAGATCATGCGTCGCGAGGCGCGGCGCATCAAATCGACGTGGATGTGATCGTAGTGATAGGCATTCGAGCCCGGCGCCAAGACGGTAGAGAATTGCCGGCAGGCCGCGGCTTCGATGTCGCGCAAAAAACCCTGCTCTTCCGCCAGACCGCGCCAGCCATCCTTCACCGTTACCTGCCGTCCGTCGGCGAGCGTGAAGGCCGCGATGTCGAGCGCGTTGCCGAAGGCGTGTTCGGAAATATGCGCGTGCGCGTCGCCGTTCATGCCGCGGCAGGAATAGGCGGAGATCTGCCTGATCTCGACCACCCGCGCGCCGAACCAGCGCATGGATGCCGGCTGCACGGATTCCGCAAGCCAGCGATCTAGCGCCGAGACGATCGGACAGGCCAGCGTCGCCGTCGGCCGCATGGCCACCGGGCCGAAGGCTGCGACCGAATTGTCCGGCCCGGGGCCAAGCCGCGGCGAGCGATAGCGATCGGCCGGCGGTGCCGCGTCGATGCGCCCTTGCGGATAGGGCTGATAGCGGTCGCTCCGAGGATAGGCTTGCGGTGCTGGATAGGGTCCTTGCGCGGGCGCGCTCCGCCATGCCGGCGCGCCCTCGGCCGACAGATCGATTTCGTCTTGGTCCCGCGCGACGCTCGGCGCCGTCAATGAGATAGGGCCATTGGGCTGCGCGCTGTAGGCGGGCGCGCGCGCCGGCACGTCGGGATAATACGGGGCCGATGGAGGCGGCGGCTGGTTGACCGGCCAGCGCGGCTGATTGCCGATTGGAGCCGGCGGGCGCAAATCTTCATCCGCAAAGCCGAAAGTGCCGCTGCTTTCGCCGAGCGCTGCGACCCGCAAGGGGAATTCCGCGCCACAAGCGCCGGGGCCCGAAATCGGATTGATCCGCACCAGATCGGCGCTCTCTTTGACCGCGCCGGACTTCAAGCAGGCAATTTCAGCCTCGGTCCGCCATGGCTCACGTTCCTCGGAAAAAAATCCGCGGCCGCAAGCCGTTAGCGAGACAAGGACGATGGAGCCGACGAGATACAAACGAACTCCGCGCGTCATGCGGAGAACTTCGACGAATTTATTTAAGGACTCATCAACGCCTTGATTTCACGACTCTTTAACCACGCCGCAATCGATTGTGCGCCGCCGAGATGAAGCGGAGCGACAGCAGGCCTGACTTTTTTGGCCAAATCCGCGTTGCTAACTTACCGCGACACGGCGGGCAGCGACGTGACCAATCGGAGAATTCCAATGGCCTTTCGTCCCTTCGTCAGCAGATTGAGCGTGGTGACTGCGTACATCGCCTTCGCCTTTGTCGGCGCCATCGTACTCGGCATGTTCTAGCGTCACTCGGCCTCCAGAGAATTCCAAAGGCCCGGCGGTCTGGATCGATCCAGCCGCCGGGCTTTTTCATGCCATCGACGGCTTGAGCGCCGTCGCGGCGTAGCGCCCGTCTTTATCAATTCGTGCACTCCGCGCCCGTGATGCCGCCGATCTTAATCGACCGACTGAGGAATCGGATGTTCCTTCGTCGTTGGTTTCACGCACCTGTCGGAGGCGACGGCCTCGATCAATGCCGCGATATTTTCTCTCATCTGTATGATGGCAACGATCGCCGACGCATGGTCCTTACCCATGGTATTTTCAAACGTCATATTTGCGGCCTTCGGATCGTGACGCAGCAGGATCTCGGATGCTCGGGGTCCGATGTTGTCCCCAACCCATCTTTCCAGTCTTTCCGAAAAGCCATCCGCCCTCGCCGTGTAGGCTGCAAGTTCAGCGGAATCGTTAAGCGTCAGACTCTCGTCGAAGAGCCGGTTTGCCTCGGAATTGAACGCTTTGAGCATCGCGAGATTTTCGGTTCGGCTCAATTCACGACGATCCTTCTGGAGAGCGAGAAGGCTTGCCATCGACAAGGTGAAACCGATGAACACCACAAGATAGACGCTTAGCGAGATCGACCGGGAAAAATATTTACCCCACAAGGCCAGCGCCGCCACGACGACAATTCCGGTTGCCGACGCCATGGCCCAACTGCCAAATACATTCCAGCAATGGATGTCCGTGGAGAGCGCCATGAGGCGAGTCTAGCCGGGGATTGCAGCGAAAAGCCAGTCGGGTCTTGCGATGGCAAAAAAATGGCGGTCAAGCAGAGCCGGCTCGGCGCGCGGACCGTCAAGGGGAAAACAGTTTCCGGCCGAGGAACCTGAACCATCCTTGCGGACGCTGGCCTAAGCCTGCAACTTGAGGAATAAGACGTTCCAGCGACGTCGGCTTCACGCACTGGTCCGAGGCCCTGGCCTCAATCAATGCCGCAATATTTTCTCTCGTCTGTATGATCACAACCATCGCCGCCGCGTGGTCCTTGCTCATGGTGTTTTCAAACCTCATACTGGTGTGCTTTGGATCGTGACGCAGCAGGATTTCGGATGCTCGGGGTCCGATATTGTCCGCGACCCATCTCTCCAGCCTTCCCGAAAAGCCGTCTGCCTTCGCCATATAGGCTGCATAGTCGGCGGCGTTGTCGAGCGTCAGACTCTGTTCGAACAGCCGGTCCGCCTCGGAATTAAACGCTCTCAGCGTCGTGAGATTTTCCGCAGCGACCGATTCACGGTACTGCCTCTCGAGGCCGAGAAGGCTTGCCATCGACAAGGTGAATCCGGTGAAAACCAACAGATAGGTGCGCAGCCGGATGGAACGGGAGAAATAACGGCTCCACATGGCCAGCGCCGCCACGACGGCAATTCCGCTTGCCGAGGCGATGGCCCAATTGCCGAATGAATCCCAGCACTGGATGTCCGCGGAGAACGCCATGCGGCGAATCTAGCCGGGGAGTGCAGCGAAAAGCCAGTCGGTTTGCGATAATAATAACGAAACTTGCGGATTCTCCGCATCAACCGCGCCATGAAGGGCAAGCGGGGCCGGGAAATGCATAACTGGAGCGGCCGTTCAAGCGGGGCACGATGTGTAGGTACATGGGCGGCGCAGAGAAATTGACCGCCTGCGCCATGCGGCATATCGAGTTCGAACATGCATGATGGAGGAAGTGATGGGTATGCTGGTCGACGGTGAGTGGCAGGATGCCGGTTACGAAACGTCCTCGACGGGTCATTTCGAACGGCGACCGACCACCTTCCGCAACTGGGTAACCGCCGACGGCTCGCCGGGGCCGACCGGCAGCGGAGGCTTTGTCGCCGAGAGAGGCCGGTATCATCTCTATGTCAGCCTGGCCTGTCCCTGGGCGCACCGCACCCTGATCATGCGCCGCCTGAAAGGCCTTGAGGACATCATTTCATTGTCCGTTGTTCACTGGCGCATGCGCGAGCGCGGCTGGACGTTCGCGCCGGGACCCTGCGTGACGGGCGATCCCGTCAATAAAGCACAGGTATTGTATGAGGTGTATCTCGCTGCCGATCCGCACTACACCGGGCGGGTCACCGTTCCGGTTCTTTGGGACAAAGTGCGCCACACCATCGTCTCGAACGAATCGGCCGAGATCCTGCGCATGTTCAATAGCGCCTTCGACCGGGTCGGAGCCGCGCCCGCTGACTATTACCCCGCGCACCAGCGGGCCGAGATCGACGCGATCAACGATCGCATTTACCGCGATGTGAACAACGGCGTTTATCGCGCCGGGTTCGCGGTCACGCAGGAAGCGTATGACGAGGCTGTCGCATCGTTATTCAAGACCCTCGACTGGCTGGAGGCGAAATTGTCGCGATCGCGCTATTTGCTGGGTGGCCAGCTTAGCGAGGCCGACATCCGGCTATTCACCACGCTGGTGCGGTTCGATGCCGTGTATTACGGCCACTTCAAATGCAATATGCGCCGCATCGTGGATTATCCGGCGCTCTGGCGCTTCACCCGCGACATCTACAGTCTCAAGGGGGTGGCCGAGACCGTGAACCTGCATCACATCCGCCATCATTATTACGAAAGCCATACGAACATCAATCCGAGCGGCATCGTACCGGCAGGACCGATTCTCGACTTATCGATCTCGGCGGATGAGTTGTCGAAAATAGGCGCCTGAAAGCTTCGCGCTGACAAGTCCAGAGCCTTGCTTCGCTATAGCCGTGGATCAATAAGCAAGCTGCGCCAGCAAGCCGACCCGTTCGTAAGTTGTGGGATGTACGGGTAGTGGAAGGGCATGCCGATCTTCACCTTTGAGGGTAACGAAGGTGCAAGACCTTTTTGTACTCGGCGACATCCACGGCCTGATCAGCGGCTGAAGGACTAACCGTGGGTCGTCGTTACCGCCTGGCTCTTACGACTTCGGCTCGGGTGCCGGCCCGCTCGAGGTGATCAGCTCCTTGGGCTTGGCGGCGAGACGGCTCCAGACATTGCCGGAGCAGAAGAAGCGGCCGAGCACGCAGGCTTCGACCCGAAGCGAATCTGCGCCCTTCATCGCCATCGTCGCGTAGTAGGTGGCACCGCTGGCGCGGCTATAGATATTGCCGGACCACACATCGCTGTCTTTCGGCTTCATGTTGATCAGCACGGACTCGCCGATCGCATCGGACGTCGGGTCGAGCACATAACCGCACAGCGCCTTGCCGCATGTCTCGATGCGAACCATTCCCTTGTTGCCTCCGGTCCGCCAGTCGCCGAGCGGCGAATCGGATAGCACCTCCTCGCGTTCGCGCGACGCCTTGACGACGGCCGCGGCAGGGGCTGCGGGTGCAGCAACGACGTTCGCCGGTGCGGCCGGCGGCGGCGCGGGCGGCGGAGGCGGCGCCGGTGCAGCCGCCACCGTCGGGGATGGCGGCGCGGAAGAAAACGCGTCAAACAAAAAACTACGCCGAAGGAGAAGTGCCGAATGTGATTTGAATCACCCAGCGGGCGCACCGAGAGCGAGCCGCTCGCGGCGGCGTCCTCCTGTGACGCGGATCACAGAATTTGGGACGAGCGCCGCGTAGGGTCTGCGCAGGTTCACAAAGCCATCAACCCTTGCGCTCAACCGGAGACCGTCATGAACAAGCTCACCATCCTCGCCGCGTTGCTGATGACCACGAGTTACGCCTATGCCGGCGGCAATTCAGTTTCATTCGAGATCGACGGACACAAGATCCGTATCGAGGCGCCGAAGAATTGCGACCAATTGTCGTGCCTGAAGGTCTCGGGCTTCGACTTCAACGGCTTCAACTCCAAACGCTTCGACGACGATGACGATGCCGCCGCCAAGCCCGGCCAGCCCGCGCCGGCTCCAGCCGCGCAGGCCAACGCGCCGCAAGCGCCAGCGGCTCCGGCCGCCAATCCCTCGCCCGCACCGGTGACCGTTGCGGCCACCCCGTCTCAGCCTGCCCTCAAGGAGGAGGTCGCGCCACCGGCACCGCCCGCCGCGCCGAGGCCGGCACCGGCCGCCGCCGCGCCCGTGCAAGCGCCAACCACGCCGATCGGCGTTTGGGCCACCGAAGACGACAAGGGCCAGGTTCGCATCGAGCAATGCGGAGCGAATCTCTGCGGCTATGCCGTGAAGTCGGGCGAGAGAGTCCTGATCAACATGAAGGCGCAGGACACGAAATGGGTCGGCACCATCCACGACCCCGACAGCGGCCGCAACTACGACTCCACGATCGCGATGAAGGGCACGAACGCCTTGCGGGTTCAGGGCTGCGCCTTCGGCGGAATGTTCTGCGGCGGCCAGGTCTGGAATCGCGTGAGCTAGACGACGCGCAAAACGCACTTGCTGCATGAGGGCCCGGCGGAGTCTGCCGCCGGGCCGTTTTTCGTGACGGCAAGGAAGTACGCATTCATGCTACATTCAGCCGCAAGCAGCCTCAATCGGTCCCGCGATCGCCATTTCCGGTCTTGCCGGGTTTGGAACGATCGGCAAAAGTGGATTTCGCAAAAAAACGCTCTCCCCGCGCGCTCACACAATCGAAGGCAGGCATGATCCTTTCATCAACCGGCTCGCGCTCCAAAGGATCAAGCGTGGGCACGGCGCGGCGGCGGCTTTTTCTTGCGCTGCCGGCTTGTGCGCTGCTCGCCTGCCTGATGCCGGCCGGCAGGGCGCTGGCTTACGCGGCGCCCTCTGTTGGGGTTGACGGATCGGCGCCATCGGCTGCGGTTGCCGCATCGATGCGCCTTGCGCAGGCGCCTTCTCCGACACCGCTGCCCTCGCCCACGCCGCCCGCCGCGCCGGCGCCCGCCGACGAGCCGATCGGCAACGTCGCGACGCTGACGGGCAGCGCGACCGTGACCCGCAACAACGCTTCGACGCCGCTGAAATTGCAGGACGACATTTTTCTCAATGACGTGTTGCAGACCTCGGCGAATTCCACCCTCGGCGTCACCTTCAACGACGCCACCACCTTCAACCTCACCGCCAATGCCAAGATCGCGGTGGACAATTACGTCTATGACGATGGCGGCAGGAACAACTCGGCCGCGTTCGACATCGCCAAGGGGACCGTGGCTTTCGTTGCCGCGGCCCTCGCCAGGACCGGCGACATGAAAATCACGACGCCGTCTGCTTCGCTCGGCATTCGCGGCACCACCGGACTGGTCGAGGTCGATGGGACCGCAGGCGGTGGCCACAACATCAAGCTTTATCCCGATCCCGACGGCAGGGTCGGGCATATCGACGTCAACGATCGCCGCACCGGCGCGCGGCTCGGCTCGCTCACGCAGGGCGCGAGCGGCTTTACGGTCCGGCCCGGCCCCGGCGGCCGCGTCACCGCCACGCCGCTTGTGATCTCGGCGCAACAGGCCGCGCGCGACCAGGGCATCGTGCGCCAGGTGCACGCGGCGCAGGTCGTCGGCCGTCAGGTCGTCACGCAACAACGCGCGTTGCGGCGGGCCAATCCGAACCGGACCAATCCGCGCGGCAATGCGCCGGGTCAGCCCGGACCGCAGCGGCAGAACAATCTGCAGCAACGGCCGGGCGGCCCGCCGCAACCGGCTTTGCCGAACCGCGCCGGCCAGCAAGGGCAGCAACCACCCGGCGCGCACGGGCAGCCGAATGTGCCAGGTGCGCGCCAGAGCGGACCGCCGAGCAAGCCGGCGATGCTACAGAGGCGGCCAGCCCCGCCGAAAGGCAAGCCGCCGCCGAAGGGCAAGAAGCGCTAAAGCGTTTTTCAAGCGAAGTGGAGAGCGGTTCGCGTCAAGAAAACGTGTCAGATCGAGAATCTGGAGCCCCGTTTCGATTCAATCGAAACGGAAAAGGCTCTCGGGTCGCTGTGATTACGATCGACCAGGCGAGAGCAGGTTTTAGGCCGCGCGCCGCAGCCAGTTCCGTACCTTTTGAACCAGGTTCATATGCCGGCCGCGAACCGCGCCAGGCGGAGCCTGATGAGCCGATGGAGACTGAGCTCATCCTTCGAGACGGCGCAAGAGCGCCTCCTCAGGATGAGGTCCTCTCACCCCTCATGGTGAGGAGCGCGGCAACGCCGCGCGTCTCGAACCATTGAGGCCGCTCACTTCTCCCGCGCAGTCAGCCCGGCTTTCGCATCAGGGGCTGGCCGGCCAATATTCGGCTGCCCTCCCGCACGTTGTCGCAAAATTCGAAATGATCCGGCGCCAGCACGATGATGGTCGATCCGTGCTCGAACCAGCCGAGTTCGTCGCCCTTGTGCACGCCCACGTCACATGGAAACACCGTCGGCCCCCGCGTTTGCGCATTGAACACGACATTGAGAAAATGCAACCGGATGCTCGCCACCAGGATCGCGGCAACCGGCACCAGCGTCAGCGGTTCGCCGGAGACAAGCCGGGTTTGGATCACCGCGCGCTCGTTCTTGCAGAACAGCCGCTCGATGCGCTTGAGCGCGATCGGATTGACGTTCCAGGTATCGCCGCTGATGAAGGTGACCCGCTCGATCCGGCCATCGGTGGCTGCGTGGAAGCGATGATACATGCTCGAGGTCAGCCGCAGCGTGACGAAGCGTCCGTTGCGGTGGGCGTCGACGAGAGCGGGATCGCCGAGCAGATCGAGCAGGGCATAGCCGGCGCCCTTGATCTGGAACAGTTCAGTGTCCTGAATGGCACCATGCGCGCCAATGATCGCGTCACTTGGACTGACCACGATCGAAGGGTCCGGATCGGGCGGGCGCAGGCCCGGCTTGAGCTCGCGCGTGAAGCAATCGTGCAGGCTCTTAAATTCGGTCTTCTTGGCCTCGCTCAGATCGAGATCGGAAAACATCCGCCAACAGGCAATCGAGGCGTCGCGGACCAGAGGATTCTCGATTTTGCTGAACCAGCCCATGAAGCGCGTCAGCGCCGCCCTTGGGATGCGGTTGGTCAGGAGGAAGTTGAGGTCCTCCTGCTGAGTCAAGGCAGCGATCAGGCCCTTCATTGTCATGATTCTGTTAGATTGACCCACTAGCGCTGGTGGCATGGATTCGCCTCTTCCGATTCTCTCTTTGACCGCCGCAGCGGTAGCTGGCGCCGCGGCGGTCTTCCCCAAGCTCAAGGCGCGGTTGGCGCTGTCGCGGGCCAAGCACCGCTCGCTGGGCGGACATTCGAAAATGTCGCGGCGAGTGGCGCGGCTGATCCCGTTCTACGAATTTTCTATTCACGAGTACTTCTGTTCCGACGGCGCGCCGCCGCCGATCGCCCAAAAGCGCAAGGACGCCTTCTTCGCGCTCGCGCACCTCTATGAGCAGCGCTACGCCAAGGGCCGGCAGATGACGACGGAGGCAAGTAGCCGCATCTCCGACCTGCAATTCACCGAAACCTACCGCGTGCCGTTCCAGTACAGCCGCCTGGTGCGGGAAAATCTCGGCACCAGCGCCTTCATGCAATCCTCGGCCGGCGTCACCCTCACCGATATCGACGGCAATTTGTTCTACGACCTGACCGGCTCCTACGGCGTCAACATCTTCGGCAACGACTTCTACAAGGAATGCATCGCGCAAGGGCAAGCGCGCGCGGATGCGCTTGGACCGGTGCTTGGGCCCTATCATCCGGTCATTCTCGATAACGTTCGCAGGCTCACCGAGATTTCGGGCCACGACGAGGTCTCGTTCCACATGTCGGGCACGGAAGCGGTGATGCAGGCGGCGCGGCTTGCGCGCTACCACACCCGCCGCACGCATCTGGTTCGTTTCGCCGGCGCTTATCACGGCTGGTGGGGCGACGTGCAGCCCGGCGTCGGCAATCCTATTGCGGCGCACGAGACCTATACGCTGGCCGACATGTCCGAACGCACGCTTCACGTCCTGCGGACCCGCCGCGACATCGCCTGCGTGCTGGTCAACCCGTTGCAGGCCCTGCACCCCAACGCCAACGCGCCCGGCGATTCGGCGCTGGTCGACAGCTCCCGCGCCGGCCGCTTCGACCGCGAGGCCTATGGCGCGTGGCTGAAGGCGTTGCGCGAAGTCTGCACGGAGCGCGGCATCGTCCTGATCTTCGACGAAGTGTTCCTCGGCTTTCGCATCGCCGCCGGCGGCGCGCAGGAATATTTCGGCGTCCGCGCCGACATGGTGACTTACGGCAAGAGCCTCGCCGGCGGCCTCCCCATCGGGGTGGTGTGCGGGCGCAAGGAGTTGATGCGCCGCTTCCGCGACGATGCCCCCGCCGACGTCTGCTTTGCCCGCGGTACCTTCAATTCCCATCCCTATGTCATGACCGCGATGGACGAGTTCCTGTCGCGGCTCGCCAGTCCGAATTTCCGCAGCGTCTATAACGGGCTCGACGAGACCTGGAACGGCCGCGCCAAACAGCTCAATGACGCCCTCGCCGCCGCGGACCTTCCGGTGCGGGTTTCCAACCTGTCTTCGATCTGGACGGTGCAATATACCGAGCCGTCCCGTTATAACTGGATGTTCCAATATTACCTGCGCGCCGAGGGTCTCGCGCTGAGCTGGGTTGGGACCGGCCGGTTGGTGTTCAGCCTGAATTACACCGACGCCGATTTTGCCGAGGTCGAAAAGCGATTCGTGGCAGCAAGCGAAAAGATGAAGCAGGACGGCTGGTGGTGGCATGAGGCTTCCCTCACCAACAAGAACATCCGCCGCCAAATCCTCAAAGAGATGATTGCGCGGGTCGTCAAGCGCTGAGGCTGCTTCACCTCTCCCGCTCTTGTCCGCGCTCTTCCTTCGTTGCCATCGACCTAGTCTAATTTCACCACGCTCTAATGGGGTCATCCACGTCTTTCTTGCTGTTAAAACGTGGATGCCCGGCACAAGGCCGGGCATGACGAGTCTTGCTATAGCGCCCCATGCGTTGGGCGGTATTCGAGCGAAAATTCTCAGGCGTGCTGCTCTTCGAGATCGTGCTCGATGATGTCGAGGCCTGGATCGATCAGCTCGCCCCTTAGAAGGAACAGCGGCGCCTTGTGATAGAGTTTCAGATCATGGAACGGGTCGGTCAGGATTTTCGTCATCCAGACGAGGCCAGTCTCGACGTCGCGGATGAAGAACAGATGGACGGTGCGGAACAACAATCCGCCGATCCCGATCGCGAGCCAGATCTTGGCGACCTGCCGCATGAAATCGGCCGGCGTTACCCAGGGGGTGAAAAACCCGAACAGGGTCGGATCGAAATAGATCACCACCGGCGACAGCGCCCAGATCGTCATCAGCACGACCTTGCGCTGCAGATTGTAGCCGACCTTGATCTCTTCCTTGTGCTCGTGGGTCGCGTGGTTGATGTGGTCGTACCCCTTCGGCTCGAAGAAGAAGTGACCGGCCTGGCGCGAGGTCATGGACACCAGCCAGCCGATCAGGGCCGCGATCACCGGATCGAAGAAGATCATGACATAACCGACCAGAAAGCTCGCCGCGCTGACGAAGTGCAGGCTCTGGTTGATCCGGCTGTGATGATAGTAGCGGTGGTCGTCCCAACGCTGGGTCCGCAATTGCTCCAGGAAATCCTTAATCATTTCTTTCCCCCAGAAAGGTGGTCTGCATTCTGCATACAGCGATTCGATGTAAGGTATGTGACATCATCATAATGACACATGCCCGTCGCATGACAGCGCGATTGCGAAAAGGCGGCCGTGATGTAGAGGCATTCTTATTGTGACACGTCGCGTCTTCTCGACACCAACCGCTCGCTCGAAGAGGCCTTAGCCGCCGACTTTGCGGAAACGAACCAGCGAGAAGTGGCCGAGCGGCGGAATCAAGCGACGCTCCAACAATTCGACCGTCTTTGCGCCGGCAAGCCAGCGCGTGTAACGCGACCAGGCGAATTCTGCGGTCCGGAAACCCAGCCGGCGCACCACTGGCTGCAGCGTCTGCTCGATGAAGCGGCGGACGCCGTCGTCGGCGCTGACGCGGGTGAGGATGATCAGCTCGCCGCCTACCCGCAGCACGCGCGCGAACTCGTCGAGCGCGATTTCCGGATTCGGCACCGCAGTGACGACATATTGCGCCATCACCACATCGAACGAGTCGTCGGGGAATTCGAGCTTCTCGGCGTCCATCACCGCAAGCCCTTCGATATTCTTCAGCCGCAACTCGGCGACGCGCCGCTTGGCCTTTTTCAGCATCGCTTCCGAAATATCGGTGCCGAAGATGCGCACATGCGGCGCATAGAGCGGCAGCGAAATGCCGGTGCCGACACCGACCTCGAGCACGCGGCCGCCGAGCTTGTTGGTGGCCTGGATGGCGGCGTCACGGCCTTTGCTGAATACGCCGCCGAACACGAGGTCATAAATCGGGGCCCAGCGGTCGTAGGCCTGTTCGACCATTTCGCGGTCGAAGTCCAACTGCGTCGCGCCGTCGAGCTTGATGCTTTCTGCCATGTGATTCTTGCCTCGTTGAGGTTGCTTGTTTTGCCGCCTTTGCGATCAGCCGCGCACCGCGTGTTGTCCCGCCACGATCGGGACCGGCCGCAGCGAACGGCTCGGCTGCAGCGCGCTCAGATTGCCGATGAACTGCCTCGCGCTGTTTTCCCAGGAACGCTCGAGCGCAAGGTTCCGGCATGCTTCGCGCGACATCGTCAGCGCCCGCAGACATGCGGCTCGCAGGTCCTCATCGAGCGCGCCAACCGGATGATCGGCGATGACGTCGAGCGGCCCCGTCACCGGGAACGCCGCCACCGGCGTGGCGCAGGCCAGCGCCTCCAGTTGCACGACGCCGAACGTATCGGTGCGGCTCGGGAACACAAAGACGTCGGCGGCCGCCAGATGCGCGGTCAGATCCGCGCCGGTCTTCTCGCCCAGGAATTTGACATCGGGATATTTTTGCGCGAGCGCGGCCTTCTGTGGGCCGTCGCCGACCACGACCTTCGACCCTGGCAGGTCGAGCGACAGAAAGGCCTCGATGTTCTTTTCGACCGCAACCCGCCCCATGGTCATGAAGATCGGGCGCGGCAGGTCGAGCCTGGCCGGGGAATCCGGATTGAACAAGGCGGTATCGACGCCGCGTCCCCAGAAGCTGAGCCTGCGGAAGCCGCGCGCGCCGAGCTCATCATAAAGAGAGGCGGTCGCCACCATCGTCACGGCGGCGGCGGAATGGAAGTGACGCAGCACCGCATAGCTCACCGCGGCCGGGATGTTGGTGCGCACCGCGATGTATTCCGGAAAGCGCGTCGTGTAGGACGTGGTGAAGGCGAGCTTGTGGCGCAGGCAATAGCCCCTCACCGCCCAGCCGATCGGCCCCTCGGTCGCGATGTGGATGGCCTCTGGTGCTGCCGCCTCGATCCGACGTGCGATCTCGCGCCGGCCGGGCAGCGCGATGCGCAGGCCAGGATAGGTCGGAACCCCAACGGACGGAAATCCTTCGGGCGTTACGAAATGAATGTCTCCCCCAAGCGCGGAGGCGCTGTTCTTGAGCGAGGTCAGGGTGCGCACCACGCCGTTTACCTGCGGGTGCCAAGCGTCGGTCGCAATCAAAATGCGCATCGCGGGAGGCCTTGCTGATTCTCAAGGCGCGACGTTCACTTATGGATATTTCAAGCGTGTGACGTCATAGAGGTTAATAGCCGCCTTTTTCGCGCCCGCCGGCTCTTTTTGGTTCCCGTGAAACAAGAATGAAACAATTCATGAATGCGGAGAAACCATTTTGGCCCTTTGGCGAAAATGTCCGGAAATGTTTTCCGGTTAAGGATCGCAGCTCAACGACGCCACCCAAAACGGCGCGCGGGCTAGTCAAACAGGGGACGCCAGATGTTCACTTCCCGAGCATTCGTGCACCATTCCCGCCGAGCCGCCGCCTTCGGGGCGCTGGCGATCGGCGTCATCGCTTTCACGGGGACTGCCGCAGCCGCACCGCTGCAGCTCTTTCCCTTTGTCATGGAGCCGGCGCCGCCGCCGATGGTGCAGCAGGCACCGTCGGACGATCAGGACGCCGCCGCCGAATTGCCGGCGCGCTTGAAACGCCAGATCGTCAATTATCCGACCCGCGAGGCGGCGGGGACGATCATCATCGATACGCCCAACACCTACCTCTATTATGTGCTCGGAGGCGGCCAGGCGATTCGCTACGGCATCGGGGTGGGCCGCGACGGCTTCACCTGGTCCGGCGTGCAGGCGATCACCAAGAAGGCCGAGTGGCCGGATTGGACTCCGCCGCCGGAAATGATCGCGCGCCAGCCCTATCTGCCGCGTCACATGGCCGGCGGTCCCGGCAACCCGCTCGGCGCGCGCGCGATGTATCTCGGCGGCACGGTCTATCGCATCCACGGCACCAACGCGCCGCAGACGATCGGCACCCACGTCTCCTCCGGCTGCATTCGCCTCACCAACCAGGACGTCACCGATCTGTATTCGCGAGTCAATGTCGGCACCAAGGTGATCGTGCTGCCGATGGAGCGCCGCGCCGAGAACCTGCCCGGCAAGCGAAGCTAAGTATCAATGGCGCAGATTTAAACGCCGCATCGCAGCGCCGGGCGCGCCCGGTGCGGCCGGATGATATTGACTCATTCTGTACGGTACTGTACGGTTGCTTCATGGTGGACCCCATCTTGAGTAAAGGCGCAGAAGAAGCTCGCAATCAGCTCCCGGATCTTCTCGATGCGGCCGGCAAGGGCCGTTCGACGATCATCACCAGACATGGCCGTCCGGTTGCAGCGTTGGTGCCGATCGAGGCGTATAGCTCTGCCATTCGCCAGCAGCCGCTGATTTCCGTCGCAGGATCCGGTCGCGGTTTATGGGGAAAGAATAGTACCCGTACGCTTCGAAAGCTGCGTGACGAATGGAGCCGCTAGATTTTCGGGGTCTGCCGGAGGATTCGCTGGTTCTGATCGATTCGGCACCCATCATCTACTTGCTTGAAGGGCACCCGAAATTCGGACCGCGCTTCAAGCCGCTCTTCGAAGCCCATCGAACCGGGCGCATGCGCTTCGCCGTAACGACCATCACCATCGCCGAGGTGCTGACCGGACCCCTCCAGGCAGGCGATGACGCGCTCGCGCAGCGTTACCGGGCGATCCTGGAATCGTGGCAGCCGATCGCGCTTGACGTCGACATTGCGGAAAGCGCCGCGAGACTGCGGGCGTCGCTCCGCCTCAGGCTTGCGGACGCTGTTCAAGCGGCCAGCGCATTGGCAGTCAACGCGGCCGCCCTGGTGACGCATGACCGTGATTTCTCACGCGTGCGTTCGCTGCGTATAATTTCTTGAAGGCCCAGCACCTCGACGCAACGATCGCTCACGAAACGCCGCTTAGGGCAAATCGCAAGCCGCAGGTTATCCAGTCGGACAGACAGGATGAGGATTTAAGGAACTCCCCAACCGGAGAAGGGCGCGGTGATCCGCGCCCTTTCTGTTTCCGCGCAGCAACAAATCGGCCACATCGGCGCCCCCACCTTACGTCAAATCGCAGCTTCTCCACCGGGGGCGCCCGCCATGAAGTGGCCGCTCTGGCGCCGCCCCGGCCTGCCCTGTAGACTCGGCCGGCTGAATCAGTCCGGGGAGACGATGCAACTCAAGACCATTCTGCTTGCCGTCGCGGTGGTCGCGGTTTCGTTTTTTGTCGGCCTGAAGACCATGGACTGGCTCTGGCCGCGCGGCGCGGTCCCTCGGCCGGCGCTGGCCGAATTGCCGCCGCTGCCGCCGGCCCCGCGCAGTTCGGTGATCCTGGCGCAGGTCGCCATTCCGCTGGCCGCCATTCGCGACGCCGCCGACCGCGGCGCGGCGCGGAACTTCGCCGGCAAATCCGACAACCCGGTGTCGGAGGTGCTGCAAAACGCCGACATCGGCTGGACCGCCTCACGCGGGCCGATCGCGGCGAGCGGGGGGCAGGACGTGCTGTCCTTGACCGCGGCGATCACCGGAAAGCTCAACGTGACCGGCTCGCTTGCGTCGAAGGCGACCGGCGCGGTCGGCGACGCAATCGGCGGCCTGCTCGGCGCCAATGTCGGCAAGCAGATCGGCAGCTTGAATATCAAGGCGCTCAACGCCAACGCCGAGATCAGGGGCAGCGTCACCATCACCGCGCGGCCCAAGCTTGCCGCGGCCTGGCACCTTGAACCCAATCTCGGCGCCCAGGTGACGCTCGGCGACACCAGCCTCACGGTCGCGGGCGCGCGGGTCAACGTCCCGGCGCAGGTCAAGCCGCTGCTCGACAAGACCGTCGGCGAACAGATCGCAGCGGCGAGCGCGCGGATCCGCAGCGACCCCTCGTTCGAACGCAATGCGAGGGTCCAGTGGGCCAAGGCGTGCCGCTCGATTCCGCTGCAAATCGCCGCTGCGTCCGCACCGGCGCTTTGGCTGGAACTGCGGCCGACCCGCGCGGTCGCGGTGCAGCCAAACGTCAATGCTTCAGCGGTCACGATGACCCTTGGCATCGAGGCGGAGACCCGCATCACGCCGACGCAGACCACGCCCAACTGCCCGTTCCCCGAGAAAATCTCGATCGTTCCGCCGACGGCCCCCATTGTCAGCATCGGCATTCCCGTCGATGTGCCGTTTAGCGACATCGACAAGATCGTGGAGGCAGAGCTCGCCGGCCGAACATTCCCCGAGGACGGCTCGGGTTCGGTGAATGTCACCGTCAAACGCGCCACGGTCGCAGCATCAGGCGACCGGCTGTTGATCTCGCTTTTGGTGAACGCAAAGGAGAAGACGGGCTTGTTCGGTTTTGGCGGCGAGGCCAATGTGCATATCTGGGGCCGGCCGGTGCTGGATTCGGCGCAGCAGATGCTGCGGCTCGCCGACATCGAACTGGCCGTCGAATCGGAAGCGGCCTTCGGCCTGCTTGGGGCGGCAGCGCGCGCGGCCATGCCGCACTTACAAAAGACCCTCGCCGAGAAGACCACCGTCGATCTCAAGCCGATCCTCGGCAACGCCCGGACGATGGTCGCCGCGGCGATATCGGATCTTCAGAAGAACCAGGACGGCGTCCGCGTGGCGGCGGAAATCACCAGCCTCAACCTCACCGACATCGCCTACGATTCCAAAACGCTGCGGATCATCGCGGAGGCCTCCGGCACAATCAACGTCGCGATCACGGCGCTGCCGGGGTTGTAGGTAGGACAGCAGCGCCTAAATTTCTGCGCCGTCATTCCGGGGCGATGCCAACGGGTCCGCGCAAAGCGCGGCCCGATGACAGGCTCCGCACCGAACTACGATGTGCAATTGCACATCGGAGAATCTCGAGATTCCGGGTCTGGTCCTTCGGACCATCCCGGAATGACGGAGAGAGTCCTAATCCTCGTATTTGAACGAGACGTTGAGCTTGGCGCGGTAGGCTTCGACCTTGCCCTTGGCGTCCAGTTGCAGGTCGAGCTTGACGACTTCGGCGACGCGAAGCTCCCTCAAGGTCTTTCCTGCCCGATTGACGGCCGCGCTGGCGGCCTTTTCCCAGGACTCCTTGCTGGTGCCGATCAATTCGATGACCTTGTAGACGCTCTCCGCCATATCGTCCTCCCGTTTCGTTCTAGGCAGGACGCAGGATGCTCCTGCCGCGGCAAAGCCTAACATCGCACTCCCCCGGCCGAAAGCCGCAATCGGAACGAAGCCGAGGGTGCCGATTGCTCGAAAGTCGGCTTGGCGGGTCCACGCGAATTACTCTACCTCGCCCGGCGGTCTTTCAAGGATGAGGTCTGCATTTGCACGGCAGAGCGCGCCCGGCAAAACCGGACGCGCCCATGCTGACTGACGCTTACCAACTCACTTCTTGACTTACTCACTCACGCCAGATGTCTCAGGTGGAATACTTAAACTCGGGCATCGCCTTCAGGACGTCCTTGGTGGCGTCGAACACGGCATGGTCCGGGTACCAGGGATTGGGCTTCGCGTTTGCGGTCGAGCCGGTGGGGGAAGACCCCGTGGTTGTCGGCGACATCGGGCGGCCGCCGCCTGCGCCCGTGCCGCTGGCGCCGACGTAGGCGACCGGTTCGTCGACGAATTTGATCTTGTCGTAGGAAACCGCGACCAGGTGCTCGCCGACACCAAGGAAACCGCCGACGCCGAGCACCACCGCCTTGATGTTCCCGCTCTTGTCCATCAAGAGATCGTTGATCGTGCCCAGGTTTTCATTCTTGTCGTTGTAGACTCTAAGCCCAACGACCTTCGATACACGCCAATCGCCGTGCAAGGAGGATTCCGACAGCGCCGCCGGCGCAGTGTTGGCGCCGGTGGGAGCCGGGGTTTGCGCAAAAGCGACCGTCGCAAGCAACGCCGTGCCGGCGAGCGCGACCGTGACATATTTTGCAGACATGCTGTCTCTCCCTGATCAAAATTTGTGAGAGGAGAACAGCCTGCTGCACCGGCCGTTCCCCTTTGCCGCGCGGATTTTCAGTGCGGATTTTCAATGATCGGCAAGGGCGCCGGGAACTTCGCATCGCGGAACCGGCTGTTCCCTGAGGCGCCGATCGAGTTCGCATTTCGGGATGTCGGAGCAATCTCGTCGCGCGATAGGTGCTGCGATATTTCTTCTTTCCCATCGCAGTGGCAGCGCTGGATCAAGTCCGATCGCATGGTTCGCTTGAAAACGCTATGGTCTACGCCGCGAGTGCTTCGTTGTCCGTTGCGGAATGATCGAGGTAAGCCACCGCCTCGAAGCGGTAATCGCAGGCCCGACATCGCCAGAGATAGAAGGTGCGACCCGGTTCAGCCTCAACCCATTCCGGAGCCGCGATCGGCTCGCCGCATTGAGCGCAGGGATTTTTCCGGGGCAAAGAGAAGAAATCGATTCTGGCCATGGCGGATCTCCCTTTATTTTCTTTTAAAGTCCGTGGGGACGAATTGGGCAGGAATGCTGTCGGTTGCGGGCGCTCCGAGCTATCTTTTTTGGGAGAGTAATTGGGCAATTCGACGGCAAGAGGCGTGTCCCGGACGCGGGGCAGCGTTCTTCTCGATGCGCCGCAAAGCCGGGACCCAGACCTGGATAGGCCCCGGATCAACGGCGCACTGCGCCACATCCGGGGCACGCAACTTGCGGAGCGGAACTCAATGCGCCGCGGGTTCCACCAACGGCTCGGCCGTATGCGTCGCGCCGGCTTTGCGGAGGTGGATGGTGGCGACGTCGTCGCTGTACACCTTCTGCCAGCCGTCAAGATGGTCCAGCAGTTTTGTCGCAGCACTCTGGGTGCGCAGCAAGGTGGCCTCGATTTTGTATTCTTCCAGCAGCCGGAACAGATTGCCGGGTTCCATCAGGCCGGAGGCGGCGTTGTGGTCGACGAAGAATTTTTCGCCATAGAGCTCGGTGCGGCCGTCGATGAAGGGCGAAACCCCGCTGGCGATCAGATAGCCGCCGAAATCAT
>Ga0070733_10000186_pt1 | contig 58015 bp, 55 predicted proteins | sample Coa_R1_9_FD_66450 | JGI IMG/M metagenome (GOLD analysis project Ga0070733, IMG submission 66450) | Surface soil microbial communities from Centralia Pennsylvania, which are recovering from an underground coalmine fire - Coalmine... | ecosystem: Environmental > Terrestrial > Soil > Unclassified ... | reverse complement strand
CGGTGCCGCCCCGGCGCAGAATTTCAAACCGATCGTCGCCGAGCATCGCGCGCCACTGCGCCTCGGTGTGCGTAACCTCATACTGCTCTTCCGCGGCCGTCCCGCGAATCGCCAAACCGAAAAGCGCGAGCGTGGCCGCGGTCGTCATGAACTCGCCGCGCTTCATCGAACGCCTCCCGGTATGACGTGGCACGCCGCGCCGCCGTTCTTCTCAAAATACCGCTGATGGTACTCTTCGGCCGGCCAAAATCGCGGTGCCGGAACGATCTGCGTAACGATTGGCCGAGAGTATTTCTTCTGCTCCAGGTCCCGCGACGCAATCGCCTCGCGTTCTTGTTCGGGTCCGTGCGTGAAGATCGCGGAGCGGTACTGATCGCCGACGTCGGGTCCCTGGCGATTGAGCTGCGTGGGATCGTGCATCTGCCAGAACAGGTTGAGCAGTTGGTCGTACGTCACGCGCTGCGGGTCGTAGGTCACTTCAACCGCCTCCGCATGTCCCGTCGCGTGCCCACAGACCTGGCGGTACGACGGGTTCTCGGTGTGGCCGCCGATGTAGCCCGAGACGGCCTCGACGACCCCCGGGACCTCACGAAAAGCGGATTCGACCCCCCAGAAACAGCCGGCGGCAAAGGTAGCAATTTTCGTTTCCATACACTCTTTAGAACGCCGCAGCGCCTTTGGCGGATGCGTGGTTCCGTTTAGCCTGCCGGGTCAGGGTGCACATGATGCTGAGGAGCCGCTCGTCGCTCCGCCTCCGGCTCCGCTCCTGCTGCACTGCCTCGTCGCTCCGGCATCCATCCGGAGCCTGTCCTGAGCGCAGTCGAAGGGCTCCTCGGTCAGAGCCTCCTCAGCATCATGTGCAACCTGACCCGGCAGGCTAAACGGCGTCGTTGCGGAGGACGTCTTCGATGGTTTCGCGGCGCGCCAGCAGGCGGTGAGTACCGTTTTCGATGGCCACGACGGCTGGTTTGGGGAAGCGGTTGTAGTTGCCGGCCATGCTGTAGGTGTAGGCACCCGTCGAGCGCATTGCGAGGAGATCGCCGGGGGCGACGTCACGCGGAAGCTGCATGGTTCCAAGCTCGTCGTTTTCGCACGAGCGGCCGCAGAGGGTGATCTCTTGCTCTTCTTCGTGGCGCGGCGTGATGGCGGTCACGTGATAGCGGGCGCCGTAGAGTGCGGGGCGTGGGTTCTCTGCGATGCCGCCGTCGACGACTACAAAGGTGCGATGCGACTGGCGTTTGACCGCCAGGACGCGATAGAGGGTCGTGCCGGCGTCGGCGATGATTGCGCGTCCCGGTTCGATTCCCACTAGCACTGGGGAGAGTCCGCGTTTCTGTGCCTCGCTGCGAACGCAAGCCGCTGCGGCGGCAACGGTGGCGGCAACGTCGAGTTTTTTGTGGTCGCCGTCGGGGTCGGAGGGGACGCCGAAACCGCCGCCGATCACGATGCGTTGGCTTTGCAGTCCGAGGCTTGCGAACCGTTGCGCGGCTGCGACGAGGGCCGTCGCGTTTTCTAAATAGGCGGACTCGTCGTAGATTTGGGAGCCGATGTGGGCGTGGACGCCGGCGAAGTGCAGCTGCGGACTGCCGAGTAGCACTTTGGCCGCTGCGGCTTCGTCGCGGGGGTGGATTCCGAACTTGCTGTCTTTTCCGCCGGTGCGTACGAAGGCGTGCGTGGTCGCATCGACGCCGACGTTTAGACGAAGCATTACGGTCGTCGTACGTCCACTGCGTGAAAGCTCCGCGAGCCGTTCGAGTTCTGCGATGCCGTCGATGGCGATGTTGCCGATCCGGCCGGTGCAGGCGGCGAGCAGCTCGTCGTCCGACTTTCCGGCACCGTGCAGCGTGATGCGTTTTGCGGTGAAGCCGGCGCGCTCGGCGGTGACGAGTTCGCCTAGCGAACAGACGTCGATGCCGATCGGATACGAGGCTAAAAAGCGCAGGAACTCGACCGTTGCAAAGGCCTTGGCGGCGTAGGAGACTTCGACTCCAAAATCGGTCGAGCAGCGTACGAGTTCGGTTACGGCTGCGTCGACTGCGTCGAGATCGATGACGAGCAGCGGCGTGCCGTAGAGCGTCGCGAGCGTCTCGGGGGACGGGTTCAGAACTGCTCCATGAAGCGATCGACGCAATCTTGCGTGACGCCCGCCGCGACGAGCTGGGCCGCCAGGTGTTGCTGGTCGTGAGGCGGCGTCACGAACATAAAGGCGGAGGTATCGCTTCCCGAGGCGCTGACCGTGCACCACTCCGCAGAGGCCGGAATTAGCACCGTCTGATAGCGCGACAGCGTAACGGTTGCGGCGTCGCTTGCCACTTCGAGCGGCTCGTCGAGGGACATCAAGATCAGCGGGCGTCCGTTGGTTCGCAGCGACGCAGGCTCGGCGGTCGCCACGATTCGCTCGACGACGAAGTGGTCGTCAGCGATCAGCGCCGTCCGGTCGAGGCCACCGAAATGATAGGGAACTTCTAAGAGCGTTTCGGTTGCGGTTGCCTTGTAGTTCAACACGTCGGCGGCTTTTTGGACGTGCAGTTCGCGCGGCTTGCCGTCGAGGCCGACGCGGTTGAAATCGAACATCCGATACGTGAGATCGGAGGCCTGCTGTGTTTCGAAGACCGTCACGCCGGGCCCAATGGCGTGGACGATCCCGTGCGGGATGTAGACGGCATCGCCGGCTTTGAGATCGATCTTGCGCAGAATCTCGCCGAGCGTTCCGTCGGCGACGCGCTGTAAGTACTCCTCGCGTGACGTGTCGCGCGTCCAGCCGTAGATGATCTGCGCCTGCGGCTGCGCGGCCAGAACGTACCAGCACTCGGTCTTCCCAAACGGCTGATGCTCGACTCGCTGGGCATAGGCGTCGTCGGGATGAACCTGCACCGAGAGCCAATCGTGCGCGGTGATGATTTTCGTAAGCACCGGAAAGATGCGTTTAGGGTTGATGTCTCCGAGGAGCTTGGGGCCCAAGCGCATGCGCAGATAGGCGACGCTGTTGCCGGCCAGGGAGCCGTTGAGCACGCGATCGGTATCCCAACACTCCCACGATTCACCCAGGCGTGCCTGCGGGTCGCCGTGTTTGCCGTAAATTCGCACGAGTTCGTCGCCGCCCCAGACCTGCGTCGTTAGCTTTGGCTCGAGGACGTAGGGATAGAGGGCGTCGTTTTGCATGGTTCGGCTACGATACGAGGGATTTGGTGGGAATTCCGCCAGCGACGAGAAGAGAGGCTGCTGTGCATGACCTTTACGTCGGCATCGGCTCGAACCTCGGCGATCGACAGGCGAACATCCTGGCGGCGCTCCAGCGTTTGCGGGCGCGCGCGCAAATCTTAACCGTTTCGGCGTTTTACGAGTCGGAGGCCGCCGATGGAGCGCAAGGGCCGGCTTACTTGAACGTCGCAGCAGCACTGCGCTCCGACCTCGATGCGCAGGCTTTTGAAAGCTTTGCGCGCGACGTCGAGCTTGCAGTCGGGCGAGCGCGGGGAACGCGCCGGCTGGAGGCGCGCCCAATCGACATCGATCTTCTGGTTTTCGACGGCGAGACCGTGCAGCCTCAGCTCGACACTCGTCCGTACAACGCCGTTCCACTGGCTGAAATAGCGCCGCAGTTGGTTAGCGCTGCGGCCAACGGCCAGGTTCGGCGGCGGGAGCGCGGACTGCGGTTCGACACCGATCGTCAATCAGAGGAACCGGAGGTGCGGCTTTCCTTGAGTCGCGCCGGCGTTTCGCGGGTGCGGCGCGTCGTTCATTTGGAAATCGACGGACGGCCGGCCGTTTATAACGGCGAGTTTTCGATGGTCGCGGATCTTGCGGCCGACCGGTCCGGCGTTCATATGTCGCGCTTTGCCGAAATTCTCGAAGAAGCGACGCTCGACGTGCTGGCCGACGCCAAACCGGCGCGCATCGAACGGCTCGCCGAAGCGATCGCACGCGAGATCGTGCGGAGCCAGCGTGCCGTGCGTGCCGAGGTGCGCCTCCGGGCCAGATTCGGTTTGGAGCGTTGGACGCCGGTAAGCGGGAAACGCGGCGAAGAGACGTACGCGCTCGTCGGCATCGCGGATGCCGACGAGCGCGGAACGCGGCGTGTCGTCGGCGTTGAGGCCGAAGGCATGACCGCCTGCCCCTGCGCCCAGGCGATGGTGCGCGAACACTCGATGCATCAGCTCGTCGAAGCCGGCTTCAGCGAGGGCGACGCGCGCCGCGCTCTCGACGTTCTTCCGGTGGCGACGCACAATCAACGCGGGCGCGGCAGCATTTTAATCGGCGTCCCCGACGCGCAAACCGACGTCATCCGCGCCGAAGACCTCGTTGAAATCGTCGAGAACTCGATGTCGAGCGAAACCTACGACCTCCTCAAACGCCCCGACGAGTTCTTCGTCGTCAACAAGGCGCATCACAACCCGAAGTTTGTCGAAGACGTGGTACGCGGAATTCTCTCGCGCACGCTAGAGATGTATGCCGATCTCGGCGAGGAGACGTTCGTTTTTGCGAGCCAAGTCAACGAGGAGTCGATTCACAAGCACGACGCCTTTGCCGAAGGCTTTGGACTCTTCGGCGAGCTGCGCGCGGAGCTTCGAACCGGATTGCCGGTGGAGAAGACGGACTTAGGCGCCTTCCTCCAGCGCCGCGATGCGCGCGCGAAGTGAAGGATGTGACGAGAAGAAGAGCTCGTACCAAGGCGGCGGATCTTCGTCGGCAAGATTCTGATCGCGCAGCCGCCGAAAGGCCGAGGCTCCGCCTGCGGCGTCGCCGGTAGCGGCGATAGCGAAACGGTCCGCGGCCCACTCGCGCGAGCGCGAAAACGCAAAGAGCAGCGGGCGAAGGGCCTGCGTCGCGACCAGCATCGCCGCGTAGAGCCGCACGATGAGTAGCGGCCGGTCGCGCAGCTCCTCGCGCTCCCTCTTTGAGATCGCGGCGTTCGAGACGAGGAAAAGTACGAAGGCCATTGCTTCGCCCAGCCCGATCAGCCGCCAGGTGTCCTTATTAACATAGTGGCCGAGCTCGTGCGCCACCACGAACTCCGTCTCGTTCTCCGGAAAGGCCTCGATCAGCGTGTCGCCGAGCACGATGCGGTGCGTCTTTCCGATGCCGGTGACAAAGGCATTTGCCTTGCGCGTCTGGCGGCTCATGTTCATTCGAAGAATCGCGGCATCGCCGACTCCGTACCGCGAGGCGAGCGCGCGCAAGCGTTCCTCCAGCGAGCCCGTCACCGGCTCGAACTCGTTGAAGAGCGGCATCACGTAGATCGGCACGATGAGGTTCCCGATGACGAAGAGCGGGAAAACGCCGATGGATGCCAGGATCGGCCATTGCCGCGGCGCGCACTTTAGCGCAAAACCCAGCAGCGTTGCCAGCAGCGCCGTCAACCCGGCCGAAATCGTCGCGCCCTTCGCGTAGTCGCTCAGCCAATCGCTCCGCGATTGATCGCTTAGCCCAAAGCGCCGTTCGAGCGAGTACTCTTCGACGAATCCGACGGGCAGTTCCACGAGTGCCGACGCAAGCGAGAGCGCGGCGTGGTAGGCCGCGGGACGGGCCCAAACCGGAAGCCTTGCCGTTGCTTTATCCAGGCGAGCGGCGAGCGGGCCGTAGGCAAAGGCCAGGAATCCGGCGGTTCCCCTGACGGTACCGACTACTTCGAGTGCTCGTCGGATCCGGGCGTATGCGGCCGCATCTTTCGCGACGGGCGGCGCGGGCTCGCGCCACTCAAAAAATGCTTCGCAGGCTCTCGCTGCGACATAACCGGCAGCGAATCCCATTCCCACGCCCAACAGCATCTTGCGATCGCTCATCAGCGGCGCGCTTCGCCGAAAACCGCTCCCCTCCGCTGCAGCGCGGTGAGGTTCCTTAGAGGATGGAGATCGTCTCTTTGGGCTTGGGATGTGCGGCGATCGCCGAAAGCAGGCTATCGGCCAAAACGTCGCAGATCGGATCGTCGAGCTCTTCGATTCTTCCCTCGTCGGCGAGGAGCAGCTTGACCGGATCGATCGGGATGCGTGCGAAGACCGGGGCCTGCGCCAGCTCTGCGACGCGCTGGGCGTACGACGGCCCGAATATCTCGTACTGCTTTCCCGTATCCGGTGCAACGAAGTACGACATATTTTCGACGACGCCGAGAACCGGTTTCTTCAATTGGTGGATCAGGTTGGCGGCCTTGCGCACGATCATCGTTGCCAGCGCTTGCGGCATCGTGACGAGTACGACTCCGTCGATGTTCAGCGACTGCAGAACGGTGAGCGGCGCGTCAGACGTCCCGGGCGGAAGATCGACGAGCAAGAAGTCCAGCTCGCTCCAGAGCACCTGCTCGTAGAACTGCCGGATGACGCTGGCAACGATCGGCCCGCGCCAGATCATCGCTTTGTCTTCCTGGTCGGTGAAGAGATTCGCGCTGACGACTTCGATCGCGCTTCGGGTAACGGCCGGATGCATGAGCGGTTGCGGTTGCCCCTGCGGCGTCGTCTTGACAGGGTCGGCCTCGATCACGAGCGGTCGGGTGAGACCAAAGAGTCTCGGGATCGAGGGCCCGGTGATGTCGGCGTCGATGATGCCGACGGAATAGTTCTTGCGCCGAAGCCCGACGGCGAGCAGCGCGGTGACCAGCGACTTGCCTACGCCGCCTTTGCCGGACATGATCGGAATTGTGTGCGCGAACTTGGTACGGCCGCTAAAGGCGCCCGGCGCTCGCGCGGCGGGACGGCGCGATTCCTCGGCGATCCCGGGCACTCTTCCGGACCGTCGAGCCTCGGTGAGTGCGGCGACGATCGGCTCGACGTGCAGACCGTGCGCTCGCGCGCCCTGTTCGACATTCTCGTACTTGCTCACGCCGCATCCGCTGCAGCCTAGCCCAAATGCCGTCAAAACCTCGGCGGCAATCGGCAGCTGCGCGACGAGCTCCTTTATATTGGTCTGCGGGGCGATCTCGATTTCGGGCATGGCTTCTTGCTTGAACCTTCGAACCGCGCCAGAGTATGCAACGGTGGAAGGAGCGCGCGCTCGAGGTGCTCGCCGGGGGTTGCGATTCGCCGGTGCGCTCGGGTTGGAGCGTGGGCTTGCCGATGTTCGTGCAAGCGTCGGCTGCCGGCGCGTATGCATTCGACGAATCGGGCCGGCGGTACGTCGACTACATCATGGCCTACGGGCCGCTGCTCTTCGGCCACACGCATCCCGAACTGGTGACCGGGCTCGACCCCCTGGCCAAGCATGGCTTCGTCTGGGGAACGACCCATAGCGAAGAGATTCGCCTCGCCGAGCGCATTCGAGCCTATCTGCCGTCGATGCAGCGCATGCGCTTCGTCACGACCGGAACCGAAGCGATGATGAGCGCGGTCCGCGTGGCACGCGGTTTCAACGGGCGCTCGCGCGTTCTCAAGTTTGCCGGCAACTATCACGGCCACTTCGATCTCGCGCTCATCGATGCGGGCGCCTCGGCCGGCGGAGGCGGCGGCGTTCCGCAAGGCGTGCGAGACGACGTGCTCGTCGCGCGCTACAACGATCTCGCCTCGGTTGACGAGCTGCTCGAAGGAAATGAAACCGGCTTAGCGGCGATCGTCGTCGAGCCGATCGGGGCCAACATGGGTCTGGTGCAGCCGGCCGATGGATTCTTGGAAGGCTTACTGCAACGCGCTCGGCGCGCCGGCGCGCTCTTGATCTTCGACGAAGTCATCACGTGGCTTCGTTTTGGGTTGCGCGGCGCGCAAGGCAGCACGACCGTTGTCCCGGACTTAACGGCCCTAGGAAAGATCATGGGTGGCGGCTTGCCGATCGCCGCCTTCGGCGGGCGGCGCGACGTGATGGCGGTGCTGGCACCGGATGGCGCAACCTTCACCGGCGGTACGCACGGCGGCAATCCGTTCTGCGTCGCAATGGCGCATCGCGTTCTCGATTTGCTCGAAGCGCATCCGGAGTATTACTCGCAGATGGATTCACTCGCGCGGCGTCTCGCCGACGGCCTGCGAGAAATCTTCACCGAGCGCGGGCTGCCCTATGCGGTCGTTCAGCGGGAGTCGGTCGTCGATTTCAAGTTCCGTACCGGCCCGGCCGCGCAGAACTTCGACGACGCTTGCAACGCCGATCGCGCGGCATACGCGCGCTATTGCGCGGCGATGCTCCAACGGGGCGTGCTGCTCGCTCCCTCGCAGAACGAGGTGATGTTTCTCTCCACCGCTCACACCGCCCAGGACGTGGACGAGACGCTAGACGCGGCGCGTAGCGTTCTTCGCGCGCAGTAAGTTCGTAGCGACGAACGCAACCGGAATGCCGAAGAAGAGGACGTGTCCCGCCAAGATATAGAGAAAGAGCCACCATGTCGGAAACGGATGAACGACGGCATGGCCGAGGTGAATGATGCCGCGCATGACCGTCATCGCGACGATGCCAAGGACGACTCCCGCGATTAGCGGGTGGTCTGAAATCCGGTGAAAGCGCAGAGCGGCGACAACAAAGAGCGCTCCCCACACGAGGCTGACGCAAACGTGCAGCAGCGTACCGGCCGCGGCCGTAAACCAGCCGCCGTGGTAGGCGTCCATTCCGAGCAGGTTTGACGCGTCCCACTGCATGACGAGTCTCGGCGTAACACCCGAGGCCACGAATGGTTCGGTTACGACCAAGTAAAGGTCGAGCAAGATCGCGCCGCAGAGTCCCGCGGCCACGGCCGCGAGCGCCGCTCGGGCCGTCCTGGCATTCATAGTACGGGTAACGCACCGTCGCGCTTCTTGGTGACGGCCTGGAGATTCTGTCCAGGAGCCGGCCGTTCTGCGCCAAAACACCGGTGCTTCGAGGAGGAACTCTGATGGTGCGCCACTCTTTGGCAGCCGCTTTCGCGGTTGCGCTCATCGGACTTGCAGCGCCGGCATCGGCCGACCAAGGTATGGCGCTGCCGCCGCAGCCCAAAGTCCGTCCCGCCGGAATACCGGTCGAGTACACGATGGTCTCGCCTTGCATTGCCGGCATGGGCGAACACTGGATGAATCTGCGCGACCCGAGCAGCCCGATCTACGGCTCGTATCAAGGCAAAGCGATCTTCACGGAGATCATGGTGCCCCTGACGCAGTTGCAGTCGGGCGTTAGCTACGCGAACCTGCGCGCGGTCCCGGGGTATACCATCGACCACATCGACTTTAAGTTTGAACCGCAGGGCCACCCCGGGATGCCGGTTCCGCACTACGATCTGCATGCGTATTATCTTTCGGCCGCGCAACAGGCGACGATCTGTCCCGGCGGCCTTCCGGATCCGTCGATGAAGGCAACCAGCGAATAGAGGTTCCTTAACGCAGCGGCCCCCGTTTCGCGGAGGCCGCTGCGCCCTTCCGTAGAGGTAGTTACGTTAGATCTTCACCTGTGCGTTGAGGTAGAGATTGATCGGAGGCGCTAGTCCGCCGATCGATCCGTTGTTCGCGCCGCCGGTCGGGATGTAGCTCTGCGTCCACGGCGTGCTTGCCTTGTTGGCCGCGCGGTCGCCGATGCCGGTGCCATTGTAGAAGTTGCCGGGATAGAGCGTGCTGTTGAGCACGCCGCCGTCCGGGCCGTAGGCACAGGCCACGTTGCTCGGCGGATTGGCAATCGTCCACGGCTCTTTCGTTCCGCCGAAGCAGGCGTGGAAGAGGTCGGCGGCCAGCAGCGTCAGCCGAACGCGCGGGGTAACGTCGTAAGCAACCTGAAGGTTGGCGACGACCGAACTGGGCTGCTCGATGTTATCGAACGCAAACGAGCCAGTCTGGAAGTTCGGAGTGTACAAGTACCCGTACGTACCCAAACCGGGGGAGGCCGCGTAGAGATAGTTGCACTGCAGCGGATTGGTCTTCGGCGAGACCTGCGTGATCTTGGTGACCGCCGAGTTCAGGACGCAGGAGCGCGGATCGTAACCGTTGCTGTCCAGTGGAGTGCCGTAGAAGCCGCCGGTCTGAAAGGAGAAGCTCGGCGTGATCGCCAGCTTATCGTGGCGCCAGTTGAGGATCAGCGACGAGACGTACGGCGAGATGTAGCTGACGAACGCCCCGTTGAGACTCGGCGCAATCGCGGTCGAGTAGGGATTGTACCAGCCACCGAGGTCCAAGAGCCCCTGCGACGGTAGATTGTAGTACGGGTTGAGGATCGTGTCGTAGCCCTTGGCGATCTTGCCGTTGCGAGTGTTGCACGCAACGCCCTGTCCGGCTTGGTAGCATGGAAATCCGCCGCCCGCTTTGGTCAGCAAGTTGTACTGCGAGATGACGCCGTTGAGCACGGTGAGCGGGTTGGGAATGATGCCGCCCGTCGAGAGCGGCACGTTCTGGAACATCACCTTCGAGTTGGTATACGTAAAGGCCAACTGTCCGGAGAACCCATTGCGGGTGAAGTCACCCTTGCTGAACAGAAACTCCAGGCCTTCGTTGCGATTGACGCCGACGGGAACCTGCGTCGCGAAGTTCGAGCCGATGAACGTTTGCTGCTGCCAGTTCGAGACCCAGGTGTAGAACGGCGAGATCTTCAGGCTCATATCGGTGCCGCGGAAGTGCTGCTCGTACGAGAGATCGTACTGCCCCGACGAAATGCCCGGAATCGGATGGAAGGGCGAGTAGAAGCCGAGATTCATCGTGTTGTTCCAGACCGACCGCTCGTCGCCCGAGAGGCTCAGGTACTGGACCGACGCGGAGATCGGCGGCTGCGTGTAGCGGCCGGCCGAGATGCGCCAGACGACGTCCGGCGACTGCGTATAGGTCGCCGAGAAGCGTGGCTCCCAGTAGTTGAGCGTGTACGAGCTGGGCGAGGCTGCCGTGAAGTTCGGCGCCGCGACGCCGTTCTGCGTCGTGCCGTTGGGATGGACCCAGCCGGTATGAGGACCCGCCGGGTGAAGGAGTGCGGCCGCAGTGTCGCAGTTTCCATTTACGTACTGGGCACTCGCCGGCGGCGGCTGACCCGGCGCCAGCAGTTGCGTCAGCACTTCGTTCGTCGGCACGTAGACGCAGGTATAGTTCGCCGTCATGTTCGCGTAGAAGTCGTCGGCTGCGTTTGCCGAGTCGGGAAGCTTGTAGGTAAAGTCGTCGTAGCGGACCGCCGCATTGATCAGGATCTTGTCGTTGGGGCGGAATTGATCGGCAAGCGAGAAGTTCTCGAACTCCGGTTTGACCGTGTTGTACGAGCCGCTTGCGTTGCCGCTCCAGAGACTATCCCATTGCGCTCCAGCCTTGGCGGCCGGAGACCCCGCGGCGCCGTAGGCCGAAGGGCCGCCGGAAGCTACGCCGGTCCACGTGGGATTCACGATGCAATCGATGTTGTATGCCTTGGCGCAAATGATCTTGCCCGTCGACGTTTTGATGGTCAACGTCGTGTCGTAGTAGCTGCTGGCCAGACATGGTACGGAGTAGCCGAAGACGCCCGTCGGCAGATTTTGCTTATTCCCGTAGCAGCTGAAGCCGGCACCGGTTTTGGCCATGTAGCCGATCGGTGAATCGTCCCCCGCCGCGGAGGCATTGTTCCAACGGATGACGCCGGCGGTCGTGTAGTTGCCGTCAAGCGTCACGAGGTTCTGGTCGTTGAGCTGATCTTGAAAGTCGAGCGCGCCGCCCGAGGTGTGCGTGACGAGCTGGTACTGCGGGGAGGCCGGCAACGAGGGGACGCCGTCCCCGGTTGCGCCCGCGATCGGATTATTCTGCAGCCAATCCGAGTAGAAGGTGTAGCCGTACGCACGCAGGTAGGCCGATTGGCTCAGCGCGTAGGTGTACTGCAGCTTAGTAATGCCGGCGTCGTTCCGAATGGTCGCTTGCGAGTTGTCATCGGCCGGGATCGGACCGTTAAACGCGTGGGCCGGTGTGTCGGGAACCATGTAGACGCCGGGCACGCGGACCGTTCCCGAACCGGTCTTATAGTTGTACGCGCCGATCGGAGTGCCGAACGGAACGTTATAGGCGACGCCGTCGGCGTATCCGAGATAGGTCGGCGCGCAGGGGAGCCCCCCAAGAATGCTCGAGCCGCACGTATACGGACCCGGCCCTAATCCCGCACGCTGCTGCAGATAGAACTGGTTCGGTTGCAAGAAGGAAACGATCTGACCGATTCCCGAGCATCCGTTGACGGTCAGGCCGGGGCCAACCGTCTCGGGACCGCAAGTCGGAGCCGCAGCCCGCGTGCCGTACGCCCCCCAGATAAACTGGTTGTTGCCCGGTCCTTCATCGTCCGGACTGTTATAGCTGTAGTTGTTGAGCGCCGATCCGCTCCACAAGACCTGTACGTCGTCGCGCAGTCCGTTGGCCTTGGGGATTCCCATGTGCAGGTTGATCACGTTCTCGCGATCGGTGACCATCGATGGGTCGCCGGCAATGCCGGCGTAGTACTGCCAGCATCCCTGGTCCGGGAAACTGAACTTCGGCCCGTACAGCTGGCAGATCGGTTTCACGCCTTGACCGGTGCCGAAGACCGCGGTGGGCGATGTATCGTACACTTGACCGCTCAGGATGCCGTAGCCGAGCAACGTTCCGTCGGTATCGCCCGACAGGAAACCGCCCGGCGTCATGTACCCCGCGCCGTTGGTGTTGTCGAAGAAACGGAAGTTTTGGTTGTAGCCTAAAAGGCCGACGTAATAGCTAAAGTTCCGATCGGGGGTCGAGCCGCCGATCTCGACGCTCGCCTGATGGTAGAACTGCGGCGTTGCGATGCCCAGGTTGGCCGTCGCGTAGCCCGGGAAGGTACCGGTCTTGATGACCTGGTTGATGAAGCCGGCCGTGCCGGCTGAGGCAACCGAGGACGGACCGCCGCCGGTGTAGACCTGCAGCTCGGAAAGACCGAGGCTCGACTCCGTTCCGGAGTTGTAGTTGTCGAAGGAGCGGTTGATCGGAATGCCGTCATACTCGAAGCCCGTGTAGTACGAGTTTTGGCCGCGAATGTAGGCCGCATTGAAATCCCAACCCATGCCGCCCTGCGACGTCTGAATGCCGGGGACCGAGGCCATTGCCGAGTAGGCGCTGTTGAGGTTTCCGCCGCCACCGAGCGCGGCTGCAGCGGCAGCTTGCGCCGCGTTGACGCTGTAAAGATCGCCGCCGACGCCGGCCTTTACGAGCGACGAGCCCGCTTGCGACGTTACCGATGCGATGGTTTTGAGCGCCTTGGTAAGCGTATAGCTGACCGTCTGCGTTTGGTCGGCAAAAACGACGATGCCGGCAACCGATATGCCTTGATAGCCGGCCTTGTTCAGACCGAGCGTATAGGTATCGGGAGTTAGCGAGAGCAGGACGAAGCGACCGCCGGCATCGCTCGTCGCAGTTGCGCTCTGCGACGGCGATACCGCCTTCACGCTTACTCCGGCCAAAGGCGCTCCGGTGTTATCGCGGACGATGCCGGTCACGTTTCCGGTGACTCCTGCCAGTGCCCATGTTTCCTGGAACAGGAAGGCGACCAGAAGCAGAACGGCGACGCTCGTAAACCGGAGCGTTCGTTGCTGTTTCATTTTTTGCGTACTTTCCTCTTTGTAGTAGCTCGAAGTTGCGCGCGAGAGTTCGCGCGCTATATCGACCTTGGGACATCCTGGGAGTGCGACCTTTTGATGATCGTTGAGCAACGCGCGCATCGAGGTACTTTCGCTTCAACGATCTTCAAGAAGTTCAAGTAATCTCAAACCGGAACGCCGTGAAACGCTGGCCGAGTTTTGGAATTTCCTGAAGACGGCACGACAAAAGCTGCGTATCCTGTTACCTATGGCAGCATCGCCGATGAAGGTGTCTTGGCGTTTCAGGCGTGAGGTTGACGAATTTCTTGCGGCCCGCGACCGCGGCAACGCATTGGAAATGCGATGCATTGCAACGAACCTGCGGCGCTTGGCCGAGGATTCCGGGACCTCAACGCTCGCTTTGGCCTATCTCTGCGACGCAAACCGGCGTCTTGGTAAAACGGAAGATGGGGTCGCGCTCTCCGATCTGCCGGCGCCGCAGGTGCGTGGATCTCGTTCTTGGGGACGGATCGAAGGAGAAGCCGAGCGCGCGCGTCAGCTCGTACTGCGAGATCGGATCGCGGAGGCGCAGGCCGTGGCATCGCCGGCTTGGGAACTTTGCGAACTGCACGGCTTCCAAGGTTTGGGGGCCCGCTGCGCCGCGGTGCTTTGCGCCGCGGCCGAGGCGTGCGCCGCGTTCGCCGAAGGGCAACTGTGGCGGGCGAGAGCGATCGAGCGTCTTCTGCCCACTCAAGACCGTCTTTTGGCGGCCGGTCTCTTCCTTCACACGGCGTACGGCGAGCGGCGCCGCCTGGATCGCGCCCTCTCGGGCGTGCTCTACGAGCGGTTGTGCGTGATCGTGCCGCAGATGCTCGGCGACGGCGAACCCCAGCGCGCTGCCGTCACGGAGTTGCTGGCGGAACTTCTCGACATCCGGGTCTCGCCGGGTGCGATCGCGTCCGTTTCGCGATCCGACTCGGCCTTCGCGCATTATATCGAAAGAAACGTGGAGCCCATCGGCGAGATGCTCGCGCTTGCGCTGACGGCATTGACAGGGACCTCGTTCGACGCTGCTTTAGGCGCCCTGTGCTGCACGCTGGCGGATTGCGCGTCCAAACTGCGCCCGGCGGCACCGCGAACGATAGCAATTGCGGTGCCTGAGTCACAGTCGGCCTCCATCGATCATTTGAAGTTTGATGATCAACGGTCAGGCGGGGTCGAATATCTCGCCGGTCTACACGTTCGGTTCCTTCCGTTTCGATCCGACTCGGGGGCTGCTCACGCACGGCGCCGCCGTAACCCCCTTACCCGACCGCCTGGCGCAGCTGCTGGTTCTGCTCATTCACGCTAACGGTGACGTGATCGACAAAGAGACGATCGCGACGCGAATTTGGCCGGATACCGCCGTTAGCGACGGAAATCTCTCGCAACATATGTATATGTTGCGGCAGCTGCTCGACGAGCGCGCGACCGACCGCACCTACTTAAAGACCGTGCGCGGGAAAGGGTATCGTTTCGTCGCACCGGTCAGCATCGTGGCTCCCATACTGGCCGAGGCGACGCTGGGCGCGGCCGAGGATGCCGCGGATCGCATCTTCAACGGCGCTCCCGAAGCGTTCCACCAGTACTGCCGCGGCTCGTACCTTCTGGAAAAGCGGACGGCAAGCGCGTTAACGGCAGCGGCCGAGCAGTTCGAAGCGGTGCTGCGCGTCCACCGGGATCACGTGCCAGCGCTCATCGGGCTGGCTCGTGCGCACGCGCTCATGGCCCAGTATTGGTACGCGTCGGGCTCGTATACGTTCCCGAAAGCCAAAGCCGCGATCGTTCGGGCCCTGGAACTCGAGCCGTCTTCTGCCGAAGCACGGGCCACTCTTGCGCTCATCCTGCTCTTCTGCGACTGGAACTGGATCGAGGCCGAGCGCGAAATCGAGACCGCCGTTCGCCTGAACCCGACCTCCACGCTGGTCTATATGAACGCCGCCTGGTTCGGCATGTGCAAAGGTTTGGGCGACAAACCCGTGCGCGAGATGCAGCGCGCCCTCCTGGTCGAACCGTCGTCGCCCGCTTTGCAGCTTTTCCTCGCCCGAATATTTCTTCACACGGGCCAATACCGTCGCGCAATCGGCGCGTTCTCGAATCTGCTCGAAAGCGGTGCCGACTTTGCGATCGCGCGGCGCCACCGGGCTCAAGCCTTCATTCTCAACGGACAGCCGGCCGAAGCGATTGCCGATCTGGCCCTCTTGCCGCACGATCGCGCCGAAGACGTCGCGCTGCGCCTCCCGCTGCTCGGCCGCGCGTACGCGGATTGCGGTGACACCGAGCGCGCCGAAAGCATCTACCAAACGCTGCTGGAAATGGCGCGCACCGAGTTCGTCGTAGGCTTCAACCTGGCTACGGTCGCCGTCGGGCTCGGACGCCTCGAAGAGGCGTTGGAGCATCTCGAGCGCGGTTTGAAGGTGCGCGAGCCGGCGCTGATCATGCTGCGCAGCCTGCCGTGGTTCGAGCCGATAGCGCAGCGCTCGCGATTCAAAGCGATGCTTCGCGCGATTTGGCCGGACTACTCTCGAACCGGAACCGGATAGACCGCAGGGCTGCGCAGCCCGTTGGCATCGACGCTGCGAACGCCTAGGATATAGTCGTCTTTGGAGATGGGAACGGTGGCTTCGACGACGTCGCCGGCGTTGTGAGACCCTTGCCACTGCGGCGCATCGGTCGATCGCCAGACGATCTCATAAGAGACGGCATCGGCGGCGCGCGTCCACCGCAGCATCGAGTCGTATCCGAGCCGCGCGGTTACGAGGTGAACGCCGGCCGGCGGTGCGGGGCCGAGCGCCAGCGTTGCCAGCGCGGCAACGTTGGCTTGCGTGGCGCGTTTCAAGTATTCCGGATCGATGTATTGCGGCAGGTCGCCGTACTGCACTCCGTCCTGCATGCGAACGTCCTGGTGCTGATGCGTGAAGTTTTCATGCGCCTCGACAAAACGCACGGCGGCGGAGTATCCCACGGATTGGAACGACTGCTGATCGCCGCCGCGCAGGAAGCGGTCGGAGCGAAAAATTTGCCGCACGCTAAAGTTTGGAACGTAGACCGGCACGATCTCCGCGATGAAGCGAGAGAGTTCGCGCGACGGCGAGTCGTTCTCGCTGCCGACGAGGTTGACTCGCTCGATGTCGCTTCCGGCCGGCAGCCCCTCGCTGAAGACTCGAATCACGCCGGGCTCGGAGCTCCCGTCGCCGCCGACGGAGTTTCCAATGATGTCGTTATTGAGTACCGCCAGCACCGGCGCATGCGCAGCCGCCAGCTCGTGCGCGTAATGGTTGCTGCCCCAGAGGCCGAGCTCTTCCCCGTCGAAACACGCAAAGACGATCGTGCCGCGAAAGTGCGTGCCGGCCATTACGCGCGCCGCTTCCAAGACCGCCGCGACGCTCGAGCCATTGTCGTCGGCGCCGGGCGCGATGCCGACGCCGTCGGTGCAGTGCCCGTCGCAGTCGTCGTAGTGGCTCGACATGATGTAAGTGCGCCCCGGCGTCGTTCCCCGGAGCGTCGCGACGACGCTTGATTCGGTCACGGCGCGCGGAGTTTTTGGCGTTTTCGGCTGGAGGAACGTGTCGAGCTCGACGCTCATGCGTCCCGGCGCGGTCGCGGCGATTGCGGCGAACCTGCCGGCGATCCAATCCCGCGCGCCGAAGACGCCGTGCTGCGCGGTTGAGGCCGTTTCGGAGAAATCGTTGCGCGTTTTGAACCCGACGAGGCGTTCGACGGTACTCTTCAAGCGATCCGCCCGTACCGCGTCGACCATCGTGGCGATCGGCGCGTAGGCCGAGGGCTGCGGCATCGGTTCGTTGCCGGCCGCTGCGAGAAGCAGCAGCGCACCAAGGATCGAGGCTCTCCGGCGGAGATTAGCTGCGTGTGACGGACTCATCGCGCAACCTTCCGGCCGTCTACGTCCTGGCCTGCAGCGATGGGTCGCTCTATACCGGAGCGACGGTCGACCTTGCGCGCCGGCTCGGCGCGCACCGTCGGGGCGCCGCCGCCAAATATACCCGCGGCCGTCTGCCGGTCGAGCTGATCGGATGGTGGCACCCCCCGACCTTCGAGCTTGCTAAATCGCACGAGGCGCGCTTCAAGCGCTTGCGACGCGCGGCGAAGCTGGCCGCGCTGAGCAGCGGCCTCGTCTATGGCTGCGCCGTTCAGACGGAGGCGTAGACGGCACGCGTCACCGCGTGGATCGCCGCGTAGCAAGCGGCGTAATCGTAGGCGTCCTTCGTCATCACTGCGAGGATGAACGGCGAGTCGCCGAACGGGGCCACAACCGCGATATCGTTGCGCGTTCCCTCGATCTCGCCGGTCTTATTGGCGACCGCGACGTGCGGCGGCAGGGCCGCCGGAATGGCGTCGCGGTCGGTCTGCCGCAGCATGATGTCGAGCATCGCCGTGCAGTGCTGCGATGAAACGATCGTGGGGATTCCCTCGCGCGCACCGTGCTCGATAAGATAGAGCAGCCGGCCCATGTCGGCGGGCGTCGAGAGATTATCGTTGTGGTGCGCGATCGCGGTGTAGTCGAGAAAGCGGCGCGCGAGGTGCGTCCGCGTCATGCCGGCGCGGGCGCCGATTTCGTTGATCGTAGCGACGCCGAAATGCCCGATTAAAAGGTTGGCCGCCGTGTTGTCGCTGACCGTAATCATCGGAACGATCAGCTCGCGCACGGTGAACTTTTGACCGTCTCGAGCGTCCACCATAAAATCCGAACCGCCGATGAGATCGTCGCTGTGGAAGACGATCTCTTCGTCGAGTACGCCACGCTGGACTTCGTCGAGCGCGTAGGCCGTCGTCATGACCAGTACTTTGATGATCGATGCCGTGGGGAATCGCTCGGAAGCGTTGTAGGCGACCAGCGGGGGAGCCTCGGCCAAGGTGCGGGCGTACACGCCGAGCACGCCGGGCAACGCTCGCGCGATCGAGCGAATGCGTCCGCTCAAGGATGCCGCGACGGCGGGCATGGCGATCAGCGCCGCGCCGGCGCAGCTCAGGAAGGCCACGCGCTTCACGAGCCGGTTCCCTGATAGTGGCGCAGGCCGAAGATCCAAAACGCGTAGGCGGCGCCGAGCCACGCCAGCCCGATTGCCGGGGTGAGCAAACCGACCGCGGGGTTGAGGTGCAGACCAGTCTCGGCCTTTTGCAAGAAGTACGTCGCCGGGAAGTAGTTCATGAAGGCGAACGGCAGAACGAAAGCCAGCACGACCTGGACGCCGCGTCCGTAGATGCTGATCGGATATCGCGTAAAGTCTTGTTCGAGCGACATCACCACCCAGCGCAGCGTATCGACGCGAACGAACCAGAACGAGCAGGTCGCGATTGCCAGCGAGATGCCCAAGTCGATCAGCGCCCCACCGAAGACGATCGCCGGCACGAAGAGCGCAAAGACCCAGTCGACGCGCACGCCCGCGACATGCGTGGCGACCGCGAGCGTGGCGATTCCCAGAATCAACCCGTCGGGCACGATTTGCTGTGGGACGGTCAGCACTTGGAAGAGCGTGTCGAGCGGCCGCACTAGGAAGCGGTCGAAACGCCCCTCGCGCACGTACTCGGGAACGCTCACGACCGTAAAGAAGAGCGTGTTGTGCAGCTCGTGGCCGCACATCCAGAGCGCGTACAGGAAGAAGACGTCGCGGAAGTTCCAGCCGTTCATCGATGGAAAGCGTTCCATCGTCACGAAGAGCGCCCCGAGCGCGACCCCGTGATAGACGATCGTAAAGACGAACCACATGATGAAGTTGGCGCGATATTCGAGCATCGTGAGGAGGTTGATCCGCCAGTACTGGGCGTAGGCGCCGAGCATGGGTGGGCGCTTCGGTGCAACCCTCTTCCCCCCCGCCCCGGTCAAAAGTTGCACTATGTCTACCGCGACCTCACGCTCGCCCGTTTTCGCCGTCGTGCCCGCCTCGGAGCGCGCGCACGCCGATCACGGCTGGCTCGATACCTATTATTCATTTAGCTTCGCCGATTATTACGATCCGGCAAACGAGAACTGGGGCGCATTACGCGTCTTCAACGACGACACGATCGCCGGCGGCACGGGTTTTCCGACGCATCCGCATCGCGACATGGAGATCGTGACGTACGTGCTCTCCGGCGAGCTGGCCCATCGCGACAGCATGGGCAATCACGGCGTCGTCGGGCCGGGCGGCGTGCAGTTCATGAGCGCGGGTACCGGCGTTCGCCACAGCGAGTACAACAACAACGCCCGCGAGAAGCTGCACCTCGTCCAAATGTGGGTGCTGCCAGGCCGCTTGGGAATGCCGCCATCATACGGCGAAATGGCCTTTGACGTGAGCGACCGGCTCAACCGCTGGCTCGACGTCGCCAGCGGAGACCCCGCCGTCAACGCACCGATTCGGATCACGCAGAATGCCACGTTTCGCGTCGCGCGCCTCGAGAATTCCACGATCGAGACGGCGTTCGCACCGGAGCGATACGGGTTTCTTTTCGTTGCCGCGGGCAGCGCGCAAGCAAACGGCCAGCCTTTGAGCGCCGGCGACGCCGTGCGTCTCTACGACGTTCGCACGTTGAGCGTCAGCGGTAACGCCGAGGTGGTTCTCTGGGATCTACCGGGAGTGACGCCGTGAACGACGACCTCTGCGAGCACATCGAAGAGGGGGGGCATCCGGACCCGAAAACGCCGCAAGGCTGCGAGGAATGCTTAAAGATCGGCGCGACGTGGGTGCATCTGCGTCTCTGCTTAACGTGCGGTCACGTCGGCTGTTGCGACTCGTCGCCCAATAGGCACGCCACCAAACACTTTCACGCTACCAGGCATCCGGTGATCCGCTCGTTTCAGCCCGGCGAGCATTGGCGTTGGTGCTACGTTGACGAGGTCCTCGCGCAGTAACGGTTCACCCGCCCTGAATCACGACGCGGTTGGAAGCGGCCCGCCAAACCACTGACGCAAGCCCGGCGAAGAGTACCAGCCACAGCAGCTGCACGCCGATGCTCGCGAGCCATTGCGAGCGTGGGATGACGCCGACGTAGATCAGCAGCGGAGTCGAGTAGATTGCCGCAAAAGGCAGCGCAAAGACGAGACGGCCAACGATTCCGGGGAAGAACATCAGCGGGATGATCTGGCCGGAGAGCAGGTCGGAGGCCCAGCGCACGATCAGTTGCGCGGCGAATGTCTCCAGCGTCCAAAACGCGATGCAGTTCATCAGGAAGTTGAGAAAGAAGTTCACGCCGTAACCGATTGCGAAGGCCAGCAAAAATATCGCGAAGGTCGCCGGCGGCGGCACATCGATGCGCACCAGCAGCAGCGCGCAGAGCAGCGAGGGGATCACGAGCAGTGCGTGGAGCGCCGTTTGGCCGAGCCCGTCGCTGAAAAAGTAGAACGGCACGCTGATCGGCTTCATCAAGTCGGTCGCGATCGTCCCTTCGCGGAGCTTTTCGCGGATCAGCCGCGTCGCATCCACCTCGAGGATCAGTGACATCAGCATCGCCACCGTGGCGTAGGTGATCATGCTGTGCAGCGGGAGATCGATCGGCGCCGCGTTTTGCGCGTAGAGCGCCGTCCAGAGCGAGCGCAGAATGTAGACCCGCAGGACCAGCGAGCCGATCTCGGTGAGAACCTCGATCCGATAGGTTGCCTCGCGCGCGAACGCTTTTTTCGCGAACTCGAGGTAAGGTACCAGAGCAGCTTCCAGGCCTAACCCCCTTTTTGCCGCTTGATCGCCGCTTGGCGCCGGTGCTCCATCTCTTCCAGCTCGAGCATCATCACGTCGACGACCTTATCGACCTCCGCGACTTGCGTCGGGGGAGGCTCCTCGCCCGATCGGCGCGGAGGCGGCTTGACGCTGCGGTGCTCGTCGATGACGGCGTCCTGGGCGTGAGCCTTGCGCAGGAACTTGGAATACGTTTGGGCGGCGCGGCCGCGCGCGTCTTGGGTTCCTTCGACGTTGAAGACGTCGGCAAAGAACTGCATCTTGGCGTGAATCTCGGGCGCCTTTTCGGGCGGATAAACCTGGGCCGGGTCGCCGAAAGCGATGTGCTGCATCGGCACGCTTTCGCCTTCACGCAGGCGAGCATTCACATGGACGATCCCGCCCAGCGCGACGCCGCTGCCGTCTTCGAGCTTGGCTCCGTTGAAAATCTTCGAGCCGCTGGCCACGAAGCAGCCGTCGCCGATGGTCGCTCCGACGACGTAGGCCTGAGGACCGACGATGCAGCGGCTGCCGATCTTCAGCGGGAACTGCAGGACGCTCCCGCCGCTGGCTTTCAGAACGGCGTTTTCCATTACGACGGTGTCGGCGCCGATCGTCACCGGCGCACCCTCCGCGACGATGACGGCGCCATGCAGCACCGCGCAGCCGGCGCCGATCGTCACCTCTCCGGCGAGCGTCGCCGTGGGCGCGACGTAGGCGCTCGAATGAACTCTCGGCTTTTTCGTACCGCTGGAGAGCATCATGACGCTCCCTCCTCCGGCCGGCGTTCGTATCCCTCGAGGTAGATGCGTCGAATGATCGATTCCAAGTCGGGCTCCTCCAAACTCACGTCTTCGACGCTATAGCGCTCACTCGCTTGCCGCACGAGCCGGTCGGCCCGCTGCAGATTGCGATCGAACCGAAAGCGCGCGCTCGAATCCTCGACCCCGGTCAGCTGCGCGCCGTCGAGTTCGGGCTGCGCGACCGGTTCGCTAAAGCGCACGACGAGGATGCGGAACCGCCCGTACTCGCTCTTGATGCGATCGATATCGCCGTCGTAAATGAGCGCGCCGCGGTCGATGAGGACGATCCGCCGGCAGAGCCGCTCGACGTCGGCCAGGTCGTGCGTCGTCAACACGATCGTCGCGCCGCGCTCGGCGTTGATTCGGGCGATGAACTCTCGGATCGCCTCCTTCGCCACGACGTCGAGCCCGATCGTCGGTTCGTCCAGGTAGACGACCTTCGGGCCGTGCAGCAGCGCCGCCGCGAAATCGCCGCGCATCCGCTGCCCGAGGGAGAGCTGGCGCACCGGCGTGCGCAGGAAGTCGCTCATCTCGAGAATGTCGACGAACTCTTTGAGGTTTTTCCGGTAGCGATCGGGCGGAATCGCGTAGATCGCCCGAAGCAGCTCGAACGAGTCGATCAGCGGCAAGTCCCAATAGAGCTGGCTTCGCTGGCCGAAGACCACCCCGATGTTGCGAGCGTTCTCCTTACGGCTCTTCCACGGCACCAATCCGGCCACGCGAACTTGGCCCGAAGTCGGAACGAGAATTCCGGTGAGCATCTTGATCGTCGTGGACTTGCCGGCACCGTTGGGACCGATATACCCGACGAGCTCCCCGGGCTCCAGCGCAAAGTTCACGCCGCCGACCGCAACGCGATCCTCATACTCGGGCGAGATGAGGGAGCGCAACGCCCCGAGGGCTCCCGGCGTGCGCTTTGTGGTGCGAAAGACCTTGCGCAGGTCGCGCGCTTCAACGATTGGCAGGACACCGCGCTTCGTCACTACGTATTCCTTTTCCGGTGATCGTCACGATTTCGAACGAGTACGGGTCCGGCGCGCTGGCCGTCGCGGAGCGGGCGGCCCGCGCATTGGGATACCGCTACGTCGACCGGCAGTTGCCAGTCGTGGTTGCAAAACGGCTGCGGATCACGCCCGAGGCCGTGGAAGCCAGCGAAGATTCGAGGCGAACGCTGGGCGAGCGTCTGGTGGACAGCCTCGAACGGGCAACGCCGGAAACGGCGGAAGCCTCGGCGGCCGAACCGTTGGACGAAGAGCTGGTCGCGGCCGTTGCCGCTGCGGTGCGCGAGTACGCCGCTAAAGGCAACTGCGTCATCGTCGGCCGCGGCGCCTTTGCGATCCTCGGCGTACGTCCCGACGTTCTCCGCGTGTTCATGCACGCTCCGCGCGAGTGGCGCGTCGCGCACGTGATGGAAACCACGCACACGCGGCGGGATCTTGCAGAAGGGGAAATCGATCGGGTGGACCGCGCTCGCACCGCCTACGTCCGCCAATGGTACGGGCTAACGTTTGGAGATCCGCGAAACTACGACCTCTGCATCGACACGTCGCGGCTCGATGCGGCGCAAAGCGCGGCGGCGATTGTCGCCGCGGTGCAAGTTCGCGCGTGACCATTTTTGCGGCGCTGCGCTATCGCGACTATCGACTGCTGTGGATCGGACTGCTCGTTTCAAACCTCGGAACCTGGATGCAGTTCACGGCGATGGGATTCTTCGTCGCGCGGATGGCGGGCTCGGCGCATCAGGCGGCACTCGATCTGGGTATTTTGGGAGCGGCGCGCGCCATTCCGGTGCTGCTGTTGTCGCCGCTGGCGGGCGTGGTTGCGGATCGACTCCCGCGCCGCCGCGTCTTACTCGTGACGAATACGACGATGGCGCTCGCCGCCCTGATTCTCGCGTTGCTCGCGACGGCCCACGCGTTGAACCTGCTTGGCTTGGCACTGATCTCGGCGCTGAACTCGGGCGCGAACGGGTTCGATGCGCCGACCCGTCAAAGCTGGGTGCCGATGCTCGTGGATCGCCGGTACATCGGAAACGCCGTCGGGCTCAACTCGATCGCGTTCAACGCGCCGGCCGTCGTGGGGCCGGCATTTGCGGGTTTGCTCATCGTCTGGATCGGCGTCGCGGGCGCATTCTACTTCAACGCGGGAGCGACGCTGGCGGTCGTCGTCGCGGTGATACTCATGAAGCCGTCGCCGCCGTCGACGGGACGGGCCGAGCCCACGTGGCACGCAATGAAGCAAGGGATTTCGTTCATCGTCGCGCACCCCGTGCTGCGCTGGATCGTCCTGGCGCAGTTCGTGACGGCGATCTTGACGCGACCGTATTCGCAGCTGATTGCCGCTTTCACGGTCAACGTCTTGCATGCGGGCCCGCGCGGCTTGGGCTGGGCGGTCTCGGCGATCGGCATCGGCGGGTTCGGCGGCGCGCTCGCCACGGCGTATTTCGCGCAACGAGAGCGCCGCTCGCGGCTTTGGCTGCAGGCCGGGTTACTGATGTCGGCGGGCGTCCTCGTCTTAGCTTTCGTTCCGTCGCTGAGGCTTGCGGTCGGCGTGCTCTTTGCGATCGGCGTCGGAACGATGGCGATGATGGGCGCCACCAGCACGCTGATCCAAATCCTTTCACCCGACGACGTGCGCGGCCGCGCACTTTCGATTTACACGATGATCGCCATCGGCGTGATGCCGCTGGGATCGCTGGTGGACGGAGCGATCGGCTCGATCATCGGTCTTCGCGAAACGTTCGCCCTAGCCGGCGCCCTTTGCGTCGTGCTCTTCCTTGCGATCTGGCTCTTCGCCCCAATCGTAAGAACCGTGTAAAAAAAGCGAGTCGCAGTGTTTGCGACTCGCTTACTAACTCCGCAGGAGCGGAATTAAAGAAAGACCGGAGCTAGGCTCCAGCCTTCTTGCGTCTTACCTTCTTGCGGACTACCTTGCGCGCTACTTTCTTGCGAACTGCCTTACGGGCGACCTTTCTGCGGACCACTTTACGGGCTACTTTCCGCCGAACTTTCTTTCGCACGACTTTGCGGGCAACCTTACGACGCACGGCCTTGCGGGCCACCTTCCTGCGTACTTTCTTGCGAACCGCCTTGCGGACGGCTCGACGAACCAACGCTCCGACGACCGCTTTTTTCACGGCCTTCTTTTTGCGAGCGGCTTTCTTTCGAACTGCCATCGTTGGTAAGAATCATCCTTTCTCTGGTCACCAAGCGACCAGGGGTATTGTCCTCCTTATACAGTATTACGGGTTTCAATGCAAGTTTTCGCCGAGGACGGCACTCGCATCGACGCGCGCGTAAACGAACGACAACACGTCAACGCCGTCGTCTTGATCCATGGTTTTCCGTTCTCTGCAAGCATCTGGGACGCGCAAGCCGACGCACTCGCGCGCGACGCGTGCGTCGTTTGTCCGGACCTTCGCGGCGCGGGAAAATCGGGCGAGTCGGAAGGCCCGTACCTTATGGAAACGCTCGCCGCCGACGTCGCGCTGGTGCTCGACGCACTCGGCATCGAGCGCGCGTCGATCGCCGGTCATTCGATGGGCGGATACGTTGCGTTGGCCTTTGCGCGCATGTTTACCGAGCGGGTGGCTCGCCTAGCGCTCGTGCCCAGCCGCTTGCGGGCCGACACGCCGAAGGAGGCGCAGGCGCGGTGGGAGCTGGCCGAGCGCATCGAGCGAGAGAAGAGCATCGGGCCGGTCGTAGAGTCGATACTGCCTCGCCTCTTTGCGCCGAGCACGCCGGCGGAACGCCCCGGCGTCGTCGAACGCGCGTACGAGATCGCTGCGCGAAACGCTCCGGGCGGGGCCGCCGCTGCGCTGCGCGGCATGGCGCTTCGATCGTCCGCGGAAGACATAGCCGAAGATCTCGACGTCCCGATGATGATGATCGCGGGCGCGCGGGATGCGACTCTGACGCAAGAGGAAGCCGGCGAGATTGTGGCGCGTTTTCCGCGTGGGCGCCTCGTCGTATGCAAAGAGAGCGGACACCTGCCGATGATGGAAGAGCCCGAGCTCGTCACCGCCTCGCTTAAAGAATGGCTTAAGGAGCTTCCTTAGCGGATGACCGGGTACTTGGAACGACGGAAAAGATTGTAGACGAAGAGGCCGCCAAGGATAATGGTGGCGATGACGGCCGCAACGACGAGCGCCTTGAGTGCGAGCACGAGAAGGTGGGCGACGACCACCAGCAGGACGATGCCGGCGGCGATGAGCGCGGTGAGTTTCAGGAAGAGCGCGAGAGTGGGATTCACGTCCTTATCTACCGTCCGGCCGGGGCGCAGGTTTCATCCTTTTTATAGCAGCTTGAGATAGTCCAGTGCCCGGTAGCCGGCCGCGATCGTGGCGCCCGCGTCGATGGTCCCGTCCGCAAGCATCTCTCGAAAGCGGGGCAGCGAGGCAAGCTCGACTTGAAGGTGCTCGGTGACGTCGAGCTGCGGCTCGCGGGTGCGGCGCGCGTCGAAGCCGACGTAAACGTACGCGTGCGCCGTCGAGCGAACCGGCTCGGGAAGATAGACTGCAGCCGGCTCGCAGTGCGCCACCTCGTAGCCGGTCTCCTCGGCCAGCTCCCGTAACGCGCACTCTTGCGGCGCCTCCGCCTCCATCAGCATACCCGCCGGAAGCTCGAGATGAATTGAGTCGGACCCATAGCGATACTGCCGAACGAGTACGACCTGGCGGTCCGTAGTCAGGGCGAGAATCGTGACGAAGCCAAACGACTCGCGAACGTAGTAGTTCGGGACGACGGTCCCGTCGGGAAGCTCCAACTCGTCGGCGCGCAAGCGCATGTACGGCGAATCTACGACGTAACTCGATCTCCGCACGCGCCACCGCGGCTTATCCATGCCTCACCACTACCGACGAAGCGTTTGCGCCTCCTGTCGCGAAGTCGGTTTTATGACGGAACGAATAGTGATTGCCGGCGGCGGAACGATGGGCGCCGGCATCGCGTTCGTCGCTGCCAAGGCGGGCTACGACGTGGAGATCGTCGAGCCGCAGGAGGCGGCGCGCGAACGCGCGTTGCTCGAGATTGCGCGCCAGGCGGAGCGATCGGGCGATCCTTCGATCGGACGACGCGTCGTCTGCACGAACGCCATCCCCGCGCGCAGCGACGCGATGCTTGCCATCGAAGCCGTCTCCGAGCGTTTCGAAATCAAGCGCGACGTCTTTGCCGCTCTGGCGGAGGCCCTCCCGCCCGACGCGCTGCTGGCGACCAACACTTCGTCGCTCTCCGTCGGCGAGCTCGCCGATACCGTCGCCCATCCGGAGCGAGTCCTCGGGCTGCACTTCTTCAACCCTCCGGTCCGAATGCAGCTCGTCGAAATCGTACGCGCGCCGCAGACCGGGGACGATGTGCTCGACCGCGCGTTCGAGATCGTCGAGCGCCTGGGAAAGACTCCCGTTCTCACGGCCGATACGCCTGGATTCATCGTCAATCGCGTGGCCCGGCCGTACTATCTGCAGGCGCTGCGCGCGCTCGAGCGCGGCGTGGCCTCCGCGGGCGAGCTGGACGCGCTCGCACGCGCGTCCGGTTTTCGCATGGGGCCCTTCGAGCTGATGGATCTCATCGGACTCGACGTGAATCTTGCGACGAGCGAGTCGATCTGCGCGCGAACGGAAGCTCCGCGTTTCGAACCGGTGGAGCTTCAGCGGCGCATGGTCGCCGAAGGTTTGCTGGGTCGAAAGACCGGTGCCGGATTCTATACGTATCGCGATGGCAAGGCCGAGCGGTTCGAGCTTGACGTGCCCGCACCGGCGCAGGAACCAAACGATGAGGAGATCGTTACCGTCGTTGGCTTCGGTAATCGCGCCGACGAGCTGGCCGAAATGCTCGAGCAAGGATACCGCAACGTGCAGCGCGTCGATAACGATGAGCTGTTCGACGAGCTTCCGGCCCAGCCGACGATGCTGATCGACGCCGGCGACGGAACTTCCGATCGCGGCGATGCCATTGCCCGGCTGGAAGCGACGCTCGAACCGGAATGCGTGATCTTCACCGATGCGTACGCGACAAACGTCGCGGCGTGTGCGGCGCGACTACGTCATCCCGAGCGGTTGGTCGGCTTCGGCGTGCTCGGGTCGTTGTCGGCCGTGGATGCCGTAGAAATCGTCAACTCGGAGAACGCATCGGACGACGCGCTCGAGCTCGCGGTTGAACTCTTCGCAGTCATTGGCAGGGCCTCCGTGCTCGTTGAAGATATTCCCGGGCTCTTTCTCGGGCGGACCGTCGGCTCGATCGTCAACGAGGCGATGATTGCCGTTGCGGAGGAGATCGCCACGCCCGAAGATATTGACGAAGCAATGCACTTGGGAGCCAACTATCCCGTCGGTCCGATTGCGTGGGGGCGTGAAATCGGCGGTACCCGCTTGCGCCGCATCTTGAAACGCCTGGCCGATGCCGAGGGCGACGAGTTCGCGGCGCATCGTTCCATCTGGCTGCTCGACATGGAAGAGTCGCCCGCGCCCGAGGAGAGCGTGCCGCAATGAGCCGCGAGGTTTGGGTCGTTGATGCCGTGCGTACGCCGATCGGCCGGCTTGGCGGTGCGTTGGCTGCCGTTCGCCCCGACGACCTCGCCGCGATCGCGGTGCGAGCGGTCGTCGAGCGTACCGGGATCGCCTCCTCGATCGTTGAGGACGTTTACTTCGGCGCTGCCAATCAGAGCGGCGAAGACAACCGAAACGTCGCGCGTATGGCCGTGCTCTTGGCGGATCTGCCGCTTCACGTGCCCGGCGCTACCGTCAACCGTCTATGCGGTTCGAGTCTTCAAGCAATTAACTCGGCCGCGCAAGCGATTGCCTTTGGAGAAGGCGACGTAATGATCGCCGGCGGCGTCGAGTCGATGACGCGCGCGCCCTATGTTTTGCCGAAGAGCGACGTGCCGTTCGGTCGAGTCCAGCAGCTCTTCGACACGGTTCTCGGTTGGCGCATGGTCAATCCGAAGATGCCGCCCCAGCATACCGTTTCGCTCGGCGAGACCGCCGAGAACGTTGCGCAACAGTACGGCATCACGCGCGAAGAGCAAGACCGGTTCGCGTTTGAATCTCAGATGAAGTGCAAGGCAGCAATTCAACGCAACGCATTTGCCGGCGAGTTGGTTGCCGTCCCGGTCGAGGGCTCGTCACCCGCAACCGTGACGAGTGACGAACATCCGCGGCCGGAGACGACGATGGAACGCTTGGCAAAACTGAAGCCGGCCTTTAAGAGCGACGGCACCGTGACGGCCGGTAACTCGTCGGGGATCAACGACGGCGCGGCGGCGCTCCTGGTTTGCGAGGCGCAGTCGGCGCGCCGCTTGCGGCTGCGGCCGATGGCGCGGATCGTCGCATGCGCCAGCGTGGGCGTTGCTCCCGACGTGATGGGGCTCGGACCGATTCCTGCGACGCGTAAGGCGCTCGCGAGCGCGGGCCTGGCCATCGAGCAGCTCGATTTGATCGAAATTAATGAAGCCTTCGCAGCGCAAGCCATCGCATGTATGCGCGAGCTGGGGCTCGACCCCGCTAAGACCAACGTCAACGGCGGCGCGATCGCGCTGGGACACCCGCTCGGAGCAAGCGGCGCGCGCATTGCGACCACGCTGCTCCACGAAATGGCTCGGCGAAAGGCGCGTTTCGGCCTGGCGACGATGTGTATCGGTGTCGGCCAGGGGATCGCAACGGTATTCGAGCGGGTCGAGTAGAAGGCGTTTGCCATGACGACTGCGCCAACCATGACCAAGACGCAACTGCTCGTCGGCGGAGCCTCGCGAGATGCTTCCGACGGCGGCACGTACGAAGTTCGCAATCCCGCCACGGGGGCGAAGATCGCCGACGTCGCGGAAGCGACGCGCGAAGATCTCAACGATGCGGTGAGCGCGGCGCGCCGCGCGTTCGATACCGGCAAGTGGGCATCGATGGCGGCCTCGCGACGCGCAAAGATCGTTTATAAAGTTGCGCAACTCATCGGCGAGCGCGCGGCCGACTTGGCGTTATGCGAAGTTCGCAACAACGGCAAGACGGTCGCGACCGCGAAAGGCGAGATGAGCGCGATCGTGGACTGCTTTGAGTTTTATGCCGGCGCGGCTACCAAGAACTACGGCGACACGTTGCCGCCGCCGCTGCCGACCTATCTCGCCAATACCGTGCGCGAGCCGGTCGGCGTCGTCGGCGCGATCGTTCCATGGAACTTTCCGTTGCTGCTCGCTTCGTGGAAGGTTGCGCCGGCGCTCGCCGCAGGCTGCACGGTCGTGCTCAAGCCGGCGCATGCGACGCCGCTGACGGCGATCGAGCTGGGCAAGATCGCGCTCGAAGCGGGCGTACCCGAAGGGGTTCTCAATGTCGTCACCGGTTCGAAGGGCGGCCTCGGAGGCTGGCTGGTCGATCATCCGGCCGTCGACAAGATCGCGTTTACCGGCTCGACCGAGACGGGGCGCAGCGTCGCGGCCGCCGCCGCGCGCACGCTCAAGCGCGTAACGTTGGAGCTCGGCGGTAAATCGCCGTCTGTAGTTTTTGACGACGCCGACGTCGACGCGGCTGTAGCCGGTGCCCTGTACGGCGTCTACTACAACGCCGGCCAATGCTGCGAGGCGCGTTCGCGCATTCTGCTGCAGTCCAGTATCTACGACCGCTTCGTCGAGCGGTTCGCGGAAAAAGCGCAGAGACTGCGCGTCGGCGATCCGGAAGATCCGCAGACGCAGATCGGAGCCATCACGACCTCCGAACAGTTGGAGAAAATTCGCTCGTACTGCGCGATCGGCGCGGCCGAAGGCGCGCAGACGCTTTTCGGCGGCGCCGCACCCGACCTCGACGGGAGTTTTGCGTCGGGAATGTTCTGGAATCCAACCGCATACGAGGCCAAGAGCGATCACCGGATCGTTCGCGAGGAGATCTTTGGCCCGGTTGCCGTGCTGGTACGGTTCGAGGACGAAGCCGAGGCGATCGCACTGGCAAACGACAGCGAGTACGGTCTGGCCGCCAGCGTCTGGACCTCGAACGTGGGGCGCGCAAATCGCGTCGCGCGCGCGATCCGCGCCGGATCGGTTGCTATCAACACGCCGTACGCGGTCTTTCCGGGCGTTCCGTTTGGCGGCTATAAGTCGTCCGGATACGGACGCGAACTGGGGATGGAGACGATGCGGCTCTACAGCGAGACGAAGAGCGTGCTCACCTATATTGGTGAGAAACCGATGGACCCGTTTCGGGTATAGCCTAGCGTATGGTGGAAACGCTCAAAATCGGCGCGCACTATAGCACGAGCTACGGCACGCTCTGGAAGGACGGAACCTACTTTCCTCGCGGGACCGAGGTGACCGTCGTCGGCGTGCATCTCGACCAAGGATTCTGCGTGCGCTTTCCGGCGGTGCAGGACGGCGAGCCGCTCGAGACCTGGGAAGACTGGAGCGAAGCAGATTTCCTGGCCGAACCGGGCTCCGTCGAGCCGCCGCCCCGGCCGCTTTCACGAGCCGTGCTTGCCGAAGCGCGCGACGTGCTCTCAGAGGCCGAAGATGGATGTCACCTTCATTTAGATGAAGAGGAAGCCTAAAGGCGCCTTACGTCCCGAGCTCTATGATGCTCGTTTGCCAGATTTCCCATCCGGCGCACTCCGACGACTTAAGCCCAGAACCGAGGTGGGCTACCCAGCAGTAGGTCTTGGCGGGTTTGAGGTTGGTGAACTTCGCCCGCCCCTTCTTGTCGGTATAGAGCGTTTCGAAGGCTTTCCCGGGGCGGGGACTCGCCGTCGACTTTGGCGTCGACTCCAAGACTGGAATCTTCGGCTGGGGTGAGCCATTGATCGTCACGAGGATGTGCGCCGCCTTAATCTTTGGGTTGGGTGAAGGCGAGCCGGGCGAAAAAGAGGGAGTCGGAGTCGTGGAGCTGCCGCCGCTGTGACACGCGGCGACCGCCAGTGCGGCGACGCAGAGAACGATCATGAGGCGTTTGGGCATGGGCGGCTCGCTTCGACGCTCTTTCGTTCGCCCCCGTTCGTGAGGCGCGTGCAAAGATGAAAGTAGCGTTGTGATTTTTTTTCGAGCGCGGCATAGTATTCGCGAAAGAGCGCGGCCGCCGCGGTACCGGGCCAGTGGGCCGGCAGCAGCTCGCTTGGCAGTCCCGGGTCGACATAGACAAACTTCCGGTAATCGTGGACGAGCCAGAGACGCTCGACGAAGGCTCCTTCGTCGCTGAGCTCGCCGCCGGCCGTTTCGAGCTTGAAGCGCGGCCGGTAGCGGGCGATGAACTCGCGATACGCCGACGCGATTGAGTCCACGTTCCAGCAACGCTCGAGCAAGGCGCGGTCGGTCAGCGGCCCGCCGTACTCGGCCTCGAACAGGTGGATCGCCTCGAGCGTCACCGTTGAATCGGCGGCTTCGCGGGCGGCCGCGAGCGCATCCGAGGGCGAGATCCAGGTCGAGGAGGAGAGTTGCGCCCAGCCGAGCGCAGCCAGTTCCTTCCGGAGGCGCTCGCGCGCTTGCCGCTGCGTCTCCCCGACCGCGTAGCTGAGCAGCCGCCAGCGACCGTCCCACTCGATGACCGGTCCGTAGATGCGGGGACTGAGCTCCTCGATCCGCCGGCGCCCGCGGGTGGTTACCGAATAGAAGGCGAGGTTACCCTCGCGGCGAGCGACGAGCCACCCCTGACGCGTCATTCGCGAGACGGCCTGGCGGACGGCCTGCGGCGAAACTCCGAACGAGGCCATCAGCCGAATCAGACCGCCGATCCAAAGCGCTCCATCGCCGGCAAGGCGGTGCACCATGTCGCCGTAGAGCGTAAAAATGAAGGAGTTTGGCCGAGTAACCGGCCGTTGGTCAGCTTCTTCGCCTGTCATCCTGAGCGCGGTCAAGGGTTGACACCTCCTGCAATAACCTAGTATAACGGTATTCTCTCCGTTTGAGAATTTTCCGTTATATGATCTGAAGGGACCAGATGAACCGAATCGCGACCTTTGACGACTGGATCGCCATGCTGGACGAGTGGAGGCGCGACATTGGGCTGGATCGAGAACTGGTCGACCGCTTCATGCCGGGATACACCTTCGAAGCGAAGTACGGCGAACTGCCGACGGCCGAAATCTACTTCGGCGACTTCAAAGGCGAGCGCCGCTGGGAGCGGGTTCGGGAGATCCCCGATCAGCGCATGAAGGACGCGGTCCTCAACATGGTCGTGTACCAAGGCGACACGGAGTTCGCCTCCAACGAGCAGCAGCGGTTCTTGGTCAACAATGCGCCCACCGAATACGACCTGGCGTCGCTCGTTCGGATCATGGTGGAAGAGACCCGTCACGGCTATCAGATGTGTCATCTGATGGTGGAGCACTTCGGCAGCGAAGGGAAGATCGAAGCGCAGAAGATGCTCGAGCGCCGCGCATTCGGCAAAAAGAACCGCTTGCTCAACGCCTTCAACGATGACGTGACGCACTGGCTCGATTTCTTCGCCTACACCAACTTTATGGACCGCGACGGCAAGTTTCAGTTGAGCATGCTGTCGCACTCCAGTTTCGCTCCCCTCGCGGCCTCCATGGGCCCGATGCTTCGCGAGGAGTCGTTTCACATGGGAACCGGCATCACGGGGCTGCGCCGCATCGCGAAAGCGGGCGTCATTCCCGTCGAGATTCAGCAGAAATACTACAACAAATGGATCTCGGGCTCGCTCGATCTCTTCGGCACGGATCACTCGGGCTCGGCGCAATGGGCCTATACCTGGGGAATCAAGGGGCGCGTCGATGAGGATAAGGCCGGTGAGAGCGTCGACAAGGAGCATCTCAACGAGCGTGCTCGGCGGCAGTTCCACGAAGAAATCTCGGCCACGGTCGCGCGTGTAAACGAGGTCAACGCGAGCGAGACGAAGTTCTACGTTCCCGACATGTGCTTCAACCGCAAGATCGGCGACTATGGCGGAGCGCGCTACACGGTGGACGGCCGCAAACTTACCGAGGAGGAATGGACGGCCTACGCCCCCACGGTTCTTCCCAGCGCAGCCGACGAAACCATACTCAAGGATTACTTCAAAGATCCCAATTGGATTGCGCCGAAAGGGAAGCTCGCTTGAGACTCCTCACAGCGCAATCCAATTGGGTCCCCATAATTTTAGAAGGCGCTACGTCCCGCGGACTACGCGCCCCCCGCGCGCACAGCGCGCGGGGCCCCCACTGGATCGCACCCAAAGGAAAACTTGCATGACCACCACACTCGACGGCGCCGCAAAACAAACCCCGTTCGGTCGCGAGCCACGGGCGCTTGACGGCAAGCGCGTCATCAACTACTGGAAAGACGGCCACATCGCGTTCGTCGAGATGGACGATCCGCCGGCCAACACGTATACGCACGAGATGATGCGGCAGCTCGACGAAGCGATTCTCGACGCGCGGTTCGACCCGGACGTCGAGGTCATCGTGCTTACCGGCAAGGGCGAAAAGTTCTTTTCGGCCGGTGCCAATATCGGCATGCTCAACCAAGTGACACCTGAGTTCAAGTACATGTTCTGCCTGCACGCCAACGAGACGCTCTCGCGCCTCGAGCAAACGCCGAAGCTGGTGATCGCCGCGCTCAACGGGCATTGCGTCGGCGGCGGACTCGAGATCGCGATGGCGGCGGACCTGCGCATCGCTCGCAAGGACGCCGGAAAGATCGGCCTTCCAGAGGTCGCGCTGGGAGTTCTTCCGGGAACCGGCGGAACGCAGCGCCTAGCGCGTCTGGTCGGCAAATCGCGCTCCATTGAGATGATGGTGACGGGAAAGACCGTCAGTTTCGAGCAAGCGATGGAATGGGGAATGCTCACCGATCTCTTCGAAGGTACCGCGGCCGAGTTCCGGGAGCAAATCACCGAGTACGCCAGACAGTTCTGCTCGCCGAACAAGGCGCCGATGGCCGTCGGGCACATCAAGCGCAGCGTCCAGACCGGCGCCGAGCTTCCGCTGCAAGACGCGCTCGCACTGGAGCGCGAGCTGCAGTCGCTGCTCTTCAAGAGCGAGGATGCAAAAGAAGGGCTCGCGGCCTACAACGAAAAGCGCGTAGCCCGCTTCAAGAACAAATAAGTCCTCACGTATGAAAAGCTCGTGTCAGCGGTGTGGCCGGAACTTTCAAACGAGTAACGAGGCGCGCGCGTGTTCGTACGGCTGCGCGTTTTGTGCGGCCTGTGCAACGGGGATGAACGATCGCTGCCCGAACTGCGGCGGCGCGCTCGAGAAGGTAAGCGAGGTTGCCTGACGTGGTAGCAGCACTCATTCTGATGAACGTCGAGCGGCCGCGGTTGCGGTCGATCGCCGACGACCTGCTGGCGATCGATGGTATCGCCGAAGTCTATTCGGTCGCGGGTCCCTACGACTTGATCGCGATCGTGCGCGTGAAGCAGCACGAGCAACTGAACGACCTCGTAACCGAACAGGTCGCCGCGCTCGACGGCATCCTCAGCACCGAGACGCTGATCGCCTTCCGGGCCTTTTCGAAAAAAGACTTGGGCCTTCTCTGGGATATCGGCGAATAGCGTTAGGGTAGCTCTACTCGGTAGAGGTGCGTGTCGTCGACGGTCAAACGTTGCGGTTGATTTCCGGCATACGCGTCGAAGCGCACGACCGAGTCTCCTAGAGCGAAGGTGCCGTCGGCGCGCGGCTCGAGCGGGTCGGTGCCGTCGAGCGTGAGGTGGTCCTTAACGATCACCACGCGCGTGACGGCGGGCTCCCCCCAGAACGTGTTTTCGTAGCGGCCGGCCAGAGCGTTCCAGCGCGGCGGATAAACGAACGCGCGCGCTCCGCGATAGCGCTCGTTGGCGTACCAACGCGGTCCATAGTTGATCTCCACAACCTTGCCGTCGCGATCGCGCCCAAAGGCCAGCAGAAAGATTGCGAAGTGAGGGTCGTCGGCCCAGAAGCGGTCCCGGCCGCGCCGATAGAGCGCGATGCGCGTTGCGCCATCGACGAGATAGACGCGGTCTCCAGCGGCGACGACGCTCAGTGACGAGCCACTTGCTCCCGTGTACGTACCTGCGTAGTCGCTCGCGCGAGCGACCTTCGCCGGATCGGGTGGCGGCGGCGGAGTCGGAAGCGGTTCGCCCACGCTTTGCGCTCGCAGCACGCGCATCGCGTAGAGTACGATGGCGCACGGGTGCAGCGGCGCCTCAACCAAATTCGCAAACGCGATTACGCCGAATCCGCGGGTCAGATTCATCTGCATGCAGGCGGTGTAACCGGAGACGCCGCCCGTGTGACCGACGAGATGCTCTCCGTTCTCATCGAAGATCGAGAGTCCGTAGCCGTACTGCCGGTAGAACGACGGCGCCTCGGCCAGCTCGGGGTTCGCGGCGCCCGCCGGTTTGCCGTTGCTCAGTTTATCGGGCCGAGTCATTGCGGCGAAGGTCGATGCAGATATCAGCCGCCGTCCGTCTGCGGCTTGCCCACCGTTCAAATAAAACCGCATGTATCGCGCCATGTCCTCGGGAGTCGAAAGCACGGAACCGGCGGGATCGACGAAGTCCATAGGCGGTGATGCGACCAGCGGCGGATTCTGCGACGGGGGCCGGTCGTTGTCGCGAAACTGGTAACCGGCGGCCGCGCCGGCCATGGCTTCGGGCGTAAAGACGGCGGAGCTGGCCGTCATGCCGATCGGCTGCAAGACGCGCGCCGTCAGTGACTGCTCCCAAAATCGCCCGTCGAGCCGCGCCAATATCGCTCCAGCGGTTGCGTATCCGTCGTTGGAGTACGACCATGAGGATCCGGGCGCAAAGAGCGTCTTGGCGTTGCGCAGCGTCCCGAGGTTATACACGTAGCCTGGTTCCACCGCGAAATCGTCGGGCAGTCCGGCGGTATGCGAAAGCAGCTCGTGTACGAGGACCGGCCCGCCAAGCGATTCGATCGTGAACCACGGGAGGTATCGCCGAACCGGCGCGTCGAGATCGAGTCGCCCCGCATCGTGCAGCTCGAGCAGCGCCAGCGCGGTCATCGATTTCGTAATCGAACCGATCGCAAACACCGTGCGCGGGGTCACGGGAGTTTGGGAATCGCGGTTTGCATATCCCAGCGTGATGATCCGCAGCGTTCCGCTGCGATCGGTGATTGCAACCGAGAGCCCCGGCGTGCCTTGCTCGCGCATCGCGCGCGGCGCGAAGGCGGCGATCGCATCGAGCGCCTGCGAGAGGGTCGGCGTTCCCTGCGAAGCGCCCCGCGCGCTCGGAACGACGACGAGCGCAATGGCGGCAAGCGTGCAGAGCCTTCGACTAACCATTGATTGGCGGCGCATGATCGGGTGAAATCTCCGTTCGGAGCGCCCGCTTCCTTCTGCCTGGTGAAACCGTTCGAGGAGCCGGCACCTCGGGCGTGCAACGCTCGAACGAGAAGCGAGGGTTAAGCACGGTATTATGGCACGCATTTACGACAACTTGGCCGACACGTTCGGCAACACGCCGCTGGTCAAGATTCCACGGCTCAACGCGGGGCTGCCGGCGACGGTTCTCGTGAAGATGGAGTCGTTCAATCCGGCCGGCTCGGTGAAGGACCGGATCGGCCTCTCGATGATCGAGGCCGGCGAACGCGACGGGCGCCTGCTGCCCGGGATGACGATCATAGAGCCGACCAGCGGCAACACCGGCATTGCGCTGGCATTCGTCGCGGCAGCAAAAGGCTATCCGATCATCTTGGTGATGCCCGACACCATGACGATCGAGCGCCGGAACCTCCTCAAGGCCTACGGTGCGCAGGTCGTGCTGACGCCCGGCGCAGAGGGAATGTCCGCCGCCATTCGGCGCGCAAGCGAGATTGTCGCCGGCGCGCCCGGCAAGTATTTCATGCCGCAGCAGTTCGAGAATCCGGCCAATCCCGAGATCCATCGGCGGACGACTGCCGAAGAGATCTGGCGCGATACCGACGGCGCCGTCGATGTCATCGTTTCGGCGGTCGGCACCGGCGGCACGATCACGGGCGTCAGTGAGGTGTTGCGAGCCCGCAAACCCACCATCCGCGTCATCGCGGTCGAACCCGATGCGTCGCCGGTGCTTTCGGGCGGAAAGCCGGGGCCGCATAAAATTCAAGGTACCGGCACCGGCTTCGTGCCCAAGGTGCTCAACACCGAAGCGTATCAAGAAGTCATTCGCGTCACCGATGCCGACGCGATCGCAACGGCCCGCCGGCTCGCGCGCGAAGAGGGAATGCTCGTCGGCATTTCGACGGGTGCCAACGTTTGGGCGGCGCTGAGCGTCGCGGCCCGGCCGGAGTTGCGCGGCAAGACGATCGTCACGTTCGGCTGCGATACCGGCGAACGATACTTGAGTAATCCCGTCTTCGCCGATCAGGAAGCCACGATCGTCGAACCCGCGCTCGTTTGATCGCAAGCGACGAGGCCTACGTCGACGTAACCCGCGGCGGATACGTCGAGTCGGTTCATCGTGTCGCCGCTTGCGCGGTCGATGCGCAAGGAACGGTGCTCGATCGGGCCGGCGATATCGAGTCGCCTGTCTTCCTGCGGTCGGCAGCAAAGCCGTTCATTGCGGCTACGGCGATCGCTGCCGGCGTACGCGAACGATTCAACTTGCAGCCGCGCGAAATCGCGGTGATGACCGCGTCGCATTCCGGCCAGCCCTTCCACGTTGAAGCCGTCGCTTCGATCTTGAATAAAATCGGCATGGACGAATCGGCATTGCAGTGTGGAACGCATCCACCGTACGACGAGACTGCCGCAGACGGGCTGCGCGAAGCCGGCGTAGAGCCGACTGCGCTCTATAACAACTGCTCCGGAAAGCACGCCGGCATCTTGGCGCTCTGCTTGGCGATCGGCGCCGATCCAACGACCTACCTGAGCGCCGAGAACCCCGCCCAGCAGCGGATTCTCGCGTTTTGTGCGCGGCTCTCCGACGACGATGCTGCGACCTGGCCCGTCGCGATCGACGGGTGTGGAATTCCGGTGTATGCGACGGGGCTGCGGAATGCTGCGATCTCTTTTATGCGGCTGGCGACGCTCACCGGCATCGATTCCGCGGACGCGCGGGCGCTGCGCATCGTGCGCGTTGCGATGCTCGCGTATCCGGAATACGTAGCCGGAACCGGCCAGTTCGACACCGAGCTGATGCTCGCCGGCGCGGGGAACGTCGTGTCGAAGGCCGGCGCGGAAGGCGTTCATGCGGCGGCGGCCATCTCGCAAGGCTACGGATACGCGTCCAAAGTGATCGACGGCAGTTCCCGAGGGCGCGGTCCGTCTTCGATCGCGGCGTTACAGCGGTTGGGCGTGCTCGACGCGCGCCAAGGCGCCGCCCTCGCTCAATTCGCGCGCCCGCCGGTGTATAATCGGGCCGGAATCAAGGTTGGAGAGATCGTGAGCCGAGATCGTGTCTGAGTACCTGCGCCTGCTCGAAAAGCGGGTGGCGATCTTCGACGGCGCCATGGGCACGCAGCTCATGGCGCTCGAACTTTCCCCGCAGGATTTCGGCGGCAGCGCGCTTGTGGGCTGTAACGAAGCGATCGTGCTTTCGCGCCCCGACATCGTTGGTTCGATCCACGAGGCCTATCTGTTGGCCGGTGCGGACGTGATCGAGACGGACTCCTTTACTGCGTCGAGACTAAAGCTCGACGAATATGGCCTCGGCGAACGGACCCAAGAGCTCAACCTTCGCGCCGCGGCGATCGCGCGGGAAGCGTGCGACGCCATCTCGACGCCGGAGCATCCGCGCTTCGTCGCCGGTTCGATGGGGCCGACCGGCATGCTGGTCTCCTCGTCGGATCCGGCGCTCTCGAATATTACGTACGAGCAGTTGCGCGACGTTTATGGCGAGCAGGCGCGGGCGCTGGTCGAAGGCGGAGCCGATCTGCTCTTGCTCGAGACGATGCAAGATATGCTCGAGCTCAAGGCGGCCGTCGCCGGAATAACGCGAGAGTTCGAACGGGGATTGCGCCGCGTCCCGATTCAAGCGCAGCCGACGCTCATTACCGACGGCCGCATGCTGCTGGGAACCGACATCCGCGCGATTCGCGCGACGCTCGACGCGCTGCCCATCGACGTCGTCGGCCTCAACTGCTCGACCGGCCCGGCGCAGATGCGCGATTCGATTCGCTATCTCTGCGAGACGTCGCGCTGCTTCGTCAGCGTCATTCCAAATGCGGGCCTTCCGCTCATGGGGCCGCATGGTGAGACGATCTATCCCGAAGGCCCGGAGGAGCTGGCCGCCGAGCTGGTCGCGTTCGTGCGCGATTTCGGCGTCGAGGCGGTCGGCGGCTGCTGTGGTACCACGCCCGCGCATATCAGCGCGCTTCGCGAAGCCGTCGCGTCGGTGCGGCGCGCAAAACGGCCGCGCGCGCCGCGCCCGCAAGAGGTCGCGTCGGCGATGACGGCAATCTCGCTGGAACAGCAGCCGCGACCGCTCATCGTCGGCGAGCGCATCAACGCCCAAGGTTCCCGGAAGGTGAAGCGCTTGCTCCTCGAAGACCGGTACGACGACGTCGTGCTCATCGCGCGAGAGCAAGTAGAAGGCGGCGCGCACGTGCTCGACATATGCTGCGCGCTGACCGAACGGCCCGACGAAGACGAACAGATGCGCGAGCTCGTGCGGCGACTCGCGCAATCCATCGAGGCTCCGCTGGCGATCGATTCGACCGAACCGAAAGTGCTCGAAGCCGCACTGCAAAACTATCCCGGGCGGGCGATTCTCAACTCCGTGCATCTCGAGTCGGGGCGCGCAAAGCTCGACGCCGTTTTACCCTTAGCGCGGGAGCATGGTGCGGCGGTCGTCGCCTTGACGATCGATGAAAACGGAATGGCGAAAACGGCGGAACGCAAGCTCGAAGTAGCTCGCCGCATCTATGAGATCGCGGTCGGCGAGTACGGCCTTCCGCCGGGTGCGTTGATCTTCGACGATCTCACCTTCACGCTGGCAACCGGCGAGCCGGAGTTCTTGAACTCCGCCGTCGAAACGATCGAAGGAATTCGCCTGATCAAGCGGGAGTTGCAGGGCCCGCTCACCTCGCTCGGCGTCTCCAACGTTTCGTTCGGCCTGCGGCCCAACGCACGCGCCGCGCTGAACTCGGTCTTCCTGTATCATTGCGTCGAAGCAGGCTTGGATTGCGCGCTGGTCCATCCCAAGGAGATCGTCCCGTACGCCGAGATCGACTCGACGGTTCGCGAGCTTTGCGACGACCTCGTCTTTAATCGGCGACCGGATGCGCTGCCGCGCCTCATCGAACATTTCGAGCGCGAAGCGTCGGGCGGCCGCTCCGAAGCCGACGGCGCCGAGGAACAAGCGGCGGAAGAGGCGACGATCGAAGAGCGGATACACCAGGCGATTCTGCGGCGCCGAAAAGACGGCATCGAGGCGAAGATCGATGAAGCCCTGCTGGGGAGAACCCCAGTAGCGGTTCTCAACGAAATTCTCTTGCCCGCGATGAAAGACGTCGGCGATCGATTCGGTCGCGGCGAATTGATTCTGCCGTTCGTCTTGCAGTCGGCCGAGGTGATGAAGAAGGCCGTCGCCCACCTCGAGCAGTTCCTCGAGCGCTCCGAAGGGGCAACGAAAGGGACCGTCGTCCTGGCCACCGTCTTCGGCGACGTGCACGACATCGGAAAGAACCTGGTGCATACGATTCTGGCCAACAACGGCTACACGGTCCACGATCTCGGCAAACAGGTTCCCATGAATACGATTCTCGAGAAGGCCGTGGAGGTGCGGGCCGACGCCATCGGTCTCTCGGCGCTCTTGGTTTCTACCAGCAAACAGATGCCGGTGTGCCTCGAGGAGCAGGACGCGCGCGGGTTAGCATTCCCCGTCATCATCGGCGGAGCGGCGATCAACCGGGACTTTGGCCGCCGCATCGCGCTTTTGGAGGGAGGTACGCGCTTTTTCGAGCCGGGCGTCTTTTACGCGCGCGATGCGTTCGAAGGGCTGGAGCTCGTCGATGCGCTCACGAGCGATCCGCAACGGCGGCAAGACCTCGTCGAGCGCGCGAAGGGTGAAGCGTTTGCGCAAAGCGAGCGCCGCGCCGCGCCCGTTCCGTCGCGGACGGCGGCGATCTCGGCGGTCAAGGCGAACCACGCGCAAGTTCCGCAACCGCCGTTTTGGGGCGTTCGCGCGCTGGATCGAATCGATCCGCGGGAGCTTTGGCAGTGCTTCGATCTGCGCAGCCTCTATCGACTTTCGTGGGGCGCCGCGAACACCAAAGGCGACGCGTTCGAACGCCTCGTCGCCGAAGAGTTCGAGCCGCGCCTGGCGCGCTACCAAGCCGAAGCGATTGCGGGCGGCCTGCTCGAGCCGAAGGTCGTGTACGGATATTTCCCCGCCGCCGGCTTAGGGAACGAGGTCATCCTGTACGATCCCGCGCAGCCGGCCAGAGAGATTGCTCGCATGGAGTTTCCGCGCCAAATCGGCGGGGAGCATTTGAGCCTGGCGGATTATTTGCTCGAGCCGCGCGACGGCGGCCCCAGCGACGTGGTCGCGTTGCAGATCGTGACCGTCGGGCGCACCGCGGCGCAACGGACCGAAGCGCTCCAGGCGGCCAGCGACTACAGCGAGTCCTACTTCGTCCACGGTTTCTCGGTCCAGGCTGCCGAGGCGCTGGCCGAGTACTCCCATCGTTACATTCGCCGCGAGCTGGGTCTGGAGAGCGGCCGCGGGAAGCGGTATTCGTGGGGCTACGGAGCCTGCCCCGATCTGGGGCAGCACGACCTGGTCTTCCGGCTGCTCGACGCGACCGCGAAGATCGGCGTGACCCTGACGCCGGCCTTTCAAATCGTCCCCGAGCAATCGACGGCCGCCATCGTGATGCATCACCCGAAGGCTACCTACTTCAACGCCGCCGCAACCCGGGAGGTCGCCGCCGCGGCCGGCTAGGAGTCCGACAGACTTCCAGCAGGCGGCGGGGCGTCGTGGGCGTACCGTCTGCAACCATGACGCACACGCTGCTCGTCGTCGCGCTGATCCTGGTCGCGCTCGTGCTGATCGTTGCCCTGGTGCGGGCAATGCCGCGGCACGAGAGCCCGGCACCGACGCCGCTCCTTGCCGCGATCGGCTTCGTTACCGATTTCTTGGACACGCTCGGTATCGGGTCGTTCGCGGTGACGACGTCGCTCTTCAAGTTCTTCCGAGCGGTTCCCGACGAGCGGATTCCCGGCACGCTCAACGTGGGGCATGCGCTTCCCACGGTCGTCGAGGCGCTCATCTACATCGTCATCGTCGCGGTCGAGCCGAAGACGCTGCTGCTGCTGATCGTCGCGTCGGTTGCCGGTGCCTGGCTCGGTGCGGGATTCGTCGCGCGCTGGCCGCGCCGCTACGTGCAGATCGGCATGGGAACGGCGCTGCTCGCCGCGGCCGTGCTCTTCATCCTCACCGGCATAAAGGGCAGCCACTTCGGCCTGAGCGGCGCGGCGCTGGGCCTCGACGGCCCGCGTCTCTGGATCGCGGTTGCGATCAACTTCTGCCTCGGCGCGCTGATGACGATCGGAATCGGACTCTACGCACCGTGCATGATCATGGTGAGCCTGCTGGGGATGAATCCGGTTGCGGCTTTTCCGATCATGATGGGGTCGTGCGCGTTTCTCATGCCGATTGCGAGCTTGCGCTTCATCCGCTTCAATGCGATTTCGATGCGTGCCGTCTTGGGCCTGACGCTTGGAGGAATTCCCGGCGTGCTGATCGCCGCGTATATCGTGAAGTCGCTGCCGCTGGGCGCGGTGCGCTGGCTCGTCGTGGTGGTCGTTCTTTACGCCGCCATCGTCATGCTGCGCTCGGCGATGCGGTCGTCGCCGGCGGCCGAGACCGACTACGCGGCGACTTCGATCTGATTGTAGACGAAGCGACCGCCGACCATCGTTGCGATGACGTGATACTCCTTATTCCAGAAGGAGAGGTCGGCACGCGTGCCGCGCGCGATCCGGCCTAGTTCGGAGTCGTGCCGAATCAATCGCGCCGGCGCGTAGGTTGCGGCAACGATTGCCGCGGCGAACGGAATTTGCGCGTACGACATGTAGTTGCGCAGCGCTTCGTCCATGCGCAGCGCGCTACCGGCGATGGTTCCGTCGGCCGAGCGTACGACGCCGCCTTCGATGTGATAACCGGGATCGGCCGCAGGCATTGCGTCGGTCGCCAACACGAGCCGGTCGCCCAGCGTTCGGTGCAAGATGTCGATCATGACCGGCGAGACGTGAAAGCCGTCGCAGATCACTTGCACGAGCGTGCGCCGGTCTTGAATGAACGAGGCGAGGATCGAAGGATCGCGATGGTCGAGCGGCGGCATCCCGTTGAACGCGTGCGTCAAGGAACGGAAGCCCAAGCCGATCGCCAGCATTCCTTCACGATAGCGCGCGCTGGTGTGTCCGGCCGAGCAGACGACGCCGTTCTCTAAGAAAACGCGAAGCGCTTCGGTGGCGCCGTCGATCTCCGGCGCCATCGTTACCAACAGGCAGGCACCTTTGCACGAGTCGACCATCTCTTGCGCCCGGGCGGCGCCGGCCGTAAGGAGCCACTCGTTGCGATGAATGCGCCGGAACTTGGGGTTGAGGAATGGGCCTTCAAAGTGCACGCCGAGACAGCGAGCGCCGTTGGGCCGATCCTCCTCCAACTGGTTTGCCGCCTCGACGATCTCCGACGCGGCGTGGAGCATCGACTCCCATGGAGCGGTCATGACGCTCGCCACGAAACCGGTCGTGCCGGTCTGCGCGTACGCGGTGCCGGCAACTGCGACGGCGTTACCTTGATCTCGATTGAAGAGATATGCCCCGGCGCCGTTCGTATGCACGTCGATCAAGCCCGGAGCGATCGTGCTGCCCGGCGGGAGCGGATAGTCGGAAGGGCCGTCGGCTGCAAGAACGCCCACGATCCGGCTGTCTTCGATTGCCAAACGCCCGAACGTCGACGTTCCATCGCCGACCGCAATAAAGGCGGGCCCAAGAAGGCGTTTGGACATTACGCCCAAGTTCGGCGAATCAACCCCAGCGCCTCGTCGCGATGCTCCGCCAAACCCCTCGCAGACGCTTGCTCCCTGGGGGCGATAGCCCGGGCCGATGGCGACGGGGTCACCCGGCAAAAATCGCCCCCCGCACAAGGGGGGCGAAGCGCCGGCTAACCGAGTTTGGCTATATCTTCATCGAGTTCAGACGGATAAAATGGCGGCAACGTCGTAGGGGTTCAAAACCGTGGGTCCGACTCGGCTGTACACAGCCCGCTGTTCTTCGACTTTCTCCGTGAGGCCGTTATGAGAAACGGCCCGTTCGTGCGCATCACGGGGACGATGTTATTGACGGGCTTCTTGCTCTTGTCGCTCGGTTTTGCCGTCGAAGGAACGTTCGAGACCCGCGCGCAGATCGCGAGCACGTTCGCGCGCCAGGCGCAGATCCAACAGGCCCAGATCGACCTCGAGGAGCTGCTGCGCCTGCAAATCGATGAAGAGAACTCGTTGCGCGGCTACCTCTTGACGCGCGACCCGTTTTACACCGCCGAGTACCGTTCGGCCTCTGCCGGCTACGACGAAAAAGAGAATGCAATCCGCAAGACGCTGGGCGAACAGGAGCTGCCCGGCGCCGACAAGCTGCTCATCGACTACGCGCACCTTCAGCTCGAGTGGCGCAATACGGTCGCGGCGCCGCTGCTCGCGCATCCGCGCCTCCGTTTGCAAGAGCTGGACAAGAGAAACAAACTATTCGCCGACTACGAGACGCTGACGGCCGCGGCGATTCGCCGCGAGCTCGAGGGCACCGGTGACGAGCTCGCTCTGAGCACGCAGGAGCAGCTCGATCGCGCCTCTTATCTGCGCGCGGCCTGGGTGCTCGTTTTCGGCGTCTTCGCGATCGTTTTAAACACCTATCGCTCGCGGTTGAATCGCGAGCTCGAAGAAGAACGCACCGTTACCGAGATTCTCCAGCGCGCGTTTCGCAGCGAGTCGACGCCGTTGCCGCACTGCGACGTCGGCAGCGCGTACCTATCGGCGAGCAGCCACCTCGCGGTCGGCGGGGACGTGTTCGACATCTATCGCCTGTCAGAAAGCCGGGCGCTGATCTTGATTGCCGACATCAGCGGAAAAGGCGTCGACGCGGCGGTGCTGACTGCGTTCATCAAGTTCATGGTGCGCGCGATTGCGCTGCGCAATAGCGATCCGACCGCGATTCTGACCGAGTTTAACGTCGTGCTCTCCAAGGCGGTCGGCGATCCATACATCTTCGTTTCGATGTTCGTCGGTGTGCTCGATACCGATACGTTCCGGTTGACCTACGCGAGCGGCGGCCACGATGCCGCTTTCGTTCGCCGGCGTAACGGCGTCGCTCAGTTGGCGGTGACCGGACCGGTCCTGGGAGTCATGGAAGAGCCGTTCGGGGCCGAGACGATTTACTTGCAGCCCGGCGATACGCTCGTGCTGGCGACCGACGGTCTGACCGAAGTTCGCAACGTGGCCGGCGAACAGCTCTCCGACCAGGGCGCGATGGAGCTGATCGAACGGGCAAGCCCCGGGGCGCAGCAACTCGCAGACGAGCTTGCTGCGAGCGTTCGAGCGCGCGGCGGGAATCGCGTGGGTGACGACTTGGCGATTCTCGCGATTCGCGTGGTCGACGGTGAGGTGCCCCGTGCGTAAGGCGTGCGCGCTCTTAATCGTCTGTTTGATTTCGCTTTCCGGCAGTGCGTTGGCCGACTGTCGCGTCCATAAGGGCGAACACGTCGTGCTCTATAGCACGACCGACGATCCTGCGGTGCTGATGTGGGACTCGCGCGCACGCCTGCGCGAGTATCACGCCGCATCGTTCGACGAAGCGCAAGCGATGCTGCCGCACGCCCTCCTGGTTTCGCCGGGCACGCATGGCGACGTCGTCAGCTGCATCCCCGGCTTTGTCGTCTCACCGCTCTTTACGACGCCGGATGACGCGGTCGGCGTCTCGATTACGAACGGGTCGATGAAGGGTGTCGTTCGCTGGGTGCTAGGCTCCGACGTGCGGCCGCTCCACAAGAACCCGGGCAGGTAAAAGCGCCTGCCGCTGCGCGAAGGCGATTCCGTAAGCTCGTCGCAGGAGCGGTTCGGTGAGCACCGCGTCCGGAGAATCCAGCGCCAGCAACGCTCCATCGCCTAAGAGGGCGATGCGGTCGGCGTAACCTGCGGCCTCGTTGATGTCGTGAAGCGCGCAGACGACGGTCTTTCCCGCTCGCGTCAATCGCCAAAGCAATGCGAGAATCTCGTGCGCGACGCCGACGTCGAGATGACTGGTCGGTTCGTCGAGCAGCAGGATCGGAGTCTCTTGGGCCAGTCCCAGCGCAATCCAAACGCGTTGCCGCTCGCCCGCACTGAGCGTCGAAAAGAGCCGTTGCGCAAAAGGTTCGATCCGCACGGCGGCCAGGGCGCCGTCGACCGCATCCTCATCGTTGGGCGCGGCGTTCCACTGCCACCAGCGATGATGCGCGAAGCGTCCGATCGACACGACGTCGCGGACGAGCAGCGACTCGAGAAAGACCTCGTCGCCGGTTACGAACGCGAGCCGTTTTGCGCGGTCGAGCGCCCGCAGTTGCGCGGTGGGCGCGCCGTCGATCGAAATCGTGCCGCAGCGTACGCGATGCAGTCCAGCGATCGCGCGAAGGAGCGTCGTCTTGCCGGCGCCGTTGCGCCCCAGCAGCGCGACGAACTCCCCGGTCGCCACGCGAGCGTCGATATCGCGCAGAAACGCGCGTCCGCCGACGTCGAGCGTGACGTCGCGCAGTTCGATCACGGGCGCCTCACACGGCGTCGCGGCGCAACGCGCTCGCCGGACGAAGGTAGAGATAGAGAAATGCGGGGACGCCGATAAAGGCCAATAAGACCCCGATCGGAAGCTCCGCGGGTGCCACGATCCGGCGACAAACGGCATCCGCGACCATGCAGAGCGCGGCGCCGATCGAGGCGCAGGCCGGCAGCAGCACTCGCGCGTCCGAACCGACGATCCGCCGCCCGATGTGCGGAACGATCAATCCGATGAAACCGACGAGTCCGGCAAGAACGACGCTGCTCGCCGCCAAGAGCGACGACGCGGCCAGCATGATCCATTGTGCGCGATTGACGTTAAGGCCGACGGCGCGCGCGCGCAGTTCGCCGATCCGCAACGCGTTGAGCGGCGCGGCAACCGCAAATGCGAGCAGAGCTCCGACGGCCGCGTACGGGGCTGCCATTGCCAGTTCGGGCCAGCCGCGCCCGGCCATCGAACCCGCCAACCACGCGACAACCGTGCTGGCGTACTGGTTCGATTGCGCGCGAACCAGCGCTAGGGTTACGATCGCCGCGAAGAGCGTGGAGAGCGAGACTCCGGCCAGGATCAGCCGATTGGAATCGATGCCGCCGCCGCGGCGCGCCAGTGCTGCCACGAGGAGCGCCGCGCCGAGACCGGCGACGAAGCCGATCCCCGGCGTTGCTGCGGCCGAGACTCCCGCTACGATCGCGATCGCGATTGCGGCCGCGGCGGCGGCGCTGACGCCGGTCAGATAAGGATCGACGAGCGGGTTACGCAGCATGCCTTGAAGGACGGCGCCGCAGAGCGCGAGCGATGCGCCGACCGTCGCGGCAATGCAGACGCGCGGCAGTCGAAGCTGCCAAACGATCGTGTGCAGCACGCCGGTTTCGTGCGGATGAAGCAGCGTCCACCCCACGTCCGCCGGCGAGAGCGAGGTGGCGCCGACGAGCAGGCTCAGAGCGGCGGCTAAGAGAGGCAAGATCGCAAGCGCCGCCGCTCTCATCGGCTTCGCAGCTCGACCTGCACCGAACGTCCCGGCATCGGGTATCCCGCGTAGAGCGCGTAGCGGTCGTTGCCGAGGTTGTAGCCGCGCACCTCGAACAGCAGCGACGTGCCCAGCCGATAACCGGCGTAGGCGTCGATCTGCGTGAAATCGGCCGGCTGATAGACCGAGTAGGCCGCGGAGAGATACGGGTCCGGCGCTTCCTGCGGCCCTTGCGCTCGAGCCTCTAGCGTGAATCCGTCGAAACGGCTCGTTGGCGGCGCATGGTAACGCACGGCGGTCGTCACCGCGAAGACCGGCCCGCGCCCCGAGATTCGTTCGCCCGTGTCGAGATCTTGCGCTCGGTAAAGGTTCACGACGCCGACGCTTGCCGTTAGCCCGTGCTCCGCAGGCGTTTGCACGGAAAACGCGAGGCCTTGAATCGACGCGCGTCCGATATTCTCGGGAATGTAGAGCGGCGGCGGCGAGACGATCAAGTTCGAACCGCTGGTCGTGAACCAGCCGAGGCTCACCCCTCCCCAGAGCGTGGGTTCTTCGAGCGTTGCGTCGCCGACGCGCGTTCGCTCCGCAACCAGATTGGGATTGGAGTAGCCGGGATAGTAGAGCTCCTCGGCAATCGGTGCGCGAAACGCGGTCGCCGCGTTGAGGCGCAGCTGCAGCGTGCCGGAAAGCTGGGCGATGCCGCCGACCGACGGAGAGTACGCGCCTCCCAAGCCGCCGTCACGCTCCGCGCGCAATCCGGCGTAGATCTGATTGCCGTTCGAGCCGAACCATTGCGACTGCACGTATGCCGCGGTCTGCGCGTACGCGTCGGAGATCGGCGAGTTATCGGCAGCGAAAGGCGAGCCCCCACCGGTGCCTTGGTCGACGCGCGCGATCCCACGCATCAGATCGATGCCGTAGACCAGCCGCTGGCGAGCATCGCCGACGACGTTGCGGAGGCTCGCCATCCAGTGCTGGTCGTAGAGCACCTGCGCGTAGGGCGGATTCGACGTCTGGCCGGGTGACGGCGTCGGGTAGTATGAGTTCGGACAGTTCGAATCGACCGGCGTGTTGCAGGTATACGAAATATCCTGCGCCGAGTCGCCGAGCTCGAGCGTGGCCGTCGAGCGCGGGCCGTGCGTTTGCGCCACGAGCCGAACGTTTCGGTCGACGTTGCTCTGTTCGCTCGTCGGCGAGAAGTAGCCCAGCTCGCCGGGCGCGCCCGCGAGCGCGTCGGTAAGATTTCCCGAGAACGTGAGATCGACGGCGCCGATCGCGTGTCCGTAGCGCGCGGAGAGGCCGGTCAACCCCGCTTGCGCGTTTTCGCGGTTCGGTGCGTTTTCGACGGAGTAGTCGTTGGTCGCATAGGTGCGTTGGAAGGAAAGATACGGAGTTTGAAAGAGGTACGTCTGCTCTGCGAACGATCCCGTCGAGATCGTCGCGGAGCTGCCGGCGCTCGCGGGCGCCGTGATGATATTGATGACGCCCCCGATGGAACCGGAGCCGTAGAGCGTCGATCCGCCGCCTTCCACGACTTCGATGCGATCGATCCCGCTCACCGGGATCTGCTCGAGGTTAACGTCGTCGATCTGGTTGCCGGCGACGGGCAGACCATCGACGAGAACCAGAACCTGTTGCGACGAGCTGCCGCGAATGCCGACGCTCGCGGCGGCGCCGAAAGCGCCATAACGCACGACGTCGACGCCGGGGACGGATTCGAGGGCGTCGGCCACGGTTCGATTACCGTTTTGCGCGATCTGCGCGGCAGTGACGACGTAGGTGGTGCGCGCGGTGCGTTGCACGGACTCGATGCCCCGGTCGCTGGTGACGACGTGAGCGATCTGCGGGACGACCGTTGGGGTTGGGGAAGGTAACGGCATAGCCGCGACGAGCGCGGCGAGCAGTGGGGACATGGCAATCCTTTCCTTGGCGCGAGGTGGACCTGCTCGAGCGTTTTGCGCGCATCCTGACTCGCGTGCCTCGACAAGCTCAGCACACATACAGTGGCGCGACCGTGCCGGCATCACACCGGCTTCCCGCGCAAAACGTAGAATCGCCACTTGTGCAAATCCGAGCGGCGACCCTTTTCATTGCCCTGCTGGCCGGCGGGTGCGCGTACGGCTCCGGTTCGGGGAGGAGCGGCGGCATCGTCACGCTGGTGCCGTCGTTTGCCGACGACCTGTACGCGCTCGGTGCCGGGCGGCAGCTCGCCGCCGTCTCCGCCTTTACCGACGATCCGAAGGCGTCGGCGCTGCCGCGCGTCGCCGATTCCTCCAGCGTCGATGCCGAGGCGATCGTCGCGCTGCGTCCCAGCCTGGTGATCGGCATTCCCTCGCAGGCGCGACTGGTCGAACCGTTACGTCGCGCGCACCTGCGCGTGGTGCTGCTCTCCGATGACGGTTACGATCGCATTTTTACCAACCTGCTGACGATCGGCGCGCTCGCCGGCCGCCGTCCCGAAGCCGCCGGGCTCGTCGCGCGCTTGGCGCGGGAGACCGCCAAGCTGCACGCGCGCACGTTTCGGTTTGCCTGGCATCCCCGCGTATTTATTGTCCTGGATAGCGCGCCGGTCTGGACGGCCGGCTCCGGTTCGTACATTTCAAAGCTCGTGACCATTGCGGGCGGCCGCAACGCCGCCGCGGATCTCGGCGCTGCGTACGCGCCCTATAGCAGCGAGGCGCTGCTTGAAGACCGGCCCGACGTGCTGATAGCGGATCGCGCCACGCACCTGCAGGCGGTGCTCGATCGCGAGCCGTGGCACAGTCTGCAAGCGGTTCGTCTGCATCGCGTCTATTCGATCGACTCCGATCTCTTGGAGCGGCCCGGACCGCGCTATAACGACGCGATCCGCTGGCTCGTGGATCGATTGAGCCCGATCGCGACGCGGTCAAAGCGATGACGCAGCGGGCGATCGTCGTCGCAGTCGAGACTCGGGCCCTGCACGAGGCAATCGATTCCGAGCTCGATGAGTTTGAAGCGCTGGCGCGGGCGGCGGGAGCGAAGATCCTCGATCGCATCGTGCAGCGGCGCGATGCCGTGGATGCCGCGACGCTGGTCGGCAGTGGAAAGGCGAACGAGATCGCGCAGCGGGCGCACGAGGAAAAAGCCGACCTGCTCTTGGTCCTCAACGACCTGCGCCCGCGGCAACGAAAGAATCTGGAGAAAATCATTCCGCTGCCGATCGTGGATCGAACGATGCTGATTCTGGACGTCTTTGCGCGGCACGCTCGCAGCCGCGAAGGGAAAGTGCAGGTCGAGCTCGCGCAGCTGCGCTACCGTCAGTCGAACCTAATCGGGGCCGGCGCCGAACTCTCGCGCCTCGGCGGCGGAATCGGAACGCGTGGTCCCGGCGAGACCAAACTCGAAGTCGACCGGCGCCGGATCGCGCAGCGCATCGCCGCGCTGAACGTAGCGTTACACAATATTCGGCGGCAGCGCGCGCTGCGGAGGAGCGGCCGGCAACGGGAGCCGCTCGTCGCTTTGGTGGGATATACCAACGTCGGAAAGTCGTCGCTGCTCAACGCGATGACCCGCAGCGACGCATACGTCGCCGACCGTCCCTTTGCGACGCTCGACCCGACGATCCGGCGCGCCTACCTTGGCCCGGGTTCCTACGTTCGACTGGCCGACACCGTCGGCTTCATCACCGACCTTCCCAAAGAGCTCGTTACCGCATTTCGCGCCACGCTCGAAGAGCTGCGGGAGGCGGATCTGCTGGTGCACGTGCTGGACGCGAGCAACGCGCGATGGATGGCACAGCGACGCGCGGTCGACGCGATTCTAGCGCAGCTGGAGCTCGATGGCGTGCCGGCGCTCGCCGTCTTCAACAAGTGCGATCGCGCCGTGCCGGAGGCCTTGGGTCAAACCGGTGCGCTCTACGTCAGCGCCAAAACGTCAGAGGGTCTCGATTCGCTGCGCGCTGCAATCGGCCAACGGGTCGCAACGATCAAGGATGCGGAGAAAGAGTAATCGCCGAACGGTCGCCGATCCACGAGAGCGGCGGAATTTGAAAGAGTCGCGCCAGCTCGTTCAAGTGTGAGGCGTACGTGGCGCGCAGTTCGCTGAACCGCACCCAGGCTTCGTCGCGATCCTGCAGCGTGTAGCCGGCGGCCACCAGCCGTTCGCATGCGTGGTCGAACTCCGATCGTTCGATGCCGACGGACTTGTCCTCCATTCCGGCTTGGAAGTATACGGCGAGGTCGCGGGTTGCATGGCGGCCGACGTTGTACATGATGCGAGCCTGCCCGTCGTTCGTGCCCTCGACCGTCGTCATCAGCAGCGTGGCGGCGTCGAGCAGCGTGCCCAGCGTACCAATCCAGGACTGGTCGTCGTGGCTCGAGCGGAAAAAGGCTAAGACCGGGTACGCCAGATGACTCTCCATCACTTGTGCGGCCCAGCGCTGCGCGTCGATCATCAGCCGCGGCAGGTCGTCGCGCGTCATCGAATAGCCCGCAATGGCGAGCAGATTGACGCCGCTCGGCGGCGCGCCGGCGCGAGCCGCGACGGTTACGACGAACGTCTCGCGTACCTGAAACGATCCGAAGATTGCAAACAGATACGCCGTAGTGATCGAAAGCAGCGAGAGTCCGGCAAGCCCCGCCAGGACCGATACCAGCCGGGGCCCGGCGGTTCGTCCGACGACGTCGCCAAATCCGATCGTGAGCAGCGACGTTCCGGCGAAGTAGAGCACCGCGCCAAACGATGCGTGAGGGGGGGTAAGCCCCGCACGCAGACCCCATACCAGCAACGCGAAGCCGGCGATCAGCAAGGCGACCCAGATGCCGAGCAGCGCGATCAGCATGAACGGGGCGAAGACCGCCAGGAACTCTTCGCGCCGATCCGAGTCCGCAGGGTAGAGTCGCCAGCCCACTGCGGGCCAGATCCGCCACATCGAGCGCCAGACGTAGAAACTGATGCGAAAGCGCCGTGCGGTAGCACGCGGCATGACGACGACCTGGAAGATGTCACCGAGCGTTAGCACGACCAGAGCGATACCCGCCGTCATGCTGAGAATGTTGAGAATCATGTCGTGGGCTGACGCTTCGTCGCAGCGGGGCGGCAAGCCGCTCGAAGTCGAATGGCGTTCGAGATGGCGGTCATCTTCATTACGGGGCCCGTCAGCTCGGGCAAGAGCGCGTTCGCGGTTCGTCTCGCGCTGGAGAGCGGCCGCGAGGTGACCTATATTGCGACCGCCGCGGGCGAACCTGAAGACGTCGAATGGCGGGCGCGATTGACGCGGCACGTGCGGGACCGGCCGGCGGCGTGGCGCACCGTCGAAACCGCCTCGATGACGCACGACGCACAGCTCGCGCTCTTTCGCGACGCGCCGGCGACGGCATGCCTCCTCGTTGACGCGCTCGGCACCTGGTTAGCCGCGCGGATTGCGAGCTGCATCGACCTGTTGGAGATCGACTACAACGTCTTCGCGTCGCAGCTCGACGACGAGGCGGCCGAGTTCGTCGACGCGATGCTCGCTTCGCCGTCGTCGGTGATTGCGGTCAGCGAACAGTTCGGCTGGGACGTCGTCCCGGTCGCGGCCTCGGCCCGCCTTTTCCGCGATGCAATGGGGCGGATGGTTCAGCGATTGGCCAAGCAGGCCGACCACGCATACCTCGTCGTCGCCGGATACGCGCTCGACTTACGGCGCATCGGGCAGCCGATCGACTGCGAGCCGGCCGATTAAGAGGGAGCGGGCGACGCCGCGGACGGGCTCGCCGCAGCGCTCGGCGCCGTCGTCGCGGCCGGGCTCGGGGAGGGTGACGGCGTCGGAATCGTGGGAGGCTGCAGCGTGGGCTGGCCCTGCGGGGTAATGAGCGGAACCAGGCGGATGTAGCCGATCGATACCGTCGTGTCTTTGGTGATCGTCGTATCGGCGGTCGCCGTCGCATAGCCGGCGGCCCGGGCGGTGACGGTCTGGTCGCCTGCTACGGCACGAAGCGTGAAGCCGCCATTGACGTCGGCGCGCGTCGTGTAGAGCGAACCGACGGAGAGCAGCGCATTTGGAATCGGGTGATTGGTCATCGCGTCCAATACGCGCCCGGTAACGTGCCCGAAGTCTTGTACGCCTACGACATTTGGCGGCGGCGAGCATCCGTCGCCCAGAGCGAAGAGCAGGAGCATCCCCAAAATCGCATAGCGCATGAGCGGATGTACGTTTAAGACGTCGCTGCGTCCCCCCGGCGCCCGGCGTTTAGCAAGCGGCCGGAGGACGCGGAGGACAGGTATGGCCCACGATTTGCAAAAACGTTCGTGAGCCATGAATCCCTACGGACCGGTCGCGATCTTCCTCTGCGTTGCGCTGGGGGCAGCTTTGTTCTTCAGCGTGTTGCCGGGGCTTCTGGGGCGCGCCAAGCCGAACGCGCACAAACGTGAAGCCTACGAATGCGGCGTCGAACCGACGTCGGCGGTCGTCGGGCGGTTCCCGGTGCGGTTTTATCTGATCGCGATGCTCTTCGTCGTCTTCGACGTGGAAGCGGCGTCGTTCTATCCCTGGGCGGTGCAAATGCACGCGCTGCGCCTCTTCGGTCTGCTCGAGATGGTCGTGTTCATCGTCGTGCTCGCAATCGGCTACGCCTACGTTTGGAAAAAGGGCGGCTTCATATGGCGGTAGTGGCGGGTTCATGACCGTTAGTCCGGGGCACTTCATGCTGGCGCGGCTCGACGACGTCGCGCGCTGGGCGCAGAGCTCGTCGGTCTGGCCGTTGACGATGGGCCTCGCATGCTGCGCCATCGAGATGATGACGGTAACGTCTTCGGAGTACGACATCGCGCGGCTAGGGTCCGAAGTCTTTCGAAGCTCGCCTCGACAGGCCGATCTCATGATCGTTTCGGGACGCGTCGCGCAGAAGATGGGGCCGGTCGTCAAACGCCTCTACGATCAGATGGCCGATCCCAAGTGGGTCATCTCGATGGGCGCGTGCGCGAGTTCCGGCGGAATCTTCGATAACTATGCGATCATTCAAGGCGTCGATACGATCATTCCGGTCGACGTCTACGTTCCCGGCTGTCCGCCCACGCCCGACGGACTTCTCTACGCGGTCAACTTGATTCAACAACAGATCCGCGCAGGTGGCCGCGGCGGCATCCTGGCTCGAGCCTAAACTTCTACATCGATCATGCCAAGCACGCAAGTTCCGCCGATCGCCGGTGCCGCGATCGACCCGCCCAGCCTACGCCCGCCGATCGACGACGCCGTCATCGAACGGGTCGCTCCGTCCGAAATTCGCGCGCGTCTCGAAGCGCTCAAAGCCGACGGCTATGCGATGCTGCTCGACCTCGGCGCGGTCGATTACTTGGGCCGCTCGCCGCGTTTTGACGTCGTTTACCATCTGCTTCGGCTCGCTCCAAAACCGGCCTCGGTCGCCGAGGTAAGCACTCCCACGCGCCTGCGGATTCTCTGCGGCGTCGAGGAAGACATATCGCTGCCGACGGTCAGCGATCTTTGGAAGTCGGCGGACTGGGCCGAACGCGAGATCTACGATCTCTTTGGAATTCGCTTCGACGGACATCCCGATCTTCGCCGGATACAGATGCCGAACGATTGGGTCGGCCATCCGCTGCGCAAAGATTATCCAATGCGCGGGCCCGCGCTCGAGCGCGCGCCCCGCCCGGCATTTGCCAACAAGACCAACGTCGTAGCGGGCAGCCCCCCTTCGGGGCGTACCCTCGAAGCGTTGCAGGAACAAGTGAAGCGGGTTCGCGAGGGACGGCCATGACCGCGTCCGCCACGCCACCGCCCGAGGTCATCAGCCGGAGCGATACGACGATGGTGCTCTCGATGGGACCGCAGCACCCATCGACGCATGGAGTCCTGCAGATCGTCCTCGAGATCGACAGCGAGAACGTCGTTAAAGCCGACCCCGAGATCGGCTATCTGCACACCGGCATCGAGAAGAGCGCCGAGGGCCTCTTTTGGACGCAGGCGCAGACCGTCATCGAGCGCATGGACTATCTCGCCCCGTCGTCAAACGCTCTCTGCTACGCCTTAGCCGTCGAGAGACTGCTCGGCATTACCGACCGCATACCCCAACGCGCGCAGACGATTCGCGTGCTGATCGGAGAGCTGACGCGCATCGCATCCCATTGCGTCTGGCTAGGCACGCACGGCATCGACCTCGGTGCGATCTCCGTCTTCTTTTACTGCTTCGATCTGCGCGAGAACATTCTCGACCTGTCGGAAGCGACGGGCGGCGCGCGCATGCACCCCAACTACATCCGCGTGGGCGGACTCAATGGGGATCTGCCGGAGGGCCTTCTCGCCAGACTCGACGCGCTCATCGAAAAGTTTCCGGGCCGCCTGCGCGAGCTGCGCGGCCTCTTGCAGGCCAACCCGATCTTTCAGGATCGCACGATCGACATCGGCGTGCTTTCGCCCGAAGAAGCCGTGCAATGGAACGTCACCGGCCCAAGCCTGCGCGCCAGCGGCATCGCCTACGACGTCCGCAAAGCCTTTCCGTACTGCGGATACGAAACCTACGACTTCGACGTCCCGACGCGCACCGAAGGCGACGCCTACGCCCGCTTCCTGGTACGGCTCGACGAAATGGAACAGTCGATCCGCCTCATCGAGCAGGCTCGCCGCCGCCTCGACACGCCCGGCCCAGTGATGATCGACGATCCAAAGGTCGCGCTCCCACCAAAAGAGACGATCGCCCTCTCAATGGAAGCGCTGATCCATCACTTCAAACTCATCAGCGAAGGCTTTCGCGTCCCGCCGGGCGACGTCTATCACTCCGTCGAGTCCCCACGCGGCGAGCTCGGCTACTACATCGTGAGCAACGGCGAAAACAAACCCTACCGCATCCGCACCCGCCCGCCAAGCTTGTATAATTTGCAAGCGCTCAAAGGCATCGCGCCAGGGAATTTAATCGCAGATCTCGTCGTCATGATCGGCTCCCTTGATCCCGTCTTTGGCGAGGTGGATCGCTGATGCTGCGCTCTGTCTCGGCGTCGCGACGGGATGGTGCGGGGCCGCTCGTCGCTCCGCCTCCGGCTGCGCTCCTGCTGCACTGCCTCGTCGCTCCGGCATCCATGCCGGAGCCTGTCCTGAGCGAAGTCGAAGGGCTCCTCGGTCAGAGCCCCCTCACCATCCCGTCGCGACGCCGAGACAGAGCGCAGCATCACTCACGCAACGCGTGCGATGCCAATTCTCAAGCGAGAGGAACGACGACAAGTTCGGCTGGATCATTGGTAACGCTGGGCCTCGGCGCGTGGCGTGATGCCGAGAAGGCTCTGACCGAGGAGCGCAGGCATGGATGCCGGAGCGACGAGGCAGTGCAGCAGGAGCGGAGCCGGAGGCGGAGCGACGAGCGTCTTCTCGGCATCATGCCGCGCGCCGAGGCCCTGAGATGACGCAACGAGAGACGAACTTTCCGGCGTTGCTTGAGCGGCTCCGGCCTGAATGCGAGAAGATTATTGCGCAGTATGAGCAGAAGCGGTCGGCGCTCTTGCCGATTATGCATTTGTTTCAGGAGCATGAAGGGTATTGCAGCCGCGAAGCGATGCGTGCGGTGGCCGAGATGCTGGATCTAACGCAGGGCGAGGTTGAGTC
>Ga0070733_10000185_pt1 | contig 58051 bp, 62 predicted proteins | sample Coa_R1_9_FD_66450 | JGI IMG/M metagenome (GOLD analysis project Ga0070733, IMG submission 66450) | Surface soil microbial communities from Centralia Pennsylvania, which are recovering from an underground coalmine fire - Coalmine... | ecosystem: Environmental > Terrestrial > Soil > Unclassified ... | reverse complement strand
CTGCTATCGCTTTCCATGGCGTCATCCTCCGGCACCCGCCGCCTAGCGGGTGTGAGTTGTGGCTCAACTCGCCGGATCTTGACGCCTTTTCACTTTTCCACCAACTTCCCGACACTACCAGTCCAATTAGAATAGAGAGAGTGCTTATTATACCCCATCCAGTTTTTAAGTACTTGATGACGGCATTAAGCTTCCCGGACGCATCTCGAGAGCTTGCTGTTGGCTCTATACCTGGAGGATGCCGCCGAGCCCTTTTCTCGCGAGACTTCTTTCCCATAACTAGAGCTTTTTAGCACAGTTAAGCTCTGTTCGTCGGATCTCGCCGTCGCGCCAAGAGCGTGCGGAAAGCCGGATCTTCGTCGGCTTCCGATAGTCGTCGAGCCGCCCCAGCCTAAACGTCTTTAAAATCGCGCTTGCTTTTGCGCGATTCGATCGCGGCCTGCGCCGCCGCGAGCCGCGCCACCGGCAAGCGGTAGGGCGAGCACGAGACGTAGTCGAGACCGAGGCGATGGCACAGCTTGACGCTGGCCGGGTCGCCGCCGTGCTCGCCGCAGATGCCGAGCTTGAGATTTTTCTTGACCTTGCGCCCACGCTCGATCGCGATTCGCATCAGATCGCCGACGCCGTCGGGGTCGAGCTCCTGGAACGGATCCTTTTTGTAGATTCCGCGCGCGACATAATCGCCGAGAAATTTTGACGAGTCGTCGCGCGACAGCCCGTAGGTCATCTGCGTCAAGTCGTTGGTGCCGAAGGAAAAGAAGTCGGCGACGGCGGCGATCTCACCGGCCTCGATACAGGCGCGCGGCACTTCGATCATTGTGCCGATCGTGTAATGCAGCTTTTTTCCGTTGCGGCTCGCGACTTCCTTAGCGACCTCGCGAATATCGGCGGCGAGCAGGTCGAACTCTTTGCGATCGCCGATCAGCGGCAGCATGATTTCCGGAATCGCATTGACCCCCTCGGCGCGCAACTGGCTCGCGGCCTCGAGGATCGCGCGGGCCTGAGCCTTGTAGATTTCCGGATAGCTGACGCCGAGGCGGGCGCCGCGGTGACCCAGCATCGGATTGAATTCCTCGAGGCTGTCGCGGATCTGCGTCAGGCGCTCCGGGTCGGCGCCGGTAATCTCGGCGAGCTTGGCGATCTCTTCGGCGGTCTTGGGCAGGAATTCGTGCAGCGGCGGATCCAGCAGGCGAATCGTCACCGGCTTGTCCGCCATCGCGCGCAGGATCTTGATGAAGTCCCCGCGCTGCATCGGAAGGATCTTCTCGAGCGCGCGCGCCCGCTGCGTACTATCCTCGGCCAGGATCATTTCGCGCACGGCGTCGATTCGGCCAGGTCCGAAAAACATATGTTCCGTGCGGCACAGTCCGATGCCTTCGGCGCCGAAATCGAGCGCGACCCGCGCGTCCACCGGCGTGTCAGCGTTGGCGCGCAGCCCGAGCCGGCGTTCTTTGTCCGCCCAGTTCATGAAAGTGCGAAAGAAGACTGACATCTCGGGTTGCGCGGTCGCCACCTGGCCCGTCATCACTTCGCCGGTCGCGCCGTCGAGCGTGATGAATTCGCCGCGATGGATGTCGCGGCCGCCGGCATGCATCACGCCCGCCGCATAGTCGATCTCGATCGCGGAACATCCGGCGACGCAGCATTTGCCCATCCCACGCGCCACCACTGCGGCATGACTGGTCATGCCGCCGCGCGCAGTCAGGATGCCCTCGGCGACCTGCATCCCGTGGATATCCTCGGGCGAGGTCTCGTGGCGCACGAGGATCACGTGGCGGCCGCTCTGATGGGCGGTGACGGCTTCGTCGGCGGAAAAGACCACGGCGCCGGAAACCGCGCCGGGCGAAGCGGGCAAGCCGCGCGCGATGACGTCCTTTTGCGCTTTGGGATCGAGCCGCGGATGGAGCAACTGCTCGAGTTGCACCGGCTCGACCCGAGTCAGCGCGGTGCGCTTGTCGATCAGCTTTTCGCCGACCATCTCGACGGCAGTACGCACCGCCGCCTGCGCCGTGCGTTTGCCGCCGCGCGTCTGCAGCATGAAAAGGCGGCCGCGTTCGATCGTGAACTCCATGTCCTGCATGTCGCGAAAGTGCTTTTCCAGCCGCGCGGCGATTTTCAGCAACTCGCGGTAGACCGCGGGGAATTGTTCTTCGAGCGTCGGCGTTTGCGCGGCGCGCTGCTTCTCGCCGACATTGTTCGCGGCGGCCGACTTGCGACCCGCGGCGAGACTGATCTGGCGCGGCGTGCGGATGCCGGCGACGACATCTTCGCCCTGGGCGTTGGGCAAAAACTCGCCGTAGATGCCGCGCTCGCCGGTTGAGGGATCGCGCGTGAAGGCGACGCCGGTGGCGCAGTCGTCGCCGAGGTTGCCGAAGACCATCGCCTGGACGGTGACGGCGGTGCCCCAGTCGCCCGGGATATTGTTGAATTTGCGATAGGCGATCGCGCGATCGTTGTGCCACGAGTCGAAGACCGCGCCGATCGCGCCCCAGAGCTGTTCCTTGGGATCCTGGGGCAGGTCGCGGCCGACGCGGCGGCGAATCAACTCACGAAACTCGCCGACCAGTTCCTTGAGGTCATCGACGGAGAGCTGAACGTCCTCGGCGACGCCGCGGCGGTGTTTTTTCTGCTCGATCAGCTCCTCGAAGGGATCGCGATCGAGCTGGTTTTCCGGCTTGAGCTTGAGCACGACGTCGCCGTACATCTGGCAGAAGCGCCTATAGGAATCCCAGGCGAAGCGCGGATTGCCGCTGGCCGCCGCGAGCCCCTCGACCGTGGCGTCGTTGAGCCCGAGATTGAGGACCGTATCCATCATTCCGGGCATCGAGACTCGGGCCCCCGACCGCACCGAGACCAGCAACGGATTCGCCGGGTTGCCGAATTTCTTGTCCAGGGCTTTTTCGATCCGAACTACGCTTTGAGCGACGCCCGCCTCGAGGCCCTTCGGATATTTGTGCTTGTGATCGTAAAAGTAGTTGCAAACCTGCGTCGAGATGGTGAAGCCGGGCGGCACCGGCAGTTTGAGCGAGGCCATCTCGGCGAGATTGGCGCCCTTGCCGCCGAGCAGGTCGCGCATCGACGCGCGGCCTTCCGCCACCTTGCCGCCAAAGAAATAAATTTCCGGATGAACTCGCGCCATGATGCAGATCTCTCCCGCAGTCTTCGGATAATTTAGTTGGTCCCGCGGCGACGCGGCCGGGCGGCCTCGCTTCGTTCAGCCCCCGATGCGCTCGCGCAATAGCCCGGCCAAATCAGCGATCGCAACGCGCTCCTGCGCGGTGGTGTCGCGATCGCGCACTGTGACGGTGTCGTCGGCCATCGTCTGATGATCGATCGTCACGCCATACGGCGTGCCGACCTCGTCCATCCGCCGGTAGCGCCGCCCGATGGAACCTGCCTGATCATAGCCGACGGTGAAAAATCGTTGCAGTGATTCGCGCACCACCTGCGCCTTCTCGGGCTGGCCGCCCTTGCGCAGCAACGGATAGACTGCGACCTTCACGGGCGCGAGCCGCGGATCAAGCCGCAGCACGATGCGCTCCTCGTGCTCGACGACGTCTTCGTCGTAAGCGTCGAGCAGGAAAGCGAGCAGCGCGCGATCGAGCCCGGCGGCCGGCTCAATCACCCACGGACGGTAGCGGCTTTTGGCCTCCTCGTCGAAGTAGGTGAGGTCCTTGCCGCTAAATTTCGCGTGTTGATCGAGATCGAAGCTGCCGCGCCGCGCGATGCCCTCGAGTTCGCCCCAGCCGAAGGGATAGAGGAACTCGACGTCGGTGGTGCCGCGCGAATAGTGCGACAACTCATCCTGCGCGTGGGGCCGCAGTCGCAGGTGATCGGGCTTGACGCCGTACCTGACGTACCAATCGAAGCGCGCGGCGACCCAGTAGTCGAACCAGCGTTGCTCTTCGTCCGGCTCCGGCTTGACGAAAAACTCCATCTCCATCTGTTCGAACTCGCGCGTGCGGAAAATGAAATTACCCGGGGTGATTTCATTGCGAAAGGATTTTCCGGTCTGCGCGATCCCGAACGGCAATTTGACCCGTTGGGTATCGATCACGCTCGCGAAGTTGGCGAAGATGCCCTGCGCGGTCTCGGGGCGCAGATAGATCGTGCTCGCAGTGTCTTCGACCGGACCCATGAAGGTTTTGAACATCAGGTTGAACTGACGGGCCTCGGTGAGCTCGCCGCCACACTCCGGACAGCGCGGTCCGGCGATCTGATCGGCGCGAAAGCGCTGTTTGCAACTCTTGCAGTCGACCAGCGGGTCGGTGAAGTTCTGCAGATGACCGGAAGCTTCCCAAGTGCGCGGATGCTGCAAGATGGCGCTATCGAGACCGATCACATCAGTGCGCCGCTGCACCATCTCGCGCCACCAGGCCTCACGGACATTGCGTTTAAGCTCGACGCCGAGCGGACCATAATCGAAGGTCGAGCCCAGGCCGCCATAGATCTCACTGGTGGGAAAGACGATTCCGCGCCGTTTGCACAGGTTCACGAGTTTTTCCATCGTGACCGGGCGCTTGGTCGCCGGTAGCGCTGCGGCAGCTTCGGACAACTACTCCTCCTTCTTGCGGTAAGCCGTGCGCCCGCAAATCCCCCAGAAGAGAGCGGCGAGGCCGGGCGTGTTATCCGTCAGTTATGCTTTTCCTCGGAGAAGCGATCAAAGTATCATGCGCGTGCCGGTGCAGCAATTTTGTCGTGCCCCAATGACCGTTTAGAGTTCAGCGACCGTCAGCGATCAGAAAAACAGAAGTCGAGGATGCGAAAAGCTCGAATCAAACTCAGGACTGCGGTCTGCCTCGCCTTACTGATGCTTGTCGGATGCAGTCATTCGGTGGTCGCTCACAATGGCGAGACCACCGTCAACGTCTACCCGAGCAAACAGCAGTTCGACAAGGTCAAGTCGATGAAGTCACAAGGCGGGGCCGCTGGATTCCTGGGCGGGCTGGGCGAAAGCATGCTCGCCAAGCAGATCGACAACAATACGCCGGTGAAAATCTTGTCGAGCGATGACGAAGGCGCCACCATCGAGGTCTTGGACGGAGCTGAGAAAGGCCTTCAAGGCTACGTAGCGAAAGATAACTTAGATTGACGGATTTGTGCCTCAGAGTGCGTTGGAACCGCGCTCGCCGGTGCGGATGCGGACGACCTCTTCCATCGGCATCACGAAAATCTTGCCGTCGCCGATGCGGCCAGTGCGCGCTGCCCGCTCGATCGTCTCGACTACCTGCGCGGCCATATCGTCGGAAACTATGATCTCGAGCTTCACTTTGGGCAGGAAGTCCACGACGTATTCCGCGCCGCGGTAGAGTTCTGTATGCCCCTTCTGACGCCCGAAGCCCTTGACCTCGCTGACCGTCAGACCTTGTATTCCCACGCTAGATAGCGCCTCTTTAACCTCGTCGAGCTTGAATGGCTTTATAATCGCCTCAACCTTCTTCATATGACTCCTCTGCCGAGGCCGCAGGACGCCATTTGGACGCCGCTTCGGCTTCTCCTCAGTAGCTTTCTCAGAAGTTGAACCGTCCACGCAAGTGCCCCGTCTCGGCGTCGAGTCCTGCCCGACCACGCAAGCGGGGTGCCAAATGGCTTTGCAGTGCACGCTAACCGCCAGCGCATCCCATTTGTCCGAATAACAGGCATTAGGCTAGTGAATATACATTAGCGCGCTGACCCTATGCAGCGCCGATTTTGCGTTCCGTCCCGCTTATCAGGCGTTGGATATTCTCCCGATGGCGCAAGACTACCAGCGCCGACATTACGATTGCGAGTAAAACGTACGGCCGCGGTGAATGGGTCACGGCGACTGCGGCGGGCAACGACATCGCCGCGCCGAGCGACGCCAGAGACATTATCCGGCTGAGGGCGAGTACCGCGACAAAGACCGCGAGCGCGATTGCGATCGCGATTGGCGCGAGGCCTAGCCACACGCCCAGCGCCGTCGCCACGCCGCGGCCGCCGCGAAGCCGCAGGAAGACCGATGCGATCGCCCCGACGAATGCTGCAAGCGCGACCAGCCTCAAGTGCGATGGCGCCGGCTCGAAGCGCTGCGCGATTAGCACCGGAATCAGCCCCTTAAGGAGGTCTCCCGCGAAGGTCAATGCGGCGGGAATTTTTCCGCCGGCGCGCGCCACGTTGGTCATCCCGATATTTTTCGAACCAACCGTGCGCGGATCGAAGCCGAACGCCTTGCCGACAATCACGCCGACCGGAATCGAGCCGCACAGGTATGCCAGGATTATCAGCGCGACGAGAATTAGCTTCCCCCCGAAGGCGCGCCCAGGTCGGATGGTCGGGGTGACTGGATTTGAACCAGCGACTTCTGCGTCCCGAACGCAGCGCTCTGCCAGTCTGAGCTACACCCCGAAACCGATGTCCGCAACCGTGACCGACGCGCAGGGCATCGGTTATACCATCGCCCCGTCGGTAACGCGAGTTGAGCGCGCGGGATTGGCGAGCGGCTTAGGCTAACCGGCGGAGGCCGTCGCGCGACGCATCCGCGCGATCACCTCGGCGTAATCGGGCTGGCCGAAGATGCCGGAGCCGGAGACGAAAACGTTGGCGCCGGCCGCCGCCACTGTCGCGATGTTCTCCGCCTTGATGCCGCCGTCAACTTCCAGATCAACCTCCAGCCCGCGGCGGTCAAGCTCGGCCCGAATGTGACGCAGCTTATCGAGACTCTCCGCGATGAAGCCTTGGCCGCCGAACCCCGGATGCACGCTCATCACGAGGATCATATCGAGATGCGCGGCCGCGGCGATAATGCGGTCGGGTGCGGTCTCGGGGTTGATCGCAACCGCAGCGCGGATACCGAGGGAATGCATACGCTCGGCGATCGCGGGCAAATCAGCGCAGACCTCGGCGTGCACCGAGAGCGAATCCGCGCCGGCTTTGACGAAGGGCTCCAGATAGCGCTCGGGCTCCTCGATCATCAGGTGGGCGTCCAGCGGCAACCTGGTAATACGGCGGACCGCCTGCAAGACCGGGATACCGATCGAAAGATTGGGCACGAAGTGGCCGTCCATCACGTCGAAATGGATTAGATCGGCGCCGGCGGCCTCGACCCGCCGGATGTCCTCGCCCAACGCTGCGAAGTCGGCCGAGAGGATCGAGGGAGCGATTTTGCAGACCCGTGTCACTGCTTTAAGTTATCGCGTGGTCTTTCGCCTCGCCACTACGCACCCCGGCACTACGCTAACCGTCTTAGTCGCGCGGCGAAGAAGGCGTCACGCGCGGCGCGGTCGGGGCGGGTGCGCAAAAAGCCATTTGCATCAATTAACTCCGACAGCGGCGACGCGCTTGGACGATCGATCACGAACTCCGAATGCTGCGCGAGAAAATCATTGACCACGCCTGCGCCCTCCTCAGGCGCGAGGCTGCAGACGGCATAGACCAGGATGCCGTTGGGAGTGAGCAGCGTTGCGGCCTGCTCGAGCATCGCGCGCTGGAGATGCGCCATCCGCGTGAAGTCGTGCGGCGCCAGCCGCCAGCGAATCTCAGGATGCTCGCGCAGGGTTCCAAGGCCGGTGCACGGGGCGTCGAGTAAAACGTAGCTCACTGATCGCTGACGAATGGGCAGCGATTGGGATGAGTCGCATCGAGCGACGTGGACGTGGTCGTGCTGCAAGCGCGCCGCGATACCGCGCGTCTGCTTCAGGCCGGCCAGATTGAGATCGAGCGCGACGACCCGCCCATCCGGTCCGACCAGCTCGGCAAGATGCGTGCTTTTACCGCCGGGCGCCGCCGCGCAGTCAATCACAATCGCGCCTGGCGGCGGCGCGAGCAACCGGGCGACGAGCTGCGAGGCCTCCGCCTGCTGCGCGAAGAGTCCCGCACGGAACGAGTCGCAGTCGACCGATGCGGTGCGATCAACGATCAGCGTTTCGGGGAATAGACCGCCGCGGGAGATAACTATCGCGTCGCGGCCGAGCCGTGCGGCCAACTCATCTGCGGCACCGCGGCGAAGATTGAGCCGGAGCACATTCGGCGCGGTGAGATTGTTCGCCGCCATGATCGTCTCGGCCTCTGCGACGCCGAACCAATCGACGAATTTCTTGACCAGCCATCGTGGATGCGAGTGCGTGACGGCGAGGTAACCCATCTCGTCGCGCGCGCGATCGGGCATCGGGGCGGGACTGCGGGCTGCGGCGCGCAGGATCGCATTGACGAAGCCGCGAGCGCCGTTGCGGCGACGCGTCTCGCCGGCGAGACGCACAGCAGTATCAACGGCGGCGTGAGCTGGTATTCGCGTGAGCTGGCGCAACTGATGAAGGCCCATCCGCAGGATCGCGCGGACGCGCGGGTCGAGTTCGGTGAGCTTGCGCGATGACAATCGGGCGAGTTCGTAGTCGAGCCGCCGCTGCCACGCGAGCGTCCCCAGCACGAGTTGGGTTGCGAGGCCGCGATCGGCGGGACGGTTAAGTTCGGCGAGCCGATGGCCGAGCAAAACGTCGGCAAACGCGTGATCGACCTCGACTCGTAATAAAATTTCGAGCGCGATCCGGCGGGCTTGCAATCCGGCGGGCTCCTCGCGGACGGGCCCGGACGGCGGCTTCGCCCGCTGCCGTCCATCGAGGGGCTTGCTCAATTTTCTGAGCTCATTCCCAGACTCATTCCGATTTTGGCGCGGCGACCGCGAAAAAATTCCGCTGCACTCATCCGTCGCCGTCCGGGCGCTTGTACTTCGAGCAGCCTCAGTGCATCGGCGCCGCATCGCACGATGGGAATAGGCTTAAGCTCCATCAGGGTGCCAGGATTCGCGGTTGCCTCCGCGTAAATGCCCTCAGGAGCGAGCGCGGTCTTCCATAAGAGCAGCTCTTCGTTATCGAACATCGTGCGGGCGGTTGGCCATGGATCGTAAGCCCGCACCATCCGCTCGATGCGATGCGCGTCCGCGCGCCAATCGATCTGCGCGTCATTCTTGGTCACTGGATGGGTATAAGTAGCGAGCGTTTCGTCCTGCGGGGTTTCGATCAATTCGCCGCGACGAATCCGCCCGAGAGCCTCGATCAAAGCATCGGCGCCCAATTCTGCGAGCTTCGCCTTGAGGCTGCCCTGCGTCTCGTCCGCCGCCAGTTCGAGCGAGCGTTGGAGCAAGATTGGGCCGGCGTCCATCTGCTCGGTGATGCGCATGATGGTCACGCCGCTTTCGCGGTCGCCGGCCAGGATCGCGCCTTCGATCGGCGCGGCGCCGCGATGACGCGGCAGGATCGAAGCGTGGACGTTGAGCGGAAGCAGGCGGGGCGCGGCGAGAATGGCATTGGGCAAAATGCGGCCGTAGGCCGCGACGACCAGCAAGTCCGGCGCGAAGGCCTCGATCTGAGCCAGAAATTCCGCGGTGCGAATTTTCGCCGGCTTGAGTGTCGCCAGCGCGTGACGGGCCGCGACCGCGGCGACTTCGGACGGTTCGAGCTTGAGGCCGCGCTTGCGCGGCTGATCCGGTCTGGTCACGACGCCGACGACCGCGAACTCCGAACCTCGCTCTGCGACCAGGCGTTCGAGGATCCGAGCCGCCAGCGCGGGCGTTCCCATGAAGATTATGCGTAGAGGTGGCGCGCCGGTTCGGCCGAACCTCGCAGAGTCCGCCGATCCGGGCGCGTCAGATGAGGGCGCGGGAGGGCTTGCTGGATTTTTCATCCGCCCGGCCTTCCTTAATCAGTTTAGCTCGTTTGCGCCGGTAGAGGTCGCGTTTGATGCGGCTGATGCGATCGATGAAGAGCGTGCCGTCGAGATGATCGATTTCGTGCTGCAGCGCGACCGCGAGCAACTCGTCGGCCTCGATTTCGATCTGCTTCTGATCGGGCGTCCAGGCGCGGACGAGCACGCGCGCGGCGCGCTTGACCTCGGCGGTGTAATCGACCACTGAGAGGCAGCCCTCCTCCCACATGATCGAGCCGTCGCGCTCGACGATTTCCGGATTGATCAGTTTAAGCAGATGCTTGCCCAAGTGCTCGTGGTCGGTATCGAGCACGACGATGCGCCGCGAATCGCCGACCTGAGTCGCCGCCAGGCCGACCCCGGGCGCGGCATACATCGTTTGCACCAGGCTCTCAACGAAGCCGTTAACGCCACCGTCGATATTCTCGACCGCGTCTGCGGCGATCTTCAAGGCGGGGTCGGGGAACTTACGGATTTTGAGCAATGCCATCGAGGTGATTCAAATTACCAAAGGACCGAAATCAGATCACCACGGCAGCGCTTGGGCTGACCGCGAGCGCGTAGCGGCCGCGATTGCGACGTAATCTGACGGAGGCTGCAAAGGCGCGCGACAAGGTCTTTGAAGTCAGCACCGCGCTTTTGACGCCACTCGCCAGCACGCGCCCGCCCTTAAGCACCAGCACGTGCGAGAAGGCAGGCATGATCTCCTCGACGTGATGGGTCACCAGAATCAGGGTTGGCGCGCCGCGGCGCTGCGCCAGCCGTTCGATGAATTGCACAAAATGCTCGCGCGCTGCCGGATCGAGGCCGGCGCACGGCTCGTCCAGAATCAGCAGTTGCGGCCGCGCCATCAGGGCGCGACCAATCAGGACGCGCTGCCGCTCGCCTTGCGAGAGCACGCGCCAGGGCCGCTCGCGGATCGCGACAGCCTCGATCTGGCGCAGGATCTTTTCCGCTTGCGCGCGCTCGGCGGTGGCGATCTCGCCCCACATTCCGATCATCGCGTGGCGGCCGCTGATGATCGTCTCGAGCGTATTCTCATGCCCGACCATGAGCTGGTGGACGCTCGTACTGACGATGCCGACGCGCTTGCGCAGTTCGCGCCAATCGCTGCGGCCGTAGGTCTCGCCGAGCACCGCGATCGAGCCGGCGGTAAGCGGCATATAGCCGGTAAGAGTGCTGAGCAACGAGGTTTTGCCCGAGCCGTTGGCGCCCAGGATAACCCAATGCTCGCCGCGGCGGACGGTCCAGTCGAGCCCGTCGAGGATCAGCGCGTCGCGCTCAACGCGCAGTCCCGCGACTTCGATTACCGGACGGCTCGCCACGCGCTTATGGATTCAGCCGACGACGCCCTGTGCGCGGAGAAAAGTCTCCATCGCGTGGATGCACTCGTGCGGCTTTTCGATCTGGAGGAAATGGGTGGTTTCGGCGATCGCTTCATACGCGACGCCCGACTCCGCGGCGACCGCCTGGCCCAGCCGCGCCGGCGGCATCGAGTCCGCGACGTCCGGGTCGCCGCAGATGAGCTTCACCGCAACAGGCATCTGAGCGAGCCCGGTCCACACCGTCGTGTCGCGATTGGTGCGAAAGACTTTGGCCTCGAACTCGCGCGGGCAGGCCAACAGCCATTGATTGGCGCGATCATCCCAGCGCAACGTCGCACGCGCCATCAGTTCATACGCCTCGGGCTTCCAGCGCGTCAGGCGGCGCGCGAAGCTGGCCGCGAGCTCCATCGGATCGGCATAACCGGGGGTGCGTTTTTCAGCGCGATCGGCGATCTCCTCCTCGTTCATAAACTGAACCGAACGCAGTCGATGGCTCTCGGGTGGATAGTAGGGAGGGTCAAAGAGCACCAGCGGATCCCAGCGCGGGCCGAACCGTTGCGCCTGCATCGTGGCGGCGATGGCGGCGAGTGAGTGGAAAACGCCGGTCGTGCGCCTCGCGCCGAAGCGCTCCTGGCTCGCGGAATAGATCTGTTCGAGGTCGCGAACAAATTGATTCCAGTTATGATTCTCGAAAGTGTGGCGCGGATTCTGTCCGTGATTGCGAAAGTCGAAAAGGATCAGATCGTAGTGATCCCGAAGCAGGCTCCAGAACGGGTAATAGCCGTCGATCGCGAGTCCGTTGCCATGGCTTAAGGCTAGACGCGGGCCGGCAGGATTGCCGTGACGGCGCAGGCGGATAATCGCCCCATCGCTCATCGCCAGGTCGACAGTTGCGCTTGGTTCAGGAAGTTCGATCGCCAACTCGGGTCTCCACGGCCTCGCGGCCCGCGCCGGATGCTAACAGTATCCGGGGCAGACGCGCAAAATTCTTCGTGGTTCGGCGCGACGGATGGCGAGCCAGTCGGCGCACGTTTGGCGGAACAGCGTCCTTGGCGTGAGTGTGCGAAAAGGGTCTCGATCAGCCTCCGAATCGGACGGCGTCATGATTATCCAAGGCGCTGCGCACGTCGTCCTCGGATACCGTCTCACCGCTTTGCAGTTTCTTAAGGAGAGCGTGGACCTGCTCCGCCTTCTGGTAGTAGGCGACGCCTTCGTCGCTGTCTTCGCCGGTGTATGACGCTGCGTTTAAGCGATCAAGGTGCTCGGCCCGCTCAAGCGTCGCAATCATGCGAGCGGCCTGGGGCGTATTCGGCCTCACCGTATTGGAATCGCTGGACGACCCCGCCCAAGCGAAAAGTGGGACGCTCAGCATCAAGGTGAGAGCGATCAAACTGGCGATCAGCGTTTTCATCGTTTGCTACCTCCTTTAACATTCGGATGGTTGGCGTGGAGCCGCTGGTGCGGGTCGAATTACAACGTTGCGATCAGCGCCGGCCGCCTCCATGGCCGCCACCGGATTCGGATCCGTGCATCGAGAACGACCCCCGCTCAGCACTCGCTAGAGGCGCACGGATGGCTTCCGCGCGGCTCGTAGCCGATGTTTCCCATCCGCGGTGACCGCGAGGACCGCAGAAGCCTTCGTCACAATCGTGATCGCCGTCACCATAAGCAACATATGGGTAATATGGATAATAACCGCCATCCGGAAAGCCATACCAGAACGGATCACCAACGTACTGTTGCTCTCCATAGGTGTAATCGTAAACGTTGCCGTAAGGCTGCGGCCAGGCGCCCGCCGAGAAGCATCCGGCGACGCCAGCGGCCAACGTCGCGATCAATACTGCCCTCAGAATTAATGCCGTCTTATTCGTCGCTCTGCACCGTTTCGCCCGGCTGGTTCGCGCGCGGAGCGCATCGTGGTTGCCGTCCCCGATCCTGGCTGGGCAAATCTTCTCACTATTTAGACGTTGCCGCTGACCTCTAACTTCATCTCCCGGCGTCGGCGTTTTTCAAGAGCTGTTCGGGCTCGCGCGTCTGCCTACATCATGTTCACCGGATCGAGATCGATCGCGACGCGGACGCCGGCGCGCTCGGCTGCGGCGTCGACTTCGGTACGCATCGCCGCCAATGCACGGCGCAACTGATCGAGCCGGGGAGATTTCACCACGACCTGCCAGCGGAAGCGCTGCTTGATGCGCTCGATCGGGGCAGGCGCGGGCCCCAGTATCCGCATCGAGTCCGGGGCCACGGCGCGGCCGAGAAGCGCCGCGACCCGGCTCGCGATCGCGCTGACCGCCGCAGCAGCCGGGCCTTCGATTCGCACCAGCGCCATCCGTCCGAACGGCGGATAGCCAAGTTCGTTGCGTAAATCGAGCTCGCGCCGCATGAAGCGCGCGTAGTCCTGATCGCGCGCCGCGCGCACGCTGTAGTGATGGGGAGCGTAGGTCTGGATCAGGACGCGGCCGGGTTTGTCGCCGCGACCGGCGCGTCCCGCGACCTGGGTCAGGAGCTGAAAGGTGCGCTCGGCCGAGCGAAAATCCGGCAGGTTCAAAGTCAGATCCGCCAGCACCACGCCGACCAGGGTTACGCCCGGAAAATCGAAACCTTTGGTGATCATCTGCGTGCCGACGACGACATCGATTGCGCCGCGCCGGAGTGCTTCGACGATCGCGCCGCGCGCGCCACTGCGCCCGCTGGTGTCGCTGTCCAGCCGCTCGATGCGCGCGGCGGGCAGCAGGTCGGCGATCGCCTGAGTCAGTCGTTCGGTGCCAAAACCTTGGCCCTCGAGGCCGAGGCCGTCGCAGGCTGGACACTTCTCGGGCGCGGGCGCGTGCGCGCCGCAGTAATGGCATCGTACGGTGCGATCGCGCAGATGAAACGTCATGCTCACGCTGCAGTTGGCGCACGCGATCACGTTGCCGCACAGATGGCACTGCAGGAAATTGTGATAGCCGCGCCGGTTGAGGAAGACGATGCTCTGTCCGCCGGCAGCGAGGTTGCCACGCAGGGCGTCGATCAGCACCGGCGACAGCGGGACCGGCGGAGCCTCGGCGGACTCGAGATCGGCTCCATTGCGAGCGTCGGGCGCGGGTGGATTTTGCCGCAAATCGAGCAGCTCGACGGCGGCCAACTCCCGCCCGGAGACTCGCGCCGTCAGCCGCGTCATCTTGTAGCGGCCGCGCCGCGCGTTAGCGTACGACTCCGCCGAGGGCGTCGCCGAGCCGAGCACCACCGGGCATCCGCTCAGCCGCCCCAGCTTCACCGCGAGGTCGCGGGCGTGATAGCGGATACCCTCTTCCTGCTTGTAGGCCGGATCGTGTTCTTCATCGACAACGATCAGGCCGGCGTCGTGCAGCGGCGCGAAGATGGCGGAGCGCGGACCGATGATCACGCGGGTCGCGCCGCTTAGCGCGGCCATCCAACCCGCCCATCGTTCGACGACATTTTGGGCGCTATGGAGGACGGCGGCGAGCGCGCCGAAGCGTTGGCGAAACGCCTGTACGACCTGATCCGCCAGCGCGATTTCCGGCACGAGCACGATCACTTGGCGTCCGGCCGCCAAAGCCTCGGCGGCGAGCCGCACGTAAACCTCCGTCTTGCCGCTGCCGGTGATACCCCACAGCAGAAAAGTCTCGAAGCGCCGCTCGCGGATCGCTGGAACGATCTCGGTGATCACGGCCGTCTGTTCCCAGGTCGCTTCGTAGGGCGACGGCGCCGCGGCGGCGACGGTGTCGCGAACGCCATGAGCGTCGGAGGGAACCAGTTCGGCGACGCCGCGCGCGATCAGGCCGCGCAAAACCAATCGGGCGTTGACAATCGCGCCGGCAAGCTCTTCGAGCGGCAGGCCTGCTGCGCCGGCAGCCGCCAGCCGTTCGACGATCGCGCGCTGCTTGACTCCGCGCAGAACTCCGCCCGCGTCGCCGACGAGCCGCACCGATTGGTGTTGCGTGTCGCGATGGCGGCCGCGGGCGCCGTTACGCGGCTCGGCATAGCCGTCTGCGAGCAACCGGTTCAGGGCAGCTTCGACCGACTCCTCCTGACCGAGCCGACGGAGCTGGCGCGCCGTCATCCCGCGCTTCGCCAACGCGGCGAGTATCGCGCGTTCGAGTGCACTGAAAGTCGCAGCAGCGAGCGGCGAAGGTTCAGCGGCAACGTGAAAGCGCCGGTGGGATTCCACCCGAGCCGTCGCCGGCATCACGCTGCGATACGCCTCAGCAAGCGGCGCCATATAGTAGGTCGCCATGAAGTTGATCAGTTCGAGATGCGGACGATCGAACAGCGGCCGCGCGTCGAGCAGTTCGAGTACGGCCCGTGGCGCGACGCCGCCCGCGTCGAGCTTTTCGCCAACTTCGAGCACGATCGCGGTGACGCGTCGGGAGCGTAACGGCACGAGCACACGACTGCCGGCAGTCAGACGCTCAGCCAACGCCGGGGGTACGCAGTAAGTGAGCTGCTCGACGGGGCCGGCGCTGCCGACAATCATTACGCGCGCCCGCAACTGAGCGGCGGACAATTCCGGGTCGGTGTTCCGATTCGCGCTGCTATGATCCATTTGCAAGCGTGCCAGTCTAACATGCGGCGCGGAGCGACCGCCGATCGCCGCAAATTGCATTTTTCCCGCCGGCTGCTACTTAACGCTTGAGACAATTCCAAGGCAGGAGGCGCGCCGATGAGACTCGAGAATAAGGTTGCGATCGTTACCGGAGCAGGACGCGGGATGGGCGGCGCAATCGCGCGGCGTTTCGCGCGCGAAGGCGCGCAAGTCGCGGTGGCGGAGATCGATGAAGCGAGCGCGCACGAAACCTTCGAGGCGATCGGCCGCCGCGGCATCCTCGTGATGACGGATATGAGCAGCGTCGCGGAGATCAACGCGCTGGTGGACAAGACGATCGCGCAATTCGGCCGCGTCGATATTCTGGTCAACAACGCCGGCGTCACCAAAAGCCTCGGATTTTTCGACGTCACCGAGGCCGACTGGGATTGGATGCATTCGATCAACGCGCGCGGGCTCTTCTTCTGCATGCAGCGGACGGCGCGCGAGATGGTCAAGCAACGCTCGGGCAAGATCGTGAACATCGCCTCGATCGCCGGCAAAGGTTTTCGCGGCACTTCCAACATCGCCTACGCCGGCACGAAGGGCGCGGTAATTGCGATGACAAGGGTCGGTGCGTCGCAACTCGCGCGGCATAATATCAATGTCAATTCGATCTGCCCGGGCGCAACGCGCACGCACATGTACGAGACGATTCAAAACGAGATCGTCAGCAAGCGCGGCATGACGGCAGAGGAGGCGCAGCGCCGGATGGACGCGCAAATTCCGCTGGGCCGCTCGAATTCGCCGGACGACATCGCCAACATGGCGTGCTTTCTCGCCTCGGGCGAGGCAGACAACATCACCGGACAATCCTTCAATGTCGATGGCGGCCTGATGTGGGATTAAGTCCCCGCCCCGCAGACGCGACGACATTGAGCGCCTTGCAAGAAATGCAGCGCAGTTGCATGCGCTGTCCGGCGTTGGTGCGCTCGCGTTCGCGCGTGGTGCCGGGCGCAGGCGCGGCGCCGGCAACAGTAGCCTTTGTCGGGCTGGCGCCGGGACGTTTCGGCGGCGATCGCACTGGACTCCCGTTCAGCGGCGATCGCTCGGGCGACCTGCTCCGCAGTATGGTGCGCCGCGCCCGTCTGGACGGCGTCTTCATCACAAATCTGGTGCGCTGCAATCCGCGCGACGGACGCGGACGCAATCGCGATCCCGATAGCAGAGAAATCGCCAATTGCCGGAGCCATCTCGAAGCGGAGCTCGCCATTGTGCGCCCAACCGTGGTCGCCTGTCTCGGACGGATTGCGTGGCGCGAGCTGGCCGGACGCGACGTCCCGTTCAATCCGCGACGGCCGCAATTGATTCTCGCCCGCGGGCTCAAGCTCTATCCGATGTACCATCCGGCCTACATCAATCGCGGCGCTTGCACGAAGCGAGCATATGCGACGCAATTCACGCGGCTGGCACGGTTGATCCGCTGTCCCATCGTCAATTGACTGCGACGGGAGTCCCGACGATCCTCGACTGGGTGGAGATCACCGCGGAGTTCGTCAATGAAGGGCTGCGGCGCGCGCGCTACATCACGAACGAGCGCGCCGCGACGGCAATTTTCCTTGCGCTGGCGCTCGAACAGCCGCTGCTGATCGAGGGTCCCGCCGGCGCCGGCAAGACCGAGGTGGCCAAGGTGGTCGCCGCGATGCTCGAGACCGAACTGATTCGCCTGCAGTGTTATGAAGGACTCGACGAGGCGCACGCGCTCTACGAATGGAATTACCAGAAGCAGTTACTGCGATTGCAGGCCGGCGAGCACGAAGGGCTGCGCTGGGAGGCCCTGTCGGATCAGCTCTTTTCGCGCGATTATCTGCTGGAGCGGCCGCTGCTGAAGGCGATCCTCGCGCCGCGCCGGGTCGTGCTGCTGATCGACGAGATCGACAAGGCCGACGAGGAATTCGAGGCTTTTCTGCTCGAAGCGCTTTCGGATTTCCAGGTCAGTATCCCGGAGCTCGGGACCTTGCGGGCGCACGAGCGCCCGGTCGTCGTGCTGACTTCTAATCGCGCGCGCGAACTGTCCGAGGCCTTGTGCCGCCGCTGCCTGCATCTCTTTATCGATTTCCCGGGAATCGAGCAGGAACGCGAGATCATCCGGCTTAAAGTCCCCGACCTTCCCGAGCAGAGCGCGCTCGCCGTCGCACGCTTCGTCAACGCGCTGCGTAAGCTTGACTTGAAAAAGGCGCCGTCGATCGCCGAGACCCTGGATTGGACCCGCGCGCTCGTCCGCCTGGGAATCAGCGAACTCGACTTGCCGGCGATCCGCTCGACCCTTGGCCTGCTGCTCAAACACGAAGACGACCGTACTCGCGCCGAGAGTAAGCTTACTGCGATCCTCGGCCGCGCCCGCTAACCCACAGCGCCGATGAGCCAACCGCTCGGCGATCGGCTTCTCGAATTTATCGCCGCGTTGCGGGCGGACGGCGTGCGGATCTCGGTCGCGGAGTCGCTCGATGCGATGCATGCGGTCGCCGCAGCCGGGTTGGCGCGCGTGCGCTTGCGCGAAGCGCTGCGCGCGTCCCTGATTAAGGACGAAGCCGACAATCTATCGTTTGAAAGTTTGTTCGCCGGCTATTTCGAGGCGTCGGGGCAACGGCCAGGCTCACCCCTCAACAGCCGTGGCGCGAAGACCGGGGTTACTGGGAGTGGCGGCGGTCGCGCAGAGGGTGCGACCTCAGTGAAGCCGAATACCAGCCACGAGCCGCCACTCACGCAATCCGGCAAGCCGAGTCCGTCCCGTCACGACGGCAAGGCGTCGGACGGCGCGATGCGAGATTCCGAAGAGCGATCCGATCACGGCCGCGAGGGCGAATCCGCAGCGAGTCATGAACGCAGGGAGCAGTCGCATGCCGCGGCTTCATCCGATACGCACGATGGTGAAGCCTCGCGTCACGCCGGTCTGAGGACGTTGGAGCGCACACCCTTCGCGCGCTACTCGGATTTGGAATACGCCACGGCCCGCGAAATTCTGGCGATCCTCCAGCGGCGGCTGCGCGTGAGCCTCGGCCGGCGGATGCGTTTCGCGCGGCGCGGCCGGCTGGATTTTCGCCGGACGATTCGCGCGGCGACCCAGCGCGGCGGCGCGCTGATCGATTTACGCTTTCGCGCACGGCGGCCGCGGCACATCGACCTGCTGATCCTCGCGGACGTTTCCGGCTCGGTGCATTATGCCTCCACCCTGATGCTCGAGCTGATCGCCGGCGCGCGCCAATGTTTTCGCCGGATGCGGGCTTTCGTTTTCATCGACCACCTAGCCACCGCGGATTTCGAGCGAGGTCATCTGGTGATGACTCCGGCGCTCGATCTGTACGCGCGCTCGGACTTCGGGCGGGTCTTTGCCGAGTTACGCGACCATCATGGAGCTTTGCTGACCAGCGCGACCGTGCTGGTGATCATGGGCGACGGCCGCAACAACCGGCGCGCGGCGCGCACGGACCTCCTGCGCGATATTGCAGGCCGTTGTCGCTCGACGATCTGGCTTAATCCCGAAGCGCCGGAACGCTGGGGCACCGGCGACAGCGCGATCGACTCGTACCGCAAAGCGGTGGATCTGTTGCTGCCGTCGGGCAATCTGCGCGAGCTCGAAGCCGGCCTCGCGCGAATTGTCTGAGCTTCAGGTCATCAAGTCTGCGCGTAACTCGATGCGGGTTCGCCCGGCTTGCCGACGCCCGCCGCGGCGGAGCAAAATCGGCTTCATCACAGTTCGGCCCGAGGAGTTGATCGCATGGCGGAACGCAAGCGCAAGTTTTACGGCTGGGGCTACGAGGATCAGGGCCCCAATGCCGAACAGCAGCAGCAAATGGCCAAGCGGATGGCCGAGCGCTTCGGCCTCGCGGAACTGAAGATTACGCCCGCGCCAACCGCCGCCGAACTCCAGTTGCGCGCGCCGCGCGTCAAGCCGCCCGATACGCTCGCGGCGCTTTGTTCTGTCGAGCCGCACGCCCGCGCCGAACACAGCTACGGCCGCAGCTATCGCGACATCGTGAGGGCGTTTCGGCGCGACTATCCCAATCCATTCGATTTTATCGCTTATCCGCGCGACGAAAGCGACATCGTCAATCTCCTGACGTGGTGCGACTCGGCGCGCGTTGCCGCGTCGCCGTATGGCGGCGGCTCGAGCGTGACCGGCGGCGTCGAACCGCCCAGCCGCGGCGACTATCGCGGCGCCATCTCGATCGATCTGGGCAGGCTCGATCGCGTGCTTGAAGTCGATCGCGCGTCGCGCGCCGCGCGTATCCAGGGCGGCGTCTTCGGCCCGGCGCTCGAGGATCAGTTGCGCCCGCACGGCCTGACGTTGCGCCACTATCCTCAATCCTTCGAGTTCTCTTCCCTCGGCGGCTGGATCGCGACGCGCTCGGGCGGCCACTACGCCACCTTGTATACGCATATCGACGACTTCGTCGAAGCGATCCGCGCCGTCACCCCGGCGGGCCTGCTCAAATCGCGCCGCCTGCCCGGCTCCGGCGCCGGACCCAGTCCCGACCGGATGTTGATCGGATCGGAAGGCATACTCGGCATCATCACGGAGGCCTGGATGCGCCTGCAGGATCGCCCGACGTTTCGCGCGGGCGCGTCGATTACGTTTCCGGATTTTCTCACCGGCGCGAAAGCCGTGCGCGCGATCTCACAGTCCGGGCTTTATCCCGCAAATTGCCGGCTGCTCGATCCCGGCGAGGCGGCAAACGCGGGTGCGAATCAGGGCGAGGCCGCGGTGCTGGTGCTGGCTTTCGAGTCCGCCGATCATCCGCTCGAGCCCTGGATGAAGCGCGCACTCGAATGCTGCGCGGATTTCGGCGGCCGGATTCCTGAGGCTGCCACCGCAACTCGCACCGATGCCGCGGCTACGCACGAAGGCGCAGCCGGCGCCTGGCGCAACGCCTTTCTCAAAGCGCCGTATCTGCGCGACGCCGTCGTCGCGATGGGCATGGTTTCCGAAACCTTCGAGACCGCGATCACCTGGGATCGCTTCGAGGATTTTCACACTCGCATGATGGAGCGCGCGCGCGACGCGGTCACGCGGGTCTGCGGCGCGGGCACGGTCTCGGTGCGCTTTACCCACGCATACCCCGACGGCCCGGCCCCCTATTACACGATTCTTGCGCCCGGCAAACGCGGCTCGGAACTCGAGCAGTGGGACGAAATCAAGCAGGCCGTGTCAGACAGTTTGATCAGCTTCGGCGGCACGATCACTCATCATCATTCGGTGGGGCGCGACCATAGGCCCTGGTACGACCGCCAGCGTCCCGAGCTCTTCGCGACGGCGCTGCGCGCTGCCAAGCGCGCGCTCGATCCCAACGCGATCCTCAATCCCGGGGTGCTGATCGATCCATGACGACAAGCGTTGACCGGGTCTTCGCGCGGCCGAGCTTGTTCGAGCGCGGCTTCAATCGCTTGTTCGGCGCGATGGTCGGGCTGGGTCTCGCTCTGCCGCACAACTATCTGCTGCAAGTCCGCGGACGCAAAAGCGGTCGTCTCTACTCGGCGCCGATCGACCTGCTCGTGATTGATCAGCGGCGCTTTCTGGTCTGCCCGCGCGGGCGTTCGCAGTGGGTGCGCAATGCTGAGGCCGGCGGTAAAGTTGCGCTGAAAAAGGGCTGGGCGCTGCGGAAATTCACTATCCGCGCCCTGCCCGACGATGAGAAGCCGGAAATTCTCGAGCGCTATCTCGATAGCTTCAAGCTCACCGTGCAAAGATATTTCCCCCTGCCAGCAGGTTCTCCCGCGCAAAGCTTCGCAGAGTTCGCCAACCGCTACCCGGTCTTTGAGCTGCTCGCGACGGAGGATTCATCGCAACCGTGAATTTCGACTGGCGTGCGTGCGTGACGATCCGGCAGGGCGACCTGACCGCGGCTAACGTCGACGCGATCGTTAACGCCGCCAACAACGATCTGATCCTCGGCGGCGGTGTCGCGGGCGCGATTCGGAGCAAAGGCGGTCCGACGATTCAGCAGGAGTGCGACGCGGTCGGATCGGTGCCGATCGGCGAAGCGGCGATCACGGGCGCGGGCCGCTTGCCGGCGAAGCATGTGATTCACGCGGCCAGTATGCAGCTCGGCGGGCGCACTACCGAGCAAAGCTTGCGTGAGAGCACTCGCAATTCACTGCTGCGCGCCAAAGAGAACGGGTTGCGCACGATCGCTTTTCCCGCGATCGGCACGGGTATCGCCGGCTTTCCGCTCGCTCGATGCGCCGAGGTGATGCTCGTCGAGGTGCGCGAGCACCTGCGCGGCGCGACGTCCCTCGAGCGCGTCGAGTTCGTGCTCTACGATCGCCCTGCACTCGCGGTCTTCGAGAGCGTCTTCGTGCGGATGACGGATTGAGACGATAGCGACGGCCAATGCTGCCGCGACTGGCCGGTCAGGGCGGCCAAGGCGGGCGGCCCGATTCAGCTCTTCGCGGCAGCATCCGCCACGGGTTCGACGGGCGGCGCGAGATCGTTCTGAATCGTCGGAATGCCGGCGGTGGCGATGCGCAGGCCGGGCTCACGCTTGATCGTGTCGAGCAGACGGCGCGTGATTTCATCGGCGGTGCGCACAGCGCCAGTGAGTCGCGCCGGATAGCGAATAACGATTTCCAGTCCGTTTGAGCCAAGGTACAGCCGGGCATTGGGCCGCGGCGTATCGATCCGAATCGCCAGCTCCTTTTCGGCGAGCCGATATTCGCTCTGGATGCGATCACGATCGCGCGCAAAGACATCGTTCACCACTTCGGTGAGCCGCTGTTCCGCAACCCGATAGTCACAGTCGGGGGCGAGTGAAAGCCGCAGTTCCTGCCATGCGAAGGTGGTGCCGGGAAGCTGGCGATAAAAGTTGCTGTTGGGCTGAAAGACCACGGAGTTGGGAAAAATGACGGCGCGGCCGGTCGGTTCACGTCCGCTGTCGTCGCCCGCGAGTTCCATCAGCGTGAGCTTGAAGAAACCACTCTCGAGCACGTCGCCGGTAATGCCGGCGATTTGGACGCGGTCGCCAACGCGCAGCCCGAAGCGGCCGCTCAAGTAGAAATATCCCGCCATCGAGAGGATGACGTTCTGCAGGGCGAGGGCGATGCCCGCCGCGGCGAGGCCCATCACGGTGGCGAGGGCGCCGAGCTGACTGGCGAAGGCGAGCAGGGTTAGCAGCGCAATCGCGACAATCACGAGCAGGCGGCGCAACTGGAGCAACTGGGCGCGGCGCTGCGGATCCTGGACGTACCTGAAAGTGAGGCGGCGCCAGAGCGCGGCAGCGACAAAGATCGCGACCAGGATCAGGGCGAACGCGGCCGCGCGAATGATCAGACCGCGCAGCGCGTCGTTGAATTGCTGGCGGACCGCGTCACGCCAGCGAGTGAGGCTGCCGACGTAAAGGTCGAGGAGGACCGCCTGCTTGGAGAGCGGCAGGCTGGCCGCGCTCAGAAGCTTGCCGCGCCGCGTCAGTTGGTCGATTTCGGCTTGCGTCTGTTTGAGGGTATCGGCGTTTTCATCGCCCGCGCCGCCGGTCTGTGCGAGTCCCAGACTGTCGAGTTGGGCGAGGCGCTCGAGCAGAGGAGCGCGCAGAGCCAGATCCTCATTGCGAAGGTTCTGTGAGAGCGTGATAGCCAGCGCGAGATTACGGGCCTTGCGATCGATTGCGAGGATAGCTTCGGCGCGGCCAAGCAAGCCGGCCGACGGCATCGGGGCAAAAGCCATAGAGGAAGCGGAAACGGCGGTGGCTGCGGGCGCGGAGCGCTCGAGTTCGTCGATTTGGGTTTCAAGTCCGGCAGAACTGCCGGTGGCCTTGGTCGTCTCGAAGGCGATCATCGCGTCGATGGAATCAAGATGCGATTGGGCGAGACCGATTTGCGCTTGCAGGGTAAGCGCCTTATGCCTGAGCGCGTCGCGCGCGGATCGTGGGGCGCTCGCCAGATCGCCGCGTAGCTGCTTGAGCTGCTCAGCGAGTCGATCGTGGCTGGCCTGCACCTGCGCGCGGCGCGCCTGGAGCTGCTCGAGCGTCGGGTCCGCGCCGTTGGCGGCGCCCAGCGCAGCAGGTTGCGGCAGTTTCACGCTCTGGCCGGTCGCGGACTGGTGCGAAGCCGCGAGCAAGGCGGCGGCAGCGCGAGCGAAATCAAAAGCCAGTTTCAAAATCTCATCAGCGGTCTGTCGTTCCTCAAGAACGTAGAGGGTTTCCTCGGGTTCGCCCGCAGAGTGAAACTGCTCGGCTACGGTGTTATGCCAGCGGATGACGCGCCCTAGATAATCGATAATCCGAGCGGGACTGAGACCGTGAGTGGACGGCGGCTCGCCGGGAAGTGGGGAAGCCGTTGCCGAGGGCGAAGGCGCGGATGGCTCCGCTGTAACGCCAGGAATAGCGGTTAACGTCGGCGAAGCCGTCGCTGCGGGCGTGCTCGTCGGTCCTTGGGCCCCGTCGCCGGCGCTGATCGTGAACAGGACCCCAAGCGCTACCAGGACGGCGGCGGCTGAGCGACGGATAGGCGGCCTTTCAAACATAGAGCGGAAACAGTTACGGCCGGACACAAATCGAGATCCAGCCTAACATGAACTTGAACAGACTGCTGGCTGAGAAGCTGAAACGAAAAACGGACGCCCGCGAAGGGCGCCCGTTCTTTTAGTGCGGGTTATTCGACCGCTATTTCTGAGGTTGCTCAGGCAACATGCTTGAAGCCGCCTTGGGCCGCTTCGTCCGAGGCGCTCATGCCCACCGCGGCCGCCTTCTGATTCGCCGCCGCAACGCGACCCAGAGCGAGATCAGTTAAGAGATCCTCCGAACTCAGCGGGGTCATCCGGCTTGGCAGGCCAAAGTCTGGGGCATACCTTAAGCCCCAAACGTACCAGTTGATGGCGAACAGAACTGCGGTCACTACGATTCCCAGAACAACAAATGATGGATGCAACATGGTTTCAAGCCTCCCTAACTCTTGAGTGGAAGTTAAGCATCGTTTGTGCCATCTGCAAACAGTTGATTTATTTGATGAAATTGAGCACAGCCGTTTATGTCTGAGCATACTGCGAAGAATGGCTTCATTCATTTTGCGAAATGAGAAACCCCATCTCCATGATTCCAAGAAGATAGGGGACGTGTCAGAAGCTTCGCCAGAGAGTATCGAGGGGACGTTGGAGCAGATGCTCTACGTCAGCGAGGCGAGCGGCTATGCCGTGGCGATCCTTGAGATGGCGGATGTGGGGGCGGGCTCGGTGGGGCGGCGGCGAATTACGATCGTCGGCGATCTGGGCGAACTGGAGATCGGGGCGGGCTTAAAGCTGAGCGGCCGCTTTGAAAAGCATCCGCGTTATGGCGAACAGTTTCGCGTCGTAGATTTCGAAACGCTGAAGCCGGCTGGCGTCGCCGCGCTGGAGCGCTACCTGGCGGGGGAGATCAAAGGCGTCGGACCGGCTCTGGCGCGGCGGATCGTGACCTACTTCGGTGAGGCGTTGCCGGTGGTGCTGGAGACCACGCCGGAGCGGCTGCACGAGGTGCGCGGGCTGCCACGTCTGGTGGCACAACGAATCGCGGCGGCGTGGCGGGACTCGTCGGGACTGCGCGAGTTGACGGTCTTTCTGCGCGGCCACGGGATTGGCGCCGGGCACGCTCGGCGAATCCATAAAATTTACGGGCGCGAGTCGCTGGCGACGGTCAGCGCGGATCCCTATCTGCTCGCCCGCACGGTGGCGGGAATCGGTTTCCGCACCGCCGATCGCGTGGCGGAGAAGCTCGGGATTCCGCGCAACTCGACGCAGCGAGCGCGCGCCGCGATCCTCTATTTGCTCGAGCGGATGGCGGAAGAGGGTCATGTCTTTGCACCGGTGAGCCATCTGCAAGGGCAGTTCGAGACGACGCTCGAGATGGATGCGGGATTGGCGCGCGCGGCGCTTGAGGAGCTCGTGCAGAGCGGCGAGGTTTGCGTCGAGCGGACGGGCGAAGACGACGCCGTCTATCTGGCGCGGCTGCATGAGGCGGAGGTGGTCGCCGCCGATCGTTTGCATGTTTTGGCCGCGGGCCGCTCGTTAGGTGAGGCGGTCATCGCGCGCGCGCTGGAGGCTGCGGTGCGCACGAGCAGTGAATTCGAGCTCACGCCGGAGCAGCGCCAGGCGCTGACTTTCGCCCTCAAGAGCCGGGTGGCCGTGATCACCGGAGGGCCGGGGACCGGGAAGACGACGCTGCTGCGAACGCTGCTGGCGGCGCTGGATGCGGCGGGACTTAAACCGACCCTGGCGGCGCCGACCGGACGGGCGGCGCGGCGGCTGGCCGACGCCTGCGGGCGCGACGCCCGCACGATTCATCGGTTGCTCGAGTATTCGCCCGAGACGCAGACTTTTATCCGCACCGAGAACTTTCCGCTGCGGACCAATTATCTGGTGATCGACGAAGCCTCGATGATGGATGTCGAGCTGGCGGCGAGCGTGGTGCGGGCCTTGATGCCGAATTCGTCGATATTACTGGTGGGCGATCGCGATCAGTTGCCGTCGGTGGGGCCGGGCAGCGTGCTGAAGGACGTTATCGCGTCGGGGCTGGCGCCGGTGGCGGAGTTGCGCGAAGTTTTCCGGCAGGCGCGGCAAAGCCTGATTGTCGCCAATGCGCATCGCCTCAATCGTGGCGAGATGCCACAGACGACCAACGATCCGGAGAGCGATTTCTTTTTTTTCGAGCGCAATGCCCCGGAGGATGTGGCGGCGACGATCAAGCAGTTGGTGCAGCAGCGGCTGGTCGGGCGTTTTGGGATCCGTGATGCGCGCGAAATCCAGGTGCTGACCCCGATGAATCGGGGACCGCTCGGGGTCCACGCGCTCAATCGCGAGTTGCAGGAGCTGCTGAATCCGCGCGGACGGGAAATTCGCGCGGGCGATCGCCGCTTTCGCGAGGGCGATCGCGTCATCCAGTTACGCAACAATTACGAGAAGCTGGTCTTCAATGGCGCGATCGGCCGGGTCGTCTCGGTCGATTCGGAGCGCGGGCGGGTCGGCGTCGTTTTCGACGAGGGTCACGCCGAATATGATCTCGCCGGCCTCGATGAGTTGGGACTGGCCTATGCCATCTCGATTCATAAGAGTCAGGGCAGCCAGTATCCGGCGGTGGTGATTCCGATTCATCAGACGCACTATCTGATGCTGCGGCGCAACCTGCTCTACACCGCGATCACGAGGGCCGAGCGGGTCTGCGTGCTGGTCGGGACGCGCAGCGCGCTGGCGCAAGCAGTGCGCAACGAGGACGAACGGCGCCGCTTCAGCCGCCTGGCCGAACGGCTACGGATCGATTAGGTCGCGCACATTCAAGGCGCTGAATCGGCAGGCGGGGCGTCAGCGGGAGCGGTCAGGGTGAAATCGGCGGCGACGTTGCAGCAGAGGCGGAAACTCGAGCCGGCGCGGGGATCGGCTTCATAGGCTTCGAGCGAACCGTCGCCGTTGACCTTGACGGCCTCGTAGCTGACCGCGCCGGAGCCGCGCGTGACGGCAAAGACGTAGTAGTGATCGGGTTCGAGCGGTTCGGGCGGGCCACTGTCCGGAATTGAAGCGATGAAGTGCGCGGGCAGGTCCCCGTATTTGATTTCGGCGGGGGTATACTTCTTTGGGCCGGAGCCGACCATCGGGACGCCGCTAAGCAAATCTTTGGCGACTGCGAACTCCCAGACGACTACGCCGGTATCGAAGCGCACCAAGGTTGCACCGGAATCGTGCACGGGAACGTCGAGGGTCTGTGCGCTGGAATACTTCGTCACACTCAGCGAATCGAGAAAGTCGCCGGGATGCGCATAACTGATATGGATTTTGGCCTCAGGCGCCGCCGGCGCGCTCGCGACAGTATCGTCGGCAGCCGCGGGCTGATCGGGCGGGGCCGAAGTCTCGCGATGGGTCGTGCATCCGGCGATCAGCGCAAACGCGAGCGACGCTATGAGCAGGCGCAGCAGGCGCGCCTTACTCGATGCCGTCATTCGCAACAACCCCGGCGATCGGCTCACGACGAAAACTCGATCGGCTGGGGCAGGCTGCCACCGGCATTATAGCCGAACACCATCCAGGCGCCGTAGTCGGCGCCTTTGACGAGGACTCCCGCCATCAGGAGCAGGAGCGCCAGAAAGGCGAGTGCGCCTCGGCGCGGCATCGGCGGCGCGAGAATCGCCCAGCCCAGCAGCCCGAGGCTGAGACCCCAGGCCGTAAGCATCAGGTGCTCGTGTTGAAGCAGAATGCGGGCGCGGACGGCGGGCGCGACCATCACACTGGTTCCGGCAGCGAGGCCGGTGCGGATCGCGGCCGTAGCGCTGAGCGCGCCCAACGCCAGCATCCAGAGGGCGACCCATGCCCAATTTTCGCGGCGTGCGAGCGCGGCGGCGAGGTAGAGAGCAGTTGCGCCGAGGAGAAACGCCAGCGGAAAATGCACCACCAGCGGATGGAGGTTTTGCAACACGGCGGCACCCGGGAAGTCGAACAGGTGACGCAGCATCGTAACCCCCGCGGCGCGGGCTATTTCACTGACTTGACGGTCAGATAGTTGACGCCGCCCTTGCTGAACTGGTCGCCGGTCACAGTCACTTCGTCTTCCATCTTGTCAATCACGGCAGACGGCAGGGCCTCATCGTTCTTGGGCGGGAGCAAGGTGTACATATCGCCGCTGCCTTTTTCGACCAAGGCGACCGGAATGCCTTTTTTGGCGCATTCGGTAGCGCATTTTTTGTGATCGGCGCCATGCGCGCCCAATGTGACATAGCAGAAGCTGTCCTCGAGGGTGCCGGTTACCGTCTTCTCGGCGGCGCCGGCGGCGCCCGCGAGGGCAATCGAAATCAACAATCCGCCCGCGATGATCGCGATTCTGTTCATGGTTCCTCCTTGAGGGTGATAGCCCGTAAGTAGCGGGCAAACGCCTGTTCCTGCGGAGTTAATTAGATAGCAGAAAAAAATTGCATGAGCGACCGCGATCACAGTCCGCAACCTCTCGGAAGTCGCACTGGTTCATTTTGAGGGATGTTTGCGGGTAAAGATCCGGGTTTTTTCTTATTCTGAACGCAGCTCGCAGACTCGCCTGCTCGCTCCGCGCGGCGGCCGCGCTCGCTAGTGTCAGCGGCGGGCGAGTTGGACTTTGTATTCGCTCCAGTTCTCGAGAATTTTGACGGCTTTATCGAGCTGGACGTCTTTCTCGGGTTGAGCCTTTTTCGACTGCTCCGCAGGCTTGATAGTCGGATTTGCGCCGCCGCTGTCTGAGCTGGGCGGTTTGCCAGGCGCGCCGGTCTTCTGCTGATTGTTCTGGAAATGATGAGGCAGATCGCTCTCGTGGATTTCGTCTTCGTTGTTGAGCTGGATGTCGGGCGTCTCGAGCGTGGCTAGCGTCGGCTTGGGTGGCTCGACGATGACGTCAGGGGTGATGCCGACCGCCTGAATCGAACGGCCATTGGGAGTGTAGTAGCGGGCCGTAGTGAGGCGCAGCGCAGACTCGTCATCGAGCGGCAGGATGGTCTGCACGGAGCCCTTGCCGAAGCTCAGCGTGCCGGCGACGATCACGCGGCGCTGATCCTGCAAGGCGCCGGCCACGATCTCGCTGGCGCTGGCGCTGCCGCCGTTAATCAGCACGACCATCGGGTAATCCTTGTAGCTGCGCTTCTTGTGAGCGAAGTACTTCTGCTGCTGATTCTCGGCGCGTCCCTGTGTATAGACGATCAGTCCGCCATCAAGAAAATCGTCGGAGACAGAAACAGCCTGGTTCAGGAGACCGCCCGGGTTGTCGCGCAGATCCAGCACCAGCCCCTTGATTGGGCCGTGCTTGCTGAATTTGCTGAGCGCCTTTTCGAGGTCGGCGTTGGTGCCGTCCTCGAAGGTCGAGATGCGGACGTAGTCATAACCGTTCTTGAGTTCTTTGGCCTTGACCGACTGGATCCGAATGACGTCGCGCTCGACCGCAACCGTGAAGAGATCGGGGATACCGTCGCGATGCAGGGTCAGGCGGATTTTGCTGCCCTTGGGACCGCGCATCATTTTGACCGCGTCGGTCAGGGTCATGCCCTTGGTGAAGTCGTCGTTGATCTTGATGATCTGATCGCCGGACTTGATGCCGGCTTTGGCCGCGGGCGTATCCTCGATCGGGGAGACCACGGTCAGCATGTCGTTCTTGATGGTGATTTCGATGCCGAGGCCGCCGAAACTTCCGCGCGTTTCGACTTCAAGGTCGTGGTAAAGGTCGGGCGTCAGATAGGCGCTGTGCGGATCGAGCGACGAGAGCATCCCGATGATCGCGCCGTCGACCAGACGTTTGGTCGAGACTGGCTCGACGTAGTTTTTCTGTACGATCGCCAGCACGTTGGCGAAGGTCTGGAGCTCTTTGTAAGTATCGTCGGTTAGCGCCTGCGCGCGCCGCACGGCGAGGTCACCGATGACTACGAGGCAGACGATGAGCGCCATGCTCATCCCAACGATTAATCGATTGCGCTTGTGTCCTGGCATCACCAATCCGTCCGTAAATTCGCCATAATTCGCAGCCGCCGCCGACGCTGCGAAAGCTTGATTTTTGGTTCCATCAGCCTTTGGCCTTGATCAAATCATTGAGCGCGTCACGCATATCAGCGCTGGCCCAGTCATACGGGCCGACATGATGGGCGACGATGCGGCCGTCGCGACCGATCACAAACGATTCGGGCAGTCCACTCACGTCGTAGGCCTCGCCCACTACATTGCGTGGATCGAGCAGCACCGGGAAGCCCAGATGGTTGTCTTTGACGTAACCGGGCACGGGCTTCACGTCGGCGTCCTCGCTGACGGCGAGCACGACGAAGTCATTGTTGTTTTGGAAATTGCGGTAGAGCGCCTGAATCGACGGCATCTCGCCGCGGCAGGGCGGGCACCAGGTCGCCCACAGATTGAGGAAGACGATTTTGCCCCGCAAGGCGGCGAGCGAGTGCGGCTTGCCGTCGAGACCGGTCAAAGTGAAGTCGGGGGCCAGCTTGCCGGCGGCCACGACCGAAGCGCCGGCGTCAACGTTGGCGTCGGCCGATGCGCGCCTCCCGCGATTCGTGAGCGCGTTGGCGGCGATCATCGCGAGCGCCGCGATCATCGCGAGCCCCGCCAGTGTGGACAAGATTTTGCCGTCGCGACTCATTGCTTAGGCGGTCAGCGCGGCGCGCGAATCGAGCGCTTGCGGCCGCCGTGACAGCCACGCCCAAGCGAGCGCGCCCGCCGCGATCATCGGAATTGAGATCAATTGCGCCTCGCTCAAACCCCACATCACGCGCGGGTTGATTCTAACGAACTCAACTATGAAGCGTGCGGCACCGGCTAGGATCAGGTAGAGGCAGAGCAGTTCGCCATCGAACTTCGCCCGCGAGCGCATCGCCCAGATTACCCCGAAGATCGCGAGGTAGAGGATCACCTCATAGAGCGGGGCCGGATGCACTCGCACACCGGGAAAGAAGCCGTCAACCAGCGCGCCGGCTGGATCGAGCTTAAGCACCGTCGCGGGAATGAGGCCGCCGTCGGCCAGGTGCAGATCGCCATGCCATCCGACGATCGCGCGCGGGAAGGCCATCGCCCACGGCAGCGTCGAGGGCAACCCCCAGTCGCCGTCGCCGGAGAGCAGACAGCCCATGCGGCCGAAAGCCATGCCGAGGGCCAGCGGCGCAGCGCACATATCGGTGATCGTGAGGAACGGTATCTTGCGAAGGCGCGCGATGATCCAGGTCGAAAGGATGCCGGCGATTAGCCCCCCGTACCAGACGAAGCCGGCGCCGGAGAGCACGATCGAGGACGGATGCGCCATGTACGCCGGCCAGTTATCGAAGACATCGTAGATGCGCGAGCCGGCGAACCCAGCGAGGGCGCCCCAAACCACGATCGCGTCGGCCAGGCCGGAGTCGTAGCCGCGCCGGCGGCATTCGAGACTCAAGGTGAAGTTGCCGGCAAGGAAGCCGAGCGCCGCCATCACGCCGAAGCTGTAGATGGGAATCGGTCCAAGATGAAGCAGAATCGGAATCATCGCAGGTTACAAGCCTATCGCACGGGAACCTGTCGCGCGACTCCGTAGGAACGCGCGCACTGATAGTGGCTTGCGCGATTTCGCCACACTAATATACGACGCTCTTATGCGTGCGATTGTTCAACGGGTGAGTCGCGCCGCGGTGCGAATCGAGGGGCGGCAAGCCGCCGGCATCGGGCGCGGCTTCGTGGTCCTGCTGGGAGTCGGCGGCGACGACGGCGAAACAGACGCGGATTTTCTTCTCGATCGCATACTCGGGCTGAGGGTCTTTGCCGACGCCAGCGGCAAGATGAATCTCGCGCTCGGCGCCGTCGACGGCGCGCTGCTGGTGATCTCTCAATTCACCCTGTATGCCGATACGCGCCAGCGCCGCCCGTCGTTCACTGCGGCCGCGCCGCCGGAGCAGGCGTGCCGACTGTATAAGTACTTTCTGTCGCAGGCGGGCAAGCATGATGTTAAGGTTGAGTGCGGCGAATTCGGCGCGCACATGGAAGTCGATTTGATCAACGACGGACCGGTCACGATCCTCCTCGACAGCGCGACGCGGTGAAGGGGGCGGACCAGCGGAACGAAGCGGTGCGAGCAGGCGAGTCCGCGAGCTGCGTTCCGGGGAGGCGGAGTCTGCGACGCGCGGCCAAGGTAAACATGGCAAAGGCGGGCTTTTACGCGATCGAATCGGGCAAGATTTCGTTCCGGCGCGACGGCAACTGGTATACTGACGACGAGCGGATCGATAATCAGCGGATCGCGCTGCTCTTCAGCCGGAGCATCCGGCGCAACGCTGACGGCAGCTTTTTTCTCCAGGTCGGCGACGAACGCGCGTCGATCACGGTCGAGGATACTCCGTACGTCGTAATTACCGTGGAGGAAAGCGCCTACGGCGGTTTCCTCGTCGTCACCAACGACGGCGAACGCGAGGGGCTCGACCTGGCGACGCTCGAAGTCGGGGCCAATAATGTCCTCTACTGCCGGGTCAAGGCTGGCGTATTTCGCGCGCGCTTTCTGCGTTCCGCCTATTACCATCTGAGCGATCATTTCGTGGCCGAAGAGAATGGCGGTTTTGCGCTGAGCGTTGCCGGCCGGCGCTATCCGATCGCGATTGCCGGGAACGCCGAGTGACGACGCCGGCGTTGCATGTCGTGCTGGTGCGTCCGGAGATTCCGCAGAACACCGGCTCGATCGCGCGACTAGTCGCCGCCACGCAGACGCGCCTGCATCTGGTCGGGCCGCTCGGCTTTTCGCTTGAAGATCGCTATCTCAAGCGGGCCGGACTCGATTATTGGCCGCTGGTCGATTTGCAGACGTACGCCGCGTGGCCTGAGTTTGATCAAATCCATGCGACGACGCAGGCGGACAACTTCAAGTATTTCTCGGCCCGCGCCGAAAAGTCCTATCTCGACGCTCGCTATCGGCGCGGCGATTTCCTGGTCTTCGGCAGCGAGACCAAGGGGCTGGGTGCGGAGTTTCTCAATTCGCGCGCCGCGGCGGCCTATCGGATCCCGATCTTTGAAGCGGGCGTGCGCAGCCTGAATCTTGCCAATGCGGTCGCGATCGTGGTTTACGAAGCCCTGCGACAAACCGGAATGACTACGGCGCGGGCGTAAAGGACTCCGCCCAGCGCGCCGGAGACGGGGGAATTATATGCCGCCAGTACTCGACCTGATCGATACGATCGTGATCGTCATGATGGAGAATCGCTCCTTCGATCACCTGCTCGGCTACCTGAGGCTGCCGGCCTTCGGCGGGATGAAGCTCGACGGCATCGTTGACGACGCGGCGTGGCGGCAGAGATACGCGAATCCCGGCAAGGCGCCGGACAATTTCCTCTACGAGCCGATCCTGCAACATGATTTGCACATTCAGGATCCGCCGCACGAGCGCGCGGACATCAAGGTTCAATTGGGCGCGCCGAGCAACGGCGTCTTTCCGATGAAAGGCTTTGTCCGGAGCGCGAACGGCGATGCGCAGGTGATGCACTATTACACGCGCGAGACCGTGCCGATCATGGATTTCTTCGCGCGCAATTTCCTGGTCTGCGACCGCTGGTTCGCGCCGCTGCCGGCCGGCACGCAGGCCAATCGCCTGATGGCGATGAGCGGCTACACTGAAATCGACACCAACGTCGGCGATCCGATCGAGTTTCCCGACCAGACGCTGGCGTACGACTGGCTCGACCAGAAGAAGGTGAACTGGCGCGTCTACCATCAGGGTTTTTTCCCGTTCTTCTCGATGATGCCGCGGCTCTACGAGAAGATCGCCGGTGCGCCGATGTTTCGGCGCTTCGATCGGCTCGCGGTCGATTTCAAGCTCGAATCCGACGCGAAGCGTCCGCGGGTTATCTTCGTCGAGCCCAAGTACACCGACGCGCCCCATCTTGGCGAGGGGACCGACGATCATTCGCCGTCTTCAGTGCTGGGCGGGCAGCAGTTGTTGCTCGACATCTACAAGGCGCTGATTGGGAATCCGGCACGCTGGCGCAAGACCGTGATGATCGTAACTTATGACGAGCACGGCGGACTCTTCGATCATGTTCAACCGCTGCCGCTGGTGACAAAACCTCCGGTCGGCGCTAAGTATCGCGACGAGTTCACAAGCAGCGGGATACGCGTTCCGGGTCTGGTGATTTCACCCCTGGTCAAGGCCGGCGAAGTCTATTCGGGAGATCTCGATCACATCTCGATTCTCAAGTTGCTCGGGCAGAAATTCGGCGGCGGCAGCTACTCCGCGGAGGTGGACGCACGCGGGGTCGGCAGCGTGCTCGATACGCTGGGCGCGGAGATCCGGCAGACGATTCCACCGCCGCCGGTGGCTGCGACAATTCAAGCCGCGCCACAATTCGTGCGCGGGGTCAAGCCACAGACCAATAACGTGACGATTTTCTCAAGCGCCGCAGCCGCCATCACGCAGCTTTATCCGCATGACCTCGCAACGAAGTTCCCGGAGTATCGCGACTTCTTCGGCATCCTGCCGTAGGGTTGCGGGTTGGTGCAGTTACAATCGCTGATCGAATTGCACGATGATGCCGTCGGGGTCCTGGAAGAGGCAGGTCAGGACTTTGCCGCCCGCCGGCTCGCCATAGGCGACGGTGTCGGATTCGAGCGGCTTCACGAGAATCGGCACGCCTGCGGCGGCGAGCTTGTCGACCCGCTCGCGCAGGTCGTCCACCCAAAAAGCGAAATGGTGAACGCCTACCTGGTCGAGCTTGATCGCTTCACCTGGCGTCTCGGCGGGATTCTGCGAGAGCACGATGAAACTCGCGTGCGGGCCGTCCGCGAAGCGCAGATAGACCGCGCGCCGGCTGCCCTTCTGTGGACTGGTGAACAGCGTTTTGATGCCGCCGATGTTCTCCATCGTGTCGAGGCAGACCTTGAGCCCCAGCAGGTCGCGATAGAAGTGCAGCGAGCGATCCATGTCGCGGACGCCAACAGCGATATGGGAAACCGCTTTCATAAGCTTTGCTCCTCGAATATCCGCGCGGATCTCAGGCGCATACGGCGGCATCGCACCGGCCCGCACCCGACTTGATAAACGCGTTGACCTGACTTTCCACGACCGTACCCTTGAAGAAATCGGGATTCGCCCCGGCCCAGAACTCCACCGGATAGCCGAAGACAAAATCACGGAAGTCGCTCTCCGTGATGAGACCGTCGTCGACCAGTTCGTGCGCTTCAATCAGAACCTCGCGCATGTCAGCGACATCGAAGTGACCGATGTCGGAGCCGAACAGCGTCTTGATGCGCGCACCGTAGGGATTCACTTTGTCGGCGAAGCCCCAGGCATTGGTGGGGTCGTCGGCTTCGCAGCCGAAGTAGAAGTTGCACGCGAAGAGGTCGAGAAAATCCGCGGGCTTTTCGATCTTGCAGGCGGAGTAATCGTCGATCACTGCGGGACCTTGCGCAGCCCAGCGCGCGGCCACCTCTTCGCCTTCGGGCACGGCCTGCCAGCCGTCGAGTTTGGCCGCGGCCTCCTTGCTGCCGTACTGCTCGAACAGCTCGCGCAACAGCTTGCGATCGAGATTGGCCGGATCAACCTCCGCGAGCGCCCGGGCGTTGCGCTTTTTCCAGTGGCCGATCAGGTCGCTGTAGAGCTGACAGGCCCAGCCAACGCCGCCTTCGAGAAAGGCGCAGCGCAGCGTCGGAAAGCGCCGCGTCACGCCGCCAATCACCAGCGCCTTGCAAACTGCCTCGGCCGCCGTCGCGAAATGACCGATATGGTTGTAGGTAAAATTCGACGGCGACATCCTGAAACCCGCGCTGCGGCCGGCGCTGTGAAAGGTCGGCGCGAAGCCCAGCTCGACGCACTTCGCCCACACCGGATCGTAGTCATATTCGCTGTCGAGCCCGAGAGCGTCGTACGTAACGCCGGCGCGCAACGAGCCGCCTTTGCGCGCGAGCGCCGGGATGGGCCGGCGGATGATGCTGCCGGCCACGATCGCCTTCAGGCCGAGCGACTTGACGTGCTCCAGCTCCGCGAGCGCCTCGGCGGGCGTATGCATCGGGATGGCGGCGGCGGGCGTGAGGCGGTCGGCGAACTCACCAAAAACGTCCGCGATATACATATTGAAGCCGCGACAGGCCGCCTGCCGCATCTCGGCGTCGCTGATCGAATAGAGGCCGAGACCGGTCGTCGGGTAGAGCACGGCGAAATCGATGCCGAGTTCGTCGAGGCGATGGTAGAGCAGCTTCGGCAGCATCGCAGTGGCGCGATCGCGCGTGTTCCTGGTCGGAAACGCCCACCAGGCTTGTTGGGCGCGGCCCTGGTCGCGCCGCTCCGCATTGCTCATAGAGATAATCTGCGCGACCACGTCGTCGCGCGACTTGAAGCCGTCGGCCGCTTTGTTGCCCGCGACTTTTCTGACGTAGTCGAGAATCATCGGTTGGTATTCGACCCAGTGCCCGTCCGAATCGATTACCGGATGGCTGAGCCGCGCGCGCAGTTGCTGCGCGTCGACATGATGGTTACCTGACATTGCTTGCTTGCCTTCGATTGTTAGCCGTCGATGATCAAATTCAATCCAACAGCTAGCGGGCGGGAGGTTTTGATGTCAAGAACGGCGGTTGAAGGCGCGGCTGCACGAGCGTTTGGGCTGGCGCCGCGCATCTTGCTAGAACCCTTGGAGATAGGTTCCAGCACTGGGAGCCGCGACAGCGGAGCGGTGTGCTGACTGTGGGCGGTGAAAAAATTGGGCAGACTCGACGGCAAGGTCGCATTCATCACGGGCAGCGGGTCCGGGATCGGGCAGGCCGCGGCAGTGCGCTTTTGCCGCGAGGGCGCGCAGGTTGTGGTGGCGGAGATTTCGCGCGAAAGCGGCGAGCGCACCGTCGCGATGGCGCGTGATCTCGGCGGCGACGCCACTTTTATCCATACCGACGTGACCGAGCCCGAGAGCGTCGAGCGCGCGATCGTCGCCACCGTCGCGACCTATGGCAAGCTCAATATCCTGTACAACAATGCCGGCGGCTCGACCGCGCAGGATGGCCCCGTCACCAAGGTCACGATTGAAGAGTTCTGGCGGACGATCAAGGTCGATCTGTACGGCACATTTCTGGCCTGCAAGTACGCGATTCCCGAGTTGATCAAGGCGGGCGGCGGCGCGGTGATCAACACCAGCTCGGTTGTGGCTCTGACCGGGATCAAGGGGCGCGACGCCTATACCGCAGCCAAAGGCGGCGTACTGGCGATGACCCGCTCAATGGCGGCGAACTACGCCAAACACAAGATTCGGGTGAATGCGATCGCGCCCGGCGCGACGCTTACCGCGCGGGTGCGCAAGCTGCTCGGCGATGATCCGGCCGGCGCCGCATTGGCTGACAACCATCTGCTCGGGATGGGTGAGCCCGAGGATATCGCGAACATGGCGCTGTTCCTGGCGTCCGACGAGGCGCGGATCATCACCGGCGCGGTTTTTCCCGTGGATAGCGGCTGGAGCGCCGTGTAAAGCGCTTCGCGCGGCGAACTTAGTGACGGAGGCGGATATGAGCTCGATACTGGAAGAGAAAGAGGCCATCCGCGACCTGATGTCGGAGTACTGCTTTTATGTCGACAACGGCGAATTTGAAAAGTTCGCCGCGCTTTTCGCGCTCGACGGAATTTTCGAGACCGGTCCTCTGGGCAAGCTCGAGGGCCGCCGGGCGATTCACGATTTTATCGCCGCGCACGTTCCCCGCGCCGGTGAGGGACCGGCGCGCAAGCACTGCACGATGAATCACCTGATCCGGGTCAACGGCGCCGAGGCGCGCGCCGACAGTTATATCGTGGTGGTGCGCGAGGCCGGCGACGGCATAATCGCGTCGCTCGCGGGACGCTATGAAGACCAACTCATCAAGGAAGCGGGCGCGTGGCGGTTCAAAGTCCGGAAGATCCACTTCGACATCTCGGGCGATCTCGGACTGAAGAAACCGGAAACCAGGTAAGGGCATGAGTGAGGCTCGCGCCAAACCGGTCCCGCTCGCCGATGAGCTCTCGGCGCCCTTCTGGGCCGCAGCCCGCGAAGGCCGCCTCGTCGTCCAGCGCTGTGTATGCGGCTACTACAACCATCCGCCGCGACAAGTTTGCGATCAGTGCCTTTCTCAGGAACTCAAGTTTGTGCCGGTCAGCGGGCGCGGCAAAATCTATTCATTCACGATTATGCATCAGCGGGACGTCGCCGGCTTCGAGAGCGAGGCGCCGTTTCTTAATCTGGTCGTCGAGCTTGACGCGCAACCGATGCTGCTGATGGTCGCAAATCTCCCGGCGGCTGAGCGCGACCGCGTCAGAATTGGCGCACCGGTTGAAGTGCAATTCGAGGATCGGGGAGGCGGCGCAGTCATTCCGCAGTTTCGTCTAGCGGATTGAGACAATTGGGAGGATTGAGCTGATGTGGGCAGGGCGCGGCAAGACCGCAATCGTGGGGATCGGCTATTCGGAGATTACCCGCCGCCCGCAAAAGCCGCTCGGGCTGCTCGCGCTTGACGCCTCCCGCGCCGCGATCGCGGACGCGGGTCTCGAGCCCGCTCAGATCGACGGCCTCGCCACCTATCCGGAATCACCCTTCGCGGGCGCCGGTAATCGCGACGGCGAAGAGGTGGTCAGCGTGATGTACCTCGTGAACCATCTCGCGCCGGCGCCGGAAATCCGCTGGTACGCGCAGATTGAGACGGGCATGATCGCGAGCCCGATGATCGAGGCCGTTAATGCGATTATTTCAGACGCCTGCGACTACGTGCTGGTCTGGCGCGCGCTTCATCGGCCCGTCGTACGCGCCACGGCGACGCGGCCGAGCGGCGCGCCGAGCTGGGCGGGCGAGGCGCAGTTCCTCGCGCCTTACGGCTGCAACTCGATTATCCAGTGGCACGCGCTGGCGTGGCAGCGCTATATGCATCGTTACGGCGCGACCGGCGAGGCGCTGGCGGCGCTCGCGCTCAACAGCCGGCGCAACGCGAATCTGAATCCGCGGGCCTTCTTCTACAAGGAGCCGATGACCCGCGAAGACTATTTCGCCTCGCGCTGGATCGCCGAGCCGCTGCGGCTGTACGATTGCGACGTGCCGGTCGACGGCTGCGTCGCGATGGTCGTGACGAGCGCGGAACGCGCACGCGATTTGCGCCATCCGCCCGCGTACATCGCGGGCTACGGACAGAACACTGCGCCGCGCCGCGCGCTGCTGCACTACGCGCTCGACGACTACATGGAGTGCGGCGGTTCGCTGGCGCGCAAGTTGTGGGCCTCGGCGGGCGCCGGACCGCGCGAGATGGACGCCGCGCAGCTTTACGACGGCTTCAATCCCTCGACGCTCTATTGGCTCGAAGCGGCGGGCTTTTGCCCGCGCGGCGAAGGCGAAGGGTTCGTGCAGGACGGGCGTATCGCGCTCGCGGGCGAATTACCGGTCAACACCTTTGGCGGCAGCCTGAGCGAGGGGCGGATGCATGGGATGGGGCATATAGCGGAGGCGGTGCGCCAGGTTACCGGGCGGGCCGAACAGCGTCAGATAGCCGGCGCCGAGCTGGTCTGTGCGATCGACGGCTCGCCGATGCTGCGGGGCAGCGGCCTCGTCGTGGCCAAGCACCCGTCATGAGCAATTATCTTCACGAGTATCTTTACGAAGTTCTGGAGCGGCTCATCGCTTTCGATACGGTGAGCGCGCACAGCGACGTCGCGGCGATGGAATATCTCGCCGATCATCTGGATCGCGCAGGATTCAGGACCGCGATCCACAAGAGCGAGATCGCTCGCGTCACGCAGGCCAACCTGGTCGCATGGGCGGGCTCGCCCGCGCCCAACGGCCTGATCATCTCGGGCCATCTCGACACGGTGCCGTTTGCGGGTCAGCCCGGATGGGAGCGCGATCCGATCCGGATGGAACGCACCGACGAGCGCATCTTCGGGCGCGGCACGACCGACATGAAGGGGTTTCTTGCGCAGTGCCTCGACGCGGCGCGCGAGCTCGATCAGGCGCGCTTGCGCCGCCCACTGGTGTTCATTTTCACGGCGAGCGAAGAGATCGGCGGGTTGGGCGCGCAGCGCGTAACGCCAGCGCTGCCCGATCTGTTGGGCGACCTGCCCTGCCCAGCCCTCGCCTGGATCGGCGAGCCGACTTCATACGCGATTCACGCGGCGCATAAGAGCGCCGTGGTGGTCGAGATCAAGGTGCGCGGACGGGGCGGACACAGCGGCGCGCCGCAGCAGGGGGCTAATGCGATCGCGGTCGCGGGCAAGGTGATCGAGGTGATCGGACGCTTGCAGGAAGAGCGCCGCGCGCAACCCGATCCGCAGTTCGCCGCGCTCTTTCCCGATTCGCCCTTCGACGTCATGAACTTCGGGACGATCAGCGGTGGCATCGCCGAGAACGTGATCGCGGAGCAGTGCACGCTGCGCATCAGTTATCGCACGCTGCCCGGGACTGATGCGCTGGCCCTGCGCGAGGAGATCGCGCGACGTTGCGCGGCGATCGAAACTTATGACTACGCCTCGCGCGACCATCGCGCGACGATCGAAGTCGGCGCAGCCAAGGTGATGCCCGCGATGGCCTCGCGGCGCGGCACGCTACTCGAACGGGCGCTGCTTGAGGTAACGGGTGAGCAGCAAGTCTCAGGCGCGCCGTTCTGCACCGACGGCGGATGGTTCGCGGACGGCGGCATCAGCTCGCTGATCTGCGGCCCGGGCGAGTATGCGCAGGCCCATCAGCCCAATGAATCGATCCCGCGCGCCGCCTTTGAACGCGGCACTGCGGTCGTCTTGCAGGTCGTCGCGAAGCTCTGCTGCTAGTCCTTAGCTCGTGGCTTCCCTCAGGAAGCCGAGCAGGATTCGATTGAACTCTTCGGGGCGCTCGAAATAGACCGAGTGGCCCGCGCCCGGCACTTTGACGAAACGCGCGTGCGGAATCCGCCGCGCGATGAGTTCCATCAGCGGCGGCGGCGCGATCACATCTTCTTCGCCGACGAGGAGCATCGTGGGGATGCGCTTGGCGATGACCTCATCCACTTGATGCTTCAGGCCCGTCAAGGTCGCGAGTAGATTCGGCGGGACATGCCGGTTAAGCCCGGAGATTTGCTGATAGAGAAAATGGCGCATGGGCTCGCGATGCGGGAAGCCGGCGGCGTAGGCGTGCGTCAGGATCTGCGTCAGTCCGCCCTTGCGCAGGTCGCTGAGCGCCGCGGCCTGCTCGCGGATGATCTCGGGATCGTCCACCCCGGCGGTGGTGTCGCACAGCACCAGCGCGCTGACACGGTCAGGATAGGCCGCGGCAAAGCCGAGCACCGTCCAGCCGCCCATCGACTGGCCGGCCAAGGCTGCGCGCTCCAGGCCAAGATGATCGAGCAGTTGGCGCAGATCTTCGACGAAAGCGTTGGCGCCAGGTCCGCCCTCGGCGTCGCGCGAATCTCCGAAGCCTCGATGATCAAAGGTGACGCAGCGGAACTGTCGTGAGAGTTCAGGCACCTGCTGCCACCAACTGAGATGGTTGCCGCCGCCGCCGTGCGCGAGCACCAGGGCCGGCCCCTCGCCATGGACCTCGTAGCAGAGATCGATTCCGTTGATTTTAGCCTGCGGCATCAGAAGGCCTCCTGCTGATTGGTGCCAGCTCGCGCATTCCTCGAGTCCGTGCTTCCTTCCTTCGGATGACTGCTCATTGGATATTGCTTTGAACGAACTCCCAATGTGACGTTTGGGCGAAGATCTCCCCTGTGCCGCTCACGAATGCGGCGTGCGCCGTCGGGTCGAGACCCAAGCGATCGGCCATCCATGCGGTGGGGTAGCCAAGGTAGCCATAAACACCGACTATGCAGGGCGCCGAGGTCGCGGTATCACAGCCTGGCTGGCCTGAAATATCATTGTGTGTAGGACCGATCAGTGTTGCGGTAATTTTCGGCACGGCGTTTGGTACTGCGGCGTAGAACGCGGCGAGCGACTGCTCGCCTACCTGCTGCGGCGGCTGCAACTGGGTTGGCGGCGAGATCGGAATATCGTTGGAGCCGTCGACGAAGAACACTGATCCCTGCGTGATGCTCGCAGTGTCCAGCACCTGATTCGGAGAGCAAAAGCAGAATTGCTGTCCGGGCAATTCGATTGGTATAACCGTCGAAATTTTCCCATTGGACGCGATCATCGCGCGAGTAGCGCCGCCAGCGCCCTGAGAGTGTCCCATCGCGCCAATATGGCTCGTATCGAGTTTGTTGAAAAAGATGCTGCTGGGATCGCTATTCGCTTGCACCATGAACTTCGCCGCATCCAAAATCGTCGTTCCGTCGCCGGTGAACCGATCCCTCGTCGCCACGATCACGAAGCCCCATGACGCCAAGTGACGCAGGAAGTACGAGACGCCGCTGGAGACCCCGCCGGTGCCATTACCCCAGGTGATTATCGGGTGCGGGATGCCCGCGGCTAGATTCGTAGGGTAGTAGAGGTCACACCGATTGCCTCTGTGGTCGCAGGGTTGAGAACTGACTCCTACAGTAACGGCCTGGGGACCAGGCGCCGCGTATTTCTTTTCGATGGTGCCGGTCGCGTGATCGTCGGTCGACGTGCAAGCGGCGAGCGCCAACGATGCAATCAGTAATACGAAGAATTTGTAACTGCCACGCGGCATCATGATTCGCTCCTCTAAAGATGAACACACCCTCGCGTCGCCATCGCCACAGACAGATGTCAGCGTCGTTGACCCGACGCACTTATTTTAGCCTTTATGCTCACCGAGCAATGAACCCACTTAAGTTTACGCTTGACGGAATTGCAAAGTCGTTCATCGGCTGTCCGGAAATCGCATCGACGACAACCTCGTCGCTCATAGTTCAGTGTGACGTTGTCTCTGCGCCTCAAGAAGCAGGTCAGCCGAATCTTCAGAAAAGCGCTGATGTTGTTCATCCCGCAACCTCTTGGCGCGCAGGATCATGCGGGAAACAATTTTGCCATCGGAACCTTTGGTAATGCTCTTGGCCTCGGGCACGGCTCGCTCAAATACGTTGGCAATGTAGGCCGATACAGCCACGCCCTGAGCGGCTGCCGCAACCTTGATGCGTCTCTTCAGCGCCGGACTTATATCGACGGTTAGTCGGGGTCTCGGGTGCGTTGATTTCTTCGAGGCGCCTTTCGTTGTCATCGTGAACCTCGGGAGAATTTCGGTAGTTGTCAAAATTGTTATGATTACAAACTATGATGATTGATCGAACTCATCGGGGAAATCGCTGCGACATCGGGAGGCAATTCGCGTCAGGGAACGCGAGTTTATGGTTTTTTGAATTGGTCGGGGTGGCCGGATTTGAACCGGCGACCACACGCACCCCAAGCGCAAACGACGATATGACTCATACGAATTATCCTTGTTGCATAAGGCTTTTGACTGAGCAATGCTAACTTGGGGATGATTCGTTTGAGTCATTGGTTTACCGTATAAAGCCCGCCAAAATTGTCAGATACGTGTCAGATGGATTTAGAGGTCGTCGTCCTCGATGAGATCGTTATCTTGGTACGATGGTACGATGTGGGCGCTGGGGAGCTGTAATTCGTATTTGGTCACTGGCGCAGCGCGCGAGATGGTCTGCGAAAGACGTTTCGCGACCGCTTCCGTGGTCGGAGTCATGCAGTACAAAGAGTGAGCGCCATACCATTGAGTCATCACTGGCTGCTTCTCATCGTGCACGTCGATGCGAATTAGCGGCCCGTTGAGGCGAACGTAGCCGCCAAGCTTGCGATGACCCATCAGTTCGAGAATCGCCCAGCCCTCGAACTCGAACGCCGAGACTTGTTCTTGTTCAGCCATTACTCGTCCCCTGCCGTTTTCCTGCCGCTTGGCCCGGTTTCCACTTCAAATAATGATCGATCAGCATCTGCAGATTCGCGTGGCCCATCTGCTCGGCGACCGCTTGGAGCTCCGCGCCTTCCTGCAGGAGCCGCGTCGCGAAGGTATGCCGGCACTGGTAGAACTCGCGATGCTTCACGCCGGCGCGCTTCAGGATCGCCGGCCAGTTCTTCGAGCTGAACCGCTGCGGACCGTGCGGCTGCGGCCGCGACGGACTCATCGGCCACAGCCAGACGAAGCGCAGCTCGGTCGCCGAAATCTGCGCGCGTAGAGCCGCATAGACGGCGTCCGTCATCACGAGGTCGCGCCGCGCGCGCTTATTCTTGACCGTGCCCTCGCCCCAGCGCGAGAAGGTCTGCCGGACCCGGACGATCCGGTTGCCGAGGTCGATATCCGCGCGCTTGAGCCCGAAATTCTCGTTCGGCCGCAGGCCCGTGCCGAACGCGACCACGACGACGTCAGCCTTGACCGCGCCGATTTCCACATCCGCGACAAAGCCGACGAACAGCACCACCGAGCCATACGCGGTCGCGTCGACGCTCGCCTGGCCATTCGTCAGCAGCGCCGGATTGAAGATGCGATTGACGGTCACCGTCGCGCCGTCGAAGAGCCCGGCCACCAGCGCCTGCTTGAGCGTCAGCCCCAGCGCGACGATCGGCGTCCCCAGCGCCGCGACCGTAATCGTGACGTCGTAGGCCGCCTCCCGCGACTGCCGCAGCGTCTGCTGCTTGATCGCCGTGCGGCTCACCGCCTGGTCGCCTTTGGTGTAAACGTTGCTGTTGAAAACCGTGTCGCGGTCGAGCGAGGACCAGCGCAGCACCTGGCCGGTGACCAGCGTGATCGCGTAGAGGTCCGCCGTCAGCAGTTGCGCGGTCGGCGACGCCAGAAGAGCCTGTAGCGCGGCGGTCGCAGCCTTCATCGTTCGCTTAAGCCGGGACCTCGAGCATCGCCCCGCGGATCGCGCCGCGCAGCGCGTTTACCAAGGCCCCCCGATTGTTCATCAATAAGCGCGCCACGCTGTCCCCGTCCGTGGCCTCGATATGAAAGTGATTGACGAAGGTGTGGCCGCCGCCTGCGCCACCCGCGCCTTCCTCACCGCCACGCGGAAACGCGCGCTGCACCCGCTCGCTCAGATGCGCCGGCAACACCATCTCGCGCGGATGCAAAATCGCGAAAGTCCCACTGTTGCCGACTGTCATACCACCCGCCGCCGAGGGCACAATGCCGCCGCTGGCGAACCCAAATGGCTTGACCCCGGCAGGTGAGCTGAACAGCGCGATGAGCGTAAGGAGGGTCGTATGGATTAGCGCCTGCGCCAGATGCAGTTCGGCAAGGGCGAAATGCGATACGGCGGTGGCCAGATGCGCCGCGCTGATCGCATGCAGCGGAATCAGGGCAAGCGTCATCGCGGTCTGCAGGATTTTTCCTAACGGCCCCAGGATGCCTTGCAAGGCGTTGTTCATGGCTTCGCCCTGAGCCGCGGCGGCCTTCGCTGCGTTCTGGGCCGCATTCCCTGCGCCCGCCGCAGCGCTACCGCCGGCAAGATTCCCGACTACATTCCCGAGCCCTTTGAAGGCCTCGCCGAACAGGCTCTTGACTGCTGGCTCAGCCGCTTTGAAGGCGTCACCGAAAAGCTTGTTGACCGCCCCGGTCGCCGCCGGCCCGCCGAAAATTGACGCGCCGATGCCCGCCAGGCCGCCGCCGGCGCCCTCCTTGCCGAAGAGCGCCGCGCCGAACGAACCTTCCTTGCCGCCGAGCAGTAAATCCTTGATCCCGCTCTTCGCGATCGAGAGCGCGATATCTTCGCCCATCTTGCGAAAGGCCTGCGTCGCCGTCTGCGTGCCCTGCGCCGAGCGTAAGACTCGCGTGTTCGAGCGTTTCCGCCCACTCCGCCGTCCCGAAAATCGCTTCGTTGAATGCTTCCTTGATCTTCGACGCAAATTCCTCGATTTGCAGCCCGCCGAAGACCCCGGCCGCGACCTCGCCGACCCGTTTCAGCGTATCGCTGAAATCATCCGCGGCTCCTTGGGCAGCCTTCATCCCCTCGGGCAGTTGTTCGACCGCGGCCTTCGCCTCGTCGAGCCCCGCCTTCAGCCCATCGTCGGTCGCGGTTATCTGGACATTAATTTGATCATCAGCCATCGATTTTCCCCGTTGGCGCTAAGCACACGCGCAGCGCTAGTTCTTGGGTAATTCGATCTTGCCCTGGACGTTGAAACCGGCCGCGCCGAAGGCCGCCAGCAGCGTATCCAGCGATTGCTCCTGCGGTTTGGCCGGCGCCTCGTAGCCGGCCAACGCCGCCGCCAGAATATGCGTCGCCGGATGCTCGCGCAGGTAGCCGTTGAGCGCGCGCACCTGCGGAATCGTCAGCTCGTTTTCGACGTAGCCCCACGTCCAGTGATAGCAGGCGCATAGATGAGCTATCAGGAAATCCCAGTCGCCGGCGTCGCTGGCCCGCCCTGCGGGCCCGCCACTTCCCCCGCGGCGGGTTCCTCGTCGTTGAAGCCATTGGCCTTGCGCAGCGCGATAAAGATCGGCATCAGGTCCCTGGTCTGCAGCTGCTCCTCGAGCAGCGCGCTCGTCAGCTCGGGATAGTTCGGCTCCAGCGCCACCAGCGCGACATGAATCAGGGCGTCGGTGAAGGCGGTCTGCTGCTCCGGCGTTTGATGGTCCACGCCCTTTTGCAGGACGTAACTATCGCCGATCATCAGCTTTTCGCGCCGGATATTCGACGGCGGCACGGTGAATTTTTGCCCCTTGAGGTCGATCTCGACGCCCTCAAGCAGCGGTTCGCGAATTTTTCCGGTGTAGAACGTCATAAGGCTCGATTCCGCTCGATACCCCCTTGCGGCGGTGTGATGCTTCGATTATTTGGTCCGGCGCACGCGAGTTGCTAGCGCCCTCTGCCCGCCGCCTCACAACCCCTCTTGTCGCATTACACTTGACATTATGTCGCTCGTTATGAATGATTCCGTGATCAAGAGCTTCAAGCACAAGGGCCGATCGTCGCGCGATTACCCGCCCGCCGACGCATCCTGGCGTGCTGTTTGCCCGCGATATTCTGCCGGCGATGGGCCGCCGCACTATCGGCGAAATCGCCCTCCTGCTCGGCGTGAGCCGGTAGACCCTTCATCGCGTGATGGCGGGCGATACGGCGATCAGTCCGGAGATGGCGGTCCGGCTGGGTAAGCTTTGCGGCAATGGCCCTGAGCTGTGGATGAATTTACAGGGCCGTTATGACCTGTGGCACGCGAACCGCAAGCTCAAGAAAAAGCTTTCTTCGATCCCGACTCTTCGCGAGTAGCACCAAAAAAGGCCCGGCGCGGCTCGCGCCGCCCGGGCCTAACCCCTCTCCCGCCCCCGCGCCTAAAAGAACGCGCCGGTGATGATTCCGAGGTTCAAACCGCCATCGGCGAACATCATGAAATCTAACTCCGGGTAGACGAAATCTGTCGTCTTGGTGGTGTAGCCGAGCTTGCTGCCAACCACCTGATTGAACTGAAAGGCCAGCTTGATATTCGAGCCGCCATAGACCGACTTCCCGATCAACTTCACGATCGGCTGCGTCCCCAGCAGATGACTCTGAATCAGAATCGATTGGTTGCTGCTGGCGTTCGGCGCGAAGGAATAATCTAGCAGCACCGCCTTGGTCGTATCGCCCGAATTGAAGGTGTAAACCCCGCTCGTCAGATTGACTGAGTACTGGCCCGCCGTCGGCGCATTCGCCACTGCCGTCAGATATTGTCCGCCCGCCGCGCCGGTGCCGCCGTAGCGCACGCCCAAATCCGTCATCGGATTGCCCGCGCTGATCGACGCCGAATTGGCGACCGTCACCTGATAGGGCGTGGCCGGAATCGTCGCCGCCTCGTCGTTGACCGGCACGACCTGATTGGCGCCGCCCGCCACCGGCGCGCCAGTCTCGCCAAAAAACGCCGAGTTCAGCAGCCCGATATTGACGTTGGCGAACTTCACCTTGCCGCTGACCTTGCCCGCGCCGCGGCCGATCGCCAGTGGATACTGATAGAGCGCGGTCAGCTCCTTGACCGGCGTGTCGATATCGAGCGTCATGTCCTGCAGCGTGAAGCGCTGCGGCGTCGGCGTCGCGATCGTATTGCCGTTGATATCCTGGAGCGGCACCACCCACAGGATTCCCGAGCCGAAAACAAACGGTTGCACCGACATCTATCGCCCCTCCTCCGCTACACGCCCAAACCAAGCTTGAGTCACAGCGCGACGATCACGATCCGCGCGACGATTTCGCTCTGATCTTCGAGCCCCTCGATAATCTGCACCGGCCCCTCGAACTTGACCGTGTAAACGCCGTTGAGCCCGAGATGCGGCGCCCATTCGTTGACCGCATCGGGCTCGATTGTCGCTTCGAGGCCGTCCATGATCGCGTTGATTCCCGTCGCCGGCACGGCGTTGGCGACATCCGACCCGCTGTTCAGATAGATCAGCACCTCGATGTGCAGCTCCCACGTTGTGGGCACGCCCTTTTTCGCCTTGTGCGGAATCTCCTGCCGCTGGATCATCAGCAGCGCCGGCATCTCCTCGGGCGCGTAATTGGCGTACTGATTCGGCCGCCGCGTGAAATTCCTGATGCCGGCGATTCCCTGCAGCTTGGCGAACAGCGTCGAATAGATCGTCTCGCGTGGCAGTTGCACTAGTAGAGCGCCTCCCGGCGCGTAACTTCGGCGGGCTAGCCATTGACCGCCTCGCCGACCGCGCCGCGCAGCCCGTCGGTGATCGCGCCTTCCATCTCGTGCAGCGACGACCGCAGATACGAGCGCTCCGGCAGATGCATCCGCATCGAATGGGCCGAGACATTAACCTCGCGTGGCGCAATCCGATGGCCGAACGCCTGCTCAATTCGCCGCACCGAAGTCCGCACCGCGACCAGCCCCTGAAAGCCGTATTCGTGCGCGGCCGCATAGCGCGCCGCGTCCAAATCCGCACCGACAATCCCGACGATTTCGCTGCCGCGATCTTCCACCCGCTGATTGATCGAGCGCCGCAGCGTGCCGGTGCGCGTCTTGAGCACCTGGCCCGAGAGCTTGTCGTTGCGCACGTAGTTCTGCAGCGCGATCGTCTGCCGCGCCATCTCGCGCAGTAGCCGCGAATGAATCTCCGGGCCGAGCCGCGTGAAGCGCGCGCGCACCTCGGCATCGCCGGTGAGTACGACCGAAATCATCTATTCTTCAGTCCAGGTAATCTCGACATCTAGCGACGTGCCCGCCGGCACCGCCGCGTTATTCCAGTTGAGCGCGAGCACCTGCGCGGTCCCGCGCAACACCCACGCCCGTTCATTCTGCAGGCCGGGCCGCCACTCGACCGTTGGTACTGGCGTTGCCGCGACCCCGAGCGCGAGTTTCTTCGCTCCCAGATTGCCGACCAGCGTGCCGGTCGTCGGATTGGCGCCGTAAGTCTGCACGGTGGCCGAGGCCCCCGCGTCGTTGGCGTCATGCGCGACAATCGTCGCCGCGGTCGGCGACCCGCCGGTATTTGCCGCCGAGCGTTTGATCGCCAGCACATCCGTCAACGCCACCGCCGTCGCGAGGCCCGTTACCGTGACCTTGGTCACGCGCACGGTCTTGCTTGCACTGCCGGTGATCGCCGCGAAATCAGTCGCCGTCGCCGCCGGCGTAAAGCCCAGAATCGCCGCGGTGTAGCTGGTCTTCTGACCCTCGCTCAAGACCTTGAGCTGATTCTGCGGATTGACCCCGACGGTTTGTACGTTCGAGCCATCGGTGCCCGCCGTGAGCACCGGATTCGCGACCACCGCCGCGCCCGCCGCCTGCCCGCCGATCACCGCGACGCGGCCCGCGCCGTCAGTCGCGATCGTCCGGACGTTGGTGCTGTCCGAACCTGCAATCAGGACCGGACTATCTTGCGGTGCGCTGCCTGGTGAGGCGGTTCCGCCGACTGTGATCTGCGCCATATGCTCTTCCTCCGCCTCAGCCCATCAATTCATCACCGGCGCAACTTGCCGGTAGGTTTGCAAAAGTTCTTCGACGCTCGCCGGCATCGACGTGCGTACATACTGAATCGTCTGCTCGCCGCCCATCCCGACCGAGAGCTGCCCGATATGCCCCTTCTCGCGCACGCGCAATCCGACCAGCTCGATACAGGCCTGCGTGAGATCGGGCGGCAGCGCGGTCGTGAGCCCGTTCGGAAAGGTCGCCGGAATCGCCGTCACGCCGAGATTCGCCCAGACGATCGCACCGTCCGCAGTCGTTCCGCCCGCCGACTGGTTGAAGCTCGGCCGCGAAGCCCCGGTCGCCCCGCCGCGCGTCGCGACATAAGCGAAGCCGCCGGCATTGTTCGACGTCGGTATGATTGTCCCGCCGAAGAACACCGCCTGCGTTCCGCCCGGCCAATCGGGCGTCAGCTGATTCGGTAGCGCATAGCCCGCCGCGTAATTGATTTGCACGTTCTGCGCCGCGCGCGTGAAGCGCGTCAGCCAATACATCGCCGAGTTCTGCCGGGTCCCACCGGCGGCTGCAGACAGATCGAGTCCTCGTCGAAGCTGTAGCCGGCGCTGAGCGCGTCTGGCGCCGGCGCGACCGTCACAGTATCCGCGACCAATGAATTGATCGCGAAAGCCGGCGGATTCAGTAGGCTCATCGCCGCCGTCCCCGAGCCGTTGCGCTTCTCGTTGTAGACCATCGCGAGCAGCGGCCGGTTGAGCCACGACGTGATGAAGCGGCTCGCCGCGGTAATCAGCCGCGCGAGCTGCGCATCGAGCGTCGTATCGGTGATATTCAGCCATGCCTTCGCGTCTGCAAGCGCGCACAGATCTGTCGGATCCCCGGCCATCGACTAGGCCGCAGGCTGATCCGCCTCGCCGTTCTTCTTGACTTTCTTCGCCCCGGTCGCTTCGGCGAGCTTGGCTTCGAGCGCGTCAATTCGCTGCTGCAGCGCGGCATTGCCGGCATCTGCGCCTGGCGTCATCATCGCCGTCAGCCGATCAACCCCGTGCAGCATGATCTGGTTCATCGGCACGCCGAGGTCGAGCAGCTCCTGTATGCGCGCGCGTTTGCGCTCGTCGGAGGCGGCCTTCTCCGCGTTGACCGCGATCTCGACCATCCGCGCCGTGGCGACGCCGGTGGGCGACCAGCCATGGCCCTCGAGCAGATGCGCCACCTTGTCGGGCACATTGACGACGTCGCGTGAGCCTTCGTGGCGCACTTCGTAGGGCGTGCCATCGACGCTGAGATCGACACCGCCGTACTTGCCGCCGTTCAGCACAAATACCAGTTCCATAAAAATCGCTCCCTTTTTTCCTTACGAGCAGACCAGATTGGCCGAGCAGCTATAGCTCGGCGCGGTGCAAGACGAAGTCGTGGCGGTCTGCTCGAGTGCGATCGTGTCGTTGTAGGCAAAGACCAGCGTCTCGTTGGCGCTGGCGAGCGTAGCGACCGCCGTGGTCGGCGAAACCGCCGTGCCGGTAGTCGTCGCCGTGATATCGCCGACATTGATCGTCGGCCCGGTCGTGCAGGCGCCGGTCAATATCGCCGTGCAGATAAGTTTGCTGAACGTGCCGGCGCACGGCGCCGCGAACGGCTTCACCGCAGCATTGCCCAAGCCGCCCAGCGCGCCATCCCAGCTGATCGAGAAAGGCTCGCCGGTGAGCATCTGGAAGCCGGCCGCCAGCAGCCGCATGATGTCTTTGCCGGTATAGTCGCACTGTGTCCCGGCCGCGCAAGCGCCGCCGATCGGATTCGCGACTTGAATCGTCACCAAGCCGTTGGCGCCGACCGTCACCACGCCGTTGTTCTGCAGCTGCATCGTGGTGCCCAGCGCATTCGGCGGGGCTTTGAAAGTCAGGGTCTGATTAGCCGCCAGTACCGGCGCGCTCAGCGACAACAGGCACGCCGCCGCAGCGAGCGTGAGATTGCGAATTGCCTTGATCATGTTTTCCCTCTGCCTCTGCGTGCGGCGCTTTAGTTGTTCCCCAGATTCGAGATCATCCCGAAGGCCGGCGTGAAGTGATTTTTGAACGCGCCGTCCCAGTAAAAACCGCTCTGGTACTGACGCGTCGAGAGCGGCCAATCGATCTGATAGAAGCCTTGGCGTTCCTCGAATTCCAGAAGGTTCGTCACATTCGCCATCGGATACGGCACCCGCGAGCTGGCAAACATCACCGTTCCAGCCGGCACCCACGGATGAACCTCGATCGACACATCCTCATTCGTGTACTTATTGTGGTAGGCGGTGATCCGCCGGCCGACCACGATATTCTGCGCGTTGTATTCGAGACTGGTCCGGAACAGCGAGGTCGAACCCGCTGCCTGCTGCAGAATCTTCTTGGTTATATTGGCGATTTCCTGCGAATTCATCAGGATATAGCCGCCCTTGAAGCCCAGCCGGAAATTTTCCCAGCGATCTTTGAACAGCGCGTCGAACTCGACGATCCCGCCGGCGTTGTCGCCGGTCAGGCCGTTGCCGCCGCCGATCGTCCCCGCGCCGCCGCCCGCACCGACGCCGTTGCCGGTGTACTTCACGTAGCTGTTGGAGACCGCACCGAAGGTCGAACCGGTCATCTGCGTGATTAGCCCGTCAGGGATCAGACCGTCTTTCGAGTTATCCGCCGTCAGCGAGCTCGCGAGCTGCACGCCGGTCGGATTCGCCTTGAGCTCGATTCCCGCGATCGTAGTGATCGCGCCCAGCGTCTCGGTGCCGACGCCGCCCCAGAACCAGGCATAGGCGACCGCGCCCGAAACCGGCGCGACACTCGCCAGCGCCGTGTGACTCGCGGTCAACGACAGCGTTGCGTTGGCGGAGGGCTGCGCGCTGCCCCCGCCAAAAGCGATGCTGCTGCCGTCCAGGTTCTGGCGGACGATGCGGCCCGGCACCACCGTCGCCGACGTCACAGGATTGTTCGGCACCGCGCGCAGGTAGCCGTCGTTGGTCAGCGCGACGCAAATCACCGAGAGCGTGCCGCCGCCCTGCGACATGGTGCCGCCCGAGCTCGCGCCGTCGGTCACCGTCGGCGTCGGACTGATTCCCAGCGCCAGCGAGGAGTTGCCGCCGATCACCATCTTTTCCTGCTTGATCATCAGCGCGCGCAGCCCCGACTGGCTCGCAATCGCCAGCGGCTCCGGCGTTAGCTGGCCCGCCTCGTAGCGGGTTTCGAAATCGACCGGCACCTCGACGCCCATGCCATAGAAGGGCGAGAAGAGGTCGTTGCTGTTCATGCGCATCGCGCCCGCGCGCTGCCCGCGCCCGACGCCCCCCGCGACCGAGTCCGGGTCAATCGACGTGATCGTCTTCCAATGAGCCGCCGCGCCGCCCTTCGACTGCACCCGGGCAATCGGCGCGATCCCGCGCTCGGCATTGCCCGCGATCAAAGGCACCTGCTCGAGGTAAGGATAGAGAAACATGATCGTCGGGTTGAGGTTGTACCAGACCACCTGCTGGCCATTGACGCCCTGCGTAAAGGCGTCCTTCTGCAGCAGATCGCCGACGCCTTTCGACAGCCTGTCGAGCAGCCGCGGGTCGGCGCTGATCGCCTCGACCAATTCCTGAATTGCGTTTCCGTTCATTTGCTCCCCTTCCGCCTCTCCTCAACCTCGTAAAAAAATTAAAAGCCCAGCGCGCCCGCACGATCACTCGCGCAGACGGCCGGGCTCGATTCCGCTCGATACCCGAACTATTTATAACGTCGCCTGGTCAGCTTCCGCCTTGAGCTGCGACATCCGCTGCGGCTGCGCATAAGCCTTGGTCAGCGCCGTGCGAAAGGCCTCCGGATGCTTCGGGTCGAGTTTCGACAGATCGATATCCGCCGCATTCGCCCCGAGGTTCCCCGCTTCGCGCGCCAGATGCTCCGCGCCTTCGCCCTTTTGCACCGTGCGCAGGAAGCTGCCGCCGATTTGCGCCTTCGGCTTGATCGGCTGATTCCCCAGCGCATCGACCTGGCCTTTCAGGTAGATGTTCTCTTTCTCCAGTTCGGCGCTCTTTTCGGTCGCCGCCTTGAGGTCGCCGCGCAGGCTTTCCATCTGCTTGCTAAAATTCGCCGTCGCCTCGCCCACCGCCGCCTTGACCAGATCCTTGAGCTGGCTGGCCTTGGCCGGCGAATCCGCATCGCCAGGACTCTTGTCGTCGGCCTCGCCGAATTCGACCGCATCGGCCATCGTCGCATCCATCTTCGCCATGTGGTTCATGCCGGCGTTGAAATGCGTCGTGCCGTCTTCATAGTCGCCTTTGCCGAAGCAGCCGTCAGCCTTGTCCATGCACTTCTTCATATTGTCGAAGTGCCCCTTGCTGGCCATGCTGAGCTTCTTTTCGACCTTGCCGTCTTTGAGCCCGGCCACCGCCTGCTTCACCAATTCCAGAGCCTCTGCGCTGAGCGCCATGTCGGTTTCTCCCTTGCGCCATTCGTCGATATCCTCGGCGGTTACATCGGCGAGAATTTGCTGAATTTCTTGTTTGACCGGATCGGCGGCGACGGCTTTGTCGGTCGCAATCGAGGCCCCGGGCGTGCGCTCGCGCAGCCCGAAGAGTTTCTCGAAGAAGCCGCGGATAATTCCGCGCTCGGCCGGCGGCGCCTGCGCGATCAGCTCATCGAGCACCGGCTTCGCGGCCTCGCGCTTCGCCAACTCGACCTGATTGATCGTCGATTTCGAGTTTGCCGGATGGTCCACGAAGCTGACCTCGGAGAATCGGGCGTCCGTAATCTTGCCGGCTGTGATGCGTTTAGTCGGCACCGTCAGGCTGCCTCTCTGAGCACGACGCCGTTTTCATCGACTTCGACCTCGACGGTTTGACGGCCGCCTGGGTTGATGCTGCCGCCGACCGAGCAACCGGTTAAAAGACCGACCTTCAACTTGACGATCGTTTCTCTGCTGTCGCCGACATTCGGCACATGGACCCGCATAAAGGCCGCCGGCGTCTTGGTCTCCGGATGCTCCGCCATCCACCATCCCGGCTGCTCACCGTCGAGTTTGCCGATTGTCGGTTGACGAATCGTCCCCACCGGTTTCGACGGATTGTGCTGCTCACGGATATTCCCGAACGGCGCCCAATCGGTCATTGCCTTTGCCAGCGCCTCAGGGGTGAAATACTCGCCGTCCGAGTCGATAAAATCGCTCACGTTCGCGATGCAGGTAACCAGCAACGCGCCGTCCGGCAGCTCGTCGATCTTGCAGACCGGCAACCATAGCCGGAAATCATCGCGACTCGATTTCAGCAGCTCGCCCTTCAGCACCTTGGCCGTTTTGGTCGAGCCGTTGTCGCCCGCTTCGAGGCATTTGCCGAGCCCGGTCGAAGCGTCCTCGGCGTGCGCCGAGGCCTTCGCCAGATGGCCGCGCAAGTCCTTGTGCCGCGCAATCATCTGCGCGCCGTTCTGCTCGCGATCGGCCTGATGGAGCGCCGCATGACTCTCGGCCGCCATCTTGAGCTCGTGGCCCATTCCGCCCGACGCCGCTTTCGCCGCTTCGAACGCCGGGTTACCGTCGTAGCCTTCGCGGCCGATCAAGCTATCGACGTGCTTTTTGCCCATCGCGTGCTGCGCGGTGGCTTGGCCGATCTCGAAGGCGGCCTTCGACAGCTGCGCGCCGGCCATCTTCTCGACCCCGCCGCTCGCATCCTCCCAGCCGTCCAGATGCTCGCCCGCCGCGGCGACGTGATTCGCCGCCGCCTTGTAATGGCTGCGTGCGTGGTCGGCCTGTTCCGCATCACTGATCAATCGCTGCTCCCCGCAAAGCAAAAGCCCCGGCAGGATTTCTCCCGACGGGGCTCGATTCCGCTCGATATCCTGCTCTTTGCCTAGAATTATCTCTTCACCGCGATCTGAGTGTCAACGCCCGCCTTTCAGCGCGCCGGCCGCCCAAACCAATTGTGCCCGCCGGCCCCGAGCGCCACGTCTTCGTTATAGAGCCAGGTCATCTGATTCGTGTTCCAGTTCACGTCCGTCGCGTAAAACTCCTGGTACTGCGTATTCTTCTGGATCGCGATATTCGCCGCGCCGGTAAAGTGCGGATTGTCAGTGAAGACCGCGCCGGCTTGAAGCCCCACCAGCGCGGCCACCGGCACGAAGACGTACGCCGTCTCCGGATGGGTCGCCGAGGGCGCGAGGCCGTTGTTCTGCACTGCGTAAGGCTGCGCGCCTGAATTGACGATCCCCGATTGCACCATCAGCACCGGCACATTCGGTCCGGGCTTGTCGAACTGCTGCGCCGCAATGATATTGCCGTTGAGGTCGACCGGCGGATAGACCGTCGGCAGCAGCATATGCGCAATCGGTACGCCGGGCCACGCCGCATAGTAGGCGGTATCGAGCGCGTTGATCGCGCCGATCGCGGTGTTCGGCGTGTAAAAATAGGGCGCCGCGATCAGCGCCGCGGCGTCGTTCGGCGCCGCGCAGCTGCACGGATCGGCGCCGCACGCGCTCACGCACTGCGCGCCGTAGCCCGAGCAGGTGAAGGTATCCGCCACCGTGCCATCGCGCGGCAGACGGGTCTCGTCGTCGTTCAGCACCTCGCCGGTATTGTTGACGCGCAAAATCGCGGCCGCGCCGCCGTCGAGTACGATCCGCGCCTTGATATCGCGGATCACCTGCGCGGCGTCGGCGATCCAGGTCGAATTCCACGGAATGATATACTGGATATTGTCGCACGCCACGATCGGCGTCCCGAACTGCGTGGGATTTCCGCCGAAAGCATACTTCGTCGTGTAGATCGCGCCGCTGATCCCCGCCAGCCGCGTCAGCTCGCAATCCGGCGCCGATTGACCGCCGAGCTGGATATCCAGCGCCCCTTTGATTCCCGCCGCCACCATGTTGCCGATAATCGTGTCGAGCTGTCCCCAGTTATAGGTATTCGGGTTGCACCCGCTCCACAGCACGCGGCCGTTGATGCGGATCAGACAGCCGACCGCGCCCGGCTGCAGAAAGCCCAGCTGGCAAGTCGTCGTATCACCCGGCTGGCCGACCTGCCACGGTCCGATATTCTGCGTCACGATCGGCGGCGCCGGGAGCGCCGGTGAATCGTCAGAAAGCAGCGCGATAAAGCCGCCCTCCGCGTGCGCCGTCGCCGTCACCCACGAAAACGCCGGAGCAAAACGGCCGGTCGCCGAAACGATCTGGTAGACGCTGTCATAGGTCCGATCGATCGTCGCCAGATGATAACCGTGAAACGCCGTCCAGGGTGCGCCGGGCAGGGTAACCGCCTCGCCGCCGACGTTGTGACTGGCGATCGCTTCCACCAGATCCGCCGGATTGCGCGTCGGTACGCCGAGATAAATACCGCCGTGCGTCGGCCCGAGCGTGAGCGCAGCCGCCGCATTAACCCGGCTGGTATAGGTCGTATCGACCCGGCACAGCGCCGCGTCCGAGACCTCGTGCATCGACGCCAGCGCCGCGCCGCCACCGCTATAGGCGACCGTCGCCGCCGTCCCGGGCGTCACCACTTTGCCGCAGAATTGATAGATATGACTGTTATACGCGCTGCCCGAATCGTAAACCGTCACCCAGCTCGCGCCCTGCCCGCTGACCGACGCGACCCCGGTCGAGATATTCAACACCACGTCGACCAGCACGGCATTCCCGACCGTCGACGTGGCGGGCAGATTCACGCCGCCGCCGCCGCTGCCCGCAGCGAATCTGACCGGCGTCGTCGCGTCCTGCACGATGCCGATTGTCGCGCGCGCGCCGCGCTCAGCACTAGCAGCAGCGCGATAGTCACGGCCCGCCGCAATCTATTCATCGCCGCTGCAGGCCCCGATCAGCACCACGCCGGAGGATTCGTCATCGACTTGGCAAATCCTGCGTTTGCCCGTCGCCGGCAGCCCCCACGAAGCATCCTTGTGAAAATTCGTTCCCAGCGTCACGCCGGTCAGTGCGGCCCCCGAGTTGTTGAAGACGTCGAGCATCCAATGCGATCCGGCGAGCACGTTGGTCGGATTCGCGATCACGGTCGCGGTATTGTCCGCGAAGATCAGATTGACGAAGTTGCCCGCGCCGGCCGCCAGATTGATTGTCGCCAGCGTGCCGCTGGTCTCGGTCAGGGTTTGCGAGCCGATCTGATTCAGCGGCGCGTCGCAGCCCGGCCCGTTGGTGCCATCGTTGATCTCAAACTCGAAACCCGGGCACGAGCCGATCTCGGCCAGCGGCGCCGGATTGTTCAGCGCCGGCGGCGCGTTCTCGATCCAGATGTTGCGATCGCTGTAATAGACGAGTGTCCTGAGTCTAAAGAACGTTTACAAAATCGAGCGACGGAGTCGAGGATTTGGTCGGCGGTTTTGGTCCAGATGAAGGGTTTGGGATGCCGGTTGTTGATTTCGAGATAACGGCGGA